>Ga0187858_10003748_pt1 | contig 14617 bp, 20 predicted proteins | sample June2016WEW_8_15_FD_133015 | JGI IMG/M metagenome (GOLD analysis project Ga0187858, IMG submission 133015) | Peatland microbial communities from SPRUCE experiment site at the Marcell Experimental Forest, Minnesota, USA - June2016WEW_8_150 | ecosystem: Environmental > Terrestrial > Soil >...
CCGCCCGATCGATCTGCACGAACCCGCGCGGCGAACGCTTACGCTTCGTGACAGTCGCCTCCCGCCTTGACGGCTGCCGCCGAACGGGTCCCGATGGCCACCATGTTCACGGAGCTGTCGCTGGTGCTGGTCAGGTGATGCCCGCGAAGCTGCGTGCCTCATCCCGGTTCCGGCAAGCCCGCATTCTGATGATCCGCTCCTGGTCAAGGGTCAGGACAAGGTAATTGCGGTCCTCGGCCTGGCGGACACACGCACCGTCGATGCCAGGCGTGCGGATGACCACCATCACCTTGTCGCCGCTGGCCACGATCTCTTCGATCTGTGACGCCAGGTGCCGCTCGGCCTGGTGCTCCAGTGCCAATTGCAGCTGGTCCCGGCCGTGGCACGTCTCGGGCTCAGGGTTCTCGAAGGCAGGATTGAGGTAGGTCCACTCCAGCTCCGGATCAACAAACTCCAGCATCCCTGCCACGTCGTCACGGCCATAGGCCTCATACGCCTCGCGGACCAGGGCCTCGTTGCGATCGGTCATGACCATCCTTCTTCAGTCTGCGCACTTGAGAATGACCGGATGGGGGGCTGCTGCCCCCACGGGCCAGGGGGTGCACGCGCCGCCGCGGGCTCACGGTCTGCCCGGTGGCGGAGGACGACGCGACAACTTCCCCGCTGGCGCAATGCGCCTGCGGACCAGGCTCGGGTGCTGAGGCTTCAGACTCAACCGGAGGGTCGCATCGGCATCATTCTGCGCCCGGGCCGCACGATGCCGCAAGGGATCCGTCTTGCTCAGAACTGGACGTTCGGCGGGCGGTCTCCGAGGCGGCCGATCCAGCTGTCAGCCGCGCCGAGTCGGCGATCCGGCGCTGCGGCTCCCTACCAGCCCGTCACAGTCAGTAATCCTGCCCCGACATCTACAACGCGCGCATCGCCGCCGTTCTGCGCGGATGACTCGCATCAGGTGGTGTCCTTGCCATGTGTGCAGAACCGGATGGTCTGCGTGCTTTCGCGGGCTACCTTTCATGAAGAAACGCCCGGCACGGCAGAAGCCCATGACGCGTTGTCCGTTTCTAGGCACTTGCATCTCTCCGATCGACAAAATGTTGTCGATGTGGGTGCGGTGGGCGTGGGCGCCGTGCAGAGTGCAGGAAGTGCCGGGTAGCGGGCGCAGATGCCTGGTCCGCTCGGACTATAGGGTGCCTGCGCCCGGCGCAGCAGCCAGCACGAATACGGCGAGCGGATCCAGGCGGCGGCCGTCGCAGATGCCTCGTCCCAGCTGGGACCAAAGGGCGCGGCCAGCCGACGATGTCCACCGCTCGGGGTGACGGCGGTCAGCTATGGCGGATCGCGATGCTGTGCTGCCCCGAAGGGGCCACCGATCCTGAGCGAGCGAAGCGAGTCTCGGGATCGGCGTAGCGATCCTTGCTTAGCCATCTCAGACACGGATCTTGAGTTTCAGCGTTGGTTGGGCCGTCCGGGCCGTCACCTATGCGATCGCCCATCGCATCCGGCCGCCCGCCGTCTCGGGGTGTTCGCCGAACCTCTGGGCCGCCCGCTCGGCGCGCCGGCGGCAGCCGAATGCGCGGATGGCCACCTTGATCGCATCCCGGACCTGACCGTTACCGGGCACCTCGGAACACTGCAGCGGCGACACGAACAGGGCTTCTGCCTTGACCGCGCTGATGTCCGCGTCATTCATCGCCCGCATGACGCGCCTGCCTTGGTACCCGGAAGCGGTTTGCTGCTCATGTCCACAGCGTGCGCTCCCGGTCCGCGCGCCGCATCGCACGTTTGCGTTCCTGCTGCGCGTTCGGCTGGGTGACGTGACAATCGCGGCGCACTGTGTTGCGACGTTCACGGCCGAATCCCTGCACAGAACGGGCAAGGCTCCACCATAGTGGTCATAGACGTACGCGCTGGTTATCAGAGGCACATGGTGTTTTCGTCCGGTAACAACTTCCGGCGGGGCTACCTCGAATATGTATTCGATGAAGCAGCGCGGCAGGCTTCTGTGCGGTACCGGGTGCGGTACCGGCCAGGCGCCACCCGGCGACCGCGCGGGAACCGGCCCGGCCGGCGTATCTCGATCAGGCTCTTCCCGGTTCTCGCCGTCCTCAGGTAATTCGGGCCGCGGGGGGATGCGGCCTCACCCATTTGGAGGATCACCGCAGGTCGCGGTGTGGACATCCTGGTGTCGAAGCGGCCTACCGGTCTATGGGTACTGCTTTGAACCGAGACGATGAGCGATGAGCGATGAGCGATGAGCGGCATAACCTCGTCGCTGAGGGGTTTGCACCGGGGGGAGAATCATGAAACTGCGCGCTAAGATCGCCGTGGCAACGCTCACGGGATCCATGGTGGCTGCACCTTGGGCCATCGGGCTGGCAGGCCCGGCATCGGCAGGCACCCCCAATATCTCGCAGTACTGTACCGGAATCGGCGATCTTGGCGTGTCCCATGGTCAATGCGTCAGCACGCTGACAACAAGCAACAACGGAACGCCGTCGGGCGCCTGCAAATACCTTCGGACGTTCTACCCGGCCTACTACGACCAGTACTTCGGCAACTTCGGTAGTTGCGCGAGTTATTTCGCCGGTTCCTCTGGCTGAGTGCAGTTCTCGTGGGCTGTGTCAGGGTCACGTTTGCCCGGCCGGGCGCTTTAGCCGCGGAGGCGGCCGATCCTCCAAGCTCGGCCGGTGCCGAAACGGCTTCGGGTGCGTGAGATCGATGATGACGAGGGCCGGTGCCTGGTGCGGATAGTGCGCCGCGGCAGCGAACTCGGCCGGCCGGTGGCTATGCGTGTAGCCGGCATCCAGATCCGCGTGATGGATCTCCGTCTCGCGCCATCGCGCCCACACCGGCATCCAGGCCCGGCCCGCAGATCAGCCTGGACGCCTCGAGCGGCCGCGCTGTTCGGGAAGGTTGCGGAGTACCCGTCTGTCAAACCGTCCTGCCCCGCAAGCTCAGCGTCCAGCGATGTTATCCAGCGCACATAGCGCTGACCTAATGTCAGCGTGCCTGGACCCTGGGATGGTCGCGCCAGGCTGGCATGGTGGCCATGTAGTCGAGCACCTGCCGTTCGATGTCTTGCTTTGAAGCTGCCGGATCGCGGCGCGCCTGCCAGGCGGCCATCCGGGTGAAGCGCTCCTCGAACGGCTGGAGCGCGCCGCTGTCGTCCGTGCAGTAGCCGCAGTACCGGCCGCTCTCGATGGGCATGCCGCAACTGTCACAGCTTGACGTCGTGGTCATGACTTTTCTCCTCCGTAAGGTCGTACGCCATCTGACTGGGCACACTCGATCAAGGCGCGCATCGCGGCGTTCAGCGCATCGGCCTGACCAGGTGGCAGCCGGGCCATGGCGCGGGCGAGCAGGTCGACGCCGAGCACCTCGCGATCCCGGCGCAAGGCCTCGTGACCGGCGGGTGTCAGCCAGATCAGCGTCCGCCGCCGGTCCCCTGGATCGTTCTCGCGCTCAAGCAGGCCGTCGCACTCCAGATGGGTCACGATCTCGCTGGTCACCGACTGCGCCCTGCGCACGTGCGCCGCGGCCTCGCCGATGGTCAGCGGGCCGGCCAGCGCCAGGTGTTCCAGCACCGCCCTCGAGGCGCCGGGCAGCTCGCTGCGCGGCCGGTCACGACGGTGGAACGTCAGGTAGACGGCATGGAAGAACTCGGCGAACCGTTCCGCCCGCGCCCGTTCCCCAGTCACGGCAACACGGGTCAGTCGGCCTCGACCGCGGTTCCGCATTCCGGGCAGAGAAAGGGGCGGCGCCTGGCGCGGTACCGCAGGACGGCGTAGACGATAAAGGGGAATCCCCACCCCGGGATTTCCCGTGTTCCCTGAACTGTCCCGTGGGTCGCGCATCGTCCGGTCTGGGTCTGGACTTCGGTGGCCATGACCTTCCTCCTGTGATCGCGTTGGGCGGTGCCGGGCTAGCGCCCGAGCGGCAGCCAGCTGAACTTGCGCAGAGCGATGAGAAAGCCCGCGGCTCCCCACGCGGCCACGATGAGCAGGTCCAGGCCGGCGAACCCGAGCCCGGTGGTGTGCGGGTTGCAGGCGACCAGCAGCGCGTCGGCCAGATGGCGGACGGGGAAGATCTCGCCCACGTCGGCCAGCCAGTGCGGCAGGATGCCGACGGCGACGAACACCCCGGAAATGAAGTAGAGCGGCAGCAGCAGCGCCTGGGTGGTGGGCAGCGCGGTGTCTTCGTTGCGGATCAGGCAGGTGAGCGCGTACCCAAGGCAGCAGAATGACGCAGCGCCGATCACCACGGTGACCACGAGCGCGAAGGCGGTGCGCCCGGGGATGTGAACTCCGTAGGCGGCCCAGCCGATCCCCAGCAGCACCGCGGACATGACGACCGCGATGACGATGGCCGTGAGCACACGGCCGGCGATGATGGCGGCCGCCGGGACCGGTGTGGCGCGCCGCCGCTTCAGCACGCCGCGTTCGCGCTGGGCGGTCACCGAGGCCACCAGGTTACCGAAGCACGCCGCGATCACCCCGAGCGCCATGATGCCAGCCACGTAGTACACCGATATGTGGATCCTGCCGCCAGGGGCCGCGGCGGTTTGGCCCTTGCCGCCGAAGAGCGAACCGAGGATGACCAGGAACAGCACCGGCAGGGCAAGGGTGAAGAACTGGGACTGGCGGTTGCGGAGAAAGGCGCGCAGGTCGTAGCTGGACTGGTGCAGGGCCATTCTGATCATCGCTGGTCCTTTGCGCTGGTGGAGCCGGTGAGGGAGAGGTAGACCTCTTCCAGGGTGGGGCGGTGGACATCGAGGTCGGGCAGGTCGAACCCGCGGCCGAGCGCCCAGTTGGCCAGCATCTGGAGGTGGACGAGCGGGCTTTCGCTGTGCAGGACCGTTGATCCTCCCGGGCCTGGGTCGGCGAGCGGGCGCAGCCCTTCGGGCAGGTCACGCGCCGCAACGCCGTCCGGCAGCGTGAAGCTGATAGCGGTAGCCACGTGGTCGCGTCCGCCCAGCGTGCGCGGGGTGCCGCGAGCCACGATGCGCCCGTCCGAAAGCACGGCGATCCGGTCGGCCAGGTATTCCGCCTCGTCCATGTAATGGGTGGTGAGGAAGATCGTCTTGCCGAGCTGCCGCAGCCCGGCGACTACCTGCCAGGCGGCCCGCCGGGCTGAGGGGTCGAAACCGGTGGTCGGCTCGTCGAGGAAGATGAGCTCGGGGTCGCCGATCAGCGCGAGCGCGAAATCGAGCCGCCGCCGCTGGCCCCCGGACAGCCGGGTGGCGAGCGTGCCAGCCTTCCCGGTGAGGCCGACTAGGGCGATGGTCTCGTCGATGTCGCGCGGCGCGCGGTAGAAACCGGCGTACAGGGCCAGGCACTCGCGCACCGACAGGCCGGGCTCGGGCTCTGACTCCTGCAGGACCACGCCCACCCGGTCGCGCCAGGCCCCGCCCGCGGTGGCCGGGTCCTGGCCCAGCACGGATATCTCGCCCTCGGTGCGCTGCCGGAACCCTTCGAGCATCTCCACCGTCGTGGTCTTGCCGGCGCCGTTCGGGCCGAGGAAGGCGAAGATCTCCCCGTGCCGCACATCCAGATCGACGCGCGCCACGGCCGCGTGGCTACCATAGCGTTTCACCAGGCCGCGGACGCTGACCACCGCCTCCGCAGGGCCGATGCCGGTGGCTGCCTGGGCTGTGCCGCGTTCCCCGCCGGTGCTGTCCATCTCGCTCCCTCGGCGACTCGATCTCGCCAGCAAGCCTGCTGCGGGACGACCTTGCCGGCATCGGCGCAGCGGTGGAACTTGCCCGCTGCCCGAACCTGAACCGTGGGTGGCGCAGCGTCCACCCGTGGGCGGAGGCCCCGCTGGCCGCGAATCCACCCGCCGGGCAGGAGACGGCGGCAAGATCCCGCCGTACGGTTGAGAGGTGAGTCCGAGCGCCCCAGCTGGCGTTTCCGAGCTGGACCGGGCACGGGGCCGCCAGCAGGCGGCCTACCTCTCGATCCGCGTGCTCGCCGCTGCCGCGATCGCGTTCGTCGTGATCACCTCGTTCCAGGCCCGGCCAGCTCCGGGCGGCCACGGCGAGGCGCTGGGTGTCGCCGTGGCTCTCGCAGTGTTCTGCGGCGCCACCATCGCCGCGATGTGGCTGACGCAGGCCGGGTCGCCAGTGCAGCTAGCTGTGCTGCTGGTTGCCGTGGCCAGCGCGGCGGCGCTGATCGGCTTGCAAGGCAACGACGCGGCGTTCCTCGGGGTGTTCCCCGCCGTCTGCCTGGCCGCCCTGGTACTGCCGGTTCGCCTCAGCGCGCTGGTCGCCGGCGTGGCCGCTGGCGCGGTCTCGGTAGCATGGCTGGCAAACGGACGCGCACCCATCGCCGGCATCATCTTGAATGATTTCGGGATACTGGCGTTCTTCCTGCTGTCGCTGTTCGCCCGGCGGCTGCGGGAGAGCAACCAGCGGGCCGAACTGCTGCTGGCCGAGCTGGAGCAGACCCGGGCCGCGCAAGCCCGGGCCGCCGCGCTGGCCGAGCGTCAGCGCCTCGCCCGCGAGATGCACGACGTGCTGGCCCACTCGCTGTCCGGCCTGGTGCTGAACCTGGAGGGAGCCAGGCTGCTCGCCAGCCAGGGCGGCGCGGACCCGCAGGTCGGGGGCGCGATCGACCGGGCCCGCCGGCTGGCCAGGACCGGGCTGGAAGAAGCGCGGCGCGCTATCGGCATGCTCCGCGACGACGCGCTGCCGGGCCCCGAGCGGCTGGCCGACCTGGCCGCCGAGTTCGAGGGCGACACCGGCGTGCCCTGCAAGGTCGCCGTGACCGGCGACGACGAGCGGGACCTCGGCACCGACGGCCGGCTGACCTTTTACCGGGTCACGCAGGAGGCACTGACCAATATCCGCAAGCACGCCCGCGCCGACCGGGTCGAGATCCGCCTGGCATATGAGCCGGGCGGCACCAGGCTGACCATCGAGGACTTCGACACCTGCGGCAAGCTCCCGGCGCGATGTGACGGGACTGGCTACGGGCTCACCGGGATGAGAGAACGAGCCGAACTGCTCGGCGGCACGCTCACCGCCGGGCCCGCCGGCGGCGGGTTCCTGGTCGAGCTGTGGGTGCCGGCGTGAACGGGGCCATCCGCGTCCTGGTGGCCGACGACCAGCGCGTGGTCCGGGAGGGACTCGCGACGCTCCTCGGGCTGCTCACAGGGGTCGAGGTGGCCGGCACCGCAGCCGACGGCGACCAGGCACTCGCACTCGCCATCCAGCTGCGGCCCGACGTGGTGCTGATGGACCTCCGGATGCCTCACTGCGACGGGGTCGAGGCCACCCGCCGCCTGCGCGAGCATGACGCCAGCATCAAAGTGCTCGTCCTCACCACCTACACCGATGACCGCTCCGTCATCGACGCACTGCGCGCCGGCGCCCGCGGCTACCTCACTAAAGACGCCAGCGCCGGGGAAATCCGCGAAGCACTCCAGCGGGTCACCAGCGGCCAGGCCGCCATCGACCCGGCCGTCCAGCACCACCTGGTCAGCGCCATCGCGACCAGCCCATCCACCGCAGCCACACCGCAACTGCCCGCCGGGCTGACACAGCGAGAAGCCGAAGTGCTCGCACTGATCGCCCGGGGACTGTCCAACCTAGAGATCGCCGACCGGCTCGCGGTCAGCGAGACCACAGTCAAGAGCCACATCAATCATCTCTTCGCCAAGACCGGCGTCCGCGACCGAGCCCAAGCCGTCACCTACGCCTACCAGCACGGGCTCACCTGAACCGTCCCGCAACGTCCCGGGACCGTCCCGCAACAGGCAAGCCGCGGGCAGGAGCAAGACGCTACCCCTAGCGCCTGAAGTCGCCAGCAAAGCGGCAGGAGGAGGTCGCTGTATGCGGACCAACTGGCCATCTCCGCGGCTGCAAAGCCCCCGAACGGCTCATCTGGAGTCTGCAAGGTCATTCGCCCAGCTAGACGGCACTTCCAGGCGCTTGCAGACTCTCCAGGACGTGCGTCTGGGCTGATTTGCAAGCAGGGGGTCAGGGTTCGAGTCCCTTAGCCCCACCAGGCAAGAAGGATAATTCGAACACTTGACCAACCACTTTGGTCAAAGCACAGCAGTAAAGTACAGCAGCCAGCGCTGGCATTGAGGTGGCATCCGCCGCCCTGGATCAGCTTCTGCGCGGGCCAGCCTGGAGGCGTGCCTCTGGCAGGCGATCAGGTCAGCCAGTCAATCGATTAAGCGAGCGGCACAGCCTGCCCGAGGTCGTCGGTAACTGCTGGCCGCTGACCACGATCCAGGCCCCGGCAGCCACCTCATCTGCAACCCTCTGCACCTCCGGGTCGCCGGTGGCTGGTGTCAGCAGGAAGTGCCGGGGGGACACTAGGCACCATGGCAGCCTGGCAGTACGCACAGCTGACGATCACTGTGGACGCTCGGACTGACGTTCATACTCGGACGATCTTGTGGCTTGGGCCGGGTGAGGGACTGCGCGAGGATCTCTCCGAGGGCGAGCAGCCCGTGCTAGATCTGCTCAACTTGCTCGGGGCTGCCGGGTGGGAGCTGGCCGGGGTTGAGGAAGACAGGAAGGGAGGGAACAGGGGAACGGACTGGGGTGCCACCTGGTCTTTGGTCACCTACACGTTCAAGCGCCCGGTTTCAGCCGGGGATGCCGGACAGCCTTAGAGCCGCCGGCCGCCCAGGTGTGCCGGGCATGATGACTTGGTGGGTAGCCAGCACCGCGGATAGCCACCGCGATTAGCCGGTGATCACCGTCAGCGCCGCGTCTGAGCCATCTGGCTGATCGAAGCCAGTTATCATCTCGTTTTGCGCGAATCACGCTCACACTGCGCCGATCACGTCGCTGAACTGATCCCTGGCTGCCGCTGGTCCCGGAATCTAGTCTGGTACGGAATTTGGCCGCCAGAGTGTACTCGGCGTATCGGGTCACCGGCTCGGAGCGTCAGCGGGGCAGCCTGCGGTGGCTGAAGGGACGTTGTGGCGCCAGGGGACAGGGACGATGTGACGCCAGGTGGCGAGGAGGGCCGGGCGACTTTTGGCGGCCTGCTTGCGGTCGGCGAGTTCCGGGCGCTGTGGCTGGCCCAGGTACTGTCGGTGGTGGGAGATCAGCTGGCACGGGTGGCGCTGATGCTGCTGGTGTACGCGCGGACCGGGTCTGCGCTGCTCGCAGCGGTTACTTTTGCGGCGAGCGTCGTGCCCACGTTCGCCGGAGGGTTAGCGCTGGCTGGCCTGGCCGACCGGCTGCCCCGCCGCCAGGTGATGATTGCCTGCGATCTGGTCCGTGCCGTCCTGGTCGCGGTGATGGCTATTCCCGGGGTCCCGCTGGCAGCGCTGGTGGCCCTGCTATTCGTCGTGACGATGGCCGGGACGCCGTTCAGCTCGGCCCGGGCCGCGCTATATCCGGAGGTCTTGCCTGGTGACCTGTACGTGCTGGGCAATGCGGTCACGCTCACCACATACCAGATCGCCCAGGTGATCGGCTTCGCCGCGGGGGGCGCCATAGTCGGGTCTCTGGGCGTCCGGACGTCTCTGCTGGCCGACGCCGCCACTTTCGCGGCGTCCGCGCTGATTACCCGGCTCAGGGTGGCTGCCCGGCCCGCGGCGCGACCCGCCAGGCACGAGCACGCATCTTCTGCCGGCCTGCGGGCGGCGATCCGGCTGGTGTTCGGCAGCCCGGCCCTGCGCACCCCAATGCTGCTGGGGTGGCTCGCCGCCTTCTACAACGCGCCCGAGGGCATCGCCGCTCCGCTCGCAGGAACGCTCGGTTCCGGGGCCGTTTCAGTGGGGCTGATCCTGGCTGCGCCCGCGCTGGGCGCATCGCTGGGCGCCGCCGTCTTCAGCCGGCTGGCTGGTCCGGCAGCGAGGCAGCGCTGGATGCGCCCGCTGGCCTTCGCCTCATGCGCTGTCCTGGTCCTCTTCGCGACCGGGCCACGGCTCCCAGCCGCGCTGCTGATCTTGTTCGCGTCCGGCGTATTCGACTGCTTCCAGGTCGCCGCGAGCGCAGCGTTCATCCGGGCCACGCCGCAGCCGCTGCGCAGCCAGGCATTCGGCCTCGCCCAGGCCGGGATGAGCCTGGGCCAGGGCACCGCGATGATCCTGGCTGGCGCTGCAGCGCTGCATTATGCTCCGGTCACGGTCATAGCTGTCAGCGGCGCCCTGGGCGCTAGCGCTGCAGCCGCGATCCGGAGCGGCCCGCATACCCGCCCCCCTGGCGGGGACGGCACGTAATTCAGTAGCAGTCGGCCAGCCCCCGCTGGTCGTTCCGGCGGGTGCTGACAAAGGGGGCCGGTCAGCCCCAGCCGCTGGTCTTCATGTCCGTCCTCCTCTCGCTGGCGCGTGCGGGTGCTGGCACAGGGGGCCGGTCAGCCCCAGCCGCTGGTCTTCATGTCCGTCCTCCTCTCGCTGGCGCGTGCGGGTGCTGGCACAGGGGCTGCTGGGCTGGCGGCCGGCCTGATCCCGGGCGAGCCTGTTGCGTCGTCAAACTGGCCCGTTCTCCCTAGTCGGCCACCAGGGCGGATTAATTACCTATATCTTCGCATTTACAACTTAGCGTCCGTGTGGCCGAGGCGGCGATAGCGCAGGTCCGGAGGGAGGCGCCCTGCTAAGTCCCGGCCGCCGTAAATCGCGGGTGGCCTCTAGGTCGTTACAATCAGATGATCGCTGCTTGACAGGACGCATACGGCTGCTGGAACAATGCTTCGCAATGTTCTGGACCACCGTTAACTGGTAGCTTCCGCCGCAGATACCCGTCAGCGCGGACGGAGGAGTTCTATGGGCTCGGGCCCGGCCAGCTGGCTGCACAGGCGCGCTGCGCGCGTCCGCGGCTGGCCTGTCTGGGCGCTTCCCCGCTGGCTCGCCATCTACGTGGTCCTGGTCACGGCCGCTGATGCCGCTGCTATCGCCGCTGCTGGCCGGATGACACCACTGCGCCCGGCACATTTGCTGCTGTTCGCGCTGCTGCTGGGATGCAGCGCCGTGACGGTGGAGATGACGCGACGGGCGGGGGAGAACGCCGGCCTGATCAAGGACGTATTCGGCGTCTGGGAACTGCCCATCGCCATTCTCCTGCCGCCGTTCTACGCCCTGCTGGCGCCGATCCCGCGGATCGCGCTGGCGCAGTGGCGCATCCGGGCGCTACCTGTCTACCGGCGGGTCTTCACCGCCGCCGCGATCGGGCTGTCCTATGGCAGTGCCTCGCTGGCCTTCCGCGTCATCGCCCATGCCCTCGGCGGGTCCGCCGCCGGGCATGACGCGGGCCGCCCGCTGTGGATCCTGGCGGTGGCGGCCTGCGGCGCGCTGCAGTGGGCCGTCAATAACTGCCTGATCCTGCCCGCGATCAAGGGCTCAGATCCGGCCGCCCGGATCCATGACCTGCTGCTGGCGCCCGAGCGGATACATAACGACCTGACCGAGCTGTGCGCCGCCGTCCTGGTGACGGCGGGCGCCGCGTTCACCCTAGTCACGCTCGCGTTCGCGCTTCCGCTGGTCACCGTGCTGCAGCGCTCGTCCCGGCACGCTCAGCTGATCAGCGAGTCCCGCATCGACGCCAAGACCGGCCTGCTCAACGCGGGCGCCTGGCAGCGCGAGGCCAGCGCCGAAGTCGCCCGGGCCGGCCGGAGCCGGGCCCCGCTGGCGGTCGCCCTCATCGACATCGACCACTTCAAGGCCGTCAACGATTCCCATGGCCACCTGGTCGGGGACCAGGTCCTCGCGGCGATCGCGCGTACCGTCCAGATGCTCCTGCGCCCTTGTGACCTCGTCGGCCGATTCGGCGGCGACGAGCTCGCCGTGCTGCTCCCGCAGACTACCGGGCCCGAGGCCGGGCGGATCGCGGAGCGCATCCGCGCGCATTTCGCCGATAGCGTCCACGCGGCCGCCAGCGCGCCGGACACCACGCTGGCCAGCTGCACTGTGTCCATCGGGGTTGCCGCCTTCGACGATGCGGCCACCGCCCTCACCGAGGTGCTCGCAGCCGCTGACGCCGCCCTCTACCGCGCCAAGCATTCCGGGCGCAACCAGGCCTGGATTACCACCGGTACCACGTCCCTCAGCGGGAACGCCGACTCAGAAGACCCGGACACCCACACCCGCTGACCCGCCCGGCCACCCGGCCGCCACCACGGCCGGGCTCCGGGAGGCCCGCGGCGCCCGCCGCTCCCTCCCCGGCGCCCCGCTGCCCAGGCCCCTGGACGCCTACGCCGGCGAGGACCAGCATCCGGGCTACGGCACCCTCACCATCACCCTCGGCGGGGGCAGCCTCCAGTCGCGCCTGGGCACGATGAACCTGAGCCTCGCGCACCGCCACTACGAGACGTTCGACCTCGAGTGGCACGAGCTCGGCGACCAGTCCCACCTCTTCCCGCTGATGTTCCTCGCGGACCCGGACGGCGACATCACGGCCCGGACCAGCAGCAGTGCGGGGCCGACGAGCTGCACGCTGCGGCCCGTTCGGCGCCGGAGGTTAGAGGGCCGCTGCCGCCGGGTACTCGATGGCCTCCTGCGCCTGCTGAGGACCGCCGGGCCGAGCGCCGCCCAGAATCTGGCCGTGTCCATGGGCGATGACCTGGTACGCGAACTCGGCGGCGACATCGTCCGCCGGATCCACTGACGTCGCCCGTGGGTTCAATCGGCCTGCCCGGATCTCGATCGCGAGCGCGCTGTCCGTCCGGCCGCTCGCGCGCCGCGCCGCGGTTCGCCGCTTTTGACGGCGGCCATCAGGCAGACCGACGAGGGGATGCACCGTTACGAGTAGGTGCGCAGTAGCGTTTGGGACGTCGTTGCCTGGGGTGTTCGGGGTGATGGCGCGGTGGCGGTGGGTTTACCGGGCGGCGGCACGGTCGGACACTAGCGAGCCGACCGCCTGGATGGTCTCGGGCAGGTACTCGCGTCGGCCGGTCCAGCGTTGCAGGGATCGCCAGTTCTTGCTGCCGGCGATGGCGTGCCCGGCGCAGATCCGTGTCGATGACTGGGCGTGGCGGGCCTGCTCCCGGGCGCGGGTCACCTCCGGGGCTGGGTCCTTGCCGGGCTTTTTCGGCGGGACGCTGACCTGGCCCGGGTGGTCGCGGTGCAGGCCGCGGTAGCCGGCGTCCATCTCGCATCTGACATCGGGGAACCGCCGCAGGAGATCGTCGGTGCCGTCGGTCTGCAGCGCGGTCGCCGGTGCTGATCATCCACTCCGAGGACGATCTGCGGTGCCCGATCAGCCAGGCGGAAGAGCTGTTCGTGGCCCTGCGCTGGCTGGGCCGCGAACCCGAGATGGTGCGCTTCCCGGACGAGACGCACGAGCTGTCCCGGTCCGGATCACCCCGGCACCGGATCATGCGCGCCCAGCTCATCCTCGACTGGTTCCGCCAGCACCTCGGCGACGAGGTCGGGGCCGGGCCTGCGGCTAGCTAGCTCGCTGCCCCTCCGTGCGGGCCCGACCCGGCGCTTGGGGCTGCTGAGGCTGCACGACGATGCGCTGCCGCAGGCTCCGGATGCGCTGCGCTATCATGGGATATCACTTGCGGAGGTGCCGATGACCGACATGCTGATCCGTGACGTGCCTGACGAGGTCATCGCCGCGGTCGACGCCCGCGCGAGCCGACTTGGCCTGTCGCGCAGCGAGTATGTCCGGCGGCGGCTGGCCCAGGACGCCGCCACCGCCGGCGCGGTGGTGACCGCGCAGGACCTGGCGCGGTTCGCGGAAGTGTTCGCCGACCTGGGTGACCAGGATGTGATGTCACGAGCGTGGCAGTGACCGACTGGCTGATCGACAAGTCCGCCCTGGTCCGGCTGGCGGCCAGCCCCGACGCGCAGGAGTGGGCCGCCCGGATCCAGCGCGGCCTGGTCCGGATCGCCACCGTTACCCGGCTGGAAGTGGGCCACTCGGCCCGGTCCGGCGCTGACCTGCGGGCTGGTCTGCAGGGTCCTCCGCTGTCGGCTATGCCGGTGGAGTACCAGACCCCGGCGACCGAGGGCCGCGCCGTCGAGGTCCTCGCCCTGCTCGCCGACCGCGGCCAGCACCGGGCACCATCGCTGCCTGACCTGATCATCGCCGCCACCGCCGAGATGGCGGGCCTGACGGTCCTGCATCTCGACAAGGACTTCGAGATCATCGCCAGCATCACCGGCCAGCCCCTTGAACGCCTCGCCGTCAGCTAGGCGAGGCCGCTAGTCGGCCTGGCCGTTGAGTCGTTCCCAGCGCAGGACCTGATCGGCCAGGTCCTGCGCATCCTCGCCGCGGACCATGACCGGCGGCATCGCGCCCCTGAGCCGGGCATGCCACAGGCAGTCGATCCCGAACCAGCAGTCGCAGCCCGGGAACTTCTGCGCCAGCTTCGCCAGCTCGGCATCGGCCCGTGTCGTCATGCCCGGCTCCCGTCGGCGATGGCGTCGCGATCGGCCGCGAAGGCGTCGTCCATCAGCGCGCGGACGTCGCCTGCCACCCGGACCAGCGGCCACACGTCCTCGTCGGGCGCGATACGCGCAGCGCCCAGCGCCTTACGCTCTGCCGACCTCAGCCGGTCCTGCAGCGCCGCCAGCTCCGCTGGCGTTAAGGAATCGAAGAACCCGCCCACCGGCGCCACCTCCAGGGGGCCAGGACGCCGCGTGGCTGCGGCCGGAGGGATCCTGGCTGGCTGGCGCCAAGCTTACAACAGGAACCATATGGATCCAC
>Ga0187858_10003763_pt1 | contig 14567 bp, 12 predicted proteins | sample June2016WEW_8_15_FD_133015 | JGI IMG/M metagenome (GOLD analysis project Ga0187858, IMG submission 133015) | Peatland microbial communities from SPRUCE experiment site at the Marcell Experimental Forest, Minnesota, USA - June2016WEW_8_150 | ecosystem: Environmental > Terrestrial > Soil >...
CGGCATCGCGACCAGGGAGAGCGCCGCGGCGGCATAGACGGCGGCGGTCGCGACCAGGGCGGCCGGCCGCCCCACCAGCCCGGCGATCACCCCGGCCAGCGGGGCGCCAACCACGGCGGCGACCACGTAGCCCGTGCTGTCCACCGCGTTGGCCCGATCCCAGAGGTCACGGGGCACGAGCATCGGGAAGAGGGTCCGGGTCCCGGCGCTGCTGAGCGGGTTGGTGAAGGAGCTGAGCGCGGCGACGCCGATCAGCAGCCCGGCGCTGAGCACGCCGGTGGCCCCGAGGGCGACGATGAGCGCCATCGCCAGGGCGGCGATCGAGTAGTCGAGCATGATCAGCCTGATCCGCCCGCTGCGGTCGAGGAGGGCGCCGGCAAGAGGGCTGAACACGACCCCGGGGAAGGCGGCGGCGAACACCGTGACCCCGGCGATCGCCGGCGAGTGGAAGCGCTGCAGGGCGAAGAGGACGAGCGCCACCGACCCCATCTGCCCGGCGATCCGCCCGAGGAGGGCCGCGCCCACCAGGCGTGGCAGCCCGCGGACGTCGAGGAGGCTGCGGTAGGTGAGTGGACGCGTGGTGTCTGTGCTCATGGTCTCGGGAAGCGCCACGGGGGCCGGCGTTGGGCCGGCCGCCCCCCGGTGGACGCCGGCGGGCTGGGCAAGGGCGCGGTCCAGATAGTAGTCAAGTGCCCGCACCCCGCCAGGCGCTCCGCCGCTCCTGTCATTCCGGGTGATGACAGATGGATTCGTGACGAAATATTCGTCACGAAATGCCGTGGATCCCCACGATCATGACACCTCCCATCGGCGTGACTCAGCGCGTACCGCAGCAGGGGCCGCAAACGGATCGGAACGTCCCGCGCGCCTCCGGGGCTCGGTGAGCCGGGGTCAGGCCTACCGGGCCGACCCGGCCGCGGCCGTCTCCTCCGCCGGGGCTGAGCCGGCGACGCGTTCGAGGAGCTGGACCAGGGTGGCGCAGTCCTCGTCGCTGAGGCCCTGCAGGGCCTGTCCGACACCCTCACGCCAGGCTGCCTCCCGGCGGGCGAGCAGGTCCCTGCCCCGAAGGCTCAGCGCGACCCGGACCAGGCGCCGGTCATCGGGGTCGCTCATCCGCTCGACGAGCCCCAGCTTCACCAGCCGGTCGGACATCTGGGTCGCGCTGCTCAGCGAGGCGGCGTCGAGGCAGTCGGCGAGCTCTCCCATGGTGACGGCGCCGCTTCGGGCGATGGTGTGGAGCGCGTGCATCTGCTGCACCGTGATCGCTCCCATCTCGGCGTGAACATCGGCGGGGATGACCCGCGTCAGCCAGCGCCGCATCCTCGGCTGCAGCTCCAGGAACCGCGCGAGCAGCTCGTCGCGGGAGAGCGTGGGGGGGACGGGGCCGGCGCTCGGGCTCAACTCGCCTCCTCCACCAGCGCGTTGGCGAACTGGCTCGCGTAGAGGTCGTAGTAGAAACCACGACGCTCCATCAGCTCGGCATGGCTGCCCTGCTCCACGATCCTGCCGGCGTTCATCACCACGATCTCGTCCGCGTTCCGGATCGTCGACAGCCGGTGGGCGATCACGAAGCTGGTGCGCCCGTGGCGGAGGCGCGCCATCGCCTCCTGGATCAGCACCTCGGTGCGGGTGTCGACGTTGCTCGTGGCCTCGTCCAGGATCAGGATGGCCGGGTCGGCGAGGAAGGCCCGGGCGATGGTCAGGAGCTGCCGCTCGCCGGCGGAGATGTTGGACGCGTCCTCGTCCAGGACGGTGTCGTAGCCCTCGGGCAGGGTCCGGATGAAGTGGTCGGCGTGGGCGGCCTTGGAGGCGGCCACCACCTCCTCGAAGCTGGCCCCGCCTTTCCCGTAGGCGATGTTGTCGCGGACGCTCCCGGCGAACAGCCAGGTGTCCTGCAGCACCATCCCGAACATGCTGCGGACGGACTCGCGAGTCAGCTGCCGGGAATCCACCCCGTCGAGGTAGATGCGACCGGAGTCGATCTCGTAGAAGCGCATCAGGAGGTTGACGATGGTCGTCTTGCCCGCTCCGGTGGGCCCGACGATGGCCACCGTCTCTCCGGGCAGCACCTCCAGGTCGAAGTCCTGGATGAGGGGCTTGTCGGGCTGGTAGCGGAAGGAGACGTTGTCCAGGACGACGTGCCCCTGCGGGGCCGGCAGCGCCGCCAGGCTGTGACGCTCGGGCACCTGCTCGTCGGCGGCCAGGAACTCGAAGACGCGCTCGGCGGAGGCGAGCCCCGACTGCAGCATGTTCATCTGGCTGGCGATCTGCATGATCGGGTTGGTGAACTGGCGCGAGTACTGGATGAAGGCCTGGATGTCGCCCAGCGAGATGTTCCCCGACACCACCAGGTACCCGCCGATGACACCGATGGCGACGTAGTTCAGGTTGGAGAGGAACATCATCGCGGGCTGGATGATCCCGGAGAGGAACTGGGCGCGGAAGCTGGGTTCGTAGAGGGCCTGGTTCTCGCGGTTGAATTCGTCCAGCGTGCGCCGGGAGCGGCCGAACACCTGGACCAGGGTGTGCCCGGTGTGGGTCTGCTCGACCAGGCTGTTCACCGTACCGGTGCGCTCCCACTGGGCGGTGAACTGCTTCTGCGACCGGCGCGCGACCAGGAAGGTCACCCCGATCGACATCGGGACCATGATCAGCGAGATCAGCGCCAGCAGGGGGCTGATCCACAGCATCATGGCCAGCACGCCGAGGATGGTGAGGATGGACGTGAGCAGCTGGCTCAGCCCCTGCTGGAGGGTCGTGGTCACGTTGTCGATGTCGTTGGTGACGCGGCTCAGCACGTCGCCGTGGGGATGGCTGTCGAAGTACTGAAGCGGCAGCCGTGCCAGCTTGGCCTCCACGTCGCGGCGCATCCCGGACACGGTCCGCTGCGCAACCCCGGCCATGATGTAGCCCTGACCCCAGCTCAGCACGGCACCGAGCACGAAGAGGAGGGCCACGACGCCGAGGTCGGCGCCGAGCTGGTTGAACTGGATGCCCTGGCCCGGGGTCACGGTGGTTCCACTCAGCATCTGGGCGATTTGGCGGTCCTGGCCGCCTTGAAGCCTCAGGTACGCCTCCGCCTGTGCCTGGCTGATCCCCGCCGGGAGGCTCTTGCCGATCAGGCCGTCGAAGAGCACGTTGGTGGCGTTGCCGATGATCCGGGGCGCAGCGACGGTGAAGGCGACCCCCAGCGAGCCGATGCAGGCCGCCAGCGCGATCCTGCCCCGTTCCGGGCGGAGCCGCGCGAGGAGCTGGCGCAGAGCCTTGCCGAGATCCTTGGCCTTCTGCGGCGGCCCTCCTCTCATCATCCCGTGCGGGCCGCCGAAGCCGCCACCGCCTCTCCGCCGCCCGTGCCCCGGGCCGCGCGCCATCATGCCGCGTTCTCCCCGAGCTGCGAGACCACGATCTCCCGGTACTCCTCGCAGGAGACCATCAGCTGCTCGTGGGTGCCCGAGCCGACCACCAGGCCGTCGTCGAGGACGATGATCCTGTCGGCGCTCAGGATGGTGCTCACCCGCTGGGCCACGATCACCACCGTGACGTCACGCGTCTCCGCGCTCAGCTCGGCCCGCAGCCGCGCGTCCGTCGCCGCATCGAGCGCGGAGAAGCAGTCGTCGAAGAGGTAGATCAGGGGCCGCTTCACCAGAGCGCGGGCGATCGCCAGCCGCTGCCGCTGGCCACCGGAGACATTGGTCCCTCCCTGGTCGATCGGCGCTTCGAGCTGCCCCTCCATGGTGGCCACGAAGTCCCGCGCCTGGGCCACCTGGAGGGCGTGCCAGAGATCCGCGTCGGTGGCGTCCTCGTCGGCGAAGCGCAGGTTGTCGGCCACGGTGCCGCCGAAGAGGTACGCCTGCTGCGGCACCAGCCCGATGCACGCCCACAGCTCCTCGAGGGTGCGGTCCCTCGCGTCCACGCCGTCGATGAGCACCGCTCCCGAGGTCGGGTCGAAGAAGCGCGGGATCAGATTGAGCAGGGTGCTCTTGCCGGCGCCGGTGCCGCCGATGATCGCGGTGGTCTCGCCGGGGCGGAGCTGGAACGAGATGTCGCGGAGCACCGGCTGCTCCCCACCCGGGTAGCCGAAGCTGACGTTGCGGAACTCGATGATCCCACGGGTGGCGGCCGGCGTCACAGGATGCTCGGGGCTTCTGATCGCCGGCTCGACGCGCGCCACCGCCTCGAGGCGCTCCGCGCTCGCCTGGGCGCGGGGAACCAGGATGAACATGACCACGGCGAGGAGCACCGACATCAGGATCTGGAGGATGTAGGCGAGGAACGCGGTCAGGTTGCCGATCGGCATCTGGCCACTGCTGATCAGATGACCGCCGAACCAGAGGACCGCGACGCTCGACAGGTTCATGATCCCCATCATCATCGGCATGGCCAATACGAACAGGCGGTTGACCCGCAGCCCGGTCGCCGTGAGGCTGGCGTTGGCGACGGCGAAGCGGCGCTCCTCGTCGTCGGACCGGACGAAGGCACGGATCACGCGGACCCCGGTGATCTGCTCGCGCAGCACCTGGTTGATCCGATCGATCTTCACCTGCATCGACTTGAACTGAGGCACGGCGACGAACAGCATGGCGACGACGATCAGGGCCATCAGGGGCACTGCCACCACCAGCAGCAGGGAGAGCGTGACGTCCTCGTGGAGCGCCATGATCACGCCCCCGATCATCATGATCGGCGCCGCCACCATGAGGGTCAGCGCCATCTGCAGGAAGATCTGGATCTGCTGGACGTCGTTGGTGTTGCGGGTGATCAGCGACGCCGTCCCGAAGCTGTTCATCTCGCGAGCGGAGAAGCGCATGACCTGTCCGAAGATGAGGCCCCGCAGGTCGCGGCCGACCCCCATCGAGGTGCGCGAGGCGAAATACGTGGCCACGACCGCGGTCATCCCCGAGAGCAGGGTGAGCGCCAGCATCACGCCGCCGGTGCGCCAGATGTAGCCGACGTCGCCCTTGGTGATGCCGTTGTTGATGATGTCGGCGGTGAGGTTGGGCAGGTACAGGCCGAGCACCGTCTGGGCCACGATCAGCGCGAGCACGATCGAGACCTGCAGCCGGTAGGGCCGCAGGCGCGCCAGCATCATGCGGACCAGGGTCATGGCCGGCGCCTCCCGGGACGCTGGCGTCCGGAGGTCAGGGGCTCGACCGGATCCAGGCTGCAGGGGGCGGGGCGAGCGCTGGCCGGGAGCATTGCTTCATGCACTGTACCATACCTGACCTGCACGGTTGCCGTTACGAAGTTGTTGTGGCCGCCTGACGGGTGCGGCGGCCCCAGACCACGAGCACGGCGCCCCCCAGCCCGATGAGGAGGACACAGAGGGCGATGGTGATCAGCCACTTCCCGGTGAGGCTGCTGCCCGCGTAGTTGGGGATGAAGGGGAGCGCCCGCAGGCGGTGGACGTAGAGGCCCTGGCTCGTGCCCGCCCAGATCGCTGGGGCGACGCTGGAGGGGTCGGCGGCCAGGCTCAGCACGTCGGGGGGAAGCCCGGGGTCGGCCCGCACCCAGTCTTCGCCGCCGTTCGAGGTGAGCAGCGTCCCGTACCCGGCGGTGCCGATGTAGACGACCCCGCTCACGGTGCTGGTGTTGAAGGCGGCGATGGACGTGACCGCCGGCGTGCCGGTGACCAGGGTCGAGGGCAGGAGCGCGAGCGATACCGACCAGCCGCCGTTCTGAGCGCGCCGCCACACCGTCCCCGAGGTGCTGACGGCGACGATGAACCCGGGTGCCACCAGCGGGGCGGCGATGAGATGGGCTCCCGGCCCGAGATCGGGGCTGCCGGGGTCGAGGCGCGCGGTCCCTCCGGCCTGGGCCACCAGCACGTCCCCCGCCGCGTCGATCGACCAGGTGCGCGAGCCGCTGGTCACACTCGCCGCGGCCGGTGGCGGCGCCGTCGAGACCGGGGTGAAGCCGGTGGCCGTCTGCTCCTCCGCCTTGCCCCCGACCACGGCGACGACCCTGCCCTGGACCAGAGCGACGCGCGTCACCGTCTGTCCCGGAAAAGCCGCGAGCTGCCACCACGGCGCCTCCGCGCCCACGGGCGCGGGCACCGCCGTCGCCAGGGCCATGGCGATCAGGGGACCGGCGATGATCACCAGAGCCCGGCGCGCCCGGCCCGAAGCGGCGGGCACGGCACCCAGCCTCACCGGTCCCTCAGCGCAGCCTCGACGTCCGGATGAGCATGCTCAGCCCTCCGAAGAACCAGAGCCCCCCGAAGATGATCAGGAACCAGGGGACGTAGACGAAGCCCGCGCCGGAGGGGGCGCTGTTGAGGCTGGCGACGGCGATGATGATCCCGAGGACCAGGAATATGGCTCCCATCACGGTGTGGGTGATGGCTCGGCGGCGGAGAAAGGCCCCCACCGGCCGGCCGGACATCGGCCCGTACATGCCCCGCCGCCAACCCCGGTAGCCCATGCCCGGATAGCCGAAGAGGCCCGGTCCGTACTGGCCGGGTCCGACTTGGCCCGGTCCGTAGGGGCCCTGCCCGTATTGGCCCGGCCCATAAGGCGGCTGTCCGTAGGGGGGCTGACCGTAGGGGGCTTGTCCGGGAGGGCCCGCGGCATTCGGCGGCGATCCGAAAGGCCCCGATGGTGAACCCGCAGCCGGTTCGCCGGGCACACCCCAAGGGGCTGCGGGGTCGGCTGGGGGAGCGGCCGACGCGGGTTGGTTCTCGGGCGGCGTGAGCGGCGGTGTGCTACTGGGATCCGGCGTCCAGGGCGTGTACCAGCCCGACTGGTCTCCCAGCGGTGACGGGGACGGCGCGAAGGGATCCGGGTTTTCGGGGGAACCCGGATCCGGTGTGGGGGGGTAGCCTGACTGGGTCATCCGGCCGTCTCCAGTGCGAGAGGGGTGGAGAGATCGAGCATACCCGTTGGGGCGCCACGCCACCGCTGGGCGGCGACGTGAACAGCGTTCCCCACATGCCAGACTCTCGATCTATGAGCCGAATCGGGGTCGCGGTGATCGGGTATGGCCTGGCCGGGTCGGTCTTCCATGCGCCGCTGGTGGCGGCGACCCCCGACCTCGAGGTGCGGGCCATCGTCACCGCCAACCCCGCGCGGCGCGAGCGAGCCACCCGCGACTTCCCCGACGCCCGCGTCCTGGCCACCGCCGACCACCTCTGGAGTGACACCGCCGGGATCGGACTGGTGGTGGTGGCGACGCCCAACCACCTCCACGCGCCCCAGGCGATCACCGCGCTGGAGCAGGGGCTCGCCACCGTCGTGGACAAGCCGATGGCGCTGAGCACGGCGGAGGCGAGGTCGATGCTGGAGGCGGCGGGGCGCAGCGCGGGCCTGCTGGCGGCCTTCCACAACCGGAGATGGGACAGTGACTTCCTCCTGGTTCGCGAGACGGTCGAGAGCGATGGGCTCGGCGGGCTGTTCCGCGTGGAGAGCCGCTTCGAGCGCTTCCGCCCGGAGGTGAACACGGCGTCGTGGCGGGAGGAGACGTCACCGGAAGCGGGCGGCGGGCTCCTCCTCGACCTCGGCAGCCACCTCATCGATCAGGCGCTGGTCCTGCTCGGACGCCCCCAGGGCGTCTACGCGGAGATCGCCCGGGCGCGGCCGGGGGCGGTCGCCGACGACGACTGCTTCCTCGCCCTCGAGTTCGCCGGCGGCTCGCGCGCCCATCTCTGGATGAGCAACCTCGCCGCGGCGATCGGGCCGCGCTGGCGCTTGTGGGGCCGCCGGAAGGCCCTGGAGGTGTGGGGTCTCGATCCTCAGGAGCCGTACATCCGAGCGGGCGGGCGTCCCGGCGACCCCGGCTTCGGCCAGCCGGACGGAGGCCAGCGCGCGGTGCTCACCGAGGGCGGTGAGGCGGGCGCCGTGCGCGAGCTGCGGTTGCCCGCCGGGCGGTACGGCGACTTCTACGCCGGGATGGCGGCGGCGATCCGGGGGGAGGCTCCGGTACCCGTGCCGGCCCAGGCGGGGTGGGACGTGCTCGCGGTGATCGAGGCGGCGCGGCGGAGCGCGGCGACGGGGACCGTGGTGGCGCCTGAGGCGAGAGGCTGACCGTCGGGGCGGCATCCCCGGCGTGCGGCCGGCTCAGAAGCCGTACAGGCCGGGAAGCACGGCGAGGGTCACGACCACATCGGCCACCCCGTGGACGACGATCGCGGGCCAGAGCGAGCCGGTCCGCTGGGTGACCCAGCCGAGCACGAAGCCGAGCAGCATGGTGAGGGGGACGAAGGGTGCGATCGGACCCTGGTAGACGATGGCGAGGTGGGCGAGCCCGAAGAACACCGCCTGGACGGCGTTGGCCAGGAGCGGTGACGTGAACCTTTCCAGGCTGCCCAGCAGGAGGCCGCGGAACTGGAGCTCCTGGGCCGCCCCCTGGAGCATGTTGGCGGGGACCAGCCAGGGCGCGTCGCGGAGCAGCGCCGGGATGGCGAGTCCCTCGCGCCCGAGCAGGGTTGCGGGGATCAGGAGGAACACCACGAAGAAGAGCGCGGTCCCTCCCAGAGCCCAGGCGGCCGCGGGCCAGCCGAGGTGGAGGATCCGGAGACGGGGGTGGTCGCGGCGCATCACCAGCCACACCAGGCCGAGGATGACGGCGGTGACCCCGAACCACGCCGCCGAGGCGTTGAGGTTGGCCTGATCGCCGGTCTGCTGGACGCCGGCGTGGGCGATCAGGGCGGGCGCTCCCAGGAACGCGGACCAGGAGAGCGTGATCGCGACAAGACTGACTAGAACAAGCCGGGCACGCGCCAGGCTCGGGACCACCAGGGCGATGGCCAGCAGGCCCAGGGCGACGGCGCTGGTGCGGAGCGTGTAGGGGTCGAGCCCGTTGGGGTCGCTGTAGAGGTTGGGGGCCAGCACGACGGCGGCCAGGGCGGCGGCGCCGACGAGGAGGGGTACGAGCGGCGCCCAGCCGGCGGCGCGGGGCCTGGCCGGCGCCGCGCCGGGTTCAGCCAGCGTCGCGCCGGGCACACCGGCCGCGCCGGGTTCAGCCGGGGGCGGTCCGGACATCTCGCCAGCGCTCGATGACCTCGCCCACGCCGAGGCCGGGCGCCCCGGCGGCCTCGGCCAGGGAGGTGTTGGCGGCGGGCACGACCTCGACGCCGATCAGGCGGTGGCAGGCGACCAGGAGGTCCATGTCGTCCTCGGCGATGGGGGCGACCGCCATCATCCCCCGCATCACCACCCAGTCGCGGGTGACCTTGTACCCCAGGCCGGCCAGCTTGCGGCCGTCCACGGCGACGTCGCTGAACCCGGGGCACCAGCCACCCTCGACCCGCCCGGTGACGGCACGCACCCCGAAGCCGGCGAGGGCGGCGCGGAACCACGCGCTGAGCGAATCATTGATCCAGTCGAGGGGCATGCCCCGCTCGGGAGGGGGCACTCCGACCGCGCAGAGCCCGAGCCATCCGGGACCGCCGATGACGAAGGTGCCCCCGGCGGGGCTGGTGGCCAGGCCGGGGAGCCCAGGCAGGGCGCGGACCGCCGCGAGCAGCTCGGGCCTGCGGGCCAGACCGGCCCCGATGGCAACCCGCCGCACCGTGGTGCGCAGCTGCACCGCCACCGTTCCCGGCTCACCGGCGAGGTGAAGGGGCAGCTCCGGCGGATCCTCGAGCCCGCCCTCGGCGCTGACCTCCGCGACCCGGACCGGGCCGGCTCGTGGCCGCGCGGGCGCGGTCTCGAGCGCGGTGACGGTGTCGGCACGATCGGCGCTCACAGGGGCGACGGTAGCGCAGCCGGGGGGCGGGACCCGGCGCTGGAAATGGCAGCATTGCGAGCCGTGCCCGACAACCACCCGGTGCCCGACCGCCACGTCCACACCGAGTGGTCCTGGGATGCGGCCCGGGGGGACATGCAGGCCACCTGCGCCCGGGCGGTCGAATTTGGCCTCCCCGCGGTCGCCTTCACCGAGCACGCCGACTTCACCGTCTGGATGGCGGACGCCGCGGCCACCGGAGGGGCGGCGCCGGGCGGCGGCGGCTCCAGCAAGGATCGGGACGGGAAGGGGGCGCCGGCGGCCCCCGACCGATGGGACTGGTCGACGGGGCACCTGCCCGGCCACCGGTGGCCCGTGCGGGTGCCGGTCACCCCCACCCGGAGCGGGTACCTCGACATCGCTGGCTACTGGGAGGCGATCGACCACTGCCGGGCGGCGTTCCCCGGGCTGCGCATCGAGTCCGGGGTCGAGCTGGGCGAACCGAACCTCTTCCCCGACCAGGCCGCGCGCCTGCTCGCTCACCGCCCCTTCGACCGGGTCCTCGGGTCGATGCACACGGTCGAGGTGGAGGGGGAGCTGGTCGACATCAGCGTCCCCGAGGTGCTCTCCCCGGAGCAGGCGGCCCCGCGGTTCCGCAGCTACCTGGTCGCCACCCGCGAGCTGGTGGAGAGCCGGGCCCCCTTCGCGATCCTCACCCATCTCGACTATCCCAAGCGCTACTGGCCGCATGCGACGGTGCGGTTCGACGAGCGGGACTTCGAGGAGGAGTACCGCGCCGTCCTCGAGGCGCTGGCCCGGAGCGGGCGGGCGCTCGAGGTCAACAGCAGCCGGGCCATGGCCCCGCCCCGGGGGCCCTGCCCCGGCCTCCTCCCGCTCCGCTGGTGGCGCGAGGCGGGCGGCGAGGCCGTCAGCTTCGGCAGCGACGCCCACCGCCCCGAGGACCTGGCCGCGGGGCTCGCCGACGCTGCCGCGATCGCCGAGGCCGCCGGCTTCCGGCCCGCGGACGACCCGCTCCAGCTCTGGGCGGCGGGGCTGAGTCCTCAGCCGGCCGTCCACCGTCCGAACGCCAGGTCCGCCGGCTGGCGCACGGCCCTGTCCCACCGGGAACAGAGGAAGATCATGAGGGGGCAGCGCATCCGCTTTCAGGAGGGCCAGGTCCATGGTCACCGCAAACGCCGACATCGAGATGGGAATCCCCGCCGACGAGCGGGTGGCGGTCGCCGGCGGCCTCTCCCGGCTGCTTGCCGACACCTACACCCTCTACCTCAAGACCCACAACTACCACTGGAACGTGACCGGGCCCATGTTCCAGTCCCTGCACCTGATGTTCGAGACCGAGTACATGGAGCTGGCCCTGGCGGTGGACGAGATCGCCGAGCGGATTCGCGCGCTGGGCGTTCGCGCCCCCGCCTCGTACCACGAGTTCGCGAAGCTGGCCACGATCCAGGAGGACACCGACACCCCGGACGCCACGGAGATGATCCGGCGGCTGATCCACGGCCAGGAGGCCGCGGTGCGAACCTCCCGCGAGGTGTTCCCCATCGCCGAGACGGCCCGCGACCAGTCCACCCTCGACCTGCTGACCCGGCGCATGCAGATCCACGAGAAGACCGCCTGGATGCTGCGCAGCGTGCTGGAGTAGCGGGGGCCGCGCCGGCTCGGCCGGTCACGGAGAGGGAGGAGCACCGGGACAACCCGGAGCCGGCGCCCCCGGGCGGGGCGCGACCCGATACGCTGCGCGTGCTCGATCCGCGCGCCAGGAGGCTCCGGCCATCAGCGTCACCATCCTCATCGGCGGCCAGTGGGGCGACGAGGGCAAGGGAAAGGTCATCGATCTCCTCGCCGGCTCGGTGGACGTGGTCGTCCGCTCCCAGGGCGGTGACAACGCCGGCCACACCGTGGTCGTCGACGGCCGGACGTTCAAGTTCCGGCTGATCCCGAGCGGCATCCTCTCGCCCACCACGACCTGCGTGATCGGCCACGGCATGGTGGTCAACCCGAAGTCGTTCCTCGCGGAGCTGGACGAGCTGCACGCCCACGGGGTGAACACCCAGAACCTGGTGATCAGCGACCGGGCCCACATGGTGATGCCGTACCACCCCGTATTCGACCGCCTGGGGGAGCAGCAGCGCGGCGACGACCGTCTCGGCACCACCCACCGCGGCATCGGGCCCGCGTACGAGGACAAGGCGCGCCGGGTGGGATTCCGGGTCGGCGACCTGAGCAAGCCGGTGTTCCTGGAGAAGAAGCTCAGATTCGTCCTGAGGCTGAAGAACGAGTCGCTGACCCGGCTGTACGACCACGAGCCGTTCGACGAGCGGGCGATCCTCGATGAGTACCTCGGCTACGCGGAGCGGCTCGAGCCCTACATCCGCGACATCTACCCGATCATCCAGGGCGCTCTCCGGGAGGACCGGCGGATCCTCTGCGAGGGCGCCCAGGGGGCGATGCTCGACCTCGACCTGGGCACCTACCCCTACGTCACCTCGTCGGCGCCCACCGCCGGGGGGGCGCTCACGGGGAGCGGCATCCCGCCCTCCAAGGTCAGCAGGACGATCGGGGTCTTCAAGGCCTACACCACCCGCGTCGGCTACGGACCGTTCCCCACCGAGCTGGACGGCACCCTGGGCGAGCTGATCCGCGAGGTGGGGGCGGAGTTCGGCACCGTGACCGGCCGAGCCCGCCGGGTGGGCTGGTTCGACGCCTCCGTGGCACGTTACTCGGTGAACACCAACGGCATCGACTCCATGGCGATCACCAAGGTGGACGTCCTCGACCAGATCGAGACCCTCAGGATCGCGACCGGCTACCGGAGCAAGGGGGAGGACTGGGACCACCCGATGTCCAACATCTCCCATCTCAAGCACGCCGAGCCGGTGTACGAGGAGATGCCGGGCTGGCTCGCGTCCACCCGCGACTGCCGGCGCTTCGAGGACCTCCCCGACGCCTGCCAGCGCTACGTGGAGCGCCTCGGCGAGCTGGCCGGGGCTCCGGTGGACGTGGTCTCGGTCGGCCCGGATCGGGAGCACACCCTGGTCCGGCGCCCGATGGTCTGATCGGCGCCCCTGACGCCGCATATGGCGAGGAATAATGGGCGCGCCCCAACGCGCGGGCGCCGCGCAGGCCCGGCACAGGCACCAGTTGGAGTGCGCCCCGGATGAAGACGGTGTCGATCGACCCGCAGAGCTCGGTCCCCAAGTACTCCCAGCTTCGCGAGATCCTGCTGGACCTCATCGACGCCGAGCTGGCCTACGACGCGCTGATCCCCTCAGAACGCGAGCTCGTCGACCGCTACGGGCTCTCCCGGATGACGGTGCGGCAGGCGATCAACAACCTGGTCGCTGAGGGCAGGCTCTACCGGGTCGCCGGAAAGGGGACGTTCGTCGCCCGCCCCAAGGTGGAGATGCCGCTCCGGCTCACCTCGTTCACCGAGGATATGATCGCGCGCGGCCAGCGGCCCGGCTCACGGGACCTGGAACGCCGCATCGGTGGGGCCAGCGGTCAGGTCGCGCGAGCGTTGGGGCTGAACGTCGGCGATGCGGTTCACGCCATGGTGCGGCTGCGCACCGCCGACCACGTGCCGATGGCGATCGAGCGCTCGTACATCCCGGTCCAGGTGGCCCCCGGCCTCGAGGACGTGACACTGACCGACCGCTCCCTGTACGAGACCCTGGAGACGCGGTTCGGCGTCAAGCTCGATCACGGCGAGCAGACCATCGAAGCAGGCATCGTCGTCGCTGACGACGCCCCGCTCCTCGGGCTGCGACCAGGCAGCGCGGTCCTTCTCGTGGAGCGCCGGTCATTCGCACAGGGGCGGCCCGTCGAGCTCACCATCTCCGCCTACCGCGGAGACCGCTACCAGCTGCACGTCGGGCTCGATGTGACCCATTCACCCCTGGCGGGAACCCCCGTGGCCATGCGGGTTTGACGAACTGGTACATACCAGATAAGCTACGACCCAAGGGGCCGACCTGAACTTCCGAAGAGTGGTTGATCGCCGGCTCCGGTTAAATAATTGCGAATTGGGGGGCCGATGGTGGGCACGGGGCAGCGGAGGCGGGAGAGGCCGGCCGGCTGCCGCCTCCAGGCCCTCGAGCTGCCGCGCGAGCCGCGGCTATGAGGCGATCCCGCGCGGACGCGCGCCACCGCGCGGCCACGAGCCGGGCTCCTGGACGAGACAGCCACAGCCGATGCGAAGCCTGAACGAGAGGACGATCCTCGAGCGCCTCCGTCGCGGCGGGCCGGCATCGCGGCCACGGCTGGCGGAGGAGACAGGCCTGTCCCGGCCGACGGTGGGAGCCGTCCTGACCGTCCTGGAACAGGCGGGGCTGGTGCGCGCCGTCGGCCCGAGCCGTCAGCAACGGGGGCGCTCCGCGCTCATCTTCGAGCACCTCCCGGGCGACGGCCATGTGGTCGGCGTCGATGTCGGGCACGGCTGGCTGCGCTGCTCGGTGGCCGACCTGAGTGGCACCGTCGTGGCCCGCCGTGACATCCGGAACGCGGCTCGCAGCGCACCCAACCTGGTCAGGATGGTGAGCGCCCTGGCTCGGGGAGTGGCGCGGAGTGCCGGAGTCGGCTGGCCCGAGGTGGCCTGGACGGTGGTGGGCAGCCCCGGGGTCTTCGACCCTCGGGACGGGACCCTGCTCCTCTCCTCTCGACTCCGCCGCTGGGGCCGGCCGGGACTTCTGGACTCCCTGCGCACCGAGCTCGGGGATCGAACCTCGGTGGCGAACGACGCGAACCTGGCGGCACTGGGCGAGCTGCGCAGCGGGTGGGGCGCCACCTTCGACAACTTCGTCTACCTGATGGTCGGCACCGGCCTGGGAATGGGCATCATCGTCAACGGCAAGCTCCAGGTGGGCCTGCGTGGCGCGGCGGGCGAGGTC
>Ga0187858_10003770_pt1 | contig 14550 bp, 10 predicted proteins | sample June2016WEW_8_15_FD_133015 | JGI IMG/M metagenome (GOLD analysis project Ga0187858, IMG submission 133015) | Peatland microbial communities from SPRUCE experiment site at the Marcell Experimental Forest, Minnesota, USA - June2016WEW_8_150 | ecosystem: Environmental > Terrestrial > Soil >...
ACCATGCTCGTCGCCACCCTGGGTCTTCTTCCCGCCGCCTTGTCTCACGGCATCGGATCCGATTCCCAGCGGCCCTTTGCCATTGTCATTGTTGGCGGCTTGATCACCAATCTCTTGATGAGCGTCTTCCTGCTCCCCACGCTTTACGTGTGGGTGGCGCGCCCAACCGACATTCTCCCCGTAACCGACGACGCCGAAGGAGTGTAACCGGCGGCGCCGCCACTGGCCATCTTGTTCCCTAAGTCCCCCGCGGCGGATGGGACATGGGGATACCACGAACCCAATCTCGGCGCGTCCTGTATCAGAGCTCGGCTTTAGTCATGCCGTGAACCAAAAAGTAAAAGGGCGTCAGCCCCTTCGCTCTCGCATTTCGTTCGAATCGGGAGGAGGCGGGAGTTTCAACCCCCGCACAAACCCGTCCACAAAAATCTAGAAAACAAAGTACGGCCCAGCGAGTCATCCTCGGTGGGCCGATGAGAGTTCAGAACCGCCCCGCTCACTCGATGCCCCGCCGCCCCGCCAAATTTGTCAAGAGCCAGCCCACCAAAATCCAACTCCCCGCTGCACCCTAACCCGTTCCTTTTCTGATCGCTGACCCCTGATCTGTGATCTCTGTCAAGTTTGCCGATCATTTCCTCCCTCCGGCGCATACTAAACACAAATCGAGAATCCCGGCGCAGGAAGGGAACCGGCAATTTAGCCCGAAAAGGGGGAAGGGAAATGGGGGTATGCGGATGGTCCAAATCGTCAACACCGCTCAGCTCGCCAACTCGCTCTCTGGGTCACTTGCTCCCTCGGTCCCTCGTCTTTCTGACCACTGGCCACTGTTCACTGACCACTGTTTTTACCCCACCCCCCATGCCCTTTTGTGAAACTGTGAAACTGTGAAACTGTGGAGCCTTTGAAATGAATGGCTTACAGGCAATCGTTCCACAGTTTCACAGAAACTGTGAAACTGTGGAATGGAGAAGAAAAGACCGTGAACGAAAGTCCAAATCACTCATAAAGAAACGGATAGCGGAAAACTGATCGCTGAAAGCCGTTTGCTGAAAAACAGCCGAAACCTGATAGTTCAGAGCTGAAGGCTGAAAGTGGTTAGCTCATCGCGCTGTGCGAAAATCAAACTTTGCACACGCAATCAAACTTCCGTCTGCTCATCGTCCGTTTGGGCGCAATGGGCGATATTCTTCACGCGTTGCCTGCGGTCACGGCTTTGCGCCTCGCTCATCCCGATTGGCAAATCGGCTGGGTCGTCGAGCCGCGCTGGCAACCGCTGTTAAGAGCAGGGAACGGAGATCAGGGAACAGGGATCAGGGAAGAGCGCGGATCCGAAATGCCCGTCCGCGGCCCGGAAATGCTCGTTCGCAACTCCGCAATGCCTATTGTTGACCGTCTCCACTTTGCCGCGAGCCGCGACTGGAAGCGTCATCCGTTCAGCGCCAACACGCGCCGTGCGATCGGCGCCTTGCGCCACGAGCTTCGCGCCGTTGGCTACAGCGCCGTGCTCGACCTTCAGGGCGCAATCCGCTCCGCAGTCATCGCCCGCATGAGTGGTTGTCCGCGCCGCATCGGCGAGGCCGCGCCGCGCGAGTGGCCTGCTCAGTGGCTCTTCACCGAACGCGTCGTCACGCACGGAGCGCACGTCATCGAGCAGGATATGGAGCTCGCCTCCGCCGTCGCCGGTGACACGCTTGCCGCCAGCTTCGCGAACGCCTCGGGCTTGGCGAATGCGTCTGGTTTGGCGAGTTGCGCCCCGCTGCTTCCCGCCCCGTTGCTGCCCATTGACCCCGAAGCCGAAGCTTGGTGCGCATCCTGGCTCCCCAACACGTTTCCTGGAGCCGCGCGGCCCATCGCGCTCATCACTCCTGGAGCGGGCTGGGGCGCCAAGCGTTGGCCGCCCGAGCGCTACGCCGCCATCGCCGAGGGACTCGCGCAGCGCGGCCTGCATGTCGTGGTCAACGCCGGTCCCGGCGAGGAGCCGCTCGCCGCCGCCATCGCCTCCGGCAGCGCCGTTGCACTCACCGCAACTCTCCCGCAACTGATCGCGCTCACGCGCCGCATCGCCCTGTGCATCGGCGGAGACACGGGTCCGCTCCATCTGGCCTGCGCTTTCGGCCGTCCCGTCGTCGGCATTTACGGGCCGACCGATCCCAGCCGCAACGGCCCTTACGGCACTCGCGCCCGCGTGCTGCGCAGCCCGGACAGCCGCCGCGACCACTCTCGCCGCTCCGCACCCGATCCCGGCCTGCTCACCATCGCACCGGACGATGTGCTTCGCGCCGCCGATGAGTTGCTCGCCGAGGAGCGCGTTCGATGACTCAGCAGTCTAGCCACAACACTCCTCCAAAGGCTGGAGCCGCGGAGCGGTGGCAGCAAGTCGCGCGCCGCATTCGCGTGCCACTGGGATTCCTCACCGCCGCTGTCTATCTCGTCGAGGTCGCGCGCCGGCCTCCGCATCCAACCGCGATCGCGTGGAGCCTTGCGCTTGTTCTCCCGGGCTTAGCTCTGCGTGCGGCCGCCTCCGGCACGGTCAAGAAGAACCAGGAGCTCACCGTCACCGGCCCTTATGCATACACCAGGAATCCGCTCTATCTCGGATCCACTCTCATTGCTGCCGGTTTCGCTGTGGCGTTGCTTAGCTGGCCGGTGGCGTTGCTCCTCGCGTTTGGCTTCGCAGCAATCTATATCCCGGTCATCGCGTCCGAGGAACAATTCCTGCGCACCACATTTCCTCAGTTCGACAGCTACTGCCGCAGCGTACCCCGATTCATCCCGCACCTCACTGCTGCCAGGTTGCCAAGTGAATCGGGCTCACCCGCTGTTTCCCAACCAGTTACTCAAGCGACTACGGGTGGCTTCTCATTCGCCCTTTACATGCAGCACCGCGAGTACAATTCTGCTTTAGGGGCCGCACTGCTGTACCTGAGCCTGCTCTATCTGCGACCGGTGCTGGAGACCTTGGTGCACCGGGCCTGGTGAGCGCTTTCCGCTTCCACGAAGTCCAAAGAGAAGGGCCAGGTCAATCCATGAGAATCCGTGCCATGAGGAGCCGTGCCGACCATTGAAGACACGCGCGATCGCAAAACCAGAGTTGCGGTATCCCGAAGCCACGGCGCGAAGTCGCCGCGACCCCAAGGAGCGGCGACCTCGATTGAAACTCAACAGGACACGCCCACTCTGGTTTTGCCGCATTGCAGTCACCCTAATGTTTGGTCTTACTCTAGCGGCCACGTCGCCCGGCCAGGATCCCGCGATCCTGTTGCCGCCCCGGGCCGGCTTCAGCTTCCCGCAGAAAGAGACGCTGACCTATTCGGTGGATTGGCGTGTTTTTCCGGCCGGCATTGCCGTCGTTCACTTTGAGGCGGCGGGCGATCGCGAGCGCATCATAGCGTCAGCGAACACGAGCGGCGCCATCAATCTGCTTTTTCACGTCGCAGACAACTTCCAATCCGATTTTGACCGCGAGAAGGGCTGCACCTACGACTTTGACAAGCAAACCGTCGAAGGCCGGCGCCAGTTCAACTCGACCCTCAACATCGACTACGCTCAATCCAAGTCCACCCTCGACGAGAAAAACATGGTCAATGGCCAGACCAAGCATGCGGAGGCCCCTGTGCGGGGCTGCCTGACCGATCTGCTCACGGGCGTGTTCTACCCTGGCTCGCAACAGTTGGTCGTCGGGAATCGCTTCGTGGTTCCCGTGGCCGACGCTCAGCGCACCGTGCTGGTGACCATGAAGGTAGAAGGCCGCGAAGAGATCAAAACCACACTGGGCACATTCAAGACCATCCGAGTGCAGCCGACCGCCGACGCGGGCGTAGTGAAGAATCGCGGCAATATCTGGATCTGGTATACCGACGATGACCGGCACCTGCCGGTGCAAATGCGCGCCCGGCTTTTCTGGGGCACCATCACGTTCCGGCTGACCGGCAACGAATCCAAGTGAGCTGAAGGCAGTTCACAGTTCGGAGTTCTTAGCTCTCAGTTCTTCGTTCACAGTGCAGAGCTTTCGCGGCGATGCGGACGCGCAGGGTGGCGAACTATGAACCAGGAACTGTCCTTCCGGTGTACACTTTCTCTTCGCGCGGCGAGGCAGTTCGCGCCGTGCGTTGAGGCATTCCATGCGCAGGCTCTCTCTTGCCCTGTTTCTTGCCATTGGCTTAGCTTTTCCGAACCTTTCGAGTGCACAATCCGAACAGGCCGGGCAACCCGTTGAATCCGCGACGCCCAAGCGCCCGATGACGTTTGAGGACATGATGCAGATGAAGCGGCTGGGCGATACAGTCGTTTCACCCGACGGCAAGTGGCTGGCCTACAGCGTGACCACCGTGAGTCTGGAGCAGAACACCAAAACGCCGGAGCTGTGGCTGCAGGCGATTGCCGGTCCCGGTCCTGATGAACCTGCTCCGATCAAGCTGGCGGTTGGGCAGACCGGAGACAGCGGTCTGCAATTCGCTTCTGACGGAAAGCGGATTCTGTTTCTCTCGGGCCGCGAGAGCGGGCAGCAGGTTTGGGTCGCGGACTTCGATCCGGCGACGGGCGCGGCGAGCAATGCGAAGAAGCTGACGGCGATTGCGACCGAGGCGGACAACGCGAAGTGGTCGCCGGATGGGCGGTCGGTGGTTTTCACTTCGGATGTGTATCCGGATTGCCCGGCGATCACTCCTGCGGACGGCGGAGTTGGGAATAAGTGTAATGCAAATAGAGGTGCGGCACTGGCGGCGAGCAAGGTGAAGGCGCAGATCTGGACGCACCTGCTTTATCGCCACTGGGATCACTACACGGGAGATAAGCGGAGCCACCTGTTTCTGGTCTCGGTTGACAGCGGTGGAATGCGCGATTTGAATCCGGGCGACACGCACGATGTGCCGCCGTTCTCGCTCGAAGGTGCGGGTTGCGGATGCGATTTCGCGCCCGACTCAAAGGAGCTGGCGTTTACGGAGAATCCGGATCCTGTGCCGGCGATCTCGACCAGCGCGCAGATTTATACGCTTGACCTGACGAATCCGGCGGCGAAGCCGGTGAAGGTGTCGACGTCGGCCGGCGGCAATTTCAATCCAGCTTACTCGCCCGACGGAAAGTATCTGGCGTGGAGGAGCCAGGCGCGGAATGGATATGAGAGCGACGAGTTCCGGCTGATGATGTACGACCGTGAGGCAAAGACGATCAAAAATCTGCTGCCGAAGTTCGACAACTGGGTGGATGAATTCACGTGGAGCTTGGTATCGCCTTTTATCTATTTCGTGTCGGGGAATCACGGTGGAAGCTCAATCTACGATGTGAATGTCGAAAGCGGCGAAGCCGGGGTTCTGGAAACGATCTATCCCCCGCCATCTGACCGAAGAGCCAACGGCGAGTTTTCGAACCTTTTGGTACAGGCGTCGGCCAGACGATCGTTTGCATACCCCGTCCAAACCGAGGGGATCATCGCAACGATGATGGAGGTTGATAGGCCGTCGGAAGCGGTTATCGTCCACCCGAACGACGTCGTTTATGGAGGCGGGGACCATCCCGAAGTGAAGTTAGCGTTCTTTGCGATAGTCAGGCCTATTACCCATCTCAACGATGCACTGCTGGCGCAGCTTGATCTGCCGAAGATGGAGTCGTTCTGGTTCACGGCGAAGGATGGGACGAAGTTGCAGGGGTTCATCATCCGGCCGCCGGGGTTCGATGCGGCGAAGAAGTATCCGGCGAAGTTCCTGATTCACGGAGGGCCGCAGGACGCGTGGGGCGACGACTGGAGCTACCGCTGGAACGCCGAGCTCTTCGCCGCCAACGGCTATGTCGTCGTCATGATCAATCCGCGCGGGTCGACGGGGTACGGGCAGGCCATCGTGGAAGGTGTCACCGGTGACTGGGGCGGCAAGCCTTTTACCGACCTGATGACGGGACTGGATTACGCGGAGCAGCATTATCCATTTATCGACAAGACGCGTGAGTGCGCGCTGGGCGCGAGCTATGGCGGATACATGGCCAACTGGGTGCTGGGCCACACGGACCGTTTCAAGTGCATCGTGACCCACGACGGCATGTTCAACGCGGAGTCGGCGTTTGGAACGACGGAGGAGGACTGGTTCAATATCTGGGAGTTCAAAGGGCATCCGTGGGACTACTACGGAAAGCCCGATGACGAGAACCCGTTCCGCAAGTGGTCGCCGTCGCTCTATGCGACCCACTTCAAGACGCCGACGCTGGTGGTTCACGGGCAGCTCGATTACCGGCTCGATTTGAGCGAGGGGCTGCAACTGTTTGACACGCTGCAGATGCTGGGCGTGCCCAGCAAGATGCTCTACTTTCCCGATGAAGGACACTGGGTGCTGAAGCCGCAGAACTCCCAGCTCTGGTGGAAGACGGTGAACGATTGGGTGGATCAATGGACGGGGAAAGCAGCTGTTAGCCATTAGCTATGAGTTGTTTGCTCATGCATTGGCGCGATAGGCAGCTTTGCCTCGCCGGGGCGGAGCTGGAAGGCTAGGAGAGAGAAGCTGGCACTGCGATCGAAATCCCGCAAGGCGCGCGAACCGCTGGACGAAGCGGGGCTGTATCAGTATGCGGTGAAAGCGCTGGGGCGGCAGATGCGCACGGAGGTTGAGCTGCGGCGGCTGATGAGCGCGCGGGCCGAGCAGGGCGACCGCGGCCAGGCGGCGGTGAAGGCGACGATTGCGCGGCTGAAGGAGCATGGCTACCTGGACGACCGGGCGTTTGCTGAGACCTACGCGCGGCTGCGGCAGGAGAACGAAAAGCTGGGCGCGCGGCGCGTGCGGCGGGATCTGCAGCAAAAGGGAATCCGCTCGGAGCTGATCGCCGAGACGGTTGAGGCGCGATACGGCGAGACAAACGAAGAGAAGCTGGCGCGTGAGCACCTGGAGCGGAAGAGGATCCGGAAGCCCACGAACGAGAAGGAGACGGCGCGCGTGATGCGGCGGCTGGTGACGGCGGGATTTTCGACCGGCGCGATCTACAAGATTCTGCGGCAGTGGAATGTGGCGGACGAATCGCTGGCCGCTCTAGACAATCTGGATGCCGACCTGGACGCCGGGACGCATGAGGAGTGACGGCGGCGGGTGCGCCCAGCGCTGAAAGACCATTACACTAAAAGAGCCATGCAATTCCGCTCGGGAAATGAGATACGCGAGCTGTTTCTGCGCTTCTTTGAGACGAAGGGGCACCGGAGGGTGCATTCGTCGTCGCTGGTGCCGGCCAACGATCCGACGCTGCTGTTTACCAACGCTGGGATGAACCAGTTCAAAGACCTTTTTCTGGGTGCGGAGAAGCGCGATTACAAGCGGGCTACGACTTCACAGAAGTGCGTAAGGGCCGGGGGGAAGCACAACGATCTCGAAAATGTGGGCTTTACGCGGCGACATCATACGTTCTTCGAGATGTTGGGGAATTTTTCGTTCGGAGACTACTTCAAGCGCGACGCGATCCGGTTTGCGTGGGAGCTGGTGACGAGCGAGGAGTGGTTCGGGATTCCCAAGGACCGCTTGTACGTGACGATTTTTGAAGGGACGGCGGATGTTCCTCGGGACGATGAGGCGGAGAAGTACTGGATGGAAGTGGGTGTGCCGAAAGAGCGGATCGGCGAGTACGGGGTAAAGGACAACTTCTGGCAGATGGGCGAAACGGGGCCGTGCGGGCCGTGCTCGGAGATTTTCTACGACATGGGCCTCGAGGCCGCGGAGACGCCGGGCGTGGATCTGCCTTTTGGCAAAGACGATGCGCGGTACGTGGAGATCTGGAACCTGGTCTTCATGCAGTTCGACCGGTCCACGGTGGTGGATGCGGCGGGAAAGACGACGGGGTACAAGCTGGCTCCTTTGCCGAAGCCGTCGATCGATACGGGGATGGGGCTGGAGCGTGTGGCGGCTGTGCTGCAGGGCGTGGTGAGCAACTTTGAGACGGATTTGTTTACGCCGCTCATTGCACGTGCGGAAGAGCTGACGGGCAAACGAGTGAGCGATTCGGCGATTGAGCAAGAGAGCCGGACGGCCGATGATGCCGCGGCCAGCCTGCGGATTATTGCTGACCATTCGCGTGCAGCGACGTTTCTTATTAATGATGGCGTGGTGCCCTCGAATGAGGGACGCGGGTATGTGCTGCGCAAGATTCTTAGGCGCGCAATCCGGCATGGGCGGCTGCTGGGGCAGGAGAAGCCGTTTCTCTTCGAGATGGTTTACGCGGTGCGCGATCTGATGAAGGGCGCTTATCCGGAATTGGTGGATTCGGCGGCGCGCGTAGCCAAGGTGGTTGAGGCGGAGGAGAAGCAGTTTGATCGCGTGCTGAAGATCGGGCTCACGCGGCTGAATGATGAAATGAGCGGCACCTTTACGGGAGATAAGGCCTTCCATCTGTACGAGACATTTGGATTACCGCTGGACTTTATGGTCGATGCGGCGCGTGATGCGGGCATTGCGTTTGATATGGAGGGGTTCGAGAAGGCTCGCGCGGAGGAGCAGGCGCGGGCGCGGGCAAGTTGGAAGGGCGGAAGCCAGAAGACGGCCAGCCCCGCGTTCCGCGATTTGCCGAAGACGGTTTTCGAGGGCTACCGGCAACTGACGTCGACGAACTGCGAGGTTCTGGCAATTGTGAAGGGCGGCGTGGGTGTTCCGGCGGCGAAGGCGGGCGACAAGGTTGAGGTGGTGCTCGATCATACAAGTTTTTATGGCGACTCGGGCGGACAAGTCGGCGACCTGGGGTGGTTCACCTCGACCGACGGAAACACGACGATTGCAGAAATCGTGGGCTGCGTGTTGCCAGTGCAGGGAGTGCGGGCGCACAAGGCGATTTTGAAGCAGGGACTTGCGGTGGGCGATCGCGTGAATACGGTGGTGGATGGCGCGCGGCGCGACGCGATCCGGCGGAATCATACAGGGACGCATTTGCTGCACGCGGCGCTGAGACAAGTCCTGGGCACGCATGTAAAGCAGGCGGGGTCGCTGGTGGCTCCCGACCGGCTGAGGTTCGATTTTTCGCACTTCACTCAGGTAGCCGATGAAGAGCTCCAAGAGATAGAAAATATTGTGAACCGCGAGGTGCTGGGCAACGCGAGGGTGGAGACTCTGGAAGACGTGCCAATCGACGTGGCGGTGAACGAGTATCACGCGATGGCGCTGTTCGGCGAGAAGTACGGCGACAAGGTGAGGGTGGTGCGGCTGTCGGATGGATTTTCGACGGAGCTGTGCGGCGGAACGCATACGGGGGCGACGGGCGAAATCGGGTTGATGAAGCTGACGAGCGAGGAGTCGGTTTCGTCGGGAGTGAGGAGGATTGAGGCGATCAGCGGGATGGGTTCGCTGGACACGTTCAGGCGCGACTTTGAGTTGGCGCAGGTGGCGGGGCAATTCGTGCCTTCCGTGGAGAATTTGTCGGAGGGGCTGAAGGCGAAAATTGCCGCCCAGGAAGACGAGCTGAAGAAGCTGCGGCGCGAGATTGAAGAGATGCGGATGAAGTCGGCGGCCGGAGGATTGGATGAGGCGGTGGCGCGCGCGGTGGAAGTGAAGGGCGTGAAGGTGCTGACGCATCGCGCGGACGAGCTGGAGCGCGGGCAGTTGCGGACGCTGGTAGACAATCTCAAGACGAAGATTGGCGAGGGTGTTGTGGTGCTGGGGTCGGCGCAGCCTGAGGGGAAAGTGGCGATGATTGCCGGGGTGACGCCGGGGCTGACGAAGCGCATCCAGGCGGGCAAGCTGGTGGGCGCGGTGGCAAAGATTGTGGGCGGATCGGGCGGAGGGAAGCCGGAGATTGCAGAGGCTGGCGGCAAGGATCAGACGCAGATTGATGCGGCGTTGAAAGCGGCGCCGGGGATTGTGGGAGAGATGCTTGGTTAGTGATTAGTGGATAGTGGTTAGTGGTTAGTGAACGGAAACCGGGCCTGAGAGCCCGGTTTCTGTGGGATATCCTGCCGAGTTAGCGGATCTTGAAGTTATACCCAATGCCAATGGAGAGGATGGGGTAAACCTTCAACGGGTTCAGGTCGCTCTGATATTTTGCGATCTGGGCGGCGACGTCGGATTGCGCTTTCGTATTGGTGGCCATATTTACGCAAGACTCGCCGTTGTCTGCGGCATCGGCCTGACTGGTGCAACCATAGCCGGTGATATTCATGCCGAGCGTCGGTACGCCCGTAAAGATGGCTCCGATCTCAAAGGGGACGGAAAAATGGCCGCCCTTGCGTGAAATCAGGTTTCCCCAGCCCGTCGTCATGGTGAAGGCTTGCTTGTGGGTGTTCAAACCCAGGTTGGCGTTGAGGGCCATGGCATTGGCGCCGCCTTCGGAATAGTACTTTGTCGAGCCCAGGGTAATGCTGGTTCCCTCGGCAGCAACGCCGCTTGCGGAGATTGCGTTCTGGTTGTAGAGCATGACGCCAGGGCTCAAACGGAAGCCATGGTTCGGGAACGGGTAATAGTCGAGGGCGATGCCTGCCGTGGCGAAATTCAGTTTGCCACTGACGTCGATCCCACTCGATCCACCGCTGCCGCTGACCTTGACGTTATTGACCGTGTAGTTGAAGTAGTTGCCGACGCCGCGGATGTTGAAGTAGCGGCTAGCCTCGACGGCGGCCTGCATGTTGATGCCGTTGGTGCCGATGCCGCCAGACAGAGCAAGACGCGAAAAGGGCGCGGGCGGTGCGTATCTCGCAGCTTTGGATAGAGGCGATGCTGCGGGTTGGTCGGCCGCCGGCGTGGGAGATGACGAGGAAGCGAAGTTGGAAGAAGAAGATTGAGCGAACAGGCCTGATGATGCGGCCAGCAGGGTGAGCGTCAAAAAGCGAGCAAGTCGTTTCACAATGTCTCCAATCGATTCGCCAGCGGATCCGGCAATTGTATGGGTGATCCTTCAGCGTAGATGAGCCGGAGTAACCTGGCGTACAAAATCACCAATGGCCTGGCATGCCTCTGCCAGAGTGGGAATTTGAGTTCAAATCTAGCAATGCACCTAACGCGGTGCAATACACAAAAAGAGTCACTGAATCAGGTCTGTTGCCCCTGGGAGCAGGAGTTTGCGCCGCCAGCGTTCGGCTGCCAGGATGTCGTAAGCTGGGCGCATGGCAAGGCAGGACGTGGAGCTGGGGAAGACGAGAGCGTTGCGCGCGGGTTTGCTGGAGTGGTACGGGCGCAACCGGCGCGACTTACCCTGGCGGCGCAGCAGGGATCCTTACGCGATCTGGGTTGCGGAGATCATGCTGCAACAAACGCGTGTGGCCGTGGTGGTGGAGCGGTACCAGCAGTTTCTGGAACGGTTTCCCACGCTGGTATCGCTGGCGCTGGCGCCGGAGCAGGAGGTGCTGGCGATGTGGAGCGGGCTGGGCTACTACAGGCGGGCGCGGATGCTGCACAAGGCGGCGCAGTTTGTAAGCGAGAATCTTCAAGGGAATCTGCCGGTGAAGGCGGAGGAATTGCGCGTTCTGCCGGGGATTGGCGTGTATACGGCCGCGGCAGTGGCGAGCATCGCGCACAACGAGCCGGTGGCAGTGGTGGATGGAAATGTGGAGCGGGTGCTGTGCCGCTTCGCGGGTTGGGGAGCCGGGAGCCGCAAAGGCGGCGGCACGGCGCTGCGGCGGAAAGTGGAAGAGCTGGCACGGCGATTTTTGGATCGAGGGCGGCCGGGGGATTTTAACCAGGCCATGATGGAGCTGGGCGCGACGGTTTGCACGCCCAGGAATCCCAAATGCGCGGCGTGCCCGCTGATGGCGGAATGCAAAACGCGGGGCGAGCACAAGACCGCGCGGCGCGCTGCAATGACCAGCCGGGTTGCGGCATATGCTCTGGCGCTGCGGGCGAGCCCGGCAAAGGGCAAAGGGCGCGGCGCGAGCACGCGGCAAGTGCTGCTGGTGCAGCGGCCGGCGCGCACGACGGTGATGCCCGGGATGTGGGAGCTGCCGACGTTGATTCATCCCGAGGTTCCCGGAAGCGAGCTGCGGATGACATTGCGGCACGCAATCATGCAGGTGAACTATTACGTACACATTCGCAGCGTAGGTGAGGAGGATGTGGAGGCGATGACAGCGGCAGACGGGGAACGGCGCTGGGTTGCGATGCATGAGGCGGGGAGCATGGCACTGACGGGGCTAACGCGGAAAGTGCTGATGCGTGCGCGGCTGCTGGCGTCGCCGGCCATGGACGCAATTGCGCGGCGGCGCGGTGAAGCCGTAGTCTGAAGGGTCAATCGATACGCAGTTTTTGACGCAAATCGCGGACCGAGATGGATTCGGAAGGAGATTCCATGCATTCGAGATTCATTCTGGTTTTTTGGGCGGGGGCGTGTTTGCTAGCGGCGGCGCCGACGGCTAGAGCGCAAGAGGCGGGGCCTGGTGCGGTTCCGGCAATTGCGGGGCTGCCCGCGGGGGCGCGCGCTGCCGCGGCCGGCATCGACGGCGAGAAGATTCGCGCGCACGTGCGGTTTCTGTCGCTCGATTTGCTCGAGGGCCGCGGGCCGGGGATGCGCGGCGGCGAGCTGGCGGCGGAGTACATTGCGACGCAGTTTGCGCTGGCGGGAGTGGAGCCGGCGGGGGATGACGGCACGTACTTCCAGCGCGTTCCGCTATACGCGGTGCACACGGTGAAGGACAAGACGAAGTTTGCGTTTGTGCCGGCCGATGGCGCGGCGCTTGATCTCGCGTACGGCGACGAGATTGTGGCCAAGGATCAAACGGGACAGGAAACAGCGGACATCGACGCGCCGATTGTGTTTGTGGGATACGGGATCGATGCACCGGAGTACCACTGGAACGACTACGCGGGCCCGGACGGAAAAGATATCGACGTGAAGGGAAAGGTAGTGCTGGTAATTGTGAACGAGCCGCCTTCGCAGGACGCGAAGTTCTTCAAAGGCGTGGCACTCACTTACTATGGGCGCTGGACCTACAAATATGAGGAGGCTGCGCGGCGCGGGGCGGTGGGCGTGCTGATCATCCACAGGACCGATCTGGCGAGCTACGGCTGGGACGTTGTACGCAACTCGCAGGCCGTGGAAAAGAGCTACCTGGACGGGGATCCGAGCGCAACGTTGCGCGCGGCGGCGTGGATCCAGCACGACGTGGCGCAGAAGCTGTTCACGATGACCGGGCTGGGCGATCTGGACCGGAGGATCGACCGCGCTGGAGTTCCCGGGGCATTTCATGCGGTTGAGCTGCCGGTGCGGCTGAAAGCGCACATTGAGAGCCGCGTAAGACGGTACGTGAGCGCGAACGTGGTGGGGCGCGTGGCGGGATTAGCTCAGGGTGGGAATGCCGTTTTGTATACCGCGCATTACGACCATCTGGGCATCGATCCCGACATGAAGGGCGACAACATCTTTAACGGCGCGGCCGACAACGGGACGGGCTGCGGGATTGTGATAGAACTGGCGCGCGCATTTGCGCAGTCGCCTGTGCGGCCGCCGCACGCGGTTTACTTTGCTTCAGTAACGGCGGAGGAGCAAGGGCTGTTGGGCTCGCAGTACCTGGGGATGCATCCGCCAGTGCCCGCCAGCCAGATGGGGCTGGACCTGAATTACGACATGCTGCTGCCGATCGGGATTCCGCGGTCGGTAAATCTGACCGGCGCGGAGCGGATCGACCTTTTTCCGACCGTGGAGCGAGTGGCAAAGGCATTCGATCTGGCATTGCTACCCGATCCCTCGCCGATGGCGGGTCACTACTACCGGTCGGATCATTTTTCGCTGGCGCGCGTGGGGATTCCGGCGTTCTCCGTCGATCAGGGAGATTTATTCGCGGGACACGACCTGGCATGGGGAGAAGCGCAGATGGCGGACTACGTGGCGCATCACTATCACCAGCCATCGGACGAATACCGCGCGGACTGGGACTTCAGAGGCAACGCCAAGCTGGCGCGGTTCGGGTTTGTTCTGGGCTGGCTGGCGAGCGAGCAAACGAAGCCAATCGAGTGGCTGCCGGGCGACGAGTTTGAGGCGGCGCGGAAGGCGAGCGAAAAGACAGGGAGTAGCCAATAGGGACTGAGGGAGCGGGGCAGCAGTTACTTAAGCCGGGCAAAGCCAGGATGGGTGCCCGATTGGTTAGTTCTTTGGCTTCGAGGCCTATCAATAGTAGTCCGCGCAACTGAGGTAGTAGCCGCAATGGGCGCAAACCAGCTTGCTGTGGTGGCCGGTGAGTCGATGGCCGCATGTGTGGGGCAGATCTGGCAGTGATGACCGACGGAGAGGGCCTCGTCAACTGAGCCAGACGGGTCTGTGCAGAGCGCACCACGTTGTGAGATATCCGCGGCGGGATCGGCTTGAAAATCGAAATTCAGGGCGCGGGGCCGCTCCGGCAACATGGCGGACAGATTAGCATGGAGGAGTGGCCGCCTGTACTTCCAGTTTTCCGCAGGCGCCCGAGAGATCAACAGGAAAGCGGCGCAACGGTTTTCCCCAAGGTTCAGCGCCCAAAAACCCACAGACAACCAGAGGACGAAACACCCCAGACGGGGCACCCCCAAGGAGGGACTATGGCAAGCAAAGCGAGCGCGGTTTGGACTGGATCACTGAAGGAAGGCAAGGGCACGATTTCAACGGCGACGGGCGTGCTGAAGGACGCCAACTACTCGTTCG
>Ga0187858_10003772_pt1 | contig 14545 bp, 12 predicted proteins | sample June2016WEW_8_15_FD_133015 | JGI IMG/M metagenome (GOLD analysis project Ga0187858, IMG submission 133015) | Peatland microbial communities from SPRUCE experiment site at the Marcell Experimental Forest, Minnesota, USA - June2016WEW_8_150 | ecosystem: Environmental > Terrestrial > Soil >...
AAGGGTCTTCGGCCCCCGAGAGCGTCGCGGCGGGCCTCCAGCAGATAGGTGCAGCGATCCAGGCCACGATGATGGCCCCCGACGCCGCGCCCCACCTCGCCCTACTCGAGCAGCTCTTGAAGGCGGTGGTCGGTGCGGCACAGCAAGGACATGGGGCTCCAGGCGGCGCAAAGCCTCCGGGCGCTCCTCCTGGTGGCGCTCCTCCTGGCCCCGGCGGGCCGGGAGGACCTCCGAGTGGTCCACCTCCAGGCGGCGGGACGAACATCGGTCAACTCATGGGCGGCGGTGCCCAGGGTCCCAGTGCCGCGGTGAGTGGGCAGGGTCCCACCCAGTCCGGTATCAGCGCAGACGACCTGCGGCGGGCCATGGCCGCCCAGGCAGACCAAGGATGATCTGATGCCCTCGATCCACGAGCTGTTCGGCCTCGACCCCGCCCTCGCATCCGAGGGTGAAGGCAACGCCGACTTCGACATCGACAAGCTGTTCGGCGCCGCCGAGGAGGCGATCCCTGGTCATCGTTCGCGCGTGACCAACGGTGACCTCCCCGGCGACTCGACTCCCCCGCCCTCGCCCGTGGTGGAGACCGAGCCGGCTGCCGGCACCACCCCGCCACCCCCGGTCACGGTCGGCGGGGAGGATCTGGGAGGCGACGAGGAGGAGGAGCCCGAGGCGTCTGAAGCCATCGCTTCTCCCCCCGTCGTCCCCCAAGCCGTGGCTGAGGATCCGATCGCCGCGCTGCTCCGCGAGGCGTTGGGCGACCCCGAGCGTCGTGCCCGGGTGTTGGGCGCCCTGGCCGGTGAGCCGACAGTCGCTCCTCCCGCTGCTCCCGCCCTGCCCGAGGAGATCGACCCGCGCTCACCCGAAGCGGCGCTGTGGATGCGCCAGAACGATGTCGACCGCAAGCTGGCCGAGATCGCCGCGGCCACCAAGGCGCAGTCCGAGTCCCTCGCCAAGCAGCAGGCGAACAATGCGGCCAACGCCGCCGGTGCGGCCTTCGCCGCCCGCTACCAGGGCAAGCTGGACGCCGCCGAGGTCATCGACATCTGCCGGATCGCCGGTTCCACCGGCATCGCTGCCCGGTTCGCCACCGGAGCGGACGATCTCCAGGCCGCGTTCGAGGAGTCGCTCGAGCACGTCGCCTGGACGAACGAGGGTTACCGGGCCAAGCTCATCGGCCAGCCCGCGGCACCCCCTGTCGTGCCGGGCAATACACCCCAAGCCCAGGATCGGAAGCGCAAGCTGACCGCGCTCAGCTCCTCGGCATCGCCGGTCTCGGGTCCCGCTCCAGGGGAATCCCCGTTGGAGACGCGCACCGATGGTAGGTTGACCGAGAAATCGAGGATGTCAGTGGTCCAGCAGGCGGCGAGTGCGATTGCTCGCACGAGAGAAGGGTCCTTCTGAGGTAAAAACTCATGGCCACACCTACCGGAGTAGACACGATCACGTCGATCTCTCGACGCATCCTGCGAGAGGAGGCGACCGATGTGTACTACCTGGGTAGTCCGTTCACCTGGCGCCTGTTCCGCAAGAACCGGGTGGTTCGCCGGGGCGGGCTCCACATCGAGTCCCGCTTCGTCTACCAGCCCTGGTCGACCGGCGGCGCCTTCTACGGCCCCGAGGTCCTGAACGTCGACCCCTCGGACAACGAGATCTCCGGCGCCTGGGACTGGAAGGAGTACTACACCAACGTCACGTTGGACCAACGCTCCCTCATCCGGGCCGACTCGGAGTACGCGGTGGCCAACTACGTGGTCGAGCAGACCGAGTTGGCCAAGATGGACCTGCGCGACAAGATCGCCTACGGCATCTGGTCCGACGGCTCGAACTACAAGGCGATCGACGGGGTCTACGAGGTCGTCGACACCGGGGTCTACGCCTCGAACTACGCCGGGCTGTCCCGCTCGAGCTATCCGTTCACGAAATGCGCTCCTCCCGACATCACGACCACGACGCTCGGCATGGGCGCCCTCAACTCGCTCTGGGACCTCTGCACCAAGGGCGCTCGGGCCCCGACGATCACGGTCTCCACCCGGGCCAACCTCACCCGGTACGAGAACCTGTTGCAGGCCCAGGTCCAGTACACCCAGCCGACGGCCGTGGTCGACCAGACCTTCGCCTCCGGTGGCTTCTCGGGTGGCTGGTACCGCAACCAGCCCTGGTTGGTCGACGAGCACATCAACCCGACGGGCACCGAAGGGGTGCTGTTCTTCTTGAACGAGGACTACTTCGAGCTGGTGGTGAACCAGAACGGCGACTTCGAGGTGGGCGACTTCCAGCAGCCGACCAACCAGTTCGTCATCACCTCGCTCACCTACGTTGCGCTGAACTTGCTCTGCACAAACCCGCAGCTCAACTCGAAGTTCACGGCGCTCACGGCCTAGGAGATCCAATGCCCCTGGTGAACAGCTACAACGTCCTGGCTCAGTCCGCCGAGCAGCCCGAATATCAGGCGCTCTGGGAGCCCATCGCCCTCAACCCGGCCTCGGTGGCGACACTCGCCTTCCCGACGGCGGCCGGTGCCGGCTCCCTGGTCGCCGGGGCGATCCTGCAGTGGGGCCTCACGGGCACTCCGGCCGGTGTCGGGTCGTACCCGCCACTCGGTCCCACCACGTCGTACCCCGGTGGCGACGGAGGACAGTCGGGAGCGACCGGCAACACCACCTTCCCGTACAACTGGACGGTCCAGTACGTCGACCTGGCCTCACCGTCCGCGACCGTCTACATGGCGGGCGTCCTGCTCGGCGTGGGTTCGCTCGGCGCCCCGGCCCAGCCGCAGGGCCTCACCAACCCGGCGAACAGCGCCATCGGCAGCACCGCTCCCTCTCAGATCGCCATGGTGGGCAAGCGCGGCATCATGCAGGTCCTCGTGGACAACACCACGACCGTCGGCCACACGCTGGAGGTCTCCCCGACCTCGGGGCACACCGGCCAGGCTCACGACACCGCAGGCACGACCTTCACGTTCGGCACCACCTTCGGCATCGCCCTCCAGGCGGTGACCGTCTCGGCTGGTCCGCTCCTGTGCTGGGCCGCCGTCAACTTCCCCGTCTGAGGAGGTAGTAGTCGATGCCTGGATTGCCCTTCACCACCCCGGTCACGGATATCGAGTTGTGGAAGAACATCCTTGAAGACCTCGGGTTGCCGATCTACAACGCCGGCCCCACAGGAAGCCCCGCCAGCCCGGTCACGATGCGCGACGTGCTCCAGCTTCTCGACTACGGGCTCTACAACAAGAGCCTCGCGGTCTACGGTGATGGCTCCGACGGCGTGTGCAACTTCATCGCTACCGGTTCCACCACGGTCGCCGGGGCCACGCTCTCGTCCGGGGTCTACACGATGACCCGGGACATCTGGCTCGCCAACGGGTCGATCATCCAGCCGACCGTAGTTATCAAGACCGCCGGCTTCCGCATCTTCTGCCAAGGCGTCTTCACCAACAACGGGACGATCCAGTCCAACGGGAACGCCGGCTCGGCGGCGACCGGCGGCGCGGCGCTGGGCTACACGGGCACCCTCTCGAGCGGCACTGTCGGCACGGCGGGTGGCACCGGCACGACCACGACGGCGGCGGCCGGCACGGCCCAGACCGTCAACTCCCTCGGGGGCGTCGGCGGGACGGGCGGAGCCAGCACGGTCACCGTCAATGCCGGAGCGGCCGGGGGCGCGGTCACAGCGCCGACCGCGGTCATGCAGCTCCCGCGCTCGCTCGATCTGGCGGTCATCGGGAAGCTCCAGAACACCACGGCCTTCCTGGCCATGGGCGCAGGCTCGGGTGGCGGGTCCGGTGGCGGTGACGGCACCTACTACGGCGGTGGCGGCGGCGGTGGCGGTGGCATCGTCGTGGTGGTCGCCCAGAACATCAACGGCACCGGCTCGATCCAGGCCAACGGCGGCGCGGGCGGGGCTGGTGGCACCAACGGCGCGGCGACCTGCGGCGGCGGCGGCGGCGGCGGCGGCGGCATGGTGATCGTGGTCTCGGCTTCGGTCATCCCGGTCGCCACGTATTCGTCCGGTCCGATCGTCCCCGGCCAGGCCATCACGGCCAACGGTGGCGCGGGCGGGGCTGCTTCCCCGGCGGGTGGCGTGGCCGGCAACTCGGTGACCGCATCGCTGCCCGGCACTGTCATCCTTCTCCCCGCATAGGAGCCTCATGGCCCAGTTCCTCGCCAAGCCCGAACTCGCCCCCGAGCTTCCCGCCGATGCCCAGGTGGCCCGTCTGGCGCGCACGCCCACGCTCGCCAACCGGGACATGCCGATCCTCCTGTTCGGTGAGTTCCTGCGGGTGGTGAACGAGGACAACCCCCGGGTCTTCCGGTACTTCGACGCCACCGACAAGTGCCACTACGACCGGCAGATCACCGGCACCTGGCACTTCCAGTGGAACCGCAAGCACTACGTGCTCGCTCCGGGCGAGTCGGCGTTCGTGCCCTTCGAGGCGCTGGTCGACGCCTTGGGCGACCCCCGCTCAATGGACGAGCCAGTTCCCTACAACGATGGCAATGGGGACCGCGGTGTCATCTTGAAGCGTCACGACCAGCTCAGTGGCTTGTTTGGCCGCTATGCTATCCGGGCTGAGTCGATTGAGATGCTCATGGAAGCGGCCCCCAAGCTCTCGGTCTACACGCTCAGCGACCAGCGGGTGGTCTTCCCGGCCATGCGCCCCGACATGCTGCCCTACCCCGCGCCGAACGTCCAGGAGCATCGGGTCGACTCGTCCTCCCGGGCGATCACCGATCGGTTGGAGGCCGAGAACGAGGAGCTGCGGTCCCGCATGGCGCGCTATGAGGCGATGCTGGAGCAGATCGTGGACAAGCGCGAGGGTCTCGACACGCCGGAGGCTTGATGGCTCGGAAAAAGAGCGGCATCCACATCAAGCCCGAGAACCGGGGCAAGTTCACCGCGTCGTCCAAGGCGGCCGGCGAGTCCGTCCAGCAGCACGCCAAGTCGGTCCTCTCCAATCCCCGGGAATCGGCCAAGCAGAAGAAGCGGGCCAACTTCGCCCGGAACGCCGCCAAGTGGAACCGAGGGAAGCGGAAGTCCTCTCGCTCGAGTAGGTAGCCGTGGCCGCCCCAGCGCCGCCGACCAGGCCCTACAAGTGGATCGAGATCAGCGACTTCACGCCCGGGATCATCTCCCAGCAGCAGCTCGCCGGCTACTACTCCACCACCCAGAACTCCGTCGTCCCGGGCTCCAAGCTCGGTCAGGCCCAGCCCACGACCTACGGCTGCATCGGGCTCCCGAACGGCGGGCTGGCCCCGCTTCCCGGCTTCTACAACGCCCCGTGGGCGACAGGCCACCAGGTAGCTCCCAACCACACGCCCGTCACCGGCTCGGGCGCGCTGAACATGATCAACGGCCTGTTCCTGAACGGGCCGATCAACTACTACGCCTCGACCACGCCCTACGCCCTGACGCAGGGCGATGAGATCCTGGTCGGACAAATCAACCTGACCAGCGGCGGCACGATGAACGCCTGGTTGGACTCGCTCCAGATCCACGGGGCGACCGCCACCTGGACGGGCATCATCAATCCCTCGCCCGAACCCGGGCTACTCCCGTTCTGCACTTGGACCGGAGCGATGACCCGAGCCAACGCCACCCCGGCCGATGTGGGGCTCGCTACGTGGTTCCTCTCCTTCTGGTACACCGGAGGGACCGCTGGTGAGCCAACCCCGGGCTATTTCGGCCAATGGAATTATCCGGACGTGGAAGATCCGACCGTGTTTACGCCTCACCTTCTTGGTGACGCATTGATCGGGGAAGCGGTTTGCCACCAGAATCGCATGATCCTGTTGACCTACTCCCCGAGTGAGTGGCCCAGTTCGAGCGGATGGGATACCTACGCTGGGGGCAACGACGAGTTCAACTACACCGAACCGCCCAATAGCATCGCCTTCGGGAGCCAGGCCGAAGTGTTCGTCCAGGAAGACCCATCGGGCTACGGCGCCTGGGGGTCCATCTCGGCATCCGAGTTGTTCCTGGTCAAGAATCTGCGCGGCGGCGTGGTGATCTCGGGCGACCTCAACTCCCCGACGGTCACCTGGCTCCCCGGGGTGACCCCGACCTATGGCCTGATGAGCCGCACGGCGCAGACGCCGCTCGGCCTGATCTATGCCTCGAACAACAACGGGCTCTGGGCGTGGAACGGCGGCAACACCTCCCAGAAGATCTCCAACCAGCTCGACGACAACTTCATGATCAACCCGGCGAACCCTCCCGTGCTGCGCGGCCCGACTGTCGACATCTGCCGGTGGGGCGACTGGATCGTCGTGTCGAACGACTGGCTCTGCGACACCAACACGGGTTCGTGGTGGAAGCTCCCTCTGGGCACCGAGCCCCATACGTGGTTCGTGGTGTCCTCAGACGGGAATACCCTCTACGCCGCCTCTCCGGTGCCCTCGTCCGCATACTTCATGGACATCTACAACCGGACCACCCCCACCGTCAAATACCAGTGGGAGTCCTACCCCATTCGGTCGCCCGACGACGGCAAGAACTCGACCCTGGTGATCCGAGAAGTTGTCGTCAGGGCCATCGGATACGGCACGGTCGCCATCACCCTGACCGGTATCAGTCCGAGCGGCGTAAAAACCGTGAGCACGGGTGTTCCAAGCTCGACCTTCACCTTCGAGACGCCGACAGATCAGGCTCAGCCGACGATCCAGCGCCAGGCCATCGCCAACTCGCTCGGAGACGCGCTGCTCGCCCAGGACATCACGATCAACGTCGTCGCTCAGGGCAGGACCTTCGACAGCGTGATCCAGCCCGCTCCGACCATCTACTCGATCGCCATCGGCTACGAGGATACCGGTCGACCGGTGAACGCCACATGAGCGCCAACCCGATCCCCGGCCTGTTCCTGCCATCGCCCAACGGCGATCCGCTCACCGCCCAGAACTGGAACGCGCTCCTCCGGTGGTCCAAGGGCATCTCGCCACGGATGCTCTTCGTCGACAGCCCATTGGCCGGGTCCAACCCACCCACACCCCCCTCGGACGCGTACCTCTGTGGTGGTGGCTATCAGGCGATCGTCTTCGCCTCGGGGGTCGGGACGCTCACCTTCCCGCAGCCCTTCCCCAACGGTCTATTGGCGATCAATCCGGTCGGCTTCCATGCCGCGGGCATCTTGAACATCGTCATCGACTCAGCCACCGCTCCGACGGCCGCCGCCGTGGTGCTCTATGCCACGCTGGCCGGCTCAGCGATCAACGCGACGGTCAACGTCACCTACTGGGCCATCGGCTGGTGAAAGACTCTCTCCCATGAGCGTGACCCTCGCCACCGCCACCACCGAGGTCCGAGCGCTGCTCGACGAGTCCACCGCGGGGTTCTGGACCGACGCCCAGATCCAGAGCTGGATCAACCAGGGTTGCCAGGACGTAGCGCGCCGGGCCGAGATCCTCTGGCAGGAGGTCAACTACAACGTCACGCCTTTGGTCCAGCTCTACCCCTTCCCTGCCGACTTCCTGAACGCGCACCGGGCCGAGTTCACCCTGTCCAGCTCCGACCAGACCTACAACCTCGAGTACCGGGGCATCAACCAGATGGACGAGGTTTGGGGCATCCTGCACTCCCTGCCCAACTCCTGGCCGCAATTCTTCACGATCCGGGGCAACAGCGTGCTCGGCTTCTACCTCATGCTCTATCCCTCGCCGGGCTCGGCTGGGACGCTCACCGTCTACTACTACCGCTCGGCGGTCATCCAGACCAGCACCTCGGGCAACATCGACACCATGCCCGGCTGGGAGGACATCGTGTACGACTACGCGGTGTTCAAGGCCAAGCGCAAGATGCAGGACCCGACCTGGAAAGAGGCCCAGCAGCTCTACGAGATGAACCTGCTCAACCTCATCAACAAGAGCCGGAACATGACCGACCAGGGCGACACGATCACCATGGGCAGCTCGAACTACCCGACCTATATGTATGGCGGGGGTGAGGACTGGTGAGCACGACCGCGCCCAACTACGACCAGATCCTCGGCGGCCTGATCCAGGGCGGGGGCATCCTCGGGGCGGCGGCCGGCGCCGAAGCGCCCTCGATCGCCCAGTACGGTCAGCAGTACACCGCGGCGCAGGCCCAGCTCGGGGAGCTGCTGCCGGCGGCGGCCCTCCAGGGCAACGAACTCCAGACGAACACCGCCTACTCCCAGGCGCTCCTCGGCAACCAGTACCAGGGCAACCAGCTCCAGCAACAGGGACTCGCCTCCCAGATGGGCACCGCGGCCCAGCAGCAGGCGCTCGAGGCGGGCGTCTACGGCGTCCAGCAGCAGCAGTACCCGCTCCAGCAGCAAGAGAACCTGGCCGCCTTCCAGAACACCCAGCAGTCCCTCGGGCTCCAAGCCGGGCTCCTCGGCACCCAGGAGCAGGTCGCGGCGGGCCAACAGGGGCTCACTCAGGGTCTCGGGGGCGTCGGCGGGGGTGGCTACGCCGCGCAACTCGCCAACCTGGCCTACCAGTACCCGCTCGCCCAGCAGCAGGCAGCGGGTCAGGCGGCGGCATCGGGCGCATCGAACACCGTCGGCGCACAGCAGGCGCAAGCGACTCTGGCCGAGCAGCAGACTTACAACGTGGGGAACGTCCAGAACGCCGCCCAGGCGTCCGCTCTGGGCTATCAAGGCCAAGTCGGCCAGTTCGCAGAGCAGGCGGGCCAGCTCGAGCTCCAGGGCCAGCAGAATGTGCAGCAGTACGGGATAAGCGGCCAGGGCGGTTTCACCGGCCAGCAGCTCTCCCAGGCCCAACAGATCAGCCAGCTTCAGCAGCAGTCCGAGGTTGCGGGCTACGGCGGGCAGCAACAGCAGTTCGCAAACCAGCAACAGCAGCTAGCGAACACCGCCGCGGGCATGGGCATCAGCGTCCAGCAGCTCCAGAGCCAGCTCACCCAAGGTCTCAGCGGCATCGGGATCTCGACAGCCACCCAGCAGGACCAGCTTCTCGGCCAGGCCGCCCAGGCGCAGGCGGGCGAGGCGCAGGGGCTCGGGGCCATCCTCTCGGCGGCGGGCACCACCTCGGGGCTCGGACCCCAGGCGTTCACCCAGGCGTTCCCCGCTCTCTACGCCGGGGGAGCGACCGAAGGACAGGCCAACTCCCTGGCACCGGCCCCGGCCAGTGGAAACTACGCCAACCCGACCACCTTCCAATAGGCTGGGACCGTGGCCACCAAGGAGAGCGCCCGGACGAAAGCGGCCCTCGCCGCTATCGGTGATCCCAGCGGGAAACCGGGTAGTCCGGGTGTTCTGGATCAGATCGCTTCGGTTCTCAACGCCCTGTGGGGAACCGGACCGGCCGCGCGTCCGAGCACGCTTGGTGAAGCGACAGGCGAGAAGACCCCGCCGAAGCCGAAGAAGGCCAAGAAGAAGAAGGCCGATACCACCGCGAGCACCGATACCACCGAACTCAGCGCCGAACAGGCGTTCGGGCTGCTCGCGCAAGGGCTGGTGAACGAGGACCAGGCCATGACCAGCCAGGTCCAGCAGATGATCGAGGGACAGGTCCCGGGCCAGACCGGCCAGGCGGCGGCGCCCTCGGGTGCGGCGATCCTGCAAGCGAACCAGCCGGCGGCGGGATCGGCTTCGGACTGGCTCAACCAGAACATCGCGGCGGCCAATGCTGCGGACTCCCCGATGCAGCAGGCCATGAACAACTACGCCACGGCCTACGGGCAGGGCGAGGCGCTCCAACAGGGGGCCATCCAGCAGATGGGGGCGGCGAACACCGCCATGCTCGAGACCGCCCCGGAGCAGGCATACGTGAGCCTTCTCCAGCCGGGTGCCGGCTACTACAAGTACCTGACCCCGGCCGAGATCCAGCAACTCTCCCCGGCCATGCAGTACGCCCTCCAGCAGGCCGGTGTCGGCGTCGGGGAAGGATCGCCCATCCCGACCCCCAAGGGTGGCTGGCCCAAGTCGATCACCGGAGGCAAGGCGGCGTCGACCAGCCCGGCCTCGGCTCTGTTCGGGACCCCAGCCACGGCGGCGGCCACCAACCCGGCGACCGGCGCGCTCTCCTCGGCATCGACGACCAACCCCTTCGGGTAAGCCAAGGAGACGAGCATGGCCATGAGAACGCATCAACATGCCGATGGAACGTGGGGAGTGAACTGCGATTGTGACCACGATCGGGTAGAGAACGGCGGATTCGTCGGCTACTACGCCCTATGCCCCACCGCGGCCGAGATGGGCATCACGCCGGATGAGTGGGCCAAGGATGCTCCGGGCATTGCCATCCTCGACAACCTGACCCTCGAAGGCGAAGGACGAGAGAGCTATCTACGCACTGCTGAGAGTGTCGTCATCGGGCGCCTCAAGCTATGGCGACCTGAGATCGAATGGGTGGGGAAAGTGACATGGGCCTTTGACGGTCCCTACGCCTCCTTTCCGGCCCTGAGCATGGAGCGATACTTCATCGCTCCCTGGACCGAACCTCAGAAATAGCATCGGGCCATGGCCAAGCCCGAGCTGACCAGCTTCGAGAGCGACTGGAACAAGGCGGTCGCCTGGGCGCAGGGCCTCGGCGTCGGGATGAACTCGGTCCTCCCCGTCTACCAGATGGACCAGCAGCGGGTCGCGCAGGGCGACTACATGATGTCGGCGGCCGAGCGCAACCGGGCCATTCTCGCCGCGGCCAACCCCAACAACGTGACGCCCTCACCGAGCGACACGCCCCACCCGAGCGCCGTGTTCTCCAACGCCCGCCGGGACCTGGGCATGATGATGACGGGCCTCGAGCCCACGCATCTCGTCTCCAACCTGTTCGACACCGTGAAGAACACGGTCGAAGACGTGATCCACCCGAGCCGGGTCGAGGGGGCGACCGCCGGCGCCACGGTCGCCAACTGGTTGCAGGACACCTTGCTCAGCTTCGTTCCGGGCGCCTACGACGTTGGCACGATGTTCCGGGGCGGCTCGGTCGGCGCCGGACTGAAGGATCTGGCCGACAACCCCCTGATCTCGCTGCTCGACCTGACTCCGGCATCCAAGGCGGCAACGGGTCTCGTGACGGGCGCGCTGGACAGCACGATCACCGGGGGAGCCATCGCTGACGCCATCGGCGTCTCTCCTGAGGCGCTCTCCCACATGGGACCGCTCAAGATGCTGGGCAACCTGATCGGGAACCACGAGCTCGCCGGCCGTTACGGCGTGCTCCCGGGCGGCGGGGCGCTCACTGCGGGCATGAAGGTCAGCGATGTGGTGCATACCTGGCTCCAGAACTCGATCTTCGGGACCTCCAAGCCGGTCCAGGGTCTCGTGACCGCCTTGATGACCGGCGACCAGCTCAAGACCGAGATCCAGCAGAACATGATGTACGACGCCAAGCAGGCCGTCGCCGCCCTGTCGCCCGAGCAGTACGACCAGTTCAACCGGATCATGCTGGCCAACCAGACCCATGGAGACCAGATCGCCAAGGTCCTGGCCGATCCCCGGGTCGACCTGCCGGTGAAAGAGGCGATCACCACCTACCTGCGCTACACCGATCGGTTCCTGCGCGAGGAGGCATCGGCGGCTTCCGACACGCTCAGCGGGGCGCGCCAGGCCGACGGCACCATGGGGCTCTACGCCACCAAGCAGTCCGATGCCGTGGTCGACGCCCGCAACGCCGCCGATGCCCAGCGCAAGGATTTCATCGAGGGGGCGAAGGTCAAGGCCGAGGACCAGGGTGCCCTGCCCGCGGTCAGCAAGATCCGGGGGCTGACACCCGAGTCGACGCCCGCCGAGGCCGCACGGGCCGGGTTCGAGCAGCTCAAGGCCCGCAAGGGGCTGGACGGCATGAACGCCCTGGTGAGCAGGTCCGAGCTTCTCGACCGCCACGCGCTCGCCTTCGCTCCGAAGTTCGAGCAGGCCATCGCCGCCGCCGAGGACGCCATCCCGAAGGACGACCAATTCCTCGCCAACATCATCGACAAGCGCAAGGAGATCACGACCAAGGGCAAGGAGCGCGAGGTCAACCTGCCGCTCGGGACCAAGAAGGACTCGGCCCTCGCCGTGGTGGGCATGGCCCGCAACGCCCTGGAGGACCTGCGGAATGGGCACATCGACGACCTGGCGATCAGGGTCGATGCAGTGGCATCCAAGATGACCCGATGGGGCTACCACGAGATGGACGTGGCCGACACCGGCAGCCAAGCCCTGCTCGATCTGAAGTCCCAGGTCACCGCGCTCCAGCGATATGTGAAGGAGCGCACAAGGGTCAACGACGAGATCGACAGGCGCATCGAGGGGGAGTACCACCGGGTCGGGAAGGAGACCAAGGACCAGATCGACCTGCGCGAGCGCCAGACCGCCGACCTGAAGCAGCACCAGGCGCTCGAGCGCGGCCAACTGAAGCAGGCCACCTACCGTGCCCTCTCGCTCGCCCGGGAGAAGACGAACGCCCATCTGGAGGAGGCCGCGCACTGGTACGCCGCCGAGAAGCAGAAGCTCTACGACGGGGCCGACATCGAGGCCGACATGCACGCCATGGAGATCGCCGTCGGGCTCCATGAGGCGCGCAACCGCAGCTATCCGAAGTTCGAGAAGGCCGTCGGGGCCATGGCCGATCAGGTCTACCAGCGCGCGCGCTCCCAGGAACGCCGCTTGCTGGACATCTGGCAGCGGTCCCAGAAGTATTGGCGCGACGAGCTGGAGAAGGACGAGCGCAAGATCACCGAGCAGTTCCGCACCAAGACCGAGCGGATGCGCCTCGATCACGAGAAGCAGACCGCCACCCTCGAGGACCTGCACGACTACCACCGGACGCTCGACGGCGAGATCCTGAAGGAAGCCTCGACCTACATGCAGCGGCTCGGGGACTTCCACCAGGCGGTGTACGACCACCCGCCCGATCAGTGGATGCCCATGCGCCGGGTCCTGTTCGAGAAGCATCTGATGGAGGCCGAGAACAAGGCCAGGGCCGTCGACTTCGTGGAGAGTCGCCTTCGCACCAAGTCGGGCTGGACCGAGACCGCCATCGAGAAGCTCCACGAGAACCACGACATACTCCGTGAGCTGGTCCACGAGGCCGTCGACGACGTGGTGAACGACCCGGACGCCTACGATCCCGAGTTGGTCGACGTGATGAAGGAGATGAAGACCTCGGTGGAGGCCTCGGCCCTGGAGGAGCTGCACAAGCTCTGGGCGGGTACCCAGCACTATCACGGTGGCAGGCTGGAGGTCGAAGGCCGGTTCCAATACCTGGAAGGCACGGGCAAGGTGTGGACCGAGGGCAAGATCGACGCTCCGATCTGGCTGCCGGCGGCCGACACCTTCGACCGGATCTCGCAGAAGGTCACCACGTTCATCGGGAAGGGCGAGCCCAAGGTCGACGTGGCCTTCGCTCGGGCGAACAAGTACGTGAACACCCGCCATGACGTGGTGCTCGGGGTGACCAAGGCGATCAACCAGACGCTCGAGCACGATGCCCACATCGAGTTCCTCGAGCACTACATCGCCCCGATCGTCCTGAAGGGCGCCGACATCAGGGACTTCCTGCGCTCGATCACCAACAACGACGACGCCAGGACCCAGGCGCTCCTCGGGATCGACCTGGAGAAGGCCACGGTCAAGGGCTTCGAGGAAGCCGACATGAAGCGCATCGGGCTCCGCAAGTTCGATCCCCACTCCCTGTTCGGCTTCACCCTGCCCCGCTTCGGTGAGGATGCGCTGTACCTGCCCTCGGGCCTGGTGAAGGCCCTGGAAGGCATCAGGGACCAGGAGCAGCACCAGGACCATGGGCTCTGGGACAAGGGGATGCAGGTCTTCCGGTACTCGATCCTCGGACTCAGCCCCCGCTATACCGCCCACATCCTGTTCGGCGGGTCGATGCTGCTCGCGCTGCGCTCGACCGCCTACATGCCCTCGATCCTGCTCGACGCCGTGCGGGCGCTGCGCAACGGGGAGGTCGACCAGACCATCTTCCGCCAGCCGACCCAGGAAGGTTACGGACGATTCAACTTCGCCCTGACCGAGCACGCGCGCGCCGGTGGTCGCCAGCTCGGCACCCTGCTCGCCCAGGAGAACCTGGAGGTGACCCAAGGGGTCAAGCTCTATGCCGCCAAGCCCGCCCAGTGGCTCAAGGCCCTGGCCGACGTGAACTTCCGGCTGACCCGGCATATCACCCGGATGCAGAGCGCCGTGGCCTACTTCGACTACGCGGCCCGCGCCGAGCGCCGGGGCTACTTCACCGATGCCATGGGCAACGTGGTCACGATGACCAAGGAGCGGGCGGCCGAGGAGGCCCAGCACCACGTCACCGAGGTCTTCGGCAACCTGCGCTCCATGAGCCCCTTCGAGCGCGGGGTGGCCAAGTGGGCGGTCCCGTTCTACGGCTGGGAGCGCCACATCTTGAAGTACGTCTTCTCCTACCCCTTCGACCACCCCTGGCGTGCTCAGGTGCTCGGCCTGATGGCCTACGAGAACTCGGCTAACGTGCCCAAGGGCCTGCCCGAGCGCATCCAGCTCCTATTCTTCCTGGGCTCGCCCAACGCTCAGGGGAAGGTCAACGCCATCGACGACGCCTTCATGGACCCGCTCCGTGACGTGGCCAACTACGCCACCCTCGGTGGGCTGCTC
>Ga0187858_10003773_pt1 | contig 14544 bp, 15 predicted proteins | sample June2016WEW_8_15_FD_133015 | JGI IMG/M metagenome (GOLD analysis project Ga0187858, IMG submission 133015) | Peatland microbial communities from SPRUCE experiment site at the Marcell Experimental Forest, Minnesota, USA - June2016WEW_8_150 | ecosystem: Environmental > Terrestrial > Soil >...
ACAAGAAATATCCCATGCGCGATCCCAAGCGCCAGGAGATGAACGCCGAAATTAGCGAGCTGTATAAGCAGGAGGGCGTGAACCCCGCCGGCGGCTGCTTGCCGCTGATCATCCAGATGCCGTTTCTGTTCGCCTTCTATTCCATGCTGGCGAACGCCATTGACCTGCGCCAGGCGCCGTTTTTGTGGCTGCACGATCTGTCGTCACCCGACAAGCTGTTTATTATGCCGGTGATCATCGTCGTCAGCACCTACCTGATGCAGAAGATGACGCCAAGCTCGGGCATGGATCCCAAGCAGCAGCAGATGATGACCCTGATGATGCCGCTGATGATCGGCTGGTTCAGCTTCAGTCTGCCTTCGGGCCTGAGCGTGTACTGGACCGTGGGCAACATCATCGGTATCGGGCAGCAATACATCATGAATCGCACCGGGCTGGGCCGCGAGATGCGCGAAGAGATGGAAAAACGCGCCCGCAAGAAGGCGAAGTAAGTAGGAAAGAATTGTTTCACCACGGAAGCACGGAGGGCACGGAAATTTCTTGCACTTGTGAACCGAACCGCCGGCATCCGATCGTGACTCCTTTCAATTCCGTGGCTTCCGTGCTTCCGTGGTGAAAACGCTTTTGAATAGTTGTGAAAACGGTTTTTGAAATGCCGATACCTGACAAAATCGCCGCCGCCAAGAAGATCAGCGAACTGCTGAACACAATATTCGCCACGGGCGATTTCCGCCTGCGCTACAAGATCATCGTGGATCCCGTCGTGGGCGCCGATCGCGAATGGGAGCGCCCGGAGATCCTGGTGGAGCTTTCGGGCGGCGACAGCCCGCTGGTGCTGGAGAACGGCGGAGAACTGCTGCGCGCCTTCGAACACATTGCGCAGGAGATGCTCCGTCTGGCCCCCGACCAGCACGAGAAGATCAGCTTCGACTGCCAGAACTTCCGCGCGTCGCGCTTGCAGGAGTTGCGCCTGGCCGCCGGGGTGGCGGCCGAACGCGTGCGCGAGACCGGCGTGCCATACGCCTTCGGCCCCATGTCCTCACGCGAACGCCGGATACTTCACCTGGCAATGCGCGACCTCGACGACCTGCGCACGGAAAGCGCCGGCGAGGCCGCCGGACGGCATGTCGTGGTCTATCCCAAGAACTACAAGGGCGGACCGCCTGCGCCACCGATATCGCGAAGACGGTGAGCCGCCGTTCGCTCTTCGCTTTTCGCCAATCCGCAACGCCGTACTGGCCATGGCACAATGCTGGATACTAATTGCTAGCTGCTAATTGCTAATTGCTAGTTGCTGTCTCTACAATCAGCCTTCCTATGCTGCGCTTTTCTACAGCAGGTGAATCTCACGGAGAGGCGCTGGTGGCGCTGCTTTCGGGCATGCCTGCCGGCGTCGTGGTTGATCTCGCCTTCGTCAATCGCGAGCTGTGGCGGCGGCAGCAAGGCTACGGTCGCGGCGGACGCATGCGCATCGAGCGCGATGCCGCGCGCATTCTCAGCGGTGTGCGTCATGGCAAGACCATCGGTTCGCCCATCGCGCTGTTGCTCGCCAACAACGACTGGCAAAACTGGACCGAGGCGCTGCCCGTCGAAGAAGGCGATCCGGCGAAACACAAGCGCGTCGCTTCACCGCGGCCCGGTCATGCCGACCTTGCCGGAGCGGTGAAGTATAACTTTGCCGAAGCGCGTTACGTGCTGGAGCGGGCCTCGGCGCGCGAGTCGGCTGCGCGTGTTGCCGCGGGCGCCATCGCCAAACTGCTGCTGCGTGAACTGGGCATCGAGGTGCTCAGCCACGTGATCGCTGTCGGCAGCGAACGTCTGAATAAAGACAAATCGGTCGCGTGGGAGGCGATCGCATCGCTGGCCGCAAAGGATGAGGTGCTGCTGGGCTGCGCCGATCCCGACAGCGAGGCGCGCATGAAGGAGCAAGTCGATCTGGCCTTGCGCACCGGCGACTCGGTTGGCGGCATCTTCGAGGTGATTGCGCACAACGTGCCGCCGGGGCTTGGGACCTATGCCAACTGGGACGAGCGCCTGGACGCGCAACTGGCGGCGGCGGTGATGTCGTTGCAGGCGGTGAAGGCGGTGGAGATTGGCGACGCAGTCGAGGCAGCGGCTTCACTCGGCTCCACGGTGCATGATGAAATAGGATACGAGCGGGGTGTCGCCAATTCGTTCACCGGATTTACGCGGCGGTCGAATCATGCGGGTGGACTGGAAGGCGGCGTCTCCAACGGCGAAGACATTCGCGTACGCGGTTATCTGAAGCCGATTTCGACGCTGCGGCGTCCGCTGGCTTCGGTGGACTTTGCCACGCGCGAGCCGGTGAAGGCCGCCTATGAGCGCTCGGATGTGTGCGTGGTGCCGGCTGCGGGCGTTGCCGCGGAAGCGATGGTCGCGCTCACGCTCGCGCGCTGCGCGCTGGAAAAGTTCGGTGGCGATTCCCTGCTGGAGTTACGGCGAAATTTCGAAGGCTACTGCCAACAGTTGCGAAGCTTCTAAATGATCTATCCCATCGTGAAATTTGGCGACCCGGTGTTGGACAAGCCGTCGGCACCCGTCACCGTGTTCGACGCTGACCTGCGCAAGTTGGTGGACGACATGTTCGAGAGCATGTATGCCGCGCACGGCGTGGGCCTGGCCGCTCCGCAGATCGGCATCTCCAAGCGCATCGCCGTCATCGACGTAACCTTCAAGGAAGATCCGGACGCGAAGATCGTGCTGGTCAATCCCGAGATCGTCCACACCGAGGGCAAGCTGAGCGCCAGCGAAGGCTGCCTGAGCTTGCCGGAGTTTCGCGAAAAGGTTACCCGGCCGCGCAAGGTGACGGCGCGCGCCCAGGACCTGACCGGCAAGACCATCGAAGTGACCGGCGAAGAGTTGCTGGCCCGCGCCCTGGTACACGAAACCGATCACCTGAACGGCAAACTCTACCTGCAACATATCAGCGCGCTGAAGCGCGACCTGATCAAGCGCAAGATTCGCAAGCTGATGAAGCAAGGGGAATGGTGAGAAGCAGCAACTAGCAATTAGCAACTAGCAGCTAGCTTCCCGAATCAGAAGTTCGTTGCATAAAACGAATGCCTGTGTCAGGGCACGGCTTCAGAGTCTGCGTGAGAACTAAGTTTGATCTTCGGCGGTGGAGTAGGACTCACGAAAAAAGAACCCCGAAGGGGTGGCAGCGCAGTTAGCCCAGGACGGAGCGTAGCGGAGTCCTGGGTAGGTGGAAAAAGTAGCCGAGTCCCGTAGGGACGGCACGGTTGTCACGCACTCACTTCAGCCGTGCCGAACCGCAGTCCCGGAAAATGGGGCCTTTACGCCCTGAGGGAAGGTCGAAGGCTTTATTGAAGTCATAAATGAATTTTCTGCTCCACCACACTAGCTTCTTACACGAGGGACGAAGTTGTGCGCCGTTGCTGGAGCTAGTTGCTAATTGCTAATTGCTAGTTGCTACCTATGATCGACCTTGTTTTCTGCGGCACGCCGCTCTTTGCGGTTCCCACGCTGGAGAAGCTGGTGTCTGCCGGCTTTCGCGTGAAGCTGGTCGTCACCCAGCCTGACCGTCCCAGCGGCCGTGGAATGGGGCTGGCGGCTTCGCCGGTGAAGCGGACCGCGCTCGCGCTGGATCTTCCTGTCACCCAGCCTGAGAAGATCAAGAACAACGACGAGTTTCGCCGGCAACTGGAGAGCATCGCGCCCGAGGCGATCATCGTGGTCGGCTACGGGCGCATTATTCCGCAATGGATGGTCGATCTGCCGCCGCTCGGCAACCTCAACCTGCACGCGTCGTTGCTGCCGAAGTATCGCGGCGCCGCGCCCATTCAGTGGGCAATCGCCATGGGCGAGCGCATTACCGGCGTCACCACCATGCGCATCGACGCCGGTCTCGATACTGGTGGCATCCTCATGCAATCGGACGAGCGCATCACGCCGGAAGATACGGCCATGACCCTGGCGCCACGCTTGGCGCAGAGTGGCGCCGAGCTGATGATTTGTACGCTGGCCGGTTTGAAGAACGGCACGATCACGCCGCAACCGCAGGACAATGCCAAGGCCACGCTCGCGCCCATCCTGAAGCGTGAGGACGGGCTCATCGATTTTTCGCGTACTGCGGTGGACACCTGGAACCGGCTGCGCGGATTTCAGCCATGGCCGGGCGCCTATACTCATTTTCGCGGCAAGATGCTACAGCTTCATGCAGCGATACCTGCGCCTGAAGTCGCTGTTGTCGCAGCCGCGCATTTCACCATCGAGAACGAGCGCCTGTTGCTTGGCTTCACGCACGGTACAGCGCTGGAGATTCATGAGTTGCAGATGGAAGGCAAGAAGCGCATGAGCGCGCGCGATTTTGTTAACGGCTATCGGCCGGGAAGCGACGAGCAATTAGCAATTAGTAGCTAGTAATTAGTAGCCAGTAAGAGCTGGGAACTGCTTAAATGCCAAGCGCCAAAGGCTAATTACTAATTACTGATTACTAATTACTGCTTTCCCCATGCCCATCGCTCCCGCACGCGCCGCTGCCTTCGACATTCTGCTGCGAGTGGATCAGCAGGGCTCTTATGCCAGCGAACTGCTGCACTCGGGCCGGCTGGAATCGTTGAGCCAGAATGATCGCGCTCTGACTACCGAGCTGGTGATGGGCGTTCTACGGTGGCGCTCGCGGCTGGACGAAGCAATCGCGGCGGCATCGGATCGGCCTCTGGCCAAACTTGATCCCGAGGTCCTGACCGCACTGCGGCTGGCCGCTTATCAGTTGCAACATCTCACGCGCGTTCCGGCGCACGCCGCCATCAACGACAGCGTGGAGCTGATGAAGCGCGCCCACAAGCGATCGGCCGCGCCGTTCGGCAATGCGGTGCTGCGGAAGATTGCGGCAACGAAGATCGAGCCGCCGCCGGAATCGCACGACTGGACTGCTGCGTCGCTGGCTGCCGAATTTGCTCATCCGCAATGGCTAGTGGAGCGCTGGATGGCCGAGTACGGCATCGAACGCACGCAACTGATCTGCCACCACGACCTGCAAATACCAAACGTGGCGATCCGCGTCGACAATCCGGCAGCCGAGCAGGAACTAGAGGCCGAAGGCGTCAAGCTTGATCGAGGAGCACTGCTTGCCAGCGCCCGCATCGTCACCGGTGGAGAGATCACGCGAACGCGCGCGTTTCAGGAAGGGCGCGTGTTCATTCTGGATGAGGCTTCTCAACTGGTGGCGGCGCTGGTCGGTACCGGTTCGCGCTTGCTGGACTGCTGCGCCGCTCCTGGAGGCAAGACGCAGGCATTGGCCGCGCGCAATCCGTCCGCCGAAATCGTTGCCGCCGAACTGCACCCGCATCGCGTTGAGCTGCTGCGCAAACGCGTGCGCGCAGCGAACGTTCAGGTGATCCAGGCCGACGCGCTGGATCTTCCCACCTCTGGCGGATTCGACCGCGTTCTGGCGGACGTCCCCTGCTCGGGAACGGGAACGCTGGCGCGCAATCCGGAGATCAAGTGGCGGCTGAGGCCTGAGGACCTGAACGATCATCATCTGAGGCAGGTCGCCATCCTGCGCGCTGCCCTAGGTCAACTTGCGCCCGGCGGCCGCGCGCTTTATTCCACTTGCTCGCTGGAGCGCGAAGAGAACGAAGCGGTGATCGAGGAAGTGCTGCGCGACTCCGGCGAATTTGAGTTGCGCGATTGTCGCGAGGAACTGGAGCGCCTGCGCTCAACTGGTGAACTGGTGTGGAGCGATCTTGACTCGCTGCTCAGCGGCAAATTTCTGCGCACGATTCCCGGAGTGCAGCCCTGCGATGGATTCTTCGCGGCGGCAGTCGAACGGCGGGGCTAGGGGCTGGGGATTAGGGGCTAGTAAGAGTCATTACTTGCACGAAGACTGAATCGTTAGCTGGTTCCCAATCCCTAACCCCCAGCCCCTGATCCCTGACAAAACGAAAAGGCCGGCACGTGGCCGGCCCTGAATGTGCAAAAGTGAAAACTATTTCTTGGGTGCGATCGAGTCTTTGGCGGCCTTGGCCACGCGGAACTTCACCACGACCTTGGCGGGAATTTTGATTGCTTCGCCCGTCTGCGGATTGCGGCCCATGCGCGCCTTGCGGTTCGACTTCACCAGACGGCCCAGACCCGGGATGATGAATACACCGTTCTTTTTGGTTTCTTTGATCGCGACTTCAGCGAGTCCGTCAAGAAACGCAGCCGCCTGTTTGTTGTTGAGCTCGTTTTTCTCAGCCATGTGGCGGACGAGCTGGGTCTTGGTCATGCCAGTTGCCATTCGTAATCCTCCTTGAAGCGTGAGCAGTAGGAATGCTCGACTGCCGTATCGTATACCAACCGTCTTCTCATGCAAAGCATTTTCGCCATATTTTATGCGGGTTTTTCCACAGGGGGCGCTTGAAAAGTCAACATCCATGCGGGTGCAGGGGGCTCCCGGCACACGGAAATGCCATAATGGGGAGACTTGCGCGGTATCCGGCGGGCCACCGAGGTGCTCTTCTGACCTGTTCCATCTGCAACCTTCGCAAAGAAAAACGCTTCTGCCTTGCCCTCCATGAGCGCATCTGCGCCCAGTGTTGTGGCGAGCAGCGCGAGGTGACGCTCGACTGTCCCGCGGAGTGCCCCTACCTGCAGCAGGCGCGCCAGCATGAGAAGCCGCGGGAGTTTGGCGAGACTCCGCCGGCGGAAATCTTTCCGGCGATTGCGCTGCGGGAAGATTTTCTGCCTGAGCACGAGATGCTGGTCGCGGGAATTCTGCAGACCCTGGGCAGGGTTACGCGGGCCGACCGCAGTCTCCACGACCACGACCTGATCGGCTCGCTGGCGAACATGGCCCAGAGCTATCAGACGCTGATCGCCAGCGGCCTGGTGTATCAGGAGGCATTGCCGAATCCCGTGCAGCAGGCGATCATCAGCGTGCTGCAAGAACTGTTCGAGGAATTTCGCGAGGTGGAACGGAAGCACCAGGGCTACACGACCTTGAAGGATGGTGACGTTCTGCAAGGCGTGGTCTTCATGCTGCGGCTGATACATCTGCACAGCTCCGGGCGGCCGCTGGCGCGCGGCTTCATCGATTTCATCCACGAACGCTTCCCCGAGGCGCCACCCGCGCTCGATGGCGAAGGCGAGCGCAGCCGCATCATCATGCCGTAAGGGGACAATATCCGCACGAGCTGCCTGGGTCTGAAGTGCGACCGGGTCGCTAGCCTCATCGAGTTCGGTCACTTATGAAATGGGGACTTCGCAACAGCAAACACAATGTTCAATAGATGTCTTTCGTGGAAATGTTCAACTGCGCCAGTTCAATGGCGAGCATGAGGCCCAATTGGTGAACGGCACGTTTATTGGGAGTATTGTCAGCGCACCATCTCTCAACGATGTGGTATTTACCGCCTATTGTCCCCTCAATAATCCATTCTGAGCCGTCAGTTCCGGTTGGGTCATTGACGGTAGTCGGAAGCGACCAGAATTGAAGATCATTCGCCGTTTGCAGAAACGATTGAACCCGCTCACGCGAGACCGTAGTACTTACATTTTTTGCGAGCGTCTTACTGGTGTATGGGAATCCGCCCTCGCCATTGGCAACTTTGGTCGTAAGGGTTCCCGTTCCATCAGGCCTTATGTCTAGCCGTACGGCAATAGGCTGATTGAACGTACGCAGCCAAAGAAACCTATACGATTCAGCTGGAGAGGCTTTGGATAGTTCCAGCAAAGACGGTTCTTCCAAGAGGTGCAGCTCCGCCGAGAACCACCTTTGTAGAATCGGAGCGAAAGTGTCAGTCGGAAAATAGACTTGCTGGGCCGTAGCAGTTGTCATCCCTACGAAGAACACAGCCAGGGCGCATAAGACGCTAACGCTAGACCGACGCTTCATGACTATTCGGACACCGCGGCCCCATGGATTGTTCCGGCTCGTTGCAATCGAGGGAATGATTATTAGCGTAAATCAAGCCTTATCGTAACCGACCCGATGCCCATGGCCGTGCGAGCAGCCCTGTTGCTGACCGAAGTTCCAAGCAGCTATCAACATTGGACTTTCCCCGTACACTGCGTAGAATGCTCATTTCCGGTTGCTCTTGCTCCATGACGCACGAGCGTTGCAAGGAGGTCCTATGATTGTCGGTGTTCCCCGCGAGAGTTATCCGGGGGAGCGGCGTGTGGCACTGGTGCCAGGCGTGATTGCCAATCTCGCCAAGGCGGGCCTGGAGGTCGTAATTGAAGCGGGCGCGGGCGTCGAGGCCGGCTATCCCGACGCGCAGTACGCTGACAAGGGCGCGAAGGTCCTGGCCAGCCGCGGCGATGTCTTCAGCACCGCCGACATCATCGTGCAGGTGTTGTGTTATGGCTCCAACGACCGCACTGGCCGGGCTGACCTCCCGCTGTTCCGGCGCGGTCAGGCCCTTATCGGCTTCGTGCGGCCGCTGGGCGACGTTCACACTCTGGAAGAAATTGCCGCCACCGGTGTCAGTTCGTTTTCCGTGGAGCTGATGCCGCGCATCACCCGCGCGCAAAGCATGGACGCGCTCTCCTCCATGGCCACCATCTGCGGCTACAAGGCCGTGCTAGTTGCCGCCGACAAGTTGCCCCGCATCTTCCCCATGCTCACCACCGCTGCCGGTACCATCACGCCGTCGCGCGTGCTGGTGATTGGCGCAGGCGTCGCCGGATTGCAGGCCATCGCTACCGCGCGCAGGTTAGGTGCGGTTGTCTCGGCCTACGACTTGCGCCCTGTCGTGAAAGAGCAGGTGCAGAGCCTGGGCGGAAGGTTTGTCGAGTTGCCTATCGAGGCGGCCGACGCGCAGGACGCCGGCGGATATGCCAGGGCGCAGGACGAATCGTTTTATCAGAAGCAACGCGAGTTGCTGGGCCGGGTTGTGGGCGAGAGCGATGTGGTGATCACCACTGCGGTCGTTCCAGGCAAGAAGTCGCCCGTGCTGGTGACCAAGGAGATGGTCGCCGGGATGGCTCCCGGCTCGGTGATCGTCGACCTGGCCGCGGAGCGTGGCGGCAACTGCGAACTGACGCGCGCTCAGGAGACGATCGTAGTCAACGGAGTGACCATCGTGGGCGCCATCAATCTCGCCAGCACGGTGCCCTATCACGCCAGCCAGATGTACGCCAAAAACCTGGCCAACTTCCTGGTCCACCTGGTGAAGGATGGCAAGCTCCAACTGAATCTTCAGGACGAAATCACAAACAGCACCCTGGTCACGCAAAACGGCGAGCTGGTAAATCCGCGGGTACGCGAGTTCTTCGGACTGCCGGCGCTGGTCACGCAATCTGCGACTGGCGCAAAGGAGACAAATTAGTGGTAACCACCGACCTGTACAACAGCCTCTACGTCTTCATCCTGGCGGCGTTCATCGGCTTCGAGGTGATTCGCAAGGTGTCGCCGTTGCTGCACACGCCGCTGATGTCGTTGACCAACGCACTAGACGCCATCGCCGTCGTCGGCGCCATCATCCTCGCCGGCGAGCACAAGTCCACGCTGGCGGCGGTGCTGGGCACCATCGCCATCGTCGCCGCCACCAGCAACATCGTCGGCGGCTTCATCATCACCGATCGCATGCTCAAGATGTTCAAATCCAGCCGGACGCAGAAGCCATGATCCCTGCCACGCACATCATTGAGCTGACCTACCTCATTGCCGTCGTCCTCTTCGTCCTGTCGCTGAAGTGGCTCAGCTCTCCGGCGACGGCGCGCCACGGCGTGTGGGCGGGCGAAGTTGGCATGCTGCTGGCCATCGTCGGCACGCTCTTCTACCGCGGCATTGTCGATTACAAATGGATTGCCATCGCGCTGGTGCTGGGTGCCATCATCGGCGTGCCGCTGGGCAATGTACAGATGACCGCCGTCCCGCAGCGGACCGCGCTCAGTCACGCATTCGGCGCGCTTTGCGTGACCCTGGTGGGCACGGCGGAATTCTATCTCCGCGCCCCCAACATTTCGCGCTTCATGATGTCCATCCTTTCGCTGGAGGTCATCCTCGGCGGGTTGACGATCACGGGCAGTCTGATGGCCGCGGGCAAGTTGCAGGAGATCCTGCCCCAGCGGCCCATCACCTACAAAGGACAGAACTTCGTCAACCTTGGGATGCTGGCGATCGCGGTCGCCATCGCCGTCTACCTGGTGCTCAATCCGGATGCCATGCACCTGTATCCCATCATGGTCGGCATCGCGCTGGTCTTTGGCGTGATGATGATCATCCCCATCGGCGGGGCGGACATGCCGACCGTGATCTCGCTGCTGAACTCTTATGCCGGACTTTCCGCTGCGGCCATGGGCTTCGTGCTCAACAGCAAGCTGCTGATCGTGGCCGGCTCGCTGGACGGCGCGTCAGGATTCATCCTTTCGGTCAACATGTCGAAGGCCATGAACCGCTCGTTTACCAACGTGCTCTTCGGCGCATTTGGACAGGTGCAGCACGCGGTTGCCGGCGCGGTCGAGACGCGCAACGTGCGCAGCGCCACTCCTGAAGAAGCGGCTTCAATTCTCTCGGCTGCGAATAAAGTGGCCATCATTCCCGGCTACGGAATGGCGGTGGCGCAGGCGCAGCACAAAGTTCGCGAGCTTTACGATGCGCTCACGAAGCGTGGTGTGGATGTGAAGTTCGGTATCCACCCCGTCGCCGGCCGCATGCCGGGACACATGAACGTGCTGCTTGCCGAAGCCGACATCCCGTACGACAAGCTGCTCGACATGGAAGAGATGAATGGCGAGCTTCCGCAAACTGACGTGGCCCTGGTGATCGGAGCCAACGATGTTACTAACCCGGCGGCGCGCAGTGATGCCAGTAGCCCGATCTTCGGCATGCCGATCCTGGACGTGGATAAGGCGCGGACGGTGATGGTGATCAAGCGCAGCATGAGTCCGGGCTTCGCCGGCATCGACAATCCGCTGTATTACCTGGACAACACGCTGATGCTGTTCGGCGACGCCAAGCAGTTTGTGAACTCGATTGTGCGCGAACTGACGGGCGCGGGCGGGCACGGGTAGCAGGGTTGATAGCACAGGACGATGGCCGAATTACGGTCCGTGTCAGGGCGCGACTTCACAGTTTGCTGGAAGAGTCGCCTTTGGAGTGCCTAATGTCAGGGCACGACTTCAGTCGTGCCGATACGCTGTTTATTTTTGTCATCCCGAGGAGGCCTTCAGGCCGACGAGGGATCTGCTGTTCCGAAGAGTGCTATTGGAACCCCTCTTTATTCCAATATTCCCAAATCTATAGAGACACCGAACTAGGATGCCCATTGCGGGGCCTGGGAGGGTCCTAGAATCGACGAAAGGGTGGTCGGACGTATCTGGGGGGCCGTCTGGAACGCTGAAGCCCGCCAGAACGTCTCTAAACGCCAAGGCGGCGTTTTCCCGATTTGGAACCAGATGCCGCTCAATTTCAATATGCAGCCCTCAACTGGGCTGCGCTTTAGCGCCTGAGATACGGCATCACCTCAGCGGCCAAACTGGGGAGCCATGCCCTGATACAAAGCACTCATGAGATAGGCTTTCATGCCAAGCGGTTCCAGGGACGGCGACCGCTTACTTGTTCCTTGGCTGGGGAGCGGGAGCTCCGCGCAACAGGCCTTCGGTGCTGATGTCTTCGTCGATCTCCGGCCAGTGGATACCATAGCCGCCGCCGGCAATCTTCCAATTGTGGCGCTGCTCGGCGGTGGCATGGAACAGCCTTGGATACCAGGCAAGCGGGACCGAGATTGTACGTCCGTCCTTCAGGCGGACGCTCAGCGAGTCCTCATCAAAAGACACGTCAGCAACTCGTTCATCGGCCGCTATCGCCAAAATACCCATGCCATGCCTCCAACAGGAGTTGCTGATTCGCCTGCACGGTCGATTCTATCGTGTTTAACTCGCGGGCAGCGAAACCAAAATTTCTCGCCAATGCCACCGGATTGAGCCAGAACTTCGCCGACAAGTCGTCGCGGTCAATGTGAACATGCGGCGGCTCGTTGGGCTCGTGGCTGTAAAAGTAGAACCGGTACGGTCCCGACCGAAGGACGGTTGGCATATACGTTCGTCATTCTAAATGCACGGGCCGCGAGTTTTTCCTGAATATGCACAGCTGCACACAGCTTTTCCTGCGATTGCCTGCAAGTTTCGCTGCCGCGGCCGTTGCGTCGGGAGTCACGGGACGGTAGATTCAGTTTCAGGAGCGCCCCGTGACCACCCCAACTGAAACATGCCCCATCTGCGGCGGCACTGGATGGCAGACCGTCGAGCACGGCAAGCAGCGCGAAGCGGTGCGCTGCGAGTGCCGCGTCAAGGGCCGCGGCGCGCGCCTGCTGGCGGCGGCGCACATCCCGGCGAGATACGAGCATTGCGATCTGAGCAACTTCCAGTACGATCCCGATGACAAGAGCCAGACGAGCATCATCAAGGCCAGGACCTTTGCCGGGCGCTTCGTCGAGGATTATCCCGTCGAGAAGACCGGGCTGCTGTTCGTCGGCTCGGTGGGCGTGGGCAAAACACATCTGGCGGTCGGCATCATCAAAGACCTGATCCGCGAGAAGGGCATCCACTGCTTGTTCTGCGATTATCGCGAGCTGCTGAAGTCGATCCAGAACTCCTACAATCCGTCGGTGCAGGCGACGGAGATGGAAATTCTGCGGCCCGTATTCGAGGCCGAGGTGCTGGCGCTGGACGAACTGGGCGCGGTGCGCAGCACGGAATGGGTTTTCGACACCGTCAACTACCTGCTCAACAGCCGCTACAACGACAATAAGACGACGATCATCACCACCAACTTTCCCGACGGAGAAGAATCGAACGTGGAGATCGACAATCTGCGGAGCCCGTCGGCGACGGAGCGCGCGGCGCGGCGCGAAACTCTCGGCGACCGCATCGGCGAACGCATGCGCTCACGCTTACATGAGATGTGCAAGACTGTCGAGATCAATGGGACGGACTACCGCCAACACTCCAAGCAGGCACAGTTCCATCGCATCAGCGCGCCCAGCCGCCTGTCGCTGCGCAACAGCAAGCGGAATGGCTAGGCTGCTTGGACGGGGATTGCTTGTGTAATCGCCCGATTTCGCAACCTGTATGGTCTTAAAGCTCGTCCACGAAGGCGAGATCGCGCGGCGTTACATATCGCTCATAGCACTTCTCGCACATCCAACGTTCTCCCGGATCACAATACCCGAACATCCCAGCGTCTATATGCTCGTTGCACAACTCGCAGTGCTGGTGGCCCCAGCCCGAAGGAACCAACCGAGTTCCAGAGCGGACAGGCAAGCTCTGGTCGGCCGCCGGATAATGTCGACTCTGCCCCCTACTTTCTCCTGTTGGTTCCAGTTTCGTCCATACCCTTACCTCGCGACCTCCTACGATGGATAAATCCTTAGCTTCGTAATCTTCGGCGACAGCGTCGGTCCCCTGGAATTGCTTTCTTTCCCATCCCCAGTTTGGGTCAAGCACCATCCACACGTGGAACCCCTGCCAGTAAGGGCTCAGATAAGCAAGCGCCTGTCCCACAATGTCTGGTTCGTCTGTTGCCTCAAAGGTCAGAACCGCAGCGTTTGTTTCCTTGTTGCGCGACTGCACAGCTGCGCAAATGTATCCGCGCTTTCCGAACAAAAGCCAAAACCATTGTGGTCCGGTGCTCTCGATCTCGATGGTGCAGTCAAAACGGCCCTCAATCTCGAAATGGGTATATCCCTCCTTCGCCGTCGGGCCGCGACCCAGGGCCGTCACTTCAAACTTCGGAAAATCTTCGAGAGTCTTCTGTTTGCGGATTTCCATATCTTCCGGTTACGGACCCCTGCAGTTGGAACACTCAAGGTTACATGACCATGGAAGCTTTGGTGGAAACTCGTGGGACCACATCTCGGGTCAACTGGCGAAACATCGCCATAGCACAAGTGGCCGCCCTTTTCTGCACCAGAGGGGGCGCAAAAGACCAAAGGCATTCTTCTGGCAGATAGAATGTCCTCGTGCAGTGCACCAAGTTCATCCCCGACAGCGATTTCGAACTCTACGCCGCTGTTCCGGCGAGTGCGGCGGTGTTCTTGCTGCGCGGCGACGAAGGCTCGGAGCCCTACGTCAGCAAGACGTCGAACTTGCGCCGGCGGCTGCAACGGCTGCTGGGCGCCGTCGATGGGCAGAGCCGCAAGCTGAGCTTGCGCGACCGGGCCCGCTCGGTCGAATGGTTCTCGACCGGCTCCGACTTCGAGGCATCGTTTCTGCTCTACAAAGTTCTGCGACGAGAATTTCCCCAGACTTACGAGAAGCGGCTGCGCCTGCGCTTTGCGCCGCTGATCAAGCTGATCCTCGACAATCCTTATCCGCGGGCGATCGTCACCACACGCATCAGCGGACTGAAATCGAATGCCCGGTACTACGGCCCGTTCCCCACGCGGGTTGCAGCAGAGAAGTTCGCCAATGACTCGCTCGACCTTTTCAAGATGCGGCGCTGCGTTGACGATCTCCATCCCGATCCCGCCTTCCCCGGCTGCATTTATTCCGAGATGAAGATGTGCCTTGCGCCCTGCTTCAAGGGCTGTAGCGATGCAGAGTATGCCGCCGAGGTCGAACGGGTGCAGCAGT
>Ga0187858_10003775_pt1 | contig 14542 bp, 15 predicted proteins | sample June2016WEW_8_15_FD_133015 | JGI IMG/M metagenome (GOLD analysis project Ga0187858, IMG submission 133015) | Peatland microbial communities from SPRUCE experiment site at the Marcell Experimental Forest, Minnesota, USA - June2016WEW_8_150 | ecosystem: Environmental > Terrestrial > Soil >...
AGCCCAAGCTTTTCCGCGGCCTTCCAGGTGCGCCAATGGTCATGCGGCATCTGGATATGGGTGGAGCCGAGGAACGCAAACGCGTCGTTGACGGCGTTGGAGAAGCACGGCACGCCGCCGACGTTCGGGCTTTCGCCGACGCCTTCCTCCTCGGTGGTCAGCACCACGTCGACGATGGAGTTATCGGTCTGGCACAGTTGGATCAGCCGGCTGTGGCCGGCATCCGGCACATAGCCGACCTGGCGGACGCCGACGCGGCGGAATTGGCCGTAGATCGCGTCCGGCCAGGATGGCTTTATGTCGGTCGGCGTGTGCAAGTCGTTTCCCTCGCCGTCATTCCGGGGCGCGCCGAAGGCGCGAGCCCGGAATCCATAATCACAAAACTAGCCTTATTGCACCGTACTCTACCCGCACCGTCTGTGGTTATGGATTCCGGGCTCCTCGCTGCGCTCGGACCCGGAACGACGACACGTGGCGAGGCTAGGCAAATATCGCACCGCTGATTATGGTGCGCCATCCCCCTATGCCGAAAACCAACAATGGAGACGGCCCATGGCTACCAGGCTTCGCCACATCGCCATCATCGTTCCCGATCCGGAAAAGGCGGCGACGTTTTTCGAGCAGGCCTTCGGGATGACGCGGGCCGGCACCGCGCGCCGCGGCATCTATATGTCGGACGGCGTGATGAACGTCGCGCTGCTCAAGACCGAAGGCAACGAGAAGCCGGGCCTGTACCATTTCGGCATGTGGGTCGACGATCTCGACGAAGCCGAGAAGAAGGTCACGCAAGCCGGCGGCACTTATCTCGCCGGCCGGCCGACCTCGCCGAATTCGTTCTACGAGGCAAAATATCGCGACCCCGACGGCGTGGTGTTCGACTTGACCCATCACGGCTGGGCCGGCGCCACCAAGGAAGTAATGGCGAAGACGTAATTGCCCACCTATCCCAATCGCATCGTCGTCATCGGTGCAGGCCCCGTCGGCCTTTGCCTGTCATTGGCATTGGCGCAGGCGGATTTGCGGGTCTGCTTGGTCGAAGCGTTTGGCGACGATAATTTCCTCGAACAGGTGCCGCGCGCCGGCACCAACCATCCGGCGACACTGGAAATGCTCGACCGGCTCGGGCTTTACCAAAAGCTCGAGCCGCGCGGTATCATCGCGCCGATGTTTCACTATTGGGATCGCCACGAAGGCAGGCTGATCGCCGCGTTCGATCACGCACATCTGAAAAACGACACGCGTTTTCCCTACGTGCTGCAATGCGAGCGCATCAAGATCGTCGAAGAGGCGTTGGCGATGGCGAAAGCGCATCCCAATATCGAGCTTCGCCTATCGACGGAATTCATCGCCTTCACGCAAGACGCCGACGGCGTGCGGGCGCAGGTGAAAAATCCGGCCGGCGAAGAGGAGACAATCGAAGGGCGCTATCTGGTCAGCGGCGAGGGCGCCCGTAGCATCGTGCGCAAGGACCTCGGCATCGCCTTCGAGGGCTTCACCTACGACGACCGCACGCTGAACATCGAAGTCGCCTACGACTTCCGCCGGCATGGCTACGCCGAGCGCAATTACATCTCCGACCCGGCGGAATGGTCGAACCTGTTTCACTGGAAGGGCCCGCCGGACCGCTGGCGGGTGCATTTCCCGACCGATCCGCGCGCCGACGAACTTGAACTGATGCGTCCCGAGGCGCTGCAGGCGAAGCTGCAAAGTTTCCTGCCGACCGGCAAGCCGTTCGACATCGTCGGCAGCAATCTTTATGTCGTGCATCAGCGCGTGGCGCAGAAATTCCGCGTCGGCCGCGCCATCCTGGCCGGCGATGCCGCCCACGTGAACAGCCCGATCGGCGCCATGGGCATGAACTCGGGCATCCACGATGCGATCAATCTCGCCGACAAGCTCATCGCAATTGCGCGCAAGGAGGCTGATGACGGCGTACTCGACCGCTACGAGCGCCAGCGCCGCCATGTCGCCGTGGCGCATACCCAGGCCCAGACCATGCGCAACAAGCGACTTTTGGCCGAGAAGGATCCGGCGGTGCGGCAGCGCAACCACGACGAATTGCGCCGGACCGCCGACGACCCTGTGCTGGCGCGCCGATATCTGCTGCGCACGGCGCTGTTCGAGAGCTTGCGCGAAGCCGATGCGATTGCGTGATAAAACGGGGACGGCGATGCGACACGTAGCATTGGCACTGCTGATGACGCTGGCTGCGGTTCACGGTGCCGCGGCGCAATCGGCAGCGTGGCCCGACCGGCCGATCCACCTGATCGTGCCGTTCCCGGCCGGCAGCAGCTCCGACATCGTCGCGCGCATCGTGGCGAAAGGCTTGAGCGCGCGGCTCGGCCAGCAGCTCGCGGTCGAGAACCGCCCCGGCGCCAGCGGCAATATCGCCACTGAGTATGTCGCGCACGCCGCGCCTGACGGCTACACGCTCGGCTTGGCCAATACCTCGACACTAACGCTGGCGCCGAGCCTGATGGCCAAGCCGAGCTACGATCCGCTCAAGGATTTTGCGCCGATCTCGATGATAGGCGCCTCGCCCTTCGTGCTCGCCGGCTATCCGGGCCTGCCGGTGCATAACGTCCGGGAGCTGATTGCCAAGGCCAAAGCGGAGCCGGGCAAGCTCACCTTTGCCGAGGCCGGCCCAGCGACGCTGGCCAATCTGGCCGGCGTTCTATTCACCAAGATGGCCAGGATCGAGCTGACGCCGGTGTCCTATCGCGGCTCCGAACAGGAGGTTCTCGATATCATCGAGGGCCGCGTCGACCTGCAATTCGCAACCATACCGCCGACTTTGAATCTCATCCGCGACGGCAAGGTGCGCGCCATCGCGGTCACCGGGGCGCAACGAAGCGCAGTGCTTGCGGATGTGCCCACAATCGCGGAATCTGGTCTGCCCGGTTACGAAAGCGTGCTCTGGCAGGCGCTCTATGCGCCGGCCGGCACGCCGGCGCCGATCGTGACGCGGCTCAATGCCGAGGTGAATACGATCTTGCACGACAGCGCCGCCGTCGACGCGCTGGCCAAGCTCGGCGTCGAGGCCCAGCCGGGCACGGCGCAACAGCTCGCCGATCGCATCGCAGCCGACCTCAAGAAGTGGCACGACGTGATCGTCAGTGCCGGAATCCAGCCGCAGTAGCGCGTTTCCGACGCTTGACGCTTGTTGGCGGTGGTAGGATGCTGGCCACCAATAGCTCGCCCATTCGATCAATTCGACAAAGGGAGACTCCCATGGCTGCTCGGCTTCGTCACATTGCGCTGTCGGTTTCCGACCCCGACAAGGCCGCACAATTCTTCGAGGAGGCGTTCGGCATGAAGCGCGTCGGCAAGGCCGGCATCGGCTGCTACGTCTCCGACGGCACGATCAATGTGGCGCTATTGAAATACGACGGCGACGTTCCGGGCTTCCACAAGGGTTACCTTGGCCTCGTGCATTTCGGCATGTGGGTCGACAATCTCGACGACGCTGCCAAGAAGGCGACCGACGCCGGCGCCACCCATTTCGCCGGCAAGCCCGACGACAATCCGCACGCCTTCTACGAGGTGAAATACAAGAACCCGGACGGCGTCATTTTCGACCTGACGCACAACGGCTGGCGCGGCGCGGTGAAGGAAGTCGTCCCTGCCGAAGCCGAGAAGGTGCCGGCGGAATAATCACCGCCGCCACGGCAGCGCGTCGGAGCGCTCGACGAAGAACCACGCGCCCTCGCCGAGCTCCGCTGGAAAAATTGCGACGATGCCGTCCTCGATGGCGCGCCATTCGAGCTCGGCGTGATCGACCGCCGCTTCGGCCGCGCCGAGCGATTGGACGCGCAGCGCATAGCCGATCATGAACGGCAGCGTCGTAAATGAAACCTCCGGCAGCTTTTCCGTCGCTCTGTCATGGCTGACGAGATACACGCCGCCGCGGTCGAGGCGCAGCACCGCGCCGCCGGGCGTCCGCGTCACCGCGCCGCCGGTGAAACGGGCAAATCGCCGCGCGGCCTCTTCGACGTCGGCGACGGCGATGACGATGTCGATCAGGCCGATGGCGCTGTTCGGATGCGTGAGCCAGCGCTTTTGCCATACCGTCTCTTCGGTGTGATGGGTCAGCATCTGGATGCGGCCTTCCGGCATCACGCCGGGTTCGACGCGGGCGATGGTGAAGGCCGCGGTGCCGGTGCCGGTTGCGGTCTCGACCGGGCGCGACATGTGCACCAGCGGCCGGACCGCAAAGCCGTCCGCAGCGAGACGCCGCTGCGCCGCTTCGGCGTCGGCGACGGCAAAGGCGGCTAGATGCAGTCCGGCGTGGCGCGCAAGCGCGGCATCGAGTTCGCGGCTCAGCGGCGTATCGGAGGTCTTGAATAGCACCTCGACATAGCCGCGAGGGAACATGGCGGTGACGTTGCCGGTTCCGGTAGGGCTCGCGCCGCCTGTCGGATTGGGACTGACCTGGATCGAGACCGGCGTCGGCGCAAAGCCGCAGCGCGCAAAGGCACGGCGTGCCGTTTCGGCGTCATGAACGAAATGGGCGATGTGATCTAAAAAAATCTCGCCGCCGACGGGAAGCTGGCGGTCGATGTCCGGTTTTGCGGACGGCGCGGCCAAGTCGTCACTCGGACCCGGCGATGCCGGCGGCCTCGACAACCTTGCCCCAGCGCGCGATTTCCGACACGAGGAAACGCTGCAACTCTTCCGGCGAGCCTTTGCCGATCGGCAGCATGCCGAGATCATTCATGCGTGCGCGCGCCTCGTCGAGCGCGACGATTGCATTGAGCTCACTGTTGAGTTTGTCGAGAATGTCCTTGGGCGTTTTCGCCGGCGCGATGACCCCCTGCCATGCGGCGGCGTTGTAGCCCGGCACGCCGGCATCGGCGAGCGGCGGAACGTCGGGCAGCGAGGCGAAGCGATCTTTCGTCGTTATGGCCAACGCCCGCAACTTGCCGGCATTGATCAGCGGCAGCGCCGGACCGAGATCGCTGAACATCAGCTGGATATAGCCGCCGAGCAGATCGTTGAGCGCCGGCGCCGTGCCGCGATACGGCACATGCGTCATCTTGATGCCGGCCATGGTGCAAAACAGCGCCGCGGCCAAATGGTGGAAGGCGCCGATGCCGCCGGAGCCGTAGCTCAGCGGCCTTTGTTTGGCGAGCTTGATGAGATCGTCGACAGTGGTGACCGGCAGCGACGGGCTGACCACCAGCACGAACGGCACCGAAGCGATCAGCGCCACCATCGCCAAATCCTTAGGCACATTGTAGGGCAGTTTCTTGTACAGCGTCACGTCGATGGCGAGCGAGGAGACCGTCATCGAGATGGTGTAGCCGTCGGGCGGCGAATTGGCGACGAAGTTGGTCGCGATCACCGTGCCGGCGCCCGGGCGGTTCTCGACTACGAACGATTTGTTGAGCCGCTGTTCGAGCTTCTGGCCAAGCATGCGCGCCAGGATGTCGGTGCCGCCGGCCGCCGCAAACGGCACGATGAACGTGACCTGCCGGCTCGGATAGTCCTCGGCGTCTTCCGCTCGCGCCATGCCGGCCGCAAGAGCCGGCAGCGTGACGGCGAGCAGGGCGCGGCGCGACAGCATTGTCATCGGCGTTGTCTCCCGAGCCAAGCCTTGTTCTCACGAGCGAAGCCTGGCCGGCCCTGTTTGACCTTAAAGGAACGCCAACGCTATGGGTTCTGCAAGGGACATAGCGCCGCTTCGCGGCGGTATTGCTTTTCTTGACAAGGGGCTAGGGCTCCCGCCATAAGGACCCCGGTTACAGCGCATTTCGGTGCCCCCTAGGTACCCCGCGCCGGTAACCACCAGCAGAAACGACTGCAAGAAGCCGGTCCGGACGCAAAAATCCGAGCACCGGGATCGAACACGAGGACGAAAAAGATGTTCGCGGTCTTCAAGACGGGCGGCAAGCAGTACCGGGTCGCCGCCGAAGATGTGCTCAAGGTCGCCAAGTTAAAGGGCGAGCCGGGCGAGATCGTCGAGTTCGGCGAGGTACTCGTCGTCGGCGGCGACAGCGTGACGCTGGGCGCCCCGACCATTGCCGGCGCCACGGTCGCGGCCGAGGTGCTGGATCAGGCGCGCGGGCCGAAGATCATCGCGTTCAAGAAACGCCGGCGCAAGAACTCGCGGCGCAAGCGCGGCTTCCGCGAGGAATTTACCCTGATCCGCATCACCGAAATCCTGACCGACGGCAAGAAAGCCAACAAGACGGCGCAGCCGCGGCCAAAGCGTACTCCGGCCCCTGCGGCCGAAGCCGGTGCCGAGGCCACCGAAACCGCGGCGGCGGCTGAAGGCGCCACGGCGAAGAAAGCTCCAGCCAAGAAGGCGCCGAAGGCCAAAGCCAAGGCGCCGGCAGCCAAGGCGAAGCCCAAGGGCAAGCCAAAGAAATGATGCAAGGTGGTGATGCTTTTGTCACTTTTGCTGTATAGCTAGGAAGCAAGAAAGGTTCGGAGGCCAGCGATGGCTCATAAGAAAGCAGGCGGATCCTCACGCAACGGCCGCGATTCGGGCGGCCAGCGGCTGGGAATCAAGATTTTCGGCGGCGAAGAAGTGGTCGCCGGCAACATCATCGCGCGCCAGCGCGGCACCAAATGGCATCCGGGCCGCAATGTCGGCGTCGGCAAGGACCACACCCTGTTCGCGAAAATCGACGGCAAAATCGAGTTCCGTACCAAAACCAAGGGCCGCGTATTCGTATCGGTACTTCCGATGTCGGAGGCTCAGGCCCAGTAGTACGGTGGATCAGATGAGGTCCGCCGGCATCCAGTCGCCCGGCGGACCCGAATGGGCTCCGAGATAAGGGGGACCGGCATGCCGGTCCCCCTTTCGGTTTTTGATGGAGCCATCCAATGACTCTCTCGGAACAGGTTTTTACGCCGGCGCGGCGGGACGACGTCGTTCCCGTGCTGGCCACCGCGCGGCTTAAGCTGCGCGCCCCGCGCCGCAGCGATTGCAAAGCGATTACAGTGCTTGTCAACGATCGCCGCATCGCGGCGAATACGGCGCGCATTCCGCATCCCTACGCCATCGAGGACGCCGAGCAATTCATCGCCGCCGTCAACAAGCGCGAAGGCGAAGCGTGCTTCGTCATCACGCTCGACAGCGCGCCGATCGGCGTCTGCAGCGTCGAGCTGCGCGAAGACGGGCCCGAGCTGGGCTACTGGCTCGGCGTAGCGCATTGGGGTCGCGGTTTTGCCACCGAAGCCGCGCGCGCTTTGATCGACCACGCTTTCGGCGACCTCGAGCATGAAACGCTGATATCCGGCGCGCGCGTCAGCAATCCGGCCTCGCGCCGGGTGCTGGAGAAATGCGGTTTCCAGTGGACCGGCGTGCGGCTATCGCGCATCCGCGCCATCAACTCGGCGGCGCCGATCGATCGCTTTCGGCTCGATCGCGGCTTGTGGGCGTCGCTGAAGTCTTGGGGGCGGGTGAACCGCGTGACGTGAGCTCGCGCCTCTATTGCCCGGTACCCGCCGGGCTTGCGAAGAATGGTGCAAGCTTCGCGACCAGCGCCGGCCCGAAATGGCCTTGCGGGTTCGACGGCCTGGCACGGTCCATCAGCTCCCAGCCTTGGATCAGCGCGCGGGCGTGGTCGAAGGCCTGCTGGAAATCCACGCCCGGCTGCATGCTTTGCTTGAAAAGGGCGTCGCCGAAATAAGTCCAGTCCCGTTCGGGCGCGCAGCCGAACGAGGTGTTCTTGTCGTCCGAAGCGGTCATGACGATGGTATCGTCGTTCGCCAAAGGCGGCAGGAAGATTCCCGAATAGCAGGCCGAAACGATTACGACGCGGTTCTTGACGCCTTCGCTGTCCAGAGTCGACGCGACCTGTTGCGGCGTGAACTCGGTCATCCGATTACCGGGCAGTTGCAGTGCGAATCCGGTCTGCTCGCCATGCGAGGTCATGACCAGGACGAGAACATCGTTGTTCTTGTCCATGACCGCGGCGACGCCGTGAACGGCGGCGGCGAAATTTTGCGGGTTGGCGAGCGGAACGGTGGCGTCGGTTCCATGCGAATTGATCAGGCGGATGGTCCGGTCCTTGATCGGCAGGATCGCGGCAATCGACGCGAGCGCACCGTTGACCTCCTTGACGAAAACGTCCTGATCCATCCCGGCGATGCCGAGCGCATAAATGTCGGTTGCGCCATTGCGCTGTGGCGCCAGCGCAGCAATTTCACTTTGTAGCAGCTTGGATTGCGCCTCATCGATTCGCGCGATGCCGCTCAGCGCGTGACGGGCGTAAAGGTACTCCCACCAATTCGCGTTGCGGATATCGAAGTCGCGGCCGGCAAAGACCGGAGCATGCGGCACCAGCACGTTGGCGATCAAGAGTGCCACAAAAAGCGCGGCGGCCCGGCCGAGCGCGTGCAGCCGCGATTGCGGCTCGAGGCTGCGCAGGACGCACAGCATGGCGCCGATCCACCAGACCCCTTCGACGGCAAAAATCGCGCCGCCCGTGGTCGCGCGCGCCCAAAAGGCGTTCAGCGCCGCGGCGAACGCCAGCCGCGGCGCGCCGAGCTCGACGCCCGCCGCTACGATATCGGTGACGATCGAAAGCACGAACAACGCCGAAAGCGCCGTGGCGCGGGCGGCAGGGCCCACGAAAAACGCCGCGACCGCGAGCTCAAGCGCGAGCCAAGCGACAGCCGCATTGAGGCCATAGGGGTTGAAGTGCGGCGCCGGGCTGGCGCCGACATATTGCAGCCCGACGCGGACGGCGGCGAGCAACACCGTCCAACCCAAGAGCGTCGGCAATCCGACAAGCGGCGGCTCGGGCGTCGTCCGCCAGATCGCGGCTCGCGCCGCAAGCTTGAAAACCGACCACACGCTCAACACTCCACAGGCAGCCGGCGATCACCGGTTCCGGCCTGCACGTGTTTACAATAAATCGACCGCGGATTGCGCGGTTTCGGCGGCAAGTCTACCGGGAAATTTGCATTGCGCCACGCACGCATGGCGACTACGGAATGGCCACATGAAATTCCTCGACGAAGCCAAGGTCTATATCCGCTCCGGTGACGGCGGCAACGGCTGCGTGTCGTTCCGGCGCGAGAAATTCATCGAATATGGCGGGCCGAACGGCGGCGACGGCGGCAATGGCGGCGACGTGGTCGCAGAGGCGGTCGATGGCCTCAACACGCTGATCGACTACCGCTACCAGCAGCACTTCACGGCCAAGAACGGCCGTGGCGGCATGGGCAAGGACCGCCATGGCGCCAATGGGGCCGATATGGTGCTCAAAGTGCCGGTCGGCACGCAGATCTACGAGGAGGATGGCGAGACCCTGCTCGCCGATCTCACCGAGATGGGTCAGCGCGTCGTGCTGGCTCATGGCGGCAATGGCGGTTTTGGCAATGCGCGTTTCAAAAGCTCGACCAACCGCGCGCCGCGCCACGCCAATCCCGGCCAGCCCGGCACCGAGCTCACGATCCGGCTGCGGCTGAAGCTCATCGCCGACGCCGGGGTCGTCGGCCTGCCGAACGCCGGAAAATCGACGTTCCTCGCCGCCGTCAGCGCCGCCAAGCCGAAGATCGCCGATTACCCGTTCACCACGCTGCATCCGCAGCTCGGCGTCGTGGACGTCGGCGGCCGCGAATTCGTGCTCGCCGACATTCCGGGCCTGATCGAAGGCGCCCACGAAGGCGTCGGCCTAGGCGATCGTTTCCTCGGCCACGTCGAGCGCTGCCGCGTGCTTCTGCACCTGGTCGACGGCACCGGCGAGGATGCGGGCGTTGCGTACAAGACGGTTCGTGCAGAGCTCGCCGCCTACGGTCACGGCCTGACGGAGAAACCGGAAATCTTGGCGCTGAGCAAGGCCGACGCCATGAGCGCCGACGAGATCAAACAACAAGTCGCGCGACTGAAGCGCGCGGCGAAGCAGACGCCGCTCGTGGTTTCCGCCGTTAGCGGCGACGGTGTCGCAGAGGTGTTGCGCGCCTTGTGGAAGGTGATCGAAACGGCGCGCCGCGGTGGCGTCGAGGCGAGCACCGCGGATGCCGCGTGGCATCCGTAAGGGAGAGCTTGCGATGTCCCACACTTTCCTTCTGGTCCATGGCGCCTGGCACGGCGGCTGGTGCTGGCAGCGCGTCGCCGAGCGGCTGCGCCGCGACGGCCACGTCGTGTTTACGCCGACGCTTACCGGGCTCGGCGAGCGCTCGCATCTGCTGCGCGCCGGCATCGACTTGAAGACCCACATCGCCGACGTGGTCAACGTGATGAAATGGGAAGGCCTGAGCGACGTGGTGCTGTGTGGCCATTCCTACGGCGGCATGATCATCTCGGGGGTGGCGGAGGAGATGGCGCCGGCGATCCGCTCCATCGTGTTTCTTGACGCCTTTGTGCCGCGCAACGGCGAGAGCGCGCAGGATTTGACCAGCGCCGCAGTGCGTGAAGGCATCCAGGCTGCGCTGCAACGCGGCGAGATCACGATGCCGGCGCGCTCGGCCGAAGCCTTCGGCGTCAATGCCGCCGACCGCGCCTGGGTCGATCGTTTGTGCGTCGGCCAGCCGATCGCGACCTTCACCGACAAGATCGCGCTCACCGGCGCGCGTGATCGCATCGCGCGCAAGAGCTATATCCGCGCGAAGAGTTATGCCAATCCGGGATTTGACCGCGCCTTGACCGAGGTGGGCTCCGATCCGTCGTGGCGCCGCTACGAGGTACCGAGTGGCCACGATGTGATGGTCGACATGCCGGAGCGGCTTGCGGATATCCTGCTTGAGGTCGCGCAATAATTCAGTGGCGGGAAAATTTCAGTGTGCCGTCGCGCGCAATGCGCCGCAGCAGATCGATCTCCCAGGCCAGATACTCGTTCATCGCCGCCTTGGTGTCGCCGCTGCGCTCGTAGGGCTTGCGCCATTGATCGACCGCCTCGTCAGCCATTCGGGGCTGCGTCGATAGGGGGTGGCCAGCCGCCCGCCATGCAGCGTTGCCGCCGGCAAGCACGCGCACCGGAATATCGACCAGCGCCTCCGCTTCGGCTGCCGCCAGTCGCGCAAGCGCGCCGTCTTCGGACGTGAGCACCAACGTTTCGCTAAGCGGAATTTTCGTCAGTGCGCGTTCGAGCCGCGTTCGGATCGCGAACCAGGCGTCGGGAATGTGACCGGCAAGATAGTCCCGGCTCGGCGCTAGATCGACGACGGTCGCCGTGCCGCGCGACAGCAGCGCGTCGAGCGCGGCGCAATCGATGGCGCTGCCCGACTGCGTCTCGCCGTCAAGTATCGCCGGTTTGGGTTGTTCCTTTTCCGATCCGGCCTCGGCCAGCACAAAGACATCCTTCCAACCCATTTGGCGCAGCCACGACCCGGTCATTGCCGCGCGCACTTCGGCGTCGTCGACCAGCACGATGCGGGCGCCGAGCGTGCCGACATAGTGGTCGGTAGCCTGCACCAGTTGGCCGCCCGGCGCCGAGATCGCGCCGGCGACGTGGCCGGCTGCGTATTCGGCGGGATCGCGGACGTCGAACAGGTAAAGGGTCCGTGTCGCGTCCTTGCGCCAGCTTTCCAGCATGGCGCGATCGATCCGTCCGACGACGCAGCTTTGCGCAACCTGCAGTGCTGCGGTTCGCGCCCAGTTGAGGGTCTTTTGCGAAACGTCCGGCGCGCGCCGGTTCATGCCGCTGTCGCACGCAAAGCCAGCGAGGCTCCAGCCCATGGTGCCGTTGCGCAGCGCCACCACTTTGTTCGGCACGCCGGCATTGATCAGCGACTGCGCGCCGATGATGCTGCGGGTGCGGCCAGCGCAATTGACGACGATCATAGTTTCCGGCGACGGCGCGATCTCGCGGGCGCGCAATACCAGTTCGGCGCCCGGCACGTTGATGCCGGTCGGGATCGAGACGCGCGAATATTCATCGAACGGCCGGCTGTCGAGCACGACGATATCGGCCTTGTCGCGCAACAACTGCTCGAGCTCTGCCGCCGCGATGCTCGGCGTACCGCGTTCATGCTCGATATATTCGCCGAACGCCTTGCTCGGCACGTTGACGCCGGAGAACAGCTCGTATCCGGCCGCCGCCCAGGCGTCGATGCCGCCGTCGAGGATGGCGAGGTCCGAATAGCCGTTGCGCGCAAGGATTGCCGCGGCGCGGCCGGCGGCACCGTCGCCGTCGTCGCACAGCACGATGCGCGTGGAGCGGCGCGGCACCAGCTGGGCGAATTTCAGCTCGAGCCGGCTCAGCGGAATCGATCGCGCCAGCAGCAGATGGCGCTGCGAGAAGATCAACTCCTCGCGGACGTCGACGAGCGCCAGCTCGCCGCCGTCGCCGATCATGCGCCGCAGGTCGGCCGGGCTAACCGCAGTTGCGCTCACCGACGCCCGTCACGTCGCCTGTTGCGGCGTCATGCGATGCACTTCGCCGGTCTTCAGATCGAAACGCACGCGATGGATTTGGTCGAGATTGGTCCCGGTGACGCGGACGAAGCGGGAATGATCGGGATAGTCGATCGAATGAATTTTTCCGTCCTGATAGATGCCGGCTTTGCCGGGCGTCAGGCGGTATTTCTTCACCGGCTTGAGCTTGGCATGCGCCTCGTCGCCGCCGTTGTCCTCGCGCTCCCACTCGGTCATGTCGGTGTAATGGGTGGCCTGGCCGTAAATCGCCCAGGATGCGCCATGATCGTGCGGTGGCGACACCCGTGCTTTGTCGTTGATGTGGGCGAGGATCTGGAAACCGAGCTTCGGGTCCTCGTAGAGCACATGCAGGCCGCGCGGCGCCTCCTCGCAATGCTTGCGGACAAAATCGGGATTTTGCAGCAGTTGCTCGAGCCGCGCGCGCACTTGCTCGCGCCCGTCGGGGCCCGGATCGCGCGAAAGAATGGAACGGCAGTCCGATATGAATTGATCGAGCTCATAGGCCATGGCGTCACTCCTGGCAGGATTATTTGCGTCTATTTTCGCGCATCGGGAGCTTAAGCGCCAGCGTCACCTTGCCGGTTTGGATCGGGGACCACGAGCCGCTACATTACGGGCCATGTTCGGTCTGCCACGGATTAATGACCGGCCGCGCAATGTGCGGCTGGATACGCTGGTTCGCCTGCGTTGGCTCGCGGTTTTGGGCCAATTGGGCGCCGTGCTTGTGGTCCATTTCGGCCTCGAATTCGAGGTGCCGATCTGGGCCTGCCTTGCGGTCATCGCGCTGTCGGCGCTGCTCAACGTGGCGCTGCGCATCGGCTTCCGCGAGACGCAATGGCTCGAACCCGACCGCGCCGCCTGGCTCTTGGGTTTCGACATCGCCGAACTGGCGGCGCTGCTCTATCTCACCGGCGGCCTGGAGAACCCATTCGCCTTCCTGCTGCTCGGGCCGGTGCTGATCTCGGCCACCGCGCTGCCGCCGCGCATGACGCTTCTGATCGGCACCTTCGCCATGGTCTGCGCCACGGTGCTGGTCTTCGTCCATTACGACCTGCCGTGGGACGCCGAAGACCCGCTGCAGCTGCCGGAAATCTACATGGTCGGGGTCTGGCTCTCGATCCTGCTCGCGATCGGCTATATCGGCGTCTATACGTGGCAAATCGCCGAGGAGGCGCGCCAACTGTCCGATGCCTTGGCGGCAACCGAACTTGTTCTGGCGCGCGAGCAGCATCTATCGCAGCTCGACGGCCTGGCCGCCGCCGCGGCGCACGAGCTCGGCACGCCGCTCTCCACCATTACCGTGGTGGTGCGGGAAATCGAGCGGGCGCTGGATCCGAAGTCGCCCCATGCCGAGGACGTGAAATTGCTGCGCGAGCAGGCGCAGCGCTGCCGGGAAATCCTGGCGAAAATCACCGAGCTGCCCACCGGAGAGCCGTTCGACCGTACGCCGCTGTCGGCCTTGATCGAGGAGGCCGTCGCCCCGCACCGCAATTTCGGCATCTCGATCGGCGTGACGTTGCCGCCCGACCGCAGCAGCGAGCCTTCCGGCGCGCGCAATCCGGCGATCCGCTATGGGCTGGGCAACCTGATCGAGAACGCCGTCGATTTCGCCCATCGCCGTGTCGAGATTTTCGCGCAATGGACCGGCGAGGAGGTCAGCATCACCATCAGCGACGACGGGCCGGGTTTTGCGCCCGAAGTGATCGACCGCCTCGGCGCGCCCTATGTGACCCACCGACGGTTGGGACCGCGCGGGCCGGAAGGCGACGATGACACGGTGTTCGGGCTGGGCTTAGGCTTCTTCATCGCCAAAACGCTGCTGGAGCGCTCGGGCGCCAAGCTTTCGCTGACCAACCAGGCTCCGCCGCTGCACGGCGCCACCATTAGCGTTACCTGGAGCCGGGCCGATTTCGAACGGTCGTTGGCGGCGCCGCCTCTTGAGCCGGCCGCCCAAGCCTCCTAATTGTTGGGTAGGCATTGGCCCGGTCGTTGATGCGGGGGCAGGCGGTTATTTTGATGGAGCTTAAGATTGCCATGACCACTGCAACAACCGCGGCGCTGCCGAACGAGCGCTCCCTCCTGATCGTCGAAGACGACAAATCTTTCCTGCAACGCCTCGCCCGCGCCATGGAAGGCCGCGGCTTCGTTGTGACCACGGCGGAATCGGTCGCCGACGGGCTGCTGCAGGTCGAGAAAGCCGCTCCCGCC
>Ga0187858_10003792_pt1 | contig 14501 bp, 14 predicted proteins | sample June2016WEW_8_15_FD_133015 | JGI IMG/M metagenome (GOLD analysis project Ga0187858, IMG submission 133015) | Peatland microbial communities from SPRUCE experiment site at the Marcell Experimental Forest, Minnesota, USA - June2016WEW_8_150 | ecosystem: Environmental > Terrestrial > Soil >...
CTTAACGACTGGCAGTTCGATCGGTTCTAATGCTTCCGACTCGCCGGAGTTGTTGCGTCTTGACTGCAATTCCATCAATTGAACCCCTAAACCCTAGAAATCCTGCGGGCGACATTATCGCGCGCCTCCGCGAACCGACGTTGTCTAAGAATAGGCGGATTTTAACATCTTCTCTCCGATTTTCACCGCACGACCTTTGACACCATGGGCAACTGGCAAACTTAAGCTCCAGCGCACCGCAAGCTGGTGAAGAAGAAGGCGGTTCTCCTATCTCCGGTTTGAACCATCTACTGTGTCCCCACTCGATACTCCGCCGGATCGCAATTCCGTTTTTCTTCGCCTCTGTACCCTACCTCGACTATATAACAACCTGGTTTCGGCTCGATTTTGAGGGAATCTCATCAGATCAAGCTCTGTCTTGCCCGCCAGCGGCTTTCTATGGGGGGTGACGGCACTCGATGAACCCACAGTTAACTGGAAATTTTCTTCTTTTTTCTTGCCTTCGACCAACGGGCACGAATTGCCTTCTGGGCAATAGCCCGCCGCTGTTCCGGGGTCAGCTTCTCCTGCCGCGCTTTTGCACCTAAGCGACCCAGGGCTACAGCATTAGGATTTTTCTCTTTCTTGTCGGGCATTTGGCAGGTTCAAACTTAGCCTTACTCCTACTGAAAAATCAAATCGGCTGTTGACAGTCATACTCAGCGCTTTAGTATACTCAGCGCTTAGTATGATTGGAGCGCAGGTTTATGAAAAGGAAAAACGCCACAGTCCAGACGAGCATCCGCAGGGCTAGGAGGATTTGGAAGAATCTCTCTCAGGAAGCTCTCCTCCGGCTCAGGGAGATAGCAACCCAACATGACTTCTCAGTGGGGGCCGGTGACGTGATCTACCTAAACGATGGTTGGTACGTGACTCACACAGGCTTGTTGGGGTTGGCGCGCCGTAATCGGTGCGCCGGCATTCACGTTCGGCCTGCCTCCAACTTTTGTGATCCTTCCTCACAGCGTTGGGCATTCGAGGCTACTGTCTATAAGAGCAAAACCTGTCGGGGTTTTGTCGGATACGGTGATGCCGACCCGTCCAATGTCTCATTTCTTGTCCACGGTGCCGAAATGCGAGTCGCGGAAACCAGGGCCGTCAACCGCGCTCTGCGCAAGGCCTACGGCATCGGCATCTGCTCAGTCGAGGAAATCGGGTCCTTGGCCGCCTCCCCGCAATCCTCGCGAGAGTCGAAGAAGCTCCCACCGCAACCGTCCAATGACAATGGAAACTGCGGTGGGCCGAAGGTTCGCGACCGCCTTTGCCAATTGATTCGCCAGCATCAGCTCGATCCCAACCTGGTCAAGGCCTACGCAACGGATTTCTGCGGCGTTAAGACCCTACGTGAGGCCACCCGCGACCAGGTCGAAAACTTCGTGACGCACCTGGCTGACTGGGCCGAGAAAGACCGCAACGCCCTGGTCTGCCAGCTCAACAGCTATCCCGGCCAGAAGGAAGGTGTCGCATGAAGCGCCAGATCACCGGCCTCCACGCGGCCGATCGCTGTGCCGCTGACCAGATCCCCGACGGACTCTTCCTCGTTCGCGTGCAACGAGTCAAGTTTCATCGGCAGGCACAAAAGCCTTACTACACACTGACTCTGGCCGTTCTTGAGCCCAGCCGATTTGCCGAGCGGGCGGAACAGTACTGGCGGCTGGAGAAACTGAAATCTTTTGACGAATTCCTGGAGAGGCGGTTTCCCGGTTCACGGCGGAAGGCTTACTACCTGATGTCGATTCACGAACACCTGCCGCCGCAGGCGAGAAAGCAGCTGAAGGAAGTGGGCTGGGCGAAGGGGCTGGAGCTCGCCAAGGTGGCCCGGAGGGACCGGCAGCACTTCGATTGTGCAACCTGGTTGCACAAAGCCCGTCAGATGCCGAAAGAGGACTTCAAGCGGGAGGTCGAGAGGGAACTGACGGGAAAGGAGACAGAGCCGTGGGAAGTCGTCTACTTCAAGCTTTACCAGAGCCAGATGCCAGTCATTGAGCGAGCGATTGAGACCGCGTCCTTGATGCTGGGAAGCGACCGATCCCGAGGCTACTGTTTGGAAATGATCTGTGCGGACTTTCTGGCCGGCGCCAACCTGGACAACGGAGATCCGGAGATGCTGCTGTTCTCGATGACGAGGTTCTTCAAATTCCTGCCCGGAGAGCAAAGGCAGGCATTTCTTGAAGGCCTCAGCGAGAAGGCCTCGTGAACCCTATTGGCCCAAAACCCGCCCGCTTGCGGCTGGATCCGGCGTCGTACGAAACTCTACGGCAGCAGATTCTGCGTCGCGACGGCTGGAGGTGTCATGCGTGCGGCACGATGTTAAACCTAGAGGTGCATCACAAACAGTTTCGCAGCCACTCCGGACACGACTCAGAAGAGAACCTGATAACGATGTGTACTGCGTGCCATGCCGCTGCACATCACCGCTGAGGGAAGGAAATTCCTAGGCCAGCCTTTCCCTAGTTCTAGCGATAATTGAAACCGGTATTCACCTTCGGCCTTGTACCTCCGCTTGTCGGAAGTTGGAGTCCAGTCTACGCAAGAGCGAAAGGGATATTAAAGCAAATACCGGGTAGGCCATACGAAGGGGACAAGTTCTGTAGCACCATTTTCAGTGTTAGTGGTCAAGTTGGCGGAGTTCCACCATCAATTCCGGCCAGGAACCTCCGTGCTAGACTCGTCTGGAAATGCGAAGTTCGCTCGCCTCCCGCATCGCTGTGTTAGGAATCCTGCTCATCGCCTCCTGTTCGAGCAAAGTGTTTGACGGTTCTGTTAACGGGCTGCGATTCACGAAGCCGAGCGCAAGCTTGCTAGTAGTGGGAGACGCCGATTCCTACCTGAAAATTGCTCAGGTGGGCTATGCCACGGCCTCCTCGCGAGCGTACTTTCCGCTTTACCCCTTGATCCTTCGGGTTGCCCCGGATCGTTTTCGATGGTTATGGGGTTTGGTTTTTTCCAATGCATCGTTCCTTCTGGCTGCCGCGCTCATGTATAGGCTGGTTCTTGTCTACGGTTGGGCGGAGGAAGAGGCCGCACGGGCTGTCATATACCTGTCCATTTTTCCCGGCAGCCATTTCTTCTCCGTGCTCATGAGCGAGTCATTGTTCCTGCTGCTGTGCGTTGGCAGCTTGTTGGCAGCGCGGAAACGCAGATGGTTGCTGGCTGGAATCTGCGCAGCCCTAGCCTCTGCTACTCGTGCTCCGGGGATTGCGCTGCTGCCGGCATTGGCGGTTGAGTTATGGGTGGCTTATAGGACGGTTTGGCGCAGGGAGATTGGGGTGTTAGCGATTGCGCCCCTGGGACTCTTGGCATTCAGCGGATGGTTGTGGCGTTCAGCGGGGGATCCTTTGGCATTCGTCCACGCGCAAACTCAGTTTCACAACACGATGTGGACGGCTCCCGTCATTGGTTTTCTGAGGCATCCCAGTGTTTTCCACATGTGGGCATTCTATCCGCTGTATTTGTTATCAACGGTAATCTGGATAACCAGCGCGGTTTGGCTGGTCTACAAGCGACAATGGGCGTTAGCGACATTTACGGGAGCCTCACTCAGTGTGATCCTGATAGCCTTCCCGTTGGCGACGAACCGTTACCTCCTGGGAGCCTTCCCAGCATTCATCTTGTTGGCGTTGTGGTTCAGAGGAGAGTGGTACACGATAATCTCGGCTTCCGGTATGGCGGTGCTTACGGTTTTGTACGCCGCCCACTACGGTCTTGCCGCCACCTAATCCGTCGATAAGCATTTTGCCAAGACATGGTGGAACCGCGAAAGATGTCGGCGTGTGGGTAACGGGAAGGAGACAGAAGGCAAGACTTAAGGTACGGAAATAATCTCGTTACGCGGGCGGGAGAGTACAGATCTGTCGGCAATTGTTCTGCCTCAGCTGTCAACTAGGGCCTGCGGACATCCCGCGCACAGATATGCGAAAAAGAAATGCTTCGGCATCCGCTCAAGTCGCCCAGTGGCTGCGTTATCTGTTCCAGGAACCGATGCCCCAGCTCTTCGACATCGGAGGGCGCCGGATCGGGTGGCTGCAGCGTCCCCCAGGTTACCGTTGAGAATAGTGAAATAGCGATACAATGATTTCCCAGACTATTCGGATGAGTTTTTGATTTGTCAGTTCCGCGGTTCAGGGCCGCCAGAATGCGTTTTTGAAGGGTAATGTCCGTGACCCCAAAACCGGGGACTGTGAGTGAGAGGGCCGGAGCCTGTTCGACCCCGATCGAGCTTTGTAAGAAGGTTCCGATGGGTTCAAAGCTGTCCCGGTGAGCGTCTGGCCGCTTGGTGTGTAGTCGAGCAAGTTAAGGATTCAGCTCTTCGAAGAGAATTTTTCCGCGCTTCTGAATTCTGATCCTCCAAACCTTAGCTCTGAGTTGCCTGATCCCGCGAATTTCCGTGGCATCACATCCTAAAACAACCTAAATGGAAGCTTTGACACTTTAAAACAACGCCTGTATATTTTTGGTAACGAGCGAGCAACCTGTTCCGGTGATGCTCTCGCAGATTCGGGTCGCAGACTGCAGCAGCACCCGCAACCTTAGCGCCCCACGGCTCTGCAGAGTTCATTTGTCGTAGAACCCCTACATGTCTGACATGATCTTCACAGAGGTAACTCCCTCGCACACGGTGTCGGCTCCCTCTGTGGAGCCGTCTGAACTGCCTCATACCAGGATTGAACCGAGCAAAGGCTGGATCTCGCTTGGCCTCAAAGATCTCTGGCGGTATCGAGAGTTGCTGTTTTTCCTAGCTTGGCGCGATATCAAAGTACGTTACAAACAGACGGCCTTAGGCGCTGCCTGGGCCGTCATCCAGCCGCTGTTTACTATGCTGGTATTTACGCTCTTCTTTGGACGGCTGGCAAAGGTTCCGTCCGATGGGATTCCGTACCCTTTATTCAGCTACACGGCCCTTCTGCCCTGGCAATTATTCGCCTATGCGCTTACCGAATCCAGCAATAGCGTTGTCGCTAATGAGCGTCTCATCACAAAGGTCTATTTCCCAAGGCTAGTCGTTCCGCTGGCGAGCATCCTCGCTGGCTTGGTCGACTTTGTTATCGCCTTCACCCTGGTGATAGGCATGATGGTTTGGTATGGGGTAAGGCCCACCTGGGCGGTTTTGACCCTGCCGTTTTTCGTGATTCTTGCCATGGCCACTGCTTTTGGAGTGGGTTTGTGGCTTTCCGCCCTGAACGTGCAGTATCGCGACGTCCGGTACACGTTGAATTTTATCGTACAGTTTTGGTTGTTTGCGTCGCCGGTTGCTTATTCCAGCACGCTCGTTCCTGCGCGTTGGCGGCCCTTTTATGGTCTCAATCCCATGGCTGGCGTCATCGAGGGTTTCCGTTGGGCGCTATTGGGCAAGGCCCAAGCACCTGGCGCGATGCTGTGGGTCTCGGTCGTCGTGGTGGCTCTCGTTCTGGTCGGCGGTCTGTATTACTATCGTCGCATGGAGAAGACTTTCGCGGATGTGGTTTAACCAGACCAATGACTGACGTAGCCATTCGTTGCGAGGGACTCGCAAAGCAGTACCGGATCGGGGAACGGGAATCTTACAAGACGATCCGTGATGTAATCACGGACTCCTTCGCTTTGCCCTTTCGCCGCCTGCGTTCCGCTCTGCGGCATTCCTCGAACGGCAGCGCTAGCAGCGAGAAGCCCAACATCTGGGCACTGAAAGATGTCTCTTTCGAGATTAAGCGCGGAGAGGTGGTCGGCATCATCGGCCGCAACGGGGCAGGGAAGAGCACGCTGCTCAAAATCCTCTCCCGCATTACCGAGCCGACCCGTGGCCATGCCGACATGTGGGGACGCCTCGGCTCACTCCTAGAGGTCGGCACTGGCTTCCATCCTGAACTGACTGGGCGCGACAACATCTTCCTAAACGGCGCCATCCTGGGCATGAGGAGAGCCGAGATCGCTCGTAAGTTCGACGAAATCGTAGCCTTTGCTGAGGTGGAAAAGTTCATCGATACTCCAGTGAAGCACTACTCCAGTGGCATGTACATGCGTCTGGCATTCGCGGTTGCGGCGCACTTGGAAACGGAAATTCTCGCTGTCGACGAAGTTCTGGCCGTCGGTGACGCCCCGTTCCAGAAGAAGTGCCTCGGCAAGATGAGCGAAGTGACCTCTATGGGACGCACTGTTCTGTTCGTCAGCCACAACATGAATGCCATCGAGCAGCTTTGCAAACGAGTCATCCTGCTCGAATCAGGAATTGTGGACACTGACTCGTTCGATGTGCGATCCGCTGTGACTAGGTACATGTCGGTCGCCGCCGGCGAGGAGAACGCCTCCGTGTGGCTAAATAATGGCAAGCACTTTCAAAACCCTTACTTCCAGCCGATTCGAATGGCAATCGTCGATGGGAACGGCAATGAAATCCGCATGCCAGTCCGCAATGACGATGATGTGTGGGTGGAAATTGAGGGCGAGGTCGAAAGAGCGGATTCCGCGTTAGTCGTCGGCTATGGCATTTTTGACGAGACAGGCCAATTGCTATATTGGACATGCCATACGGACCAGCCGGAAGCGGATTGGCCCTCAATCGGCCCGGGAGTGTTGCGGCTCAAGAGCCAACTTCCGAACCATTTGTTGAATGAAGGTTCTTATCGGCTGGAGTTCCTTGCCGGTCTGCACTTTCGGACATGGCTCCTCCAACCGGGAGCGGGCTCCCCTCATGTCGTCTTGAGGATACAAGGGGGGTTGAGCGATTCCCCCCATTGGATGGCAAAGCGTCCCGGCGTGCTTGCGCCGATTATCAAATGGCGCGAAAGCCGTGACGGCGTCTTGCGCGCGGACAATTAACGTAATCTCGGCCTGTTTAGGTGTACGATCTTGCACCGCAATTCGGTTTTCCCTGAAGCCGAATGACGTAGTAATGGACGTCAAGTCTCGGTCGCGCCGGCCTGCCAGATCAGATCCGTTTGCCCCGCATCGACTTCACGGCTTGCGCGTCAGTGCCAGCTCGACTTTGGATTATAATGGTCCTACAAGAATGAGTTCCAAGCTAGATGAACTAAAACAAAAGAGCCACTGGTTGAGCGAATACGCCGCGAACGTTCATTCGCAATGTGGAGAAGACGGAATTGCAGCCAAGGCTCTCAGGCTTATTCCTAGTCCCACCAAGTGGTGTGTCGAATTTGGTGCATGGGATGGGCGACACCTCAGCAATACTCTTAATCTTGTTGCCAACTTCGCATATAGAGCTGTCCTCATTGAAGCCGATCCCAAGAAATTTGTCGAATTGCGATACACATATCCGCATCCAGACCGGGCTGTTTTCGTCAACAAAATCGTTGGATTCGACACGGACGGGTTGGACTCGATATTGTCTAGTCATCCCGTCCCACGTGATTTCGACTTGCTCTCAATCGACATAGACGGCAACGATTACCATGTCTGGGACAGGGTGGAGGCTTACAGACCGAGGTTGGTGCTGATCGAGTACAATCCCACGATTTCCAACTCGGTACATTTTGTTCAAAAGAAGCAACCCGGTCTTTGCGAGGGAGCGAGCGCTGCGGCGTTGGTAAACCTTGGAAAACGCAAGGGGTATGAATTGATCGCAGTGACTCTCCTGAACCTACTATTCGTTGTGTCGGAGCACTTCGCACTATTCGGCATAGCCGACAATTCACTAGCGCTCATGAGAGACGATGCTGAGGTGCCGCACATATTTGTTGGTTACAACGGCCACGTGCGCTTGGCGCACGGGCAAACAACTGGATGCATAAAGCTGCCTTGGCATGGGCTTTCGCTCAAGGAAAACGATGTTCAGGTACTGCCTCCGCGTCTTCAAAAATATCCCGACCTTTACACGCGATTCGATAGGCTCCTGTACCAATGGCACTTTGGATTCCAGCGCCCTCGGCAAATCCTGAGAGGAATTCTTGCGTGGCAGCGCAGAGGTGGCTAGACGTCTCCGTTAGTTCTTACTTTTCTGCGCTTCCTTGTCGGTTTTTGTGCTTGTGCCGACTATCAAGCGAGGGGAAAGGAGTGGTTGCGAATTCTCCCTGAGTACTAACACTATCGCGCTGTTGAGTGTGCGGTCCAATCACGGCAATGCGATTTTCCATGAAGCCGAATGATGTCGTACTTGACTTCGAATTCCCATCCCAGCGCTTTGCCGGCAGCGTACTTCTCCAATTCTGCGAGCGTGGGATACCCGTTGTGGCCATCAAAACAACGAGCATCGTCGATGAGAACGACGCACTGCTGGCAAGAGGCAAAGATTATTTCCAACTCCTGGACGATCGGCGTGTCAACCGCTCCTCGCGCCGTGGAGCTATCGGAGTAGTGGGCATCCAACCAGAACAGTGGGATACGGGGGATTGTCGGCAGAATCTCTTTAAGTACGGTCCCGCTGTCTCCGAGCAGCAAGTGAACATTCGGGTCACAGCCGAAGCGCGCTTTAGCACCTTGGTGAAGTTTGGGTGATAGTTCGATCGAATAAACATCGCTGAAATAGTTCTTCGTTGCCGCAATGGTATCGCCGAAATACGTTCCTGTCTCTATCAGGACGTCCAACCGGAATCTCTTACGGTACTCGTTTATAGTCGCATGCTTAACCTCGGCGGGCGGCGGGATCGGACACCCCAGGCGCTGCCATTGGCGGATTCTGTTCCAGCGTCTCAGATCGGTCCGCAGCAAATTCAGAGGCTGGTACAAAGAGCTTTTCTTTACAATTTGTTTGAAGGTGTTCATGAGATTGGCTGCCTTTGGTTTACTAGACTACCCATATAGTAAAGCTTTTCACAACATTTGCCGTGCCGAGCATTTCGATCCTGAGCGATTCCGCCGAGAAGGGCCAGCTCGCCCCGAATATTGACTCGTATCCGACGGAATGGTACGGTCGACAAATCGCACCGAATGTTCTCACCAGCTCAAAGTCAATTGTACGAGGAGATCAAAACCCAGGAGATTGGATGAATATAATCCCCCTAACGAAGGCAGTACGGAGGCGTGCGCTTGGACTATACAGGCAACATCTGGTGAAGGATCCGCTCACTGTTGCCACAGCTCGATGGTTTAAGGATCGTGGAGACGAGACGTTACGTCTGGATTATCCACTTGCGCCGACAAGCATTGTTATCGACGTCGGAGGCTATAAAGGAGATTGGTCTGCGAAAATAGCATCTCGCTATGACCCACACATTTTCATTTTCGAGCCTTTGCCCAGCTTCTTTGCGCAGATCGGGGGACGCTTCCAAATCAACCCAAAAATCAAGGTCTTCGACTGCGGCATTTCGGATCACGACGGAACTGTACAAATTGCAGAACTCGACGATGCTTCTAGCATTCACAAAACTGTTGGTAGCGGAGTACAGATTCAGCTTCGCGATATAAACCGCGTTATTAGTGAGAACGCGATTCACAAAATCGATCTCATCAAGATCAACATCGAAGGCGAAGAGTATCCGGTGCTACGCAGAATGTTGAAATGTGAAATTGTTCCGCTATGTACTGACATTCAGGTACAGTTCCATAGGTTTTATCCCAACTCCGAATCTCTGCGAAACGAGATTCGGACAGAATTAAGCAAGACTCACTTCGTGACTTACGACTACCCCTTCATATGGGAGAATTGGCAAAAAAAACCGCCATCGTTATAAGACACTTAACTTTAAATTTACAAACAGTCGCCGGTCATTATAGCCGTTGCGGACGTGCGCTGCCTTCAGATATTCGTCGGATTCCTGGATTGCTGTATCGCCCCAGTCAGACGCTTCAGCGTTCGGAGAAGCGAAGCGGGCGCTAGTACGTATCGCTCCGTTTTGATGACGCTGCTTGTAGGCGTAGACTGTTTCATCCAGCCTGCTCAAATCTGTTTTGATCCTTTGATCCATTGTTGCCGGTTTTCGCGAAATTACGTTCGCGGTATGATTCACTTTAGGAGACGCGGTACTTGTTCTGGGATTTGGATGAAGACAGCGTATGGTCATAGTTCGCTTAAATGGCGGCCTTGGGAACCAGATGTTTGAATACGCAATGGGGCGTGCGCTAGCCCACCGCAGGCATACGTCCCTGAAACTCGACTTCCGCGATCTAAACTCGGATCGCAAGCGTTGTTACAGCTTAGGTGCCTTGAACGTGAACGCTACTCCGGCTTCGACTGTCGATCTATTTCGGGTGCGAGTGGCAATGGAATTGTGTCGCGTACTGAAGCGTTCCCCTCCGTACTATGCCCGGCCCGTGGTATATGAACAGTCATTTTGCTTCGATCCGGACGCTCTGAGGGCGCCGCGAGATTGCTTGCTAATCGGCTACTGGCAGTCCGAAAAGTACTTCACGGAAATCGAAACGATCATTCGCCGGGAATTCACTTTACGCACAGAACCGAGCGCCAGAAGTCAGGAAATCGCGCGCGCGATTCAAGCCAGCAACAGCGCCTTCTTGCACATCCGACGCGGTGATTACCTATCCGATCCGAAAACCAACAAGGCTCACGGGACCTGCTCGATGCGCTATTATGCAAACGCTGTGAATTACATCGGGGGCGCTGTGCATAATCCCCATTTCTTCGTATTTTCGGATGAGCCGCGGTGGGTGCGAGAGAACCTGAAGATTGGGTTCTCAATGACGGTTGTGGACCATAACCATCCGGGAACTTCGCTGTCGCCCGGTCGCGAACATGAAGATCTATGGCTCATGGCACTGTGTCGGCATGCGATCCTGGCGAACAGTTCATTTAGTTGGTGGGGAGCGTGGCTGAATTCGTTACACGAGAGAATCGTGATTGCACCAGGACAATGGTTCAAGTCGTTGAAACATGATACCCGTGACTTGATTCCGCAAGATTGGATCCAGATGTGAGAGTGGCAGCGGTATGCGGGCGCAATTTTCCTGTCGTTCGTATAATTGCTCTGGAGAGAGAAAGCTTATTTTTCGTATGCCGCTCATTTCCGTCATCATGCCGGTCTACAATGACGCCCGTTATGTTGGAGGGGCCGTAGAAAGCATTCTTGGCCAGACATTTACCGATTTCGAGTTCATCATCATCAACGATGGTTCTACCGACGCGACATCAGAGATCCTCGGGCGATATCGAGATTCTCGCATCCGGCTTGTCAATCAGGAACAGAATCTTGGTGTCGCGCGTTCCCTGAACCACGGTCTCGTCCTCGCTCGCGGCACCTACGTTGCACGACAAGATTCCGACGATTTTTCGGTATCTGACCGCCTAAAGAGACAAGTTCGATTCTTGGAGTCCCATCCCGATGTTGCCGTGGTCGGTTGCTCGGCGCTTGTTATTGACGGTGCTGGATCGAAAATCGGCGTCTGGTCTGTGGAGCCGGAGGACATTGATCTCAAGTGGAGCTTATTGTTTGGCTGCCCGTTTATACACGGTGCGGTGATGATGAGGCGTTCACTTATCCATGAGATCGGTGGCTATGCGGAGGATTCGACCTTGTGTTACTCCGAGGATTATGAGTTGTGGTGCCGGATGGCTGCGCGTTGTCGATTTGCCAACTTGGCAGAGCCATTGCTTAAGTTCAGATCGAACCCCCAATCAATTTCGAGACAAAACTCCAATGAACAAGTCAAACAAGCAATGACGGTGAGCCGACGAACCGGTCTTGGTTACACCGTCATCACGGATGATGTCTGGAGCGGCATTCGGGCCATCTTTGCAACGGCCGGAGGCGGGCCTGTAAATGTGAATCATACGACGGTTCGTGATGCTGCTGTTGCCATGCATCAACTAAGAGAGGCGTTTTACGCAAACAACACTTTTTCAACTGCTGAGGTCGCCCGCCACAGGCGCAAGCTAGAGCGCCGTTGGGCCAGGCATTATTTAGCTCTAGCCATCAAAAGAAATGGCAAGCGCGATCCGCTTTGCCGCGCGGAGCTAATCCGTTGGGCGGCACGACTTTGCATCTCGAGCGTGTCGCCAGAAGGCGACCGCGTGTGCACTAAATAGAGTATAACGGCAAGTATTGCTAGAGTTCATTTCCGTCCACTCGAGCTCATGGCTGTTGGAGAAATCATAAGGTGTTGCAGGCAGCTTGTGCCGCCTCCCCATGGACCCATGGCCTTCGTGTTACATCTGGCAGTTCTACCGCGCTGCAGTGCAGGATGTTATTCCCTGGGAACGGTCTTCTCCGCCACTTTACAGTTTTTTGGATAAAGAAGTGCTGACGTAAGCAAATGGGGATTTAGATTGGCACTTTCAACCCATATCGTACCAATTGAGCACCGCACAGAAAGAGGCCGCTCCGCGCGGCCGCTGCGCATCGCTATCACCGTAGACCCGGAGAGCGCGGTCCCCCCAGTGCTGTACGGCGGCATCGAGCGCATCGTGGACATGCTGGTGCGCGGCCTGGTGCACCGCGGCCACCAGGTAACCTTGTTCGCGAATCCGGAATCGCAAGTGCAGTGCCACCTTTTGCCTTATCCACGATTACGCAGTCAAAGCAAGACTGACACTCTGGCCAACATGTGGCACGTCTCGTTCGCTATCCTGCGCGGTAGCTTCGATGTAGTGCACAGTTTCGCCCGGCTCGCCTACTTGGCGCCTTTGCTGCCGTGGCGCATTCCGAAAATCATGAGTTACCAGCGCAGCATTGACGACCGCAGCGTGCGGCTGGGCAATTCACTTTCTCGGGGAACTCTACACTTTACGGGCTGCAGCGCCCACGTGATCCAGCCATGGGCGTTGCGCGGCAACTTCCATGTTGTCTATAACGGCGTGACTCTCGAGACATACCGCGCCACCGAGTGGGTTAGCGGGGAAGCACCGCTGACCTACCTGGGACGCGTCGAGGAGATCAAAGGAGTTCACCTGGCGATCGAGGTGGCCAGGAGAAGCGGTCGCCGCTTGGTCATTGCTGGCAATGTCCCCGAGGGTGCACCCCATCAGCAATACTTCGCGGATAAAATCGCGCCCCAGCTGAATGGTATCACCGCGCAATACGTCGGCGCGGTGGACGACTGCGCCAAAAACGAATTACTGGGACGGTCGGCTGCCCTGCTCATGCCGTTACTCTGGGAAGAGCCGTTTGGCATTGTGATGGCGGAAGCGCTGGCCTGCGGAACTCCCGTGATCGGCTTGCAGCGTGGATCCTTGCCCGAGATCGTCCAACACGGCGTCAACGGGTTCGTGTGTGGCTCTGTGGAAGAAATGGTCGCGGCTGTCGGCCGTCTGCCGGAAATTGATCGCCGCGATTGCCGGCGCATCGCCGACGAGAAATTCAGCGATCACGTGATCGTGGAAGCCTACGAGCGGTTGTATCGAGAAGTTGTGAAAGGGCGGGAAACTGCCTGATGCCAGTCCTACGTCAAACTATACGGCGTATTTCTGCTCTCGTCCCGGATCAATGGAAGCGTCACCTAAAAACCGCATTGTTCGAAGCGCCAGACACCAAAGCATCGCTTCGCCGCATGCATCAGCTGGGATTGAATCCGGCGGTCGCTATCGATGTTGGAGCCTACATCGGCGAATGGACAAGCAGTTTCAAGCATATTTTTCCGAGTACCCGTGTCTTAATGGTCGAGCCTCAGTGCTCTCATCTCGAGCGCCTGCGTGCTGTGGCAGCCGCCTTCAATAGTATCGAATTAGCCCCGGTTTTGCTGGGCGCGCAGGAAAGAGATAGTGTTCCTTTCCACTTGTGCGAATCCGCAAGTTCAGTGCTCGCCGAATCCGCAAGATCGACCGCCGAAAGGACCATTTCTGTTTCCATGACCACACTCGATAAGTTTGCCGCGCATACAGTTTTCGCGCGGCCCGATTTCATCAAGCTCGATGTTCAGGGTTATGAGCTGGAAGTCTTACGAGGAGCCGGACTGGCGCTGGCTTCCGCCGAGGCGGTTCTCATGGAGGTGAATCTTATCGGTATTCTCGACGGCGCGCCCTTGTTCCACGAAGCAACTCAGTTCATGAGCGAGCTTGGATCCCAGGTGTACGACATTTGTACATTCTTTCGTCGGCCCTACGACGGCACGTTGTGGCAAGTGGACGTAATCTTTGTACGAAGCTCATCACACCTGGTTGCTTGCAAGCGCTGGGCTTGATCAATGGCTAGAATCTGTCTTCTCACCCCCGGCCAGCCGTCAGTTGATCCCCGCTTAGTCAAAGAAGCGGATGCGCTGCACGAAGCCGGGCATGAGGTGCAGGTGCTCTGTGCGCATATGATTCCTTGGGCGGATGTGGCCGACAGGGAACTGCTGCAGACACGACCATGGAGATGCACCTACGTGGGTGGCGACTTGAAAGCCAGGAGCGCGGAATATTGGCGTACCCGCCTACGCCACGGATTGGCTCGCCGCCTGCCGCTGGCCTGGCCCCTCAGCGACCGGTTGCGGCGCTACGCCGTGTGTCGCGTGCTGCCTGAGTTGGCCGGCGCGGCCATGCGCGCCAGGGCGGACCTCTACATTGCCCATTACACCGGAGCGCTCGTTGCCGCGGCGGATGCTGCCCGTGCCAACCGCGCCTTGTTCGGGTTCGACGCCGAAGACTTCGAGGCCGGCTCCTA
>Ga0187858_10003793_pt1 | contig 14497 bp, 8 predicted proteins | sample June2016WEW_8_15_FD_133015 | JGI IMG/M metagenome (GOLD analysis project Ga0187858, IMG submission 133015) | Peatland microbial communities from SPRUCE experiment site at the Marcell Experimental Forest, Minnesota, USA - June2016WEW_8_150 | ecosystem: Environmental > Terrestrial > Soil >...
GCCACCCTGCATGGAGAGCCCGTGGGATGCTTCGGCATGGTCGTCCGTAACCTCGTGTTGCCGGAATGCCAAACCATTCGCTGCGGATGGTTCGCGGACTGGTACGTCACGCCCCGACTACGTGCAAGCGGATTGGGCACGCAGATGCTGCGCAGTCTCTCCGATGGTTGTCCCGTCATCATCGGTCATCCCGGCCCGGAGCGAGCTCGAAATATCTGTTTGGCCAACGGCTATCGATCCATCGCCTTCCAGTCGCGTCGTCGACTCGTATTGCGTCGGTTCGCTTACGAACGCACGCGCACGCAGTTACTCGTGAAGGCCGCGGCAAACTTCTGGTTGGGTTACCCGCGCAGCGCTGCCAACAAGCTGAGAACGGCACCGGCTTGGATCCGAAATCAAACCAATGGGCGCAACCGTCGACCGGCGGCACATTTCAACGAAGCCCACGAACATTGTGGGTGGCTCCTGGGCCAACCGGTCCGTGGCAATGTTTCCCGCACCGGCGGTACCTGGCGGGGCCAAGGCTTGGAAGTCGTCTACGTCGATGATTGGCTCTCGCCGTCCGGTTTCCGCCGACGGATTCTGTTCACCGCCGGGCCAGATCAGTTTTCCCCGGCAGGTTGGAAGGCATTTTTCCGGGAGACCCGGGACACCGATTGCCTGTACGTCGAACAGTTTACGACACACCGCCGGCTCGACACCGTCTGGGCCAGCTGTGGGGCGTGGCGCTATCCCGACCCGCCCGTGCTGTTGTACAGCCGCCCCGATTTGATTGACAAACTGCTGCTCTATGGATGCGACCGCGAGAACTGGACTTACCTTGCCGACAGCAGTCCGTCGAGCTCCGCACAGGGTAATGGAAATGCAGCCTGAGACTCCCCAGGTTTCGGTCATCATCCCCAGTTACCGGCGCCGCGAGCACCTGGTGAAGGTGCTGGATCAATTGGTGATGCAGACCCGTCAACCCTTGGAGGTGTTCGTGGTCGATGCGTCGCCGGAGGTGGAGCAACTGACCGATTCCCAAGTCTCGAACTATCCGAACTGGCTGGTATACCAGCGGTACGCCGGGGCAGGAAACGCCTCGCGTCAGCGCAATGAAGCCTTGAGGAGATGTACCGGTGATCTGGTGCTGTTTTTGGACGATGACGTGGTGTTCAGCGGTGACTTGATCGATAAATATGTTGCCGCTTTCCTGGAAACCGGCGCGGACGCCATCAATGGGGTTGTGCTCGTGCCCGGTGAGCAACTGAGCCAGAAGCCCAAGTTGCTCAATCCCATTCCGATCCAAAATCCCGGTGCAGCCAACTTTCAAGCCTATGATGGGATCGTGGAGACCCACGTCATTTGCAGCGCAAGTTTTGCCGCCACCCGCACTGCCTTGGCGTCGGTTGGCGGTTTTGACGAACAACTGTATGGGACGCGCGATGATGTGGACCTAGCGTTGCGGCTGGTGAAGCAAGGGTTTCGCGTGTTACACCACAATGGACCACAATTGCTTCATTTGATGGCTCGGGGCAATGGCTCGCGGTCGCCAGAAATGGGCCGCGAATGGGCCACGGCCAATCTCTTCTATTTCCAATTCCGACACTACTGTCCGCGGAACCGTGGGTGGTTGATGGCGCGGACGCTGTGGGATTACTGCCGGCCTTCGCGGCACTGGCTGACGCCGCGGGTCATCGTGAACCGCTGGATCGGAGTGTTTCAGGCCTATCATGAAGCCCAGCGCCGTGTGGAACATGGCCCGATTCTTTGCTGCCTCACAGATGTTCCGGTACCAGCTTGCGAAATGTCCCATGAATCATAGCGCCGCAGACGAGGTTGCAGGGAGCACCGATCGATTGCATATCGTTTTTCTGTGCAACGAATATCCGCCGTCGTCTCACGGTGGAATCGGCAGCTTTACGCAGACCATGGCTCGGGCGCTGACCGCCCGGGGCCACAAAGTGACGGTCATGGGCCTGTACCCGCAATCCAGGGACTCCCATGAGAATGACCGAGGGACCTCGGTGGTCCGGCTGGCTCACGCGCGGAAACCGGGATTGGGCCTGGTGGTGAACCGCCGTCGTCTGACGAGAGCGCTCAAGCGCCTTCATGCTGAACACCCGATAAACATTGTTGAAGGACCGGAAAACAGCCTAGCTCTGGTTCACCGCAACTTCCCCGCCGTGAAGGTCATCCGCATGCATGGCGGCCACCACTTCTTCTACACCACGCTGGGGTTGAAGCCCCGCTTTTGGCGAAGTTGGATCGAAAAACATTCCGTGCAGAAGGCCGATCACTTTTGCGGAGTCAGCCAATTCGTGGCGGAACAGACGCGGACACTGTTGAGGTTGGGTGGAAGACCCATCGAAATCCTGCCCAATGGAGTGAATGTGGATCATTTTCAACCCCGCGCGGAGATTGCTGAGGAGGCGGGGCTGATCATCTTCGTCGGCACCTTGTGCGAAAAAAAGGGCGTCCGGCAACTGGTACAGGCCATGCCTCAGATCGCCAAAGCTGTCCCCACGGCTCATCTGTGGCTCATCGGCCGTGACTCGCTGGATCCGGACAGCGGAGTTTCGTTCAGCCAGCAGCTGACGTCTTTGATTCCCGAGTGGCTGAAGGACCGGATCAAGTTTTGCGGTCCGGTCGTACATCCGTCACTGCCCGAACTACTGGCTCGCGCTGAGGTCCTGGTTTATCCATCGCACATGGAATCCATCGGAATCGCACCGATCGAAGGGTTGGCGATGGGCAAAGCCCTGGTGATCGGTAATAAGGGACCCGCCCCGGAGGTCGTTGAGCATGGCGTTTCCGGGTTGCTGTGCGACCCGTTTTCTCCGTCCTCAATTGCCGCTGCGGTTATTCAATTGATGCGCGACCGGGCGTTGCGTCGCCAGATGGGAGAACGGGCGCGTTCTCGTGCCGTCGAACTGTTTTGCCTCGAGAAAGTCGCTGATCGTAACGAGGCATTTTACCGTCGCTGTTTGTCATGAATAATCCACGACGGCTGCTGGTCGTTTCGCACGTGCTGCACTACCAATACAGGGACCAGCTATATGCCTACGGGCCGTACGCGCGCGAAATCGACATATGGGCTGACCTCTTCCCGGAATTGGTGATCGCCGCGCCGTGCCGTCAGGAGAAACCTCCGGGCGATTGGGTGGCGTTCACCCGTCCGAATATCTCGGTTGTGCCACAACGGACAGCCGGCGGTGATGATTGGATGTCGAAGCTCAAACAGATCTTCCAGTTGCCACTTCTGGCTGCGGACCTCGCCCGTGCCATGCGAGGAGCTGATGCGATCCATGTTCGCTGCCCCGGCAACCTCGGCCTTCTCGGCGTGGTGTTGGCTCCGTTGTTCTCGCGCTGTCTCGTCGCCAAATACGCTGGTCAATGGAACGGGTACCCGGGTGAAAGGTTGGCCTTGCGGCTTCAACGGAACATTTTGCGATCCCGCTGGTGGCATGGTCCGGTTACGGTGTATGGCGAATGGCCGAACGAACCCGATCACGTGGTCCCATTCTTCACGTCGATGATGACCGATCCGATGGTCAAGAAAGCCATGGCGGTTGCGGAACGCAAGACGATTGCCGGACCGTTGCGGGTGCTGTTTTCGGGCCGGCTCGCCCGGGAAAAGCGAGTGGATGCGTTGCTGAAAGCCATGAACATCCTGGCGCAACGCGGCATTGCCGTTGAATTGGTCGTGGTTGGAGGCGGACCCGAAGAGGCCGCACTGCGCCGTCTGGTCGAGCAGTTTGATCTTCAGCGCCAGGTGAACTTCGTGGGGTCTCTTCCGTATGCCACCGGTCTGACCTGGTTTGAGTGGGCGCATTGCCTGGTGTTGCCTTCGACGAATTCCGAGGGATGGCCGAAAGCCGTTGCCGAAGGCATGTGCCACGGTTGCGTTTGCATCGCCGTGCAGCATGGGCAGATCCCTTCGATGCTGGAGGGACGAGGTGTCGTGTTACCCACCGGCTCGCCGGAAGAACTGGCCGACGCGTTGCAGGCCGTTTCGGAGCGGTCACAGGATTTTGACCTGATGCGGCAGGAAGCCGCACAGTGGGCGTGTCAACATTCTCTCGACGGACTGCGGGAAGCGTTGCGCAATCTCTTAAACCAGTGGTGGGGCGCCTCACTTCCCAAGCCGAAGATTTCGCCCGTCGAAGAAAGCCTTTGCAGCCTATGAACCAAATTGGCGTTCTTCAAATCTGCGATTCGCTGGCGGCCGGTGGAATGGAGCGAGTGGCGGTCAACCTGGCGAATGGACTCCCGCGTGACCGATTCCGCAGTCATATCTGTGCCACTCGCGCGGACGGACCGATGCTCGAACTGGTTCATTCACACGTGAAACGAATATGCCTGCATCGCGCGGGCCGATTCGACCACGCGGCGGTGCGGCGTCTGGTGGCCTACATCCGCGACAATCATATTCACATCTTGCACGCTCACGGGACATCCTTGTTCATCGCCTCGGTCACATCCCTGGCGAAACCACAACCGCTCGTGATTTGGCATGACCACTTCGGCCGTTACGCGACCGAGGAACGGCCCGCGTGGCTGTACCGTCTGGCCACAAAGCGAGTCGATGCCATCTTGACGGTGAACGAGCCACTGGCAACCTGGGCGCGGGAGCGATTGCATTTTCCGGCCGACTGCGTCCGCTATGTTCCCAATTTCGTTTGCGAGCCCACCAATGGCCATGAACTTCCCGAGCTACCGGGCCAGAGTGGTTCCCGCATCGTGTGCGTGGCCAATTTTCGTCAACAAAAGGACCATCACAATCTGCTTCGTGCGATGCGCAAGGTCATGTTGCAGCAGCCGCAGGCTCACCTGATCCTGATCGGTCACATAACCGAAAGTTCGTATTTCCGGGACATTCTGTCCGAGATTGAAGCACAGGACCTGACGGGCCACGTCTCGATCCTCGGCCCCAGCAAGGACGTGTATACGATGCTCCGGGGTTGCGATTTGGGGGTGCTAAGTTCGTCTTCGGAAGGCCTGCCGCTGGCGCTGCTCGAGTACGGAATGGTCAGTCTACCGGTTGTGGCCACCCAGGTTGGACAATGCGGGGAGGTTTTGGGGAACGGGCAATGCGGGCTGTTGGTCCCGCCCCGCGATCCTGGGCGACTTTCCAATGCCATTCTGTCCTTGCTTGGATCCACGTCCAGGCGCCAGGAACTTGGTGGCAAGCTTCGAGAGCGGGTGCTTGAGGCTTACAGCGCGCGCAAGCTGATTCAACGGATCACCGAAGTGTACGAAAACGTCTTGCAACCACACGGACCGTCGCCGCCAGAGCGCGGCCCTGTGTCTCTGCGGTGAAAGTCTTCTGTCTTCATGATATCGAATCCCAACACTGATTTCGTCCGGGTTCCCGAGATGCCTCCCAAAGGGATGAAACTCATGTTTCGGCCCCTTGCCGCCACCTCGAACCAGACTCCGCGACGAACTTCAGAGATCGCCGTCTGCATTTTCCTGCTTCTTCACGTGCCGCTCGCTTTGCTGATGAAGCTCTTCCCGACCATCGCTACCGCCCACGCCCTTCTGGTCGGTATCATCGGATTGACTTGGGCGTGGAATGGACGCCAACTCGCCAAGGTTGCCTGTATCGGCGCGTACCTTGCGGGCAGCGAAGTCATTTGGCGATCGGTCGGCGCGACTGTGTTCTGGGAATATGGAAAGTACGCCTCCATCCTCATTTTCGTGCTGGCTCTTGTTCGTGGCGGGTGGCGGCGAGTGCCCCCGTTGCCCAGCGCTTACGTCCTGGCGCTGGTCCCGGCGACGTTGGTAACGTTGCTGACCGAGAGTTTATCCGACGCGAGAAGCATGATCAGTTTCAATTTGTCCGGTCCACTCGCGTTGGCAGTTAGTGTCGTATTTTTCCAGCGCTCGCAGCTTTCTGGGCGTGAATTCCTGCGAGTGCTCATCGCGTTCCTGGCGCCAATAATGGGCATGGTCGCGATCATCCTGTTGGGTCTGGCGTCTGCCTCGGTGACCTTCGGCCGACAATCCAACATCGAGGCGAGCGGCGGATTTGGAGCCAATCAGGTCTCGGCTCTTCTGGGAATGGGATGCGTGGTGGCTTTTCTGTGCGTTCTGGAAAAGAAGCTGCCGTGGCGTTGGAAGGCATTGTTTTTCGGGTTGGTGGTGATATTTGGGGTCCAAAGCGCTCTGACGTTCTCACGGGCCGGACTCTACTATGCCGCCACGAGCATCGCCGTGAGTTGTCTGCTGATGATGAAAAACCTGCGGGCCGCCCTGCAAGTGCTCGCCGCCGTCCTGCTTCTGTACCTGGCTGGCTGCTTCATCATCTACCCACGACTGGATGAATACACCGGCGGGGCGCTATCGGCGCGGTTCGAGGACACCCGGTTGTCAGGGCGCGCCGAGATCATGGATGCGGATCTTAAAATCATGGCCGAACATCCCATCTTCGGCATTGGCGTCGGACGCGCCATGAGCGAGCGCGCTCGATTCTTCAAAGGATTTGCCGCGCACACCGAATTCACACGGCTGCTGGCCGAGCATGGCTTCTTCGGGGGCGTTGCGGTGGTGTTGTTGGTCATCATGGGAATTCAAAACGTCACCCGCGCTCATGGCCGTCGCCCGGTGGCCGCTGCCCTGGTTACTTATAGCTTTTGCTTCATGTCAGGGAACGGCATGCGGATGGTGTTGCCCGGGTTTGCATTTGGATTGGCGTCGGTTTGTTGGGCGACGGAAAAACGCCGGGCGTCGAGATCCCGATTGTCTGCCACCGCCCGGCAAGTTCAGATTCCGAGGCTCCGTGGCACGCGTGGCGGGCTGACGCCGGCAACCTGATTTGGAATCAAAGCGCCAATGGAAGTCGACACTCACCCATCGATCATGATGTGTAACGCACCGCAACGCCGGGCCCAAGGCAGCGACGGAGCCGGTCTTCTGATCGTCGGCAATTTCCTGTCCGGCTCGGTCGGTACTCGGGGCGTTTGTGAGGAGCTGGCTCGGCAACTGGAAGACCTGGATTGGCTTCGCGTTTTGACCACCTCAAACAAAGCGCGTCGGATTCCGCGTTTGTTGGACATGTTGACCACCATTTGGCGACGGCGCAACGACTTTCAGGTTGCGCAAGTGGACGTCTTCAGCGGTGCGGCGTTCATCTGGGCGGAGATTTCCTGCTCGGCGCTGAGGCGTCTGGACAAGCCCTACATCCTGGTCCTGCACGGTGGCAATCTCCCTCGGTTTGCTGCGCGTTGGCCGCACCGCGTTCGGCGCCTGCTTCAATCCGCGCAGATTGTGACGACGCCTTCCCATTACTTGCGCGAACAAATGGCCGCCTACCACCCCAACCTGCTGCGGGTGCCCAATGCCATTGAACTGGGGGCGTACCGCTTCCGCTTGCGTCAAAAGCCACATCCGACACTGGTCTGGTTGCGGGCGTTTCATGAAATTTACAACCCCACCCTGGTGCCAAGCGTGATCCACTCACTCGCAGACGACTATCCGGACTTGCGCGCGATCATGATCGGCCCTGATAAGGGTGACGGCAGTTTGGAACACACACGCCAGATCGCCGCCGAACTCGGTGTTGGTTCCCGGATTTTGTTTCCGGGAGCGGTACCCAAGGCGGAAACGCCGGCTTGGTTGGACCAGGGTGACATTTTCCTGAACACCTCCAACGTGGACAACACGCCGGTCAGCGTGCTCGAGGCCATGGCCTGCGGTCTTTGCGTGGTGAGCACGAACGTGGGCGGGCTCTCCTACCTGTTACGAGACGAGACCGACGCGCTGCTGGTCCAACCCGATTCCGTTGAAGCCATGGCCGCAGCAGTTCGGCGTCTAATGGCGGAGCCCGGTCTGGCCGAACGGCTCTCAGGAAACGCCAGGGTGGAAGCCAGCCAGTATGATTGGGCGGCAGTGCTTCCGCAGTGGGAGTCGCTCTTGAGAAGTTTATGTCCCTCTCATGGCGCCGTCATCGAGAGTGCGTTGGAATGAAACGGAATTGCATTTTTATCGGAACGCCGCTGGGCAGTCTCTCGATCATGAAACAATTCGAGGCGCTTGCCCATGAATTGGCGGCTCGTGGCCACCAAGTGGTGATTCTGGCCCCGCATCATCGCGTCGATCTGGCAAAACCGCATGACAACCCCGCTGTGCTGACATGGCCCAGCGAACGGCCCACCCGGTGGCGCGACGCGTGGTTTCTCTACAAGCTGATGCGCCGGTACAAACCAGATTGCCTGGTAGCCAGTTATGCCGCGGTGAACGTCATGATGGTGGTTGGTTGGATCACCCGTGTTCCGCGGCGGATCGCCTGGTACCACACGCTCAGCAGTCAGATCAACCTGGACGGCAATATACCGGGTTGGAAGTTGAGATTATTGCGGCTGCGCAAGAAGTTGGTCTATGGCCTGAGCACGCAGATTGTGCCTGTCTCGCAGGCCGCCAGCGACGATCTTCAGGTGACTTACGGTGAACCGGAGCATAAGCTGTGCGTGTTCCGCAACGTTGTGGCCGATCCACTGGTTCCAAATCCCACGAAGGCCGAGGATCGCTTGCAACACCATGTTGTCTGCGTTGCCCGGTTGTCACCATCCAAAGGTCAGGACGTTCTGATTCGCGCGGCAGCCCTGTTGCAGGACGGCCAGATCCCGTTCCATATGGAGTTCATCGGCGACGGACCGGCTCGAGATTCCTACACGAGACTGGCGAGCGATTTGGGCGTGGCGGACCGTTGCGTATTTGCCGGAAATCTTGGCCACGACGAGGTTCTGAAACGCCTGCGCCGGGCAACAGTGAGCGTCCTGCCCAGCCGCAGCGACAATTGCCCCCTCGTGACCATTGAATCCCTGGCCGTCGGCACACCGGTACTTGCCTCGCGGGTTGGTGGCATTCCAGAAGTCATTCGGGATGGCGTGGATGGATTCCTGGTGGCGCCGGAGGACCCACAAGCCCTGGCCTCCAAGCTGGGCTCGCTACTGACAAACGAGGATTTGGTGCAGCAACTGCGTGACAACGCTCGCGCCGGGTTTCTGGCGAGGTTTGAGCAAGCCCGGGCAGTCCAAGGACAAGCCGAGTGGCTCGAAAGCTTGTTCACGAGCCAACAAGCTGCCCTGGAAATGGCAACATAGCGATGGCCGCCTCTGACAGATTATATCCGTTGGCGCCGGCCCCGGCACTGTTCCGCCAATCAGAAGCCGCATCAGACCGCCTTCCCAGAGGCGAGGAGCCGGTTTTTGCCATGAACGCGCTGCCGACCGTGACTGTGATCATGCCTGTGTACAACGAGGAACCGTATATCGCCCATTGCCTCGGCAGAGTGCTTGAGCAACAGTACCCCTCGGATCGGTTGGAGCTCATCGTTGCCGATGGGCGTTCGACAGATCGGACGCGGGAGATTGTGCAATCCTTTCAGGTGGACCACCCGAACATCCACCTGATCGATAATCCAGAGCGGATCGTTTCCACGGGACTGAACCGGGCCATCAAGGCAGCCCGTGGAGAACTCATCGTGCGATTGGACGGCCACTGTGAATATCCACAGGATTACGTAATGCGAGTCGTCGAACTGCGGCATCAGACGGGCGCCGACGATGCCGGCGGTGTGCTGGTGCCTCTGGGAAGCAGCAACTACGCCTCGCAAGCCGTGGCGGCCGCCTACTACTCGCCGGTGGGCATCGGCGGCGCGCTGAAAGGACACAGGGATTCCGAAGAGATTGTCGAGGCCGATACGGTACATGGCGGCTGCTGGAGCCGCGAACGTCTGTTGGCGCTCGGTGGGTTCGATGCCGAAATGGTGCGAAATCAAGACGATGAACTGAGCTTTCGGTTGCGGAAGGCGGGGGGGCACATCGTGCGCAGTTCCACCATCCGCGTGAAGTACTCTGTGCGAAACAGTTTTCGTAAACTGTTTTTGCAGTTCGCACAGTACGGTTACTGGAAAGTCCGCGTGTTACAGAAGCATCCGCTGCAGTCGAGCGTCAAACACATTGTGCCGTCGGTCTTCGTGTTGGCGCTGCTGGCCAGTGCTGCATTCGCTCCGGTTTCCCGGGTGGCCCTGCTTGCGTTGGTGATTTTTGCGGGCGGATACGCCCTGGTAATGGCGATGGCCGGATTGCGTGAAGCAGCCAAAAGAGAATGGCGGCTCTGGCCGGGCATCTCCTGGGCTCTCCCGGTAATGCATTTCGGCTATGGTTTGGGCTTCTTAATCGGCTGGATACGCTGGCTGGCGGGGGCTTTGCCGACGGATCGAGTTTTCGAACGCACGACGCGGTGACCACCTTTGCATTTGTCGCAAGGCATCTGCAATGATGTGGTCTGAGGCAATAACAATTTCCGAATGAGTTTCCCTGGGGGGGAAACGCTGGCGCCCTGGGCGCCAAGGAGGCACATGAGAGAGCGCGACAACGATGCCGATTGCCGTGGTTACTTGTTCAAGCAGGTATCAAGCCAGACAAATGCCGTCAGGGCATCAGCGGCCCATCGCTGGTTTGTTGGCTCACTCGAAAGGCTGCTAATGAATACCTCCAGGAACTCGGAAGATCAGAACGCTCAAGTGGGCGCGCCTGCCGACTCGGCCAACAATCGGATTTCGCCATCGGCCTGCAGGGAGACGATCGAGTTTAGCCGACGTCTTGGCGTCAGTCCGTTATTCACCTTGCTGGTGGCGTTTCAGACGCTCCTTCACCGTTATTCACACGTGGAGCGGATTACCGTCCAAGCCATACCGGAGGATCCCGCGGGCGGGAACGAGCGGTTCGAAGTACCCACCGATTTCTCCAGCGATGAATCTTTTCGCACATTATTGGAGCGTGCCCAGGAGACGCCGGCCCGCGCGAGCCATCGATCGATCGAATCGATCCAGGCGACGTTTACCGTAAACGACCCGACAGTTTTATCTTCGATCTCGCGAACGAACACCCAGGGGCCGGCGGAGCTCCGCATCAGCATCGTGGAAGCCGGGACGGCTTTGACGGTTCAGGTCGAGGATCCAGCCGGCCAATTTGAGCCGGTGATTATCGAGCGCATGGCCGGTCATTATCGCACGTTGCTGGAGGCGGCCATCGCCAATCCGGACATTCCCAACCATCAGCTGCCGCTGCTGACGGAATCCGAACGACGGCAGGTCGTGGAGTCCTGGAACGCCACTGGCACGAACTACTCACAAGAGGTTTGCCTGCATCAGTTGTTTGAAACGCAGGTGGCTCGCACACCCGAAGCCATCGCGGCCGTGTTCGAGAACCAACAACTGACCTACCGCGAACTCGACCAGCGGGCCAATCAGCTGGCGCACCACCTGCAAACCCTGGGAGTCACGACGGAATCGTTCGTGGGCATTTTCATGGAACGTTCGCTGGAGATGGTTGTGGCGCTGTACGGTGCGCTCAAAGCGGGAGCGGTGTATGTGCCGATCGATCCGACCTACCCCAAGGATCGAGTGTTGTTCATGTTACACGATGCCAATGCGCCGGTAGTCCTGACGCAAGAGAAGCTGCGCGCCAGGCTGCCGGCCCATGGGGGACACACCGTCTTCATGGATAGCGAGTGGCCGGTGATCGGCCAGCACAGTACAGCCGCGCCCCGCGTGAACGTCACCGCCGACAATTCAGCGTATATGATTTACACCTCAGGCTCGACCGGGAAGCCCAAAGGGGCCATCAACACCCACCGCGGCATCTGTAACCGGCTGCTCTGGATGCAGGAGGCCTATCGTTTGGATGACGCGGATCGCGTCTTGCAAAAGACCCCGTTCAGCTTCGATGTTTCGGTGTGGGAATTCTTTTGGCCTTTGCTGGCCGGCGCGCGTCTCATTGTGGCGCGGCCGGAAGGCCATCGAGACACCGCCTATCTTGTGGATCTCATCCGCAAACAGCAGATCACGACTCTGCATTTCGTGCCATCGATCCTGCAGGTGTTTCTCCAGGAAAAGGGGCTGGAAGACTGCCGTTCGCTACGGCGCGTCATTTGCAGCGGAGAAGCACTGTCTTATGAAATGCAGAATGCGTTCTTCGGCCGTCTACCGGAGGTGGAATTGCACAACCTTTATGGCCCGACCGAGGCCGCGGTGGATGTGACCGCCTGGGCCTGCCAGCGCCAGAGCGGGCTGCGGATCGTGCCCATCGGCCGTCCCATCGCCAATATCCAAATCTATCTTCTCGACGCGCAGTTGCAACCCGTGCCCGTTGGCCTTCCCGGCGAATTGCATATCGGCGGCGTTGGCCTAGCCCGCGGTTATCACAACCGACCGGAGTTGACGGCGGAGAAATTCATCGCGGATCCGTTCCAGTCGGGCCCGGGCGCGCGTCTGTATAAAACGGGGGATCTCGCTCGTTTCCTGCCCGATGGCAACATTGAATATCTCGGTCGGATCGATCACCAGATCAAGATCCGTGGCATCCGAATCGAATTGGGCGAGATCGAATCGGTGCTGGAGCACCATCCCGCCATCCGCCAGGTTGTGGTGGTGGCGCGCGGGGATGCGGCAGGCGACAAGCGGATCGTGGCGTACCTGGCGACCAAGGGCGGAACGCCTCCAACCGTCAGCGAGATGCACAGCTACCTCAAGCAAACGCTGCCCGATTACATGCTACCCGCGGCGTTTGTATTTCTGGACGCCCTGCCGCTCTCACCGAACGGAAAAGTGGACCGTAAGGCCTTGCCGTCGCCCGACCAGAACCGACCGGAGCTCAAGGACGCCTACGTCGCGCCGCAAACGGAAGCCGAAAAGATACTGGCGAAAATCTGGTCGCAGGTGCTCGAGGTCAAACAGATCGGCATCGACGACAACTTCTTCGAGTTGGGCGGGGATTCGATCCGCGCGATCCAATTGATGGCCCTGGCCCAGCAGAGCGGTTTCTCCATCCGACTGGAACAACTGTTTGAGGCGCAGACCATTCGCCGGGTGTTGGAACAGATGAGCCGGAACGACGCCGGAACCGGCGCGATCCGGCACACGGAGCCATTTGAGTTGGTCGCCGCCTCCGATCGCAGTCGCCTGCCGCAAGATCTGGAGGATGCCTATCCGATGACCAAACTCCAGGAGGGCATGTTCTACTATAACTCATTGAATCCTGTCTCAGCGATTTACCACGACATCTTCACTTTCCGCATCCAATTCCCCTTTAAGCAACAGCATTTGGAGACGGTAGTTCAAGAGTTTGCAACGCGTCACCCGACGATGCGGACATCGTTCGACATGGGAACATTTAGCGAGCCGATGCAACTGGTGCATCGATCGGCGCGCATGCCGTTTGAAGTGTCCGACCTTTCTCATCTCGATCCGAAACAGCAAATCAAGGAATTGGAGGCATGGATCGAAGCCGAGAAGCGGCGTCCGTTTGACCATACCGTCGCCCCGCTGGTGCGGATCCGGGTCCACTTGCACCACAAACAGGAATTCCAATTGATCGTCAGTTTCCACCACGCCGTGATTGATGGGTGGAGCCTGGCGGCAATGCTCACAGAGATTCTGCAGGATTACTCGGCGCGGATCAAAGGCACCGGATACTCCGCGACCGCGCCGCGGATGCCTTATCGCGAGTATGTCGCCCTCGAACGTCGAGCCGAGCAAGCGGATGCCGACCGGCGTTTCTGGGCCGACAAAATGGCGAATCCGGAAGCCCAAATACTGCCCCGCTGGCCGAAATCGATGCGCGCAGGCGGGACCGAGCAGGTGCGCGGACCTGAAATCTTGATTCCACTGGATGTCTTCGAAGGATTGAAACGCGTTGCCCAGGCAGCGCGCGTCCCGGTCAAATCGGTTCTGCAAGCCGCGCACTATCGGGTGATGAATTTTCTCCAGGGAAAACCGGATGTGATCAGCGGTCAAATTACCAACGGGCGCCCGGAAGAAATCGATGGGGAGCGCATGATCGGGCTGTTCCTCAATACGGTGCCGGTCCGGCTGACATTGTCTGGCGGCACATGGATCGAGTTGTGCCAACAGGTGTTCGAAGCCGAACGCGAAATGTTGCCGCACCGACGCTATCCGCTGGCCGAGATTCAGCAAATGGCCGGCGGCCAATCGCTATTCGATGCCTCCTTCGATTTCGTCCACTTCCATGTCTATCGCGATTTGCAGGGTTACAAAGACATGGGCTTCATGGAAGGCCATTATTTCGAAGCGAATAATTTCGTTTTGTTTACGACCTTCATGCTGGACGTCACGATGACGCAGTTGCAAATGCATACCGATTACAATCCCAACGAATTGTGTCGGGCACAAATCGAAGCCATTTGCGAGTACTACAGCAACACGTTTGCGGCGATCGCCGCCAACCCCTCCGGCCGCTATGAAGAGTTCTCTCCATTGTCGGCACCAGAACGCCGGCAACTACTGGTGGATTGGAACTCCACTCATCGGGATTATCCCAAAGATAAACGCGTTCACGAACTGTTCGAAGCCCAGGCGGGGCGAACTCCGGATTCGGTGGCGGCGGTGTTTGACCGACGCTCGATCACGTATGGGGAACTGAACGAGCGGGCCAATCAAATGGCGCATCGACTGCGGGGGATGGGGGTGGGGCCGGACACGCTGGTGGCC
>Ga0187858_10003794_pt1 | contig 14494 bp, 15 predicted proteins | sample June2016WEW_8_15_FD_133015 | JGI IMG/M metagenome (GOLD analysis project Ga0187858, IMG submission 133015) | Peatland microbial communities from SPRUCE experiment site at the Marcell Experimental Forest, Minnesota, USA - June2016WEW_8_150 | ecosystem: Environmental > Terrestrial > Soil >...
ACCGGGATCGCGCGCGACCGCCTTCACCTCGACGATGCCGTCGTAGATTTCCGGAACTTCCTGCGCGAACAGCTTGGACATGAATTGCGGGTGCGTGCGCGAGAGGAAGATTTGCGGCCCACGCTGCTCGCGGCGAACGTCGTAGATGTAGGCGCGAACGCGGTCGCCGTTGCGGAATACCTCGCGCGGCAGCATTTCATCGCGCCGCACGATCGCTTCGCCGCGGCCGAGATCGACCACCACGTTGCCGTACTCGACGCGCTTGACGATACCGTTGACGATGTCGCCGATCCGATCCTTGTACTCGTCGTATTGTCGGTCGCGCTCGGCCTCGCGCACTTTCTGTACGATCACCTGCTTCGCAGATTGCGCGGCGATGCGGCCGAATTCGAGCGGCGGCAGCGGGTCGGCGATGGTGTCGCCGATCTGCGCAGCCGGGTGGCGCCGGCGCGCATCCTCAAGGCTAATGTGGGATGCGGGGTTTTCTACCGTCTCCACCACCAACATGTGGCGGGACAGATGCAGCTCGCCGCTTTTCGGATCGATCTCCGCGCGCACTTCGGTCTCGCTGCCATATCGCGAGCGAGCGGCCTTGGCGATCGCATCCTCCATGGCGCCGAGCACGATCTTGCGATCGATCGCCTTTTCCCGGGCGACCGCGTCCGCGATCTGTAAGAGCTCGAGTTTGTTGGCGCTAACTGTCGCCATCTATCAGTCTCCCTTGCGTTGGGTTACGCGCCGGCGCTGTTCCGGCGCGGCGCCTAGCTGTCGCTGTTGGTGCGGTTCATGCACGTTGTTTGCTCGCCCGTGGGCTGTGCGTTCTTCAAGCTTGCCGCCGCGTTTGCTTCGCCGCAGCGATTCGGAAATGAGCGCATCGGTGAGAACGAGCCTTGCTTCCATCATATCGTCGATCCGCAGCAGGATTTCCGGATTTTCGCCGCTGTCCGGCTCGCCGAAGCGAAGGCGCACGCATTCGCCTTCCGTGCCGATGAGCTCGCCGCTGAAGCGCCGGCGGCCGTTGACGAGAACGAGCGTTTCTATCTGCGCGACGTGGCCGGCATATCGATTGAAATCCGAAAGCCGCACCAGCGGCCGGTCGATGCCCGGTGAAGATATCTCCAGGCGATAAGCGCTTTCGATGGGGTCGCTGGCGTCGAGCACCGGCGAAAGCGCACGCGAGGCAGCTTCGCAGTCCTCGATAGCCATCGCGCCGTCCGGCCGCTCGGCCATGATTTGAACGGTGCAGCCGGCAGCGCCCGAAACGCGCACCCGCACCAGCCGATAGCCAAGCTCAGCAAGTACCGGCTCGGCGATCGCAGCGACACGCGCCGCTCGTCCCGGCTCGGTGATGAGCCGCGGCTCTTTGGCAAAGGCTGTCGGCCTGTCGTCCATGCTATTCGCGACGTTGTCCTGCACATGCGTCCGGCAGAGAACCGTCGGGCCTCAGGTAATAAAAAAGAGCGGGTCCCGGGGGGCCCACTCTCAAAACCGTTCGGATCAACCGACCGTTATGAGGTATCCATGACGGACGCGACGAATATAGCGTTTCCTCAGGGCGTTGCAAGGGCGCCAAGCTGGGCGCCGCGCGGCATCAGGGTGGGCGCTGCGCCGTATTGCAAGGGTTCGTTCAGACTTACCGATTAATTGTCTCGCGCGGGCACCGTGCAATTTGTCAAATTAACGGATTCGAGGATGGGTGCCACCCTCTCGTTGATCTCCGAGCTTGAAGAAGTCGTTCAGCACGGCTCGCGTGAGAAGCGGGTTGAGACTCTGCAGCGTATCACGGCCCTCTTCCTTGATGGTGCCAGCCGCTACAGCGACGAGCACGTCGACCTCTTTGACGATGTCTTCGGGCTGCTCATCGATGAGATCGAGACCAAGGCGCGCGCCGAGCTCTCGAACCGTCTCGCGCCCGTGAGCAATGCGCCGGCCAAAGTGCTTCGCAAGCTCGCCAACGACGACGACATCACTGTCGCCGGGCCCGTGCTGAAGCTCGCGCCGCGGCTGGCGGAAGCCGATCTCATCGATGTGGCGAGCACCAAGGGTCAAGCCCATCTGCACGCTATCTCGGCGCGTCGCGCGCTGGGTGAAGCGGTCACGGATGTGCTCGTGCGACGCGGCAATCGCGACGTCGCCCGCCGTGTCGCCGATAACCGTAGCGCCCGCATCTCGGAGAAAGGCTTTTACGGCCTCGTCGAGCGCGCCGAGGAGGATGGAATCCTGGCCGAGAAGGTCGGATTGCGGCCTGATATTCCCGCGCCGATGTTTCGAGATCTGTTGACGAAAGCGACTGCGGTCGTACACCGGCGGCTCATCGCCTCGGCGACACCTGAGGTGAGGGCGGCGATCTGCGATGTGCTGGCGAAGGTCTCCAAGGAAGTCAGCGCCCGGGTCGGTCCGCGTGACTATCGCGCCGCGCAACGCGTCGTGCTGAACCTCGATCGGGCGAACCGATTGGACGAAACGGTCCTGACGTCGTTCTGCAATGAGGGCAAATACGAAGAGACGGTAGTGGGACTTGCCGCCCTCGCCAAGGTGCCGATCAAAATCGCCGACCGGCTAATGGCCGGCGATCGGCCCGATCCGGTGCTGATCTTGTGCAAGGCCGCCGGTCTAAACTGGCCGGCGGTGAAAGCGCTCATCCTCGCGCGTCCTGATGGAGCCGGCACGTCCGCGCAGGGTCTCGAGGCGGCCTTCGCCAATTATGGAAGGCTTTCGGCCTCCACCGCGCGCCGCGTGGTCCGCTTCTGGCAGGTGCGGCAAAACCAGTAACGCCGGGCGCGCCGGGGGTATTCACAGCCGTCGGAAAATCAGAAAGCACGGTGGCCGCGCTTCTCGCGCCGCCTTCGTGTGGTAGCGCGTGCCGACGAAATCGGGCCAGGCTTTTCGCCAATCGCCGGCACATTGCGCGGTCCACTCGAAATCAACCGATTGCATGAAATGCCGCAATGTCCAGGCCGCGTAATCGGCAACATCGGTCACGAAGCGCAACTCGCCACCGCGGCGCAGGATGCGGGCGAACTGCGCGATCGTCCGATCCTGAACAAAGCGCCGCTTCCAATGGCGCCGTTTTGGCCAGGGATCCGGGTGGATCAGGTCGATGCGCTCCAACGACGCGTCAGGCAGCCACCCAATCAGGCTTGTGGCGTCGTCGAAGTGCAAACGGATGTTTTGCAGATTCTCGTCTTCGATCGCCGCGAGCGCCTTGGCCATGCCATTGACGAAGGGCTCGACGCCGATGAACCCGCTCCGCGGTCGCGCTTGGGCCTGCGTGATCATGTTCTCACCGCCGCCAAAGCCGATCTCGAGCTGAACCTCGGTTACCGGCACTGAAAACAGCGCGCTCAGCTCGGCCGGAGCGGGGTGGGCAAGGTCCACCGCTAGGCGCGGCAGCAACGTGTTAATAAGTTCCGCCTGCCGCTTGCGCAGCTTGTGACCTTTGCGCCGGCCGAAGAAGGCGCGCGCGTGTTGACCGCCGGAATCCATCGAAGTCGTCGCCGCATTCGGCCGGAGCAGCACAGCCGGGCGATGTCAGAATATCTTCAATGCGCCTGATCGGGCGAGGGATTTTGCATTGCCTTTTCATGCTGCTTGGCAGCATGACGGCCGACTAGACAACCGGCGGCGGCGCCTAACACGGCGTGATGGCCGGCATAATGCCCGGCGATGCCGCCGACCACCGCTCCCTTGATGCAACCCTTTGCATCAGCGGGGATCGTCGTGGCCGCAGACGCCACGATCACCGCGAGACCAGCGAACATTGCCCTCATGTCAGTCGACTTCATTCGGCGTTGCGCCAATCGGCACAGGGCCAATTCGTGCTGCCCGCCAATGTGGGTTGAGCCGACAACAAATCAAGGCACGGCGGATTGTTGAAATCCGCCGTGCCGATTCAGGGCGTTAAAGAGCGAGTGCTCAGCGCAGGCTGCGCTTGAGCGCGTCGGCAAGGTCGGTCCGCTCCCAGGAAAAGCCGCCGTCCTTTTCCGGCGCACGGCCGAAATGGCCGTAGGCGGAGGTGCGGCGATAGATCGGCCGATTGAGCTTCAGCGCCCGCCGAATGTTGGTCGGACGCAAGGGGAACAGCTCGGGAAGAAGCTTCTGCAGTTTCGCCTCGTCGACCTTGCCGGTGCCGTGCGTATCCACATAAACCGACATCGGATCGGCGACCCCGATCGCGTAGGCAATCTGGATGGTGCAGCTCTCGGCGAGACCGGCGGCGACCACGTTTTTGGCGAGGTAGCGCGCCGCATAGGCGGCCGAACGATCGACTTTGGTTGGGTCTTTGCCGGAGAAGGCGCCGCCACCATGCGGTGCGTAGCCACCATAAGTATCGACGATGATCTTGCGGCCGGTGAGACCGCAGTCGCCGTCGGGGCCTCCAATGACGAAACTCCCGGTTGGATTGACCAGGAAATCGCTCGGCTTCTTCGGCATCCAGCCTTCCGGCAGTGCCGATTCGACCGCTTCGCCGATCATGTCTTTGACCATGCCCGGCGTATATTTTTTGCCGTTGCGGGTCTGCGCGTTGTGCTGCGTCGACACCACGACCTTGGTGCAGCCAACAGGTTGGCCGTCGACGTATTTCACCGTCACCTGGCTCTTGGCATCGGGCTGAAGATCAAACAGCGCGCCGGAGCGGCGCTTATCCGACAGCACCTTGAGGATCTTATGCGCGAAGTAGATCGGCGCGGGCATGAACGAGCCCTTTTCGTAAACCTCGCTCTCGTTGCAGGCGAAGCCGAACATCATGCCCTGGTCGCCGGCGCCTTCTTCATCGCCGCCCTTTTTCTTCTTAGCGTCAACACCCATGGCGATGTCGGGCGACTGTCCATGCAGCAGCACTTCGACATCGGCGCCGTAGTAGGAAAATCCATCTTGGTCGTAGCCGATATCCTTCACCACGCCGCGCGCAATTTCCGTGATCATCTCGCGATTCACGACCGCCTTTTCGCCGTGCTTGTGGAACAACGGAGCCTGACCGCGTCCCTCGCCGGCGACGACGATCTTGTTCGTTGTGCACAGGGTCTCGCAGCCGAGCCTCGTATTTACTTTGCTTTCGTCGGCAATGCCGAGCGTGATATCGTTCTCAAGGAACGCATCAAGTATCGCATCAGAGATTTGGTCGCAGACCTTGTCCGGATGTCCTTCCGAGACCGACTCACTCGTGAACAGATAGTTTGTACGTTGCACCGCGAAACACTCCCCTCATAAAGCTGGCCCCGTACTCTCGGGCCTTATTCGGCTCGAGCGCCGGCCGGGGGCCGCGCTAACCGTGACAGGTTGTTGCAGCGTCGCTCCGCGCGGTCAAGATGTGGGCTAAACGTGGGCGATAGTCTTCGCTCGTCGTGAGCCCGCGCTGAAACGCTTGTCAGTGTTTATCGCTGAGAGCGATTTGCTCGACGAGGTCGACGATACGCCGCCGCAACTTGGAGTCAGAGATACGCATGAAAGCCTTGGTGAGGGCTAAGCCGTCCGACGTGGCGAGAAAATCGGAGACGTAGGCGGGCGAGGGCGCTTCGGTAAATCCCTCCGCGCGCGGCGCCGTCCCAACCGTCGGCGCGCCATCGAAAAAAAACGACACCGGAACCTGCAGGATTTGCGAGATCTGCTGCAAGCGGCTCGCGCCAATGCGGTTGGTACCCTTTTCGTATTTCTGCACCTGTTGGAACGTCAGGCCGAGGCTATTCCCAAGCTTCTCCTGGCTCATCGCAAGCATCATGCGCCGCATGCGCACGCGACTACCGACATGCTTGTCAATTGGGTTAGGTGCCTTTTTGGCAATCATCAACGCGGTCTCCTGTGCCGCACCTATTTACCGTAATTGTTTTAGATATCAAATATGCGCCGACTAATTATCATGCACTTGTGCGGTTTCATCGCGATTCTTCCACATTAAATAGGGCGGAATACAGTTAGTTATAATATTAACGAGTAATTTTCGAGTCTGTATTTTGCGCGGGATAGTTGAAATCGAGATGCATAATACATCCGACGGTCGTTATCACACGTCTTGAAGCGTGTCCGCCGCACCGAATTACCGATCTGAATTAGAATAAAATTTCAGTGTGCGGAAAACGCTAGATTTTCGATATATTCGGCTGCAGTCGCCGGCGAATAAGTGCAAGCAGCGAGACAACCACCACCAGAGCGGTCGGGGCGTCACCGACGCGGGCGTAGATTGGGATGCTGACCGGTTGGGGCAGCGGCGAGTCGATCACGCCCTCGCTGCCGAGCGGTAATGAATTGATGATCCGCCCGAGCGGATCGACGACGGCGGAAATGCCGGAATTGGCGGCGCGGACCAGCGGAAGGCCCTCTTCGATGGCGCGCACGCGCGCCTGTTGCAAATGTTGGTAAGGGCCGCTCGAAATCCCGAACCAGCCGTCATTGGTGACATTGACGATCCAGCCCGGTCGCCGGCCTTTGGGCATCACTTCGCCCGGAAACACGATCTCATAGCAAATAAGGGGCAGCGCGAGCGGAGCGCCAGGGACAGAGATGAGCCTTCGGCGGTCGCCGGCCAGAAACCCGCCACGCTGCTTGGTGAGCTGCTGCAGGCCCAGACTTTCAAGGAAGCGCTGGAACGGAAGATATTCACCGAAAGGGACGAGATGGACTTTGTCGTAAAGCGACACCATCGAGCCGTCGTGGTCGATAACGTAGATCGAATTGTAAGCCGTGGGTTCGGTGGGATTGGTCGGTTCACCCAATCGCACGGCGCCGGTGATCAGTACGGTGCCTTCCCGCAGCAACTGCGAAATTTGGGCGAGTGCGTCAGGTTCGCGCGCGAGGAAAAATGGAAAAGCCGATTCCGGCCAGATCAAATGCGTGGCGTCTCGCACGCCGAGCGACTGCGGGCCGGACGGGCGGTTGGACAATGCGATGTAGCGGTCCATGACTTGCTGCTTGGCCGCATAGTTAAACCGGACATCCTGCTGCAGATTCGGTTGCATGATGCGCAGGTACACGCCATCGACTAACCTCGTCGGCGTGCGGGCAAGCCGGAACGCACCGAAGCCGCCCAGGCCCGCGAGAACGACGATACCAAGAACGAGCGGCAGCCACACCCAGCGGGTTTCGGCGCGGTCGTCCGCCAGCGTGGCTGGGCTCGCGAAAACAACCACGGCGATGAAGGTAAGGCCCCAGATGCCGATGACCGAAGCGCCTTGCGCCAGTGCCAGGGGTGAAGTGAGCGCGTAGCCGAAGGTGTTCCATGGGAAGCCGGTCAGTACATGGCCACGCAACCATTCGGCCGCGGTGAGTGCGACACCCAAAGCCACGATGCGCATGGCCCCGCGCGTCCACAGGAGGCGCGCCAACGCGACGCCGAACGCGATGAAAATCGCCAGCCCCGCCGGCAGGCCCACCACGGCAATCGGCAGCAGCCATCCAAAGGTCGGGGCATCGACGAGGAAGGCATAGCCGATCCAATAAAGGCCGGCGAGAAAGTAGCCGAAGCCGAACCACCAACCCGTGGTCGCGGCCCCCGTTACCCCGCGCCAACTTCCGCTTCCGGCGCCGTCGATCAGCCAGACCAGCGTCGGAAAAGTGAGAAACAGGACCAGCCAGACGTTGAACGGCGCCATTGCCAGCGCTGATAGCGCGCCTGCGGCAAAAGCAATGAGCCAGCGCCGCCATCCATAGGACAATACGATTGCGTGGATCAGGGCCGTCGGCGTCACGGCGGCGGCTGAGAGTTCGGGGTTGGCCGCCCGGCCTCGTCACGTGGCTGCGACGGTCGTGACACCGGCGGCTTCAATGGCGCCGGCAACTCGCGTGCCCCACCGGGCCTGCGGTCCTTACTGCGATAGATTTTGACTCTCTTGACTCGGCGCGGGTCGGCGTCAAGCACCTCGGCCTCAAAGGAGGCGGGCCCGGGCACCAGTTCGCCGCGTACTGGCACGTGGCCCGCTCGCATGACCAGGTATCCGCCGAGCGTATCGACATCATGCGCGGCTTCGCCGACGTCGAACTCCTCGCCAATCATGGCGCGCACGTCGTCGAGACTGGCGCGGCCGATGGCCAGGAACGAGCCGTCGCTTTGTCGTGTCACCGCCGGGGTTTCGGCTTCGTCATGCTCGTCGGCGATATCGCCAACGATAAGCTCGACCAAATCCTCGATCGAGACCAGCCCGTCGCTGCCGCCGTATTCGTCGATGATGAGAGCGAGGTGAATGCGCGTCGCCTGCATCTTGGCAAGCAAATCGAGTGCCGGCATGGACGGCGGCGCATAGAGGATTTCACGGACGATTTTGGCCGCCGTCAGCGGCATGGAAAGATCAATCTTGGCAAGATCGAGAGCGGTAGCCGGAAGTTGCTCTGGTTCGCCGGCGGCGTGATCCACCGCTGCACGCGCGGCCATGAACGCGAGCAGATCGCGGATATGCACCATGCCGATCGGATCATCGAGCGTGTCGTTGTAGACCACGAGCCGCGAATGGCCGGCGCCGGCAAACACCATGACGAGTTCGCCGATGGCGATGTCTTGCTGCACGGCGACGATGTCGGCGCGCGGTACCATGACGCTCTCGATCCGGCATTCGCGCAGACCGAGAATATTCTTCAGCATCGCCGCCTCTACGGGCGAGAAACCCGATTCGGGCTGCTCGCCCGTGAGGACGAGTTCAAGGTCGGCACGCGTCGCCGCGGCCTTCCAACCAAACAGGATGCGCATGACCCGCGCGAGCCATCCCTCACTCAGCTCGCCGGATTCCGGCAAGACCATGGGAAGGCCGCGATGTTCGATCTCGTTCTGCTCGCTGCGCGTCGGAGATTGGGTCATAGCCTCGGATATCTCGAGTCAGGCCTTGCCGGACCGCAGATACGGATCGGGGATCGCAAGGCGATGAAGGATGTCGCGCTCAATCCGCTCCATTGTCTCGGCGTCCTTTTTCCGCACGTGATCGTATCCCAGGAGGTGCAGGAAACCGTGCACGGCAAGGTGGGCAACATGATGGGCGAACGGCTTGTGTTCGGCGCGGGCTTCCGCCGCGACGGTTTCGTAGGCTAACACGATGTCGCCAATGAGCGACGGTTCGCCCCCGGCGCGGATCGTCGGAAATGACAACACGTTGGTGGCGGCGTCGACGCCGCGCCAAGTGCGGTTGAGCAAGCGGATTGCCGAATCATCAGTTAGAACGATAGCAAGCTCGGCGCTGGGTGTTGACAGCATCGCGGCAGCCTCGGCGATGGCACGGCGAGTGACCGATTTGACGGCTGCTTCCTCTTTCCAGAGATCGGATTCGACCAACACATCGATCTTGGGCGCTCCGCGCGCCTTCCGCGCCGCCTGCGTCATCAGGTCCGCTCGCGCTTTGCCGTCGCGGCCTTGTCGTAAGCCTCAACGATGCGCGCGACGAGTTCATGCCGGATCACGTCGGCGGCCGTGAACGTGACGTAGCCGATTCCTTCGACGCCCTGAAGGAGCCGCACCGCCTCGGCGAGGCCCGACGTCTGCCCCGGAGGCAGGTCCACCTGGCTCGGATCGCCGGTAACGATCATCCGGCTGTTCTCGCCAAGTCTGGTCAGCAACATCTTCATCTGCATCGCGGTTGTGTTCTGTGCTTCGTCGAGAATGATCGCCGCGTTCGACAGCGTCCGGCCACGCATAAAGGCGAGCGGCGCGATCTCTATCTCGGTGGTTTGCAGCGCGCGTTCTACGATACGCGCGTCCATCAGGTCGTAGAGCGCGTCGTAGATCGGCCGCAGATACGGATCGACCTTCTCGCGCATGTCGCCAGGAAGGAAGCCGAGCCGTTCGCCTGCTTCGACCGCCGGACGTGAGAGGACGATGCGGTCGACCTCTTTGCGCTCGAATAACTGCACGGCATGGGCGACTGCGAGCCAGGTCTTGCCGGTCCCGGCCGGGCCGGTTGAGAAAACGAGCGCGTGGCGCTTGAGCGCGCGCACATAGGCGTCTTGCGCCGGGGTTCGTGCCCGCACCCGGCGTTTGCGCAGATTGATTTCGTCAAAATTCTCCCGCGCCGAAGCTGGATCGAAATCGAACAGCGATCCTTGCGACAGCGCGAGGCGGATGGTGCCGTCGACATCGCCCTGCACCAACTCGTCGCCGTGCTTGAGGCGCTCGTACAGGCTTTCGAGCACACGCCGCGCCTGCTCGCAGGCCTCGCGTGAGCCTTCCAGCGTGACGTGATTGCCCCGCGACGTAGCAACCACGCCGAGACGGCGCTCCATCAGGGCGAGGTTCTGCCCGTATTGACCGAACAGCGCAGAGGCGAGGCGATTGTCGTCGAAGGTGAGAACGATCTGTGTGGCGTTGTCTGGCGCGGCGACGAGCGATCCAGCATCCGTTCCAAGAGGATCAGGAGGGCCGGGGGTTCGCATTCAGGCTCCTGCGCCGCTAACAGCCGGCTGTTGCGCGAGCGCGCCGAACAGACTGTTGCTGGCGACTTCGGTGATGGTGACGGCGGCGATCGCGCCGATCAACAAGGGCGGCGCTTCAATTTGCACGGGCTGAAGATAAGGCGAGCGGCCGACGATCTGGCCATTGTACCGGCCCGGCCGTTCGAACAGCACGGAAAGAGTGCGGCCGACACAACGGCGATTGAAGGTCGCCTGGTCGCGGTCGATCGCTTGCTGCAGGCGGTGAAGCCGATCCGATTTTGTTCCTTCCTCGACTTGATCATCCATATCGGCGCCGGGAGTGCCGGGCCGCGGCGAGTATTTGAACGAGAACGCGCCGGAGTAACCGATCTCACTGACGAGGCTGAGCGTTGCAGCGAAATCATCCTCCGTCTCGCCTGGAAAACCGACGATGAAATCGGACGTGAGTGCCATATCCGGCCGCGCCTCGAGCAGACGGGATACGACCTCGACGTAATCGGCGCGCGTGTGGCGGCGGTTCATGGCGGCAAGGATGCGGTCGGAGCCTGACTGCACCGGCAGATGCAGTTGCGGCATGAGCGCCGCCAAATCGCGATGCGCGGCGATCAGATCGGCATCGACGTCGAGCGGGTGGCTTGTCGTGTAACGCAGTCGCTCGATGCCTGGAAGTTGCGCGAGACGCTCCAGCAGCCGCGCCAAGGACCACGTCCGCCTTTCCGGGCCCTCGCCGTGATAGGCATTCACGTTCTGTCCGATGAGAGTGATTTCGCGAACGCCCGCGTCTGCCAGCCGCGCGACCTCGGCCACGATTTTGTCGACCGGGCGGGAGGTCTCCGCGCCGCGCGTATAAGGCACGACACAGAATGTGCAGAACTTGTCGCAACCCTCTTGCACGGTGACGAAGGCGGCAACGCCGCGCGCCCGCATGGCCGCAACGCTCGGCGCGGCGAGTTGGTCGAACTTGTCGTCGGCGGGAAACTCGGTATCGACCGCCTTGCCGTCACGCTCAGCACGCGCGATGAGGTCCGGTAGGCGATGGTAATTCTGCGATCCGACCACGAGGTCGACCGCCGGCGCGCGGCGGATGATTTCAGCGCCCTCGGCCTGCGCAACACAGCCGGCGACGGCGATGAGGGGCTTTCGGCCGTCCGCGGCGGCCGCTTCTTTCAAGCGGCGCATGCGGCCGAGCTCGGAATACACCTTCTCCGCCGCTTTCTCGCGGATGTGGCAGGTGTTGAGGATGATGAGGTCGGCGTCTTCGGCCGTCGTGGTTTCGACGTAGCCTTCCGGCGCCAGCGTGTCCGCCATACGCTGCGAGTCGTAGACGTTCATCTGGCAGCCAAAGGATTTTACGAATAGCTTGCGAGAACCTGTCATCCCGGTCGAATCTGAACCTTTCTCTGTCCCTTGCCGATGGCGGGACTCTTTCCGTGAGATCATACCGCCTTTACGCCCGTGCGTCAGCCAAGGTCGCGGCGCAGGACGAGGGCGGTCGCACCGCCGTCATAATAGCCTTGCCGCCGACCCACTTCGTAAAATCCGGCCATCCGGTAAAGCCGGCTGGCTGGCGCGTTGTGCTCCCCCACCTCAAGAAATACGGCGCGGGCACCGAGCCCCGCCAAGCGGCGGAGATGCAAGTCGAGAAGCGGCCGCGCGAACCCGCGGCCGCGCCAGTTCGGCCCAATGGCGACTGACAGGATTTCCGCTTCGCCTGCGGTTAGACGCGAGAGGATGAACCCGATCAACGTCCGGCCGATGGTCGCGCGGTGACAGACGACGTTACGATCGAGCAGAAGCCGCTGGAACTCGTCCTCGGTCCAGCCACGCTGGAATGACACCGCATGCAGCGCGCTGATCGCGGCGGCATCGCGCTCCCGCGCCTCCGAGACGATGGGTTCGGGCCGGGCAAGCAGGCGCGTGACGAAGTTCATCATCGGCGCGGGAGTTGAGCGGCGTTTTGCGGCTGCGCGTCGGGCGCGCGGAGATATTGTGGTTTCGGCGGAGACTGACCCTCCGTCACAACGGCACCCATTCGTGCGACCCACGCGATATCGGGCGCCGCGCGCGCGTCGACAGACGCAGGCGGAGCATCGGCCTGGGATAATGCGGCCGCGACGGATTGCGCCGCCGAGCCAACGATACAGGAAGAGGTCTCGGCCGCCGCCTGCACCGCTTCCCGCAAGGCCGCCAGCCGCGGCGCCGTCAGCGTGCGGCCACCCGGGCTGAAGACCTGGAGATAGACGTGAGCATGCCGCGCATCGATGGCGGCGACGACCGGAAATTTGTCATCGGCGGCCATGTGGGGGGCTGCATAGGCGGAAAGCGTCGACAACCCAACAGCCGGCTTGTCGGCTGCCAGCGCGATGCCGCGCGCAGCAGCGATGCCGACTCGTAGGCCAGTGAAGCTGCCCGGTCCCGTGGTTACCGCGACCCGGTCAATATCGGGAAAAGTCATGCCGGCTTCGTCCATCACCCGCTTCAACAACGGCATCAACGCTTCGGCATGACCGCGCGTCATCGGCAGGCTCTCGCTCGCAAGGATGCCGCCATGCTCGGTGTCGAGCACAGCCGCGGAACAAGCGCCCAGCGCCGTATCAATAGCGAGTACACGCATGGGAATTCACGCGGCCAGGTGATCAGCGCTATCGCCGGGTCACATCGGCCGGACTTCGGTCACATCGGGTATGAAATGACGCAGCAAATTCTGGATGCCGTGCCGCAGCGTCGCCGTTGACGACGGGCATCCGGCGCACGCACCTTTCATGTTGAGAAAGACGATACCGTCCTTGAAGCCCCGGAAGGTGATATCCCCTCCGTCATTGGCAACCGCGGGCCGCACCCGCGTCTCGATGAGTTCCTTGATCGTAGCGACCGTTTCGGCGTCGGCCGCGTCGAAAAATTCATCGGCGTCACTCTGCTCGGCGCTCGCGGAGTTAAGCAGCGGCGCGCCGGACATGAAGTGTTCCATGATGGCGCCGAGGATCATCGGCTTGAGCTGCGGCCACTCGCCGGCATCTTTAGACACCGCAATGAAGTCGGAGCCGAAGAAGACCCCACTGACGCCGGTAACGGCGAACAGCCGTTCGGCAAGCGGGGATTGGGCCGCCTCGTCCTTATCCCGCAGGTCGAGCGTTCCGCTTTCAAGCACAGCCCGGCCTGGCAGGAATTTCAAAGTTGCCGGGTTTGGCGTCGCTTCCGTCTGGATGAACATGGTGCCCTCCGTGAGCTCGTGCCGGCCCCATCGGGCCGCGCCGTGCCAGGCTCGAATCAGTGTAATACGTGGCGAATTCTGGTGGAAGTTCAAGAGTGGGACCGGTCGGTTACCCCGGGCCACGGCACAACGGGCGGTCAGCGCCTCACGATAGCGCGTCGATCTCTTCGTCGGTAAGGTGTCCGGGAACGATCGCCACCGGAATCGGATAGTCGCCCGCGGTACGGCCAATCGTCGCGACCAGCGGACCCGGTCCCTCTGATCCGATGCCTGCGGCCAGAACCAGGATAAATATATCTTCGTCCTCGTCGATCAGCCTTAGAATTTCTTCCGCCTTGTCTCCTTCGCGCACCACCCGCTCGGGTGTGATGCCGGCAATGCCGTTGGCGCGCGCAGCATACTTGCTGAGCTCCGCGTCGGCTGCCTCGTGCGCCTCCGCGCGCATGATGTCGGCAACGCCCAGCCATTGCTGGCCCTGATCGTGCGTCTCGATCACGCGCAGCATGACGACGTTGCCGCCGATGCGTGCCGCCCGGCGGCTGGCGAAATAAACAGCGCGGTCGCATTCCTCAGTGTCGTCAATCACGACGAGAAGCTTCGGCTTGTGGCCGGCCTCGTAACTGCGGCGCCTGCGGGGCATGGGATTTCTCCGGCACGAGCGACACAACGCCACAAGCGCTTCATGCTGCCACGGCGGCGCGTGGTCCGACAAGCCGGTCCCAGACATGCAAATTTGGCAGGAAGCACGCGCGCAGAATACGCAATGCGTGCGGGGCGTTGCGTCCCGAATGCGTTACGATCGCACGAAGCCGACGATATCCTTGACCGCCTTCATCGTCTCGCCGGCCAGCCTTTGCGCGCGGGCGGCGCCGTCCGCGAGAACGGAGTCGATCGCGACCGGATCGCGCAGCAACCGTTTCATCTCCGCGCCGATCGGGC
>Ga0187858_10003795_pt1 | contig 14487 bp, 9 predicted proteins | sample June2016WEW_8_15_FD_133015 | JGI IMG/M metagenome (GOLD analysis project Ga0187858, IMG submission 133015) | Peatland microbial communities from SPRUCE experiment site at the Marcell Experimental Forest, Minnesota, USA - June2016WEW_8_150 | ecosystem: Environmental > Terrestrial > Soil >...
ACCGAGGCCATCGGCGGTGGTACGGTCTTCAAAATCACCCCGAGTGGCACGCTGACGACGCTATACAGCTTCTGCTCCCAAAGCGCGTGCAAGGACGGCGCAATCCCTGTCGCGCTCGTGCAGGCCACGAATGGGGACTTCTACGGGACAACCTTCGATGGCGGGACCAGCGATGGGAAGGTCTTCAGCCTGTCTGTAGGTCTGGGCCCGTTTGTGAAAACACCGCCTACCTCCGGCAAGGTGGGAGCGGCGGTCAAGATTCTGGGCACCGATCTGACGGGTGCAACTAGTGTCAGCTTTAACGGCATAGCGGCTGTGTTCACCGACGTCTCACCTTCACTTATCACAACCACGGTACCCACGGGAGCCACCTCCGGAAAAGTCGAGGTGGTAACTCCCAGCGGCACGCTTTCGAGCAACGTGTCCTTCCGGTTGCCATAAAGCAAAAAGCCGCACTTCTCTGCCCAAGAGCTCGGAGAGCACCCCAAGAGTCCCCCCAAAAGGTTAACGGGTTTGCCTGCGAGAGAATGCGATTCGGCTCGACGCGGCCCTCCTACTTCTCTAATGGTTTGGCGGGGTTCCGGGCGGAAGGTGGCTGTCCGAGTTGCTACCCTGTGGCGCAATGACACGGGGCCCCCATGCGAAACGGCGTGTTTTCAACCAAGTAATTTGGCAAAACAAGTGCGGATGCATCGAGCCATGCTGAAGAACGTACTTGCCTGCCTGGTCCTGCTCAGGGCAACCGTCGCCAGTGCCGGCGCGCCCAGCTTTCTTCTGGGGTTCGACTTCTCGGAGTCATTCGGGTTCTCCGACGTCCCACCAACCGATTTGGCCACCGATGGAACGGGCGCGATCTACATGCTGGGTATGACCTACAACCCTAGCACGTTGCCGGCGGTCACCACGGTGCTGGGCCAGGCCAGCGGAGCTGATTCGTTCGTGCTCAAGCTTTCGCCCAATGGCAAACAGATCGTTTATCTGACGGCGCTCGGGTTCGTTGCCAACGCGATGGCCGTCGATGCGGCCGGCGGCGTGTACATCGCTGGAACGAATACCGTGGGTAAGCTCAACCCGACAGGTACAGCCTGGGTTTACCAAATGACGGCCGGTGTGGATGTGTCATTAGTGAGTCTGGCGGCGGACGCGGCCGGTCATGCCTATGTCTTAGGGTTCACGGCCCCAGGAGGCTCGATCCAGACCACTGCCCGTGCCTTTCAGCAAACGGAACCCAACACGACTTACCAGCATCAATTCGTCCTGCGCCTGAACGCGGCGGGAACGGCTTTCGACTACGCGACATACTTGACGAGCAGCCAAGGCGAGATTCCCGGGAGCATTGCGGCGGACTTATCGGGCGCTGCGATTGTCTCCGGCATAACCACTTCGACTGATTTCCCAACGACTCCCGGAGCGTATCAGGGCCAGGCCGTTCCTTCGTTACCAGCAACATTCCTGACCCGCCTGCTGCCGGACGGCGCGGCGTTGATTTATTCGGCTTTGCCGGCTTGGGTGGAAAGCACATCCCCGATAGCGGTCGATCCGGATGGGAATGCCGTGCTGGCTGTTTCCGGGGGCCCGCTACTCCGCTTTAGCCCGCAGGGTACGCTTACCTTTTCCAAGCCGAATCCGGGCATTGGCGCCCTGGCTACTACGGGTATTGGCGCCCTGGCTCTGGATACTGCCGGCAACATCTATGGACTTGCCAATGCGAATGCCGGATACGTAGTGAGCAATAGCCTGTTTCCTTGCCAACCGTCGTCGACGGCTCTTTCGTCGACGGCTCTTACGATGCTCGATTCCGGCGGCACGGTCTTGCAGTCCACTTACCTTCCACAAGGTACGCAGGCCGCCACACTGGCGCTCGGCCCAGACTCCCAAGTGTACGTCAGCGGTTACGCCTACTCCCCGTTTGTACCGACGCAAGCTATTGCCGGTGCATCGCCCGATGGATGCTTTCTGGCGCGATTCTCGCAGAATCCGGCCGCGCAGCCGGTGCAGTTAGCGTGCATCGGCAACGCTGCGAGTTTCAATGCGGATCCGGTGGCGGGGGGCGAAATAGTAGCTTTGTTTGGGCAGGGGCTTGGTCCCGCGCAAGGAACGCAGCCGCAGGTCACGCTCGAAAGCGGGTTTCCAGATCAGGTTTCCGATGTCCAGGTGACGTTCAATGGAACGGCGGGGCCGCTGCTGTACGTTCAGGACGGCCAGATCAACGCCATCGTCCCGTGGTCGCTGGCGACCGCATCAACGGCTGAAATCTGCGTCTCATACAAGGGAACCAAGACGAATTGTCTCGATTGGCCGGTAGCGAGCGCGGCGCCGGGGGTCTTCACGGTGGATGGCGTTCATGCGGCCGCTCTGAATCAGGACGGCACCATCAATTCGGCCGAGAATCCGGCGGCGCCCGGCTCCATTGTCTCGGTGTTTGCCACGGGCTTGGGTCCCGTCAATCCGCCACAACTGGATGGTGCTATCGTCAAGCCGCCGTTGCCCGTCAACGACCTTCAGTTCCAGGCATACTTTGTATCCGGATTCCTCGGGGTAGGTATCGTGCCGCTCGAAACCCAATATGCGGGACCAGCCCCGTACCTTGTTGCGGGAGCCAGCCAGATCAATTTTGTTGCTCTGGACATTTTGCAACTCGATAGCTTGGCGGTGCAACTCTTTGGTTTATCGACCTCCGCCGAAAGTAACGCGTTTGTTGTGTACGTGTCCGGCATTTGAGGCCAGGATAGGGCGGGCTACGCCCCCCTGCGTCGCGAGGAGTCCCTGGAGGGTACCCGCCGCGGCCAGACAGGTCATGGCCCTTAAGGTGACAACCGTTATAAGTGCCGGGCGTGCCAACCGACCTCGGATCGTCGTCAGCCAAAGCCACACCGTAGACCGGCGAGCCGCTGACCATGCTTCCGAGTCTGCGTATGACACCGCGCGGCTCCAAGAGGCCTGTTCAGCTCATGGATCAGCGCGTGGAGTCGTCCGGCGCTGTGTTCGCTGTGCTCTCCCGGAGCCGGGCGGCTTGGGTCATGAGGTAATTCCGTTCCGGCAGGCTGGTCGTGCGTCCGGCGGCAATCCGGTAGCGTTCCATCGCCGCCTCATGGTCTCCGGCCATTTCCAGCAAATGGGCGCGAACGGCGTCGAGGCGATGGTGGCCGGCGAGTCGTCCATCGGCGTCGAGCGCATCAAGCAGCTTGAGTCCAGCGTACGGGCCGTCGACCATGGCCACGGCGATGGCGTGATTGAGCATCACCATGGGATTGTCGGTCATGGGCTTCAGTAGGTCGTACAGCGCCAAGATCTGCGGCCAGTCAGTGTCCGCAGCGCGGGCCGCTTCGTCATGCACGGCGGCGATGGCGGCCTGCAACTGGTACGCGCCGATCGACCCTTTCGACAGGGCCGCGGTGATGAGCGCGATGCCCTCGGAGATTGCCTCCCGATCCCACTGGGTTCGATCCTGTTTCGTGAGCGGGACCAACTCGCCGTCAGGTCCGGTGCGTGCCGCGCGGCGCGCATCGGTCAACAACATGAGCGCAAGCAATCCGGCGACCTCGGGATCGTCTGGGAGCAAATTGTGAACGGCGCGCGTCAGCCGGATCGCCTCACGGGATAGCTCGGGCCGCTGGAGTTGCGCGCCGCCGCTCGCGGTGTAGCCTTCGTTGAAGATCAAATAGAGCACGTGCAGCACGGCGCGGAGCCGTTGGGCGCGCTCCTGGTTGGTCGGTAGGCTGAAGGGCACGCCGGATGCCTTGATGTTTTGCTTGGCCCGGCTGATGCGCTGCGCCATGGTCGCCTCCGGCACCAGGAACGCGTTGGCGATTTCGAGCGTGGTCAAGCCGCCTACCGCCCGCAGCGTCAAGGCGATTGCGGATGACGGAGTCAGGGCGGGGTGGCAGCACATGAATAGCAGGATGAGCGTGTCGTCCTGATCGGTTTCATTTTCACTGCCGGGCGGAGGCGCCAGTTGGTCGAGCTGCATGGCTGCCGCGGTTTCCCTGCGGCGGCGAGCCATTTCGCTACGCAGGTAGTCGGTCATGCGGCGGGAAGCGACCTGAATCAGCCAGGCGCGCGGATTGTCCGGAAGGCCTTCGCGCGGCCATTGAACGGCAGCCGCAACCAACGCCTCCTGAACGGCGTCCTCGGCGGCGGTGAAGTCACGGAAGCGGCGGATGATCGCGCCGAGCACCTGCGGCGCTAGCTCGCGCAACAGATGCTCGGAACTGGCGTCCAAGGGACTCGAGGTCACAGCAATTCTTCGGGCGGACCGCTCATCACCTGCCGCACTTCGATGGGGTTGTTCATTGGTGCCCCGCCGGGTCCCGGCGCTGCCGATGCACGGGCGGCGATCTCATAGGCTCGCTCCGGACTCTCGACATCGACGATCCAGTATCCCGCGAGAAACTCTTTGGCTTCCGGGAATATGCCATCGGTGATCGGGGCGCCGTCTTTGCCGGCGCGCACGACCTTGGCCTGATCCGGCCCGGCCAAGCCTTCGGCGGCCGCCAACTCTCCGGATTCGCTGAGATCCTTGTTGAATGCGTTGACGAATGCGGCGTACGCCTGGACGTCGTTTCTCGGCCAGGCGCTGAACGAATCCCAACTCTGCTTCGTGCCTCCCGTCAGCAGGATGAATTTCATGTCTTGCGCTCCTTTCGATTCTCGCACTGGTTTGTGCGCTGTCATGGGTTAGTCGGAGCAGAGGGGCGTGTTTTCGACATCCTAAACAAGGATTGCGGTTGGCAGGCGAAAGCGCCTGCCCCACCACGCTACCGCAGAATCTTCGGGCGGCCTGCTCGTCTGCCGGACATCGATGGGTTAGTCGGAGCGGGAGGAGGTTCCTAGGCGGCCGGTGGGCAGGCGAAAGCGCCTGCCCACCTTTACGACGTCACAGTAGATCTTCGGGCGGACCGCTCATCACCTGGCGCACTTCGATCGGCATGTTCATAGGGACTCCGCCGGGTCCCGGCGCCGCCGACGCCTGGGCAGCGATCTCATAGGCTCGCTCCGGAGTCGGGACGTCGACGATCCAGTAGCCAGCGAGAAACTCTTTGGACTCCGGGAATACGCCGTCGGTGATCGGCGCGCCGTCCTTGCCGGCTCGCACGATCTTGGCCTCGTGCGGGTTGGCGAGGCCTTCGGCGGACACCAACTCTCCGGATTCGCGGAGCGACTGGTCGAAAGCGAGCTGGAACGCGATGTGCGCCTGGAGATCCTTTTTCGGCCAGGCGGCAAAGGTTTCGTAGCCGTTCTTTGGGCAGTTCATCATCAGAATGTATTTCATGTCTTCGGCTCCGTTCGATTCTGTTGGCAGGCGAAAGCGCCTGCCCCACCGCGTCAAAGCAGATCTTCGGGTGGGCCGCTCATCACCTGGCGCACTTCGATTGGCATATTCATCGGGACCCCGCCGGGCGCGGGCGCCGCCGATGCCCGGGCAGCGATCGCATAGGCTTGCTCAGGAGTCTCGACGTCGACGATCCAGTAGCCGGCGAGAAACTCTTTGGCCTCAGGGAAGACGCCGTCGGTGATCGGCGCGCCGTCTTGGCCGGCTCGCACCACCTTCGCCTCGTTTGGGCTGGCCAGGCCTTCAGCGGACACGAATTCTCCGGATTCGCGGAGGGACTTGTTGAGACTGTGCATGAACGCGATGTGCGCCTGTATGTCCTTTTTCGGCCAAGCTGCAAACGTCTCATAGCCGTTCTTTGGGCAGTTCATCATCAAAATGTACTTCATGTCTTTGCTCCTTTCGATTTTCGCACTGGTTTGTGCGCTTTCACTGGTTGGTCGGAGCAGGCGGCGCGTTCTCGACATGGGCGGACGAAGATTTCGGGGAAAAATGCTAAATTTAGTTGGCAGGCGAAAGCGCCTGCCCCACCTCGCTGGAGACAAGTGATGACTCCCACACGGCGGTACGAGGACAAGGTTCTTCTGCTGCTTACGCTCATCATTGGGGCGGTGGTCGGCGTGGTGGTGGTCGCCTTTATCCTGCTGACCGAGAATCTGGGCTCCCGCATGTATCCGGCGCACGGAGCGGCGTGGCGGCGGCTGGCGATCCCGGTCATAGGGGCGCTGAGCACCGGCTTTCTTCTGTCGCGATATTTTCCGAACGCGCGCGGCAGCGGCATTCCGCAAACCAAGACGGCGCTGTTCCTGCGCGACGGCTTTATCGCTTTCCGCACGGTGGTGGGGAAGTTCTCGTTGTGCGCGGTTTCTCTGGCGAGCGGCATCGCGCTAGGGCGGGAGGGTCCTTCGGTGCAGGTAGCCGCCGGGATCGCTTCGGTGCTGGGGCGAAAACTGGGGCTGTCGAAGAGCAGCGTGCGAGCTTTGCTGCCGGTAGGCGCGTCGGCTGCGCTCGCTGCCGCATTCAACACGCCGATTGCCGCGGTGCTCTTTACGCTCGAAGAAGTGATGGGCGATATGCACGCGCCGGTGCTCGGTTCGATCGTCCTCGCCTCCGCCACCTCCTGGATTGTGCTGCACCTGCTGCTGGGCGATGAGCCGTTGTTCCATGTGCCCGCGTATCAACTGGTCAATCCGCTGGAGTTTCTGATATACGCGGTGTTGGGCGTGGTGGGCGGGTTTGTTTCAGCGGCCTTCGTCAAACTTCTGCTTTGGCAGCGCAAGCGCTTTCTGGCGATGCCGAAGTCGAACGAGTGGTGGCGACCGGCGGTGGGCGGGCTGACGGTGGGCATCCTGGGCTGGTTCTTTCCGGACGTGCTGGGCGTGGGCTATGGCGTCGTGGGCCAGGCGTTGAATGACGAGATCGTGATTCGCACGATGGCGCTATTGGTGCTGCTGAAGCTGGTGGCCACGGCCACTTGCTACGCATCGGGCAACGCGGGCGGCATTTTTGGTCCCAGCCTGTTCATCGGCGGGATGATGGGAGGCGCCGTCGGCGGTGTGGCGCATTTGCTGTTGCCGGACTACACGGGCAGCGTGGGAGCTTATGCGCTGGTGGGAATGGGGGCGGCGTTTGCGGGCATCATTCGCACGCCACTGACTTCCGTGATCATGATTTTCGAGATCACGCGCGACTATTCGATCATTGTGCCGCTGATGATCGCGAACCTGATCGACTACTTCATTTCCAGCCGCCTGCAGGAAGAGCCGATCTACGAAGCGTTGCTGCATCAGGATCACGTTCACCTGCCATCCGGCGCGAAAGCCCGGGAAGCGCTGGTCATGGTGGGGCAGGCGATGCGGCCCTCCGGGCAGGTTCTGCAAGCCGACCTGCACGTCAGGGAAGCCGCGAAGCTGGTGGATCGGGAAGTGGGCGCCTGGCCCGTGGTCGACCAGAACGGATTGCGAGGGATGCTGACCGCCGCGCAACTGGATCGGGCCGTGAAAGAAGGGCGGGGCGGCGAGGGGTTAGGCCAGCTCGTGCCGGTACCCACACCACAGAAGCTCGATGCGGAAGACTTTCCCCATCTGCATCCCGACCACACGCTGGACATCGCCATGCAGCGCCTGGCGGAGACCGGGCTGAGCGTCGTACCCGTGGTCAGCCGGACGAATCCGCGGGAACTGAAGGGCACGGTTTCGATGCAGGACGTCATGGCGGCGTACGCCATGGGGAAAGTGGGCCAGAGCTCCGACGGGCCGACGACCGAGACAGGCAAGCCTTTCGCGTTGTTGGCGGGCGTGCTGGCGGTGCTGATCGGGCTCGCGGTGCTGGGCGGTTTCCTCAGTTACTACTATCGCGCGGAGCGGGCGGGCAGGGCGCAGCATTTCTACCAAGAGGGTAATGAATTATTGGCTAGAGGATTGAACGAGGAAGCTATCGGGAATTACCGCGAAGCGTTGGCCATGTCGCGTAAGAGCCAGTACCGGTTGGCGCTGGCACTGGCGCTGGTCACAGCCGGTCACCTGAATGAAGCTACGATCTACCTGAAAGAGCTGCTGAGCAGCGAGCCCACCAGCGCGCCCGCGAATCTCGGCATGGCGCGGGTGGCCGCGCGCGGTGGACGCATCGATGAGGCTGTGAGCTACTATCATCACGCGCTTTACGGCGTCTGGCCGGACGATGCGAGCGGGCATCGTGCGGCGGCGCGGCTCGAGCTGATTCAGATGTTAGGCCAAGCCGGCCGGCGGAAGCAGGCCCAGGCCGAGTTACTCGCGATGCTGGCAGCCATGCCCGGCGACATTCGGGTGAAGAAGCAGACTGCTCCGCTGCTGGTCGAGTACGGGCTGCCCAAGGAGGCGGTGGACCTTTTCCGGGATATTACCGAGCACGACGCGCAAGATGAGGAAGCCTTCGCAGGTCTCGGTGAGGCGGAGTACGAGCTAGCCGACTACGCGGCCGCGCGGGATGCGCTGACGACGGCGTTGCGGCTGAATCCTAACGACACGACGGTGGAAAAGCGGCTGGAGGCCTGCAATCGGATCATGGCGCTGGATCCGACGAGCCGGGGAATGAGCGCGGCTGAACGATTCCGGCGCAGCCAGGAGGTGCTGGCGGCCGTTCTCGACGCGCTGGACGAATGCTCGCCGCCCGCCTTTCGTGAAACGATGGACACCGCGCGGAAGTCGCTGGAGAAGGGCTCGCGGCCGCGATCTTTCAGCGATGCCGCGGAGAAAAACACGGCGATGGCGGAGCAACTGTGGGCGGCGGGGGCGAAGGCTTGCGTGTCCATGCCTGCGGAGGATGCCTCTCTGAGCATGGTCATGGCGCGGCTGGCTGGGAGATAGGGCGCGCGGCGAACTGAAGTTCGGCGGTTGGCAGGCGAAAGCGCCTGCCCCACCTGGGCCAGCAAATGTAGAAACTCCAGACGCGAACTGAAGTTCGCTGCGGCAAGCTGAAGCTTGCGCCACTATTCGGGATGCTGTTTCTCGATTGCCTCGGTCATCCCCGTTTCCCATTTCTCCGTGGCGTCGTATCCGATGCCCTTCAGCTTGATCACTCCACTAGGATCTACAATCCAGTTTTGCGGTATCCCGCTGACCTTCAGCGTATCTTCCACATAGCTATGCGCCGGGAGCACTGTTAATGCGAGCTTGTGCTCCGTCATGAAGGGCTCGATCAAACCGGGATTGTCGTCCATGTTAAGAGTGACAAATTGCACTTTCCGACTATCTTTATACTTCTCCGTCAGCTTCTGTAGGCGAGGCAACTCCTCGCGGCAGTAGGTTCACCAGGATGCCCAGAAATTCAGGAAGGTCACCTTGCCCTTCAGCGACGCCAGGGTCCAGGTCTTACCCTTGATATCTGTGATATCGAACGCCGGCAGCGGCTGGTTGGCATCCTCCCAAGTGAGCCCGGCGACGGTGGCTAGCGAATCGGCGCGACGCCCATACCACAATTGCCAGCCGTCGTTGGTCCCGCCCAGCTTCGTCCACAACCGGCGGGCATTCTCCGCGACTTCGTCTTTCACGCCGGTTTCCGGTGTTTGCTGCGCGTCGAGGCGCGACAGCAGGGCATCCTCATAGTAGGCCATGGCGTCCTGATCGTGGCCTTCCAGCTCGGCGGCGCGCGCCATCAGCGCCCACCAGGATGCCAGCCGGATGGTGTACTCTTTCTTAAACTCTGCCTTGTCGCCTGCCAGCCCCTTGCTCGCTTGTAACTCATCCTCCATACGCGACAGCGTTATCCTGGCCTTCTCCGCCTGCTTCAATTGGATATAGCCATCGGCCTGGTAACCGCTGCCTGTCACCGGGTCGAGAGACCGATAGAAAGTAAACTCCTGCAGATTTTCTTTGGTTGCGTAGGTGTCATACAGTGGATCCGCGGATTCCTCCTTGACCTTCGTCAGCCCCTTGGTGGCCAGTTCCACTACTTTTTCGGGTTGCAGGTGCTTCCTCGTTAGGACGCGGGCAATGGTGAAGTAGTCGTAGAAACTCGGCCCATCCGGCCCGGCGTCGCCAGTTACGAGCTTGTAATATTCATCAGCGGTGGCTACAACGTCGGCGGCCGGCGTGTCTTCCAGATACTCCATCGCAGTCAAGCGGGAGTCCCAAATGCCAGGCATCCTTGGGCGCTCTTTCAGCCACAGGTCCGTCTGCTTGAGCAACTCGGCATAATAGGCGCGCTTTTTGTCGGCAGCCTCGTCCATCTGCGGGCGCTTGTGGTCTCTGTTCCACTTCGACATGGCGGCCTGCTCCCACGGATACGGCAAACGGCGCTGGCGTTCCTCGAGCGCCCAGTCGGATTCTTTCTGGTTGTTGGCCAGCTTGTAGCCTTCTTCGAGCGTGGTGTACCACTGCCGCTTGTTCTCCAGGTTCAGCGCACGGATGCGTTTCAGATCTTCGGCCACCTGCTTTCGCAGTGCATCGTATTCGGGCAGTGCGTGCGCCTTGAATTCGATCGCCCATAGGGTGGTGTAGGCTCCGATCCCATCCTGGTCTGTGCGTGCCTGGAGCAAGACTCGCAGCTTGGAGGCATACGCAGTGAGCATACTCTTGTCGTCGACGCTCGTAAGCTGCTCGTAGCCGTCTAATGCCTCGGGACATGCCGTGAGAAATGCTTTGACATGGCTGAGTTTCTCATCGTTGTTCTGGAACACGGGCGATCCATAGATGCCCGCTAAGCCGAAATGCGGCCAGGGAAAGCCGGGCGACTTACTTAGCGCGGCATTGTAGACTTTAATCGCCTCCGCGGACTGCCGGCCCACCAGCGTTATGCCATATAAATAAGCCAGCTTCGGATCGTCCGGATTCCGCTCGTGCTGTGTCTTGTACTCTTCGATCACTTTGTCTTTGTCGGTCCGGCGGTACATCCACAGAAAGGAGATCTCGTTCTGGATATATTTCCGTTGCACGAACAGGTCGCCCGGAAAACGCGCTAGCAGCTCCTGAATGGCGGCGCGATCCTTCTGCCGGAATTCCCATTCTGTCTCTGCGGGCGACTGGATAGGCAACTGATCCAAAGCCGCCTGGACCGCCGGCGAAGGACTGCACCAATCCGTGGCTTGGGCTTGAATCGTGCTCGCCGCGGCGGCTAGTAACAAGGTAAGCAGGAGAGAAGTACGCATGGAGCCCTCCGTATTCGAGGGTATCACGTTATGCCAAGGCCAGATTGGCGCGCGCGGGCAGGGTTAGATCGTCGAACTCTTTTCGCAGGAGCCGTGGGAAGGCGGCGGCCGCGATCATGGCTGCGTTATCGGTGGAAAGCTCAGGCGAGGGGAACAAGGCGGGGTAAGGCAAACGGGCATCGCGGGCGGCGGCGCGCAATCCCGAGTTGCAGGCTACCCCGCCGGAGACGATCAGCGTGCGGGCGTCGATGGTTTCGGCCGAAGCCGCGGCGTGACGCAGCAGTTCCTGGATCACGGTCCGCTGGAAGGATGCCAGCAGGTCAAGAGTGGTCCGCGGGGTGACCGCCAGCCATTGATCGAGGGACGGCTGGGGCGCGCTCCGCAGCAGGTCGCGCCGGGCCTGAGTCTCCGCGGTGAGATCGTGGCTCTCGACCCAGCGCAGCACCGCCGTTTTCAGACCGCTGAAGCTGAAGTCCAGCGCGTTGCCCTTCATACGGGCCAGCGTGAAGCGCACCGCAAGCGGATTGCCGTAGGGCGCCAGGCGGTCGATCACGGGTCCGCCCGGATAACCGAAGCCGAGCAGCTTGGCGACCTTATCGAAAGCCTCTCCGGCGGCGTCGTCGCGTGTCCGGCCCAACAGGCGGTAGGAGAAGCCTTCGCGCACTTCGAACAGATGTGTATGACCGCCGCTTACGACCAGGGCCAACGCCGGATACTCGACGGGGTGCCCGTCGCGCGCGGATTCGAGCACCACCGCGTGAATATGTCCCTCGATGTGGTTAACGCCGATCAGCGGAATCCTGCTGGCAAACGACAGCGCTTTGGCGTAGGTGATGCCCACCAGCAGGGAGCCGACCAGTCCGGGCCCGGCAGTCACAGCGATCGCGGAGAGTCCGTCCATCGCGGTTTGCGAGCGCTCCAGAGCTTCACGCGTGACCGGCACGATGGCGCGCAAGTGCTCGCGCGAGGCCAACTCGGGAACCACGCCACCGTACCTGCCGTGCGTATCCAATTGCGAGGCGACCACCGAGGCGAGGATCGCGAGCCCGTCCTCCACCACAGCGGCGGCGGTTTCGTCACACGAAGTCTCGATCCCCAGGATGCGCATGGCCTGTTCTCACTTTAGCGTAGCGGACCGAATCGCGCGCACGCAGCGTGAGGCGCAACAGGCAGCGGGTGATCTCCGCGCAGCGCATGGCGGATTGCTGCAACTCGCGCAGGCCCGCGCTGGCCGGGTGATCGGCGCCGAGTTGATCGAGCGCGACATCGGCGTGATTCAGAATGAACGTCAATTCGTCGTTGAAGTCCTTGCTGGCGGCCAGGGCCAGGCCGCTCAGTCTGTCGAGTTCGTGGTCTACGGTTCGGCGCGATCTTGCGGAGGCAATTCGTTCCTTCACACCACATGGTAGCTGGGGGTTTCGAGGGACCGGCGGGTCGCATGCGGCATAGGATTGACCGATAAGGATATATAGAGGACCGAGGCTTGTGACTGATAGAGGTTTCTCAAGCTTGCGGTGTGCGAGAGTGGCACCGGCGCGCCGATGATCGGACCGCAAGCTGATGAAACCGGTCGGTGAACTAAACCGCAGGCCAGTGCCGGGTCTTTACTGGCGTTTGCTTGGTGGCGATGGAGATGGCAGAGAGTGGCGCACCCTTTGCGGGCTTGGCTTTCTGGCCCATGGCGTCCAGGGGACTGACAGTGGCCGCCACGGCCCTTGGCGAGACGACCGCGTAACGCGCGGTGGTATCGATCTGGCTACGCGGCCACGGCTGGAGTCATACCCGTCGAGCCAGAGAAGAGTCTCGGTGTTTCCGCGAGACGTGCATCTTTACCGATAAGGCCTAGGTCTATCAGCCTGCGGGGAGCGCCGCAGGACCCGTCACGCAACCCGGACGCTGATTCGTCGCAGACTCCTTGCACACTTACTCCGGTAGGAGGCGAGGGAGATACTGTTTGGCGGCGTCGCCCAGCAGGTCGCGGTGCATGCGCAGGTAGTCGCCGAAGAATGCTTCGCCGACCTCGCCGTCGAGCAGGTGGGTGCCGAGGAGATCGAGGGCCTGCGGCTCCTGCCAGAGGGATTCGGCGTAGACGACACGGCGGCCCTCGCTGGGCTCGCGCAGCAGACGAAGGAAGTACTGCATGACTACCAGGTCTTGGCGCGGCATGTGGGGGCCGACGATCACGACGTGCAGCCGGGTCCATTCCTCGGGGCTCATGTCGCGGCGCCACGCGGAGACTTGCGCGTGGATCGCATCCAACTGCGCGCGCGTGGCCTCGGTGACATTCTCCATAACGAGCGGCGCCATGCGGCGGGTGAACGCCAGGAGTGCCGGTCGTGCGAACTTACGGTGGCCGGCCACGTCGTCGAGGAAAGCCAGGGAAGCGGCCACGATCTGCTTCTGGCGGGCGAGCGTGGCGGTGGGGAGTTTCAGGGTGTCGAGGCTTCGCTCGGCAGGCGGGATGAGCTCGCGCAGGCCGGTGAGGGTCTTGAGGCGATCGTTGTCGACGGCTCCGTCGCCGGGTGTTAGCGTCACGTAAATCGCGAGCGGGACGTGGGCGATGGTTTTGACTGGGTCGTAGATCGGGGCGCCGACGTTGGCTTCGACGCGCCGTCCATCGCGCAGCAGGGCGAAGTCATCGCCATTGACGATCAGAGTCGGACCCGAGGATGCCAGGACGCGGCGCTTGGCATCGGCGTAGGCCGCGCGGAACGCGTTGTTGAGCGCGGTGAGGGCCGCCGGCTGGACCGGACCGGCGGGCGCAGGCATGGTTTGGGCAGGAGTGCCGGCGGCGGATATGAGGAAGACAAAAACAGCCAAGATCGGGTTTCGGAAGGGCATGGTTGATTATCCCTTGACGGGGAAGCATCGCTGTTATGGCGGGCTGATCGCGCGACGGGGATCGGGAAAAACGGGCTGGGCGCTTCGGCGCGGAGAGTGGCGAAGATCGTTTGGATTGCCAGGCTGGCGGGGATCAACTGCTTGCCCCAAGCAGCCCGTGGCAGAAGTCGTCGTGAGTGACGGTTGGCAGGCGAAAGCGCCTGCCCCACCACGGCGAGCCAACAGCTTGAGACGCTCGGCTGCTAGGACTGCTCGCGCGGCATCGGCAGCGAATCCGCATGGACATTTCCATCAGAGGCAATTATCATGAGCGGAGAGACTTCGGTCCGGTTACATCGGACCTGCTGCCCTTCATGTGCATGCCCGAGAATCGTTTGGCCGGAACGGCGCTGCTCCGTCTATGCCTGGCGCTTTTATGCGTTTGGCTTCGGCTGGCCGCGCAAGGGCCGGCGACGGTCCAGCAGCTTGAATCTACCGCGCGCGAACGCCTCGCCGCGCACGATGCCAATGGGGCGCTGGCGGCGTACGAAAAGCTGGCGGAATTGGCTCCCACATCCGCGGCTTATCAGGATGAAATCGGGTTCTTGCTGGCGGCTACCAACCGATCTCCGGAGGCCATCGCTCATTTCCAACGCGCCACGGAGTTGGATCCCAAGATGGCGCAAGCCTGGTATCACCTGGGAGTGGCGCT
>Ga0187858_10003799_pt1 | contig 14474 bp, 20 predicted proteins | sample June2016WEW_8_15_FD_133015 | JGI IMG/M metagenome (GOLD analysis project Ga0187858, IMG submission 133015) | Peatland microbial communities from SPRUCE experiment site at the Marcell Experimental Forest, Minnesota, USA - June2016WEW_8_150 | ecosystem: Environmental > Terrestrial > Soil >...
CAAGGCCGGCCACAAGTACGTAGAACTTAGCTCTCATCGTTACACCTCTCAAATGATTATAGTGCGATTACTTGGTCGGCTCGCCATTGGCCGTGGATCCCGCGAAAACTTGCCTGTCGCCGGGAAAGGCAACCTTGCATCAACCGTATATTTGGACTGGCGAGTTGACAGTCCCAATTTGTTACACTCCGGCATCATCTTTTACATCGAGATAGAAGTGCATATGGGGTTGCATCCACTCCCAGATCAGTCGAGCTGTCATGGCTACCCCCACAAGATATAGAAACGACTGATATACCACTCGGGAAGTTATCACGCAAGGATCGATATTGTCAAGATAAAACAAGGCGTCCTGGGCAATCCGGAATCCGTGCCGATACGCAGAAGTAAGAATTAGCACTTTTAGACCCAGGATGCCTACTTTGGAAATTCGCCTGACCTGACAAGGGGACGCTACAAAAGCTTGTGAATGGCGCGCTCCAGCGCGCCCAGGTCCGTTTCGCCGATGAAGGAGCGTACCTTGCGGCCAGACTTGTCATAGAGGAAAAGCGCAGGGAGAGCGCCGCTCCACTGGGGATCAATGGCGCTAATGAAACGGTCGTCGTCGTTGGCCTGCTTCAAATAGGCGGGACCTTGCACGTCGAACATCTGGATGAACTTTTCGGCTGCCGCCTGATGCTGACGATCGTCGGCGGAGATGGTAACCACCTCCACGCCCCGAGCGCGCAGCCTGCGTTCGAGCAGGACCAGTTGGGGTAGCTCGGCGCGGCAGGAACCACACCAGGTGGCCCAGAAATCGTACAGGACTACGTTCCCTTTGTGCGAGTCCACTAGCTTCTGGAAGCCGGCTTCGTTAATTGGCACGAGGGGACCAGTCCCGAGGAGCGGCAGGGAAAATAGAAAGGCGAAGATACGTTTCACTTGTTCAGCTTAAGGTTGATGATCGCGGTCTTCTTCGAATTAAACACGCTCAGAGTTTTCCAGGAAGTACTTGCGCCGTCATGGTCCGCTTTGAGTTGGTATTCCACGTCAGTTCCAAGGCCTGCAAAATGATAGTTGCCATCGTCCTGCGTGATGAACGAACGGATCTGCAAGGTCTTGGTGCTCTTCAACTGCACCACGGCCTTGGACACCGGCTGATTTGCCGCGTCTGTGACCATGCCTTCCACTGTGCGCGTGGTGTTGTCTTCATTCTTTTGCTGTGCAGGAAGGGGGCTATATAAGAGAGCAGCCCAGCACAAAACAATCGCGAGACGCGCGGCGCGGACCAGTTTTGTCTTCACCACTTATTTCGACTCTCGGTCCAACTGGAAGGTTACTTCCACCCGCTCCTGATCTTGAACGCTAACGTTCTTCCGCTGGCTTTGGTAGCCCTTGGCGGCCACCGCCACAGCGTAACTCATGGGGCCGGGAGGGACGCGAAATACGAATTCGCCGCGGGCGCTGGAAACGGTCTCCATCGGCTTTATTTTCTCGTGGGACGTGGCAGCCTCCGTCTCCGGAGCCAGTGTGACGTCGGCGTCGGCAAGCGCGTAGCCGTTGCCGTCGAAAACGCTGCCACTCACGATGGCGTAGGTATCCAGGGCCGGCTTCTTTTTTGCCGCCGCGAAAGGAAGAAGAGCAACCAGAAGTAGCGCGGGAACCAACAGCAGGCTAGTGCCAATCCTCTTCTTCGGCTTCCTCTTCTTCTTCATCCTCGTCTTCGTCCTCGTCGTAGTCGAAGTCCTCCTCTTCCTCCTCGTCTTCGTCCTCGTCTTCTTCCGTTTCCAGTTCCAAGGGATCCAACCCGGTTACGCTGAGATCGGCGCCGCACTCATCGCAAGTTAGAGTGTCACCCTCGTCCAGTTCATCCTCGTCCACGTCGATAACGGCGTCGCAGTTTGGACAGTTGACCATCTCGATTCCTCCAGGGTCCAATTTTTCTTATACAAGAACTGGCGGCGGATTGCTCGGGTTCTCGCGTTCGATAGTCTCAGAGTCAGGCTACCTAGACACAGTTTTACCATGCGTACCGGCGGGGCGCGGGGATTTATCGGATGTCGAGCTTGGCTTCGATGCGGGTGACGCGGTTATCGAGGTCGATGACTTTGCCGATCAGGGTGTCAAACTTTACCTCGAGGGTGTTAAACCGCGCGTCGATGCTGTTAAACCGCGCCTCGATGCTATTGAATCGACTATCCTGGCTGCTGAATCGGGCGTCCATGCTGCTGAATCGGGCGTTGATAGAGTTGAAATGAACCACGTTCATCAAGATCCCGATCAGTACGGCCAACGTCGGGATGCCGATCGTGAGATAGATCTGAACGTTACTCATCGATGCCTCTATTGTACATTGCGGGGCCGCATCCTCTCAGCCCGCTTTTGAATTAGACTGCGGTCTGTGCAGGAGCGAAGGCGGCGCGGAGCCTTAGCTCATTTTTTTTTGCTGAATGGTCCGCATCTCATCGATGATTCGTTCGAAGATGCGCTTCAGAGCGTCGGCGGTCAGCGGGCCGGGATTGTTGCTAGTGACGTTTTCAAACACCTGGTTTTCGCGCTTGGGTTCGTAAATCGGTAGTGCGAATTGCTGTTTGATGCGGCCGATTTCGTGCACGATCTCGGTCCGCTCGTTCAGCAACTCAACGATCTTCACATCCAGCGAGTCGATTTGCCGGCGGCAATCCGCGAGCTTGTCAGTGCTCATTGTTTCTGCGGGCTCATTCGCTCTTCGATAGTAAACCACTGGCCAGTTCCCGGGCCAGGGCCTCCACCCTGGCTGAAAGTTGGGGACTGCTTGCCCCGGCTGCCGCGTTCTCTTCGATCACGCGTTCGAAAGCGCTACCGACCACGACACCGTCGGCGATTGCGCCAACCGATCGCACATGGCCCGCGGTCGAAATGCCGAATCCCACCGCGAGCGGGAGAGTGGTGACGCCGCGCATCGCGGTGACTAATGGTCCGACGCTATCGGAGACACTGGAACGCTCGCCCGTGACGCCGGTCCGGGAAACCAGATAGACGAAGCCTGTGGAATATTTCGCCACCAGTTCCAGACGCCGCCGGCTACTGGTGGGCGCTGCCAGGAATACGGTGTCCAAGCCAGCTTCTCGCATCACGTGGATGTACGGCTCGGCCTCTTCAACACTCAGGTCCGTCAGCAGGCAGCCATCGATGCCGCTTGCTACCGCGGCGCGGGCTAGCGGTTCCAGGCCGAAGCGCAACACCGGGTTTATGTAGGTGAATAACAGGAGCGGGATTTCGGATCGCTTGCGAATCTGCGACGCAATATCGAGCACAGTGGAGAGCTTGGTTCCGGCCTTCAACGCGCGATCGCTGCCGCGCTGGATGACGGGACCGTCGGCAATGGGATCGGAGAAGGGAACGCCGAGTTCGATCAAGTCGGCGCCGCCGCGCTCAAGAGCGGCGACGATGTCCAGGGTTGCGGCGGGTGATGGGTCGCCGCCGACGATGTATGCAATGAGCGCGGGCCGCTTTTCCGCCCGCAAACGATCAAAGAGCCGGGTGATTCTGGTCTGGGGCGTCATTTCTGATCTGGATCATCCAACTCCCTGAGGTTTTCGCGATAGATATCGGTGTCCTTGTCGCCTCGTCCGGAAAGATTGATCACGAACAACTCACCTTGGGCCGACGGCGCACGGCGCAGCGCTTCGGCCACTGCGTGCGCGGATTCCAGGGCGGGAATAATTCCTTCGATGCGCGCTAACGTCTGCGCGGCTTCCAGCGCCTGGCTGTCGGTAACGGAGCAGTATTCGGCGCGCTTTTGATCGTGGAGCAGGGCATGTTCGGGGCCCACCAGCGCGTAATCCAAGCCGGCCGAGATGGAATGCGTCAATGCAATCTGGCCATCGGCGTCTTGCAACAGATAACTGTGCGCGCCGTGCAGCACGCCGGGCGATCCCCCGGAAAAGCGCGCTGCGTGCGCTCCCAGTTCCGCGCCGCTTCCGCCCGCCTCTACTCCGATCAAGCGCACGCCTTCGTCACCGATGAAGGCCGTAAACATTCCGATCGCGTTGCTGCCGCCGCCCACGCACGCGAAGATCGAATCAGGCAGCCGCCGCTCGCGCTCCAAAATCTGGCGGCGTGTCTCATCGCCAATGACCCGGTGAAAATCGCGGACCATCATGGGATAAGGATGCGCGCCCAGTGCCGACCCGAGGAGGTAATGCGTGGAATGAACGTTGGTCACCCAGTCGCGCATGGCCTCGCTGATGGCGTCCTTTAAAGTCCGGCTGCCGCTGGAGACGCCCACCACTTTCGCGCCCAGCAATCGCATGCGAAAGACGTTGAGGCGCTGCCGCCGCATGTCTTCTTCACCCATGTAAACGATGCATTCCAGTCCAAAGAGCGCGCATACAGTGGCAGTTGCCACGCCATGCTGGCCCGCGCCGGTTTCGGCGATGATGCGCTTCTTGCCCATGCGGCGCGCGAGCAGGGCCTGTCCCAGGCAATTGTTGATCTTGTGCGCGCCGGTGTGGAGCAGATCTTCGCGCTTGATGTAGATCTTCGCGCCGTGCATTTCGCTCAGGCGCTTGGCATGATACAGCGGCGTTGGTCGTCCCGCGTAGTTGGCAAGAAGGTCCTTGAGCTCGGCCTGAAACGCCGGATCGAGCCGCGCTTCCAAGTACGCTTGCTCCAACTGTTCGAGCGGAGCCATGAGAACTTCCGGGACGTAACGGCCGCCATAGGGGCCGAAGTGACCGCCGGCGTCGGGGGTCTGTGACTGGTGGCTAGTGGCTGGTGGCATGGGTTGAAGTGTTGAGCGCGGCTTGGATAAATCGTCGCATCTTGTCGTGGTCCTTTAAACCGGGGGATTTTTCGATGCGGGAACAGGCGTCCACGCCCCAAGGCTGCGCTTGTTCGATGGCGGTACGGACGTTGTCGGCATCTAGGCCGCCGGCAACGATGACTTTCGGTTTCATCCAGGGCATTGGTCTCCAGCGCCAAGACTCGCCCGTCCCACCGGTCGCGCTATCCGCGGATGAGTCCAGAAGCAGCGCCTCAACTGGCTCGGAGAAGTCGCTCAGCCGGGGATCGAACGCCGAGAGTGCGCGCCACACGCGAACTCCACGCGCGACCGAAAGCCCATGAAGCTGCGCCACATCGAGCCCCGCGTCAATCATAATTTTTGCAATGGTCTCGGGCAATTCATTGACGAACACGCCGACCTTCCAGACATGGGACGGAATCCTTTCGGTGATGAGCGCCGCGCCCGTATGTGAAATGTATCGAGGGCTTTCCCGATAGAAATTGAATCCGATGGCCGAGGCCCCGGCTTCCACCGCCGCGAGCGCATCTTCCCAATTGGTGATCCCGCAGATTTTCACCATCATGAGAGGAGTGCCCGCAATGCCGCCGACGGATCGCCCGATTTCATCAGGTGCTCGCCCACCAGGAACGCTTGATAACCCGCCGCGCGAAGACACTGGACGTCGGCAGAAGAGTGAATCCCGCTTTCGGCCACCCGCACCACGCCGGCCGGGATTTTTTCCGCCAACCGAATAGAAGTGTGGAGGGCGACCTCGAAGGTGCGCAGATTTCGATTGTTGACTCCAATAATCTGCGCGCCGGATGCAATGGCTGGCTCCAACTCTTCCTCATCGTGCACTTCCACCAGAGCCGCCATGCGGTAATGGTCTGCCAATTCCCGGAAGTCGCGCATCTGGCGTTCGGAAAGAATGGCGGCGATCAGCAGGATGGCATCTGCGCCGTGAGCCGCTGCCTGATGAACATGATACGTGTCAATTGTGAAGTCTTTCCTTAAGGCTGGAAGCATCACCGCAGCCCGTGCCGATTCAAGATCCGACAGGCTTCCCTGGAAATGCTTTTCGTCAGTTAGAACCGACAGCGCGGCAGCGCCGCCTTGTTCGTAAGAGCGCGCAATGGTGGCTGGATGGAACTCCCAAGCCAACACGCCCTTACTCGGCGACGCTTTTTTGATCTCTGCAATGACTGCAGGCGTGCGGGCGGTTACCGCCGCCAAAAAATCCCTGCGCTGTGCGATGGAGCGCTCCGCTCGCTCTTCCACATTGGGCTCACGGACTTCCAGTTCGAGCTTCTTCCGCTCGACAATTGTGGCCAGGATGTCCGGGAGCGCCTTCAGCATGGGCGGGGAACTTCAATTGTACCGCGACCGCCCAGGCGAGGCCGAATCTACAGGGCTACTCGCTCTTCTCTTTTACTTTCTTGGCGCCCTTCTCCGTCACTTTTGCAGTTTTATGGACACCCTTCTTTGTACCCTTTGCCACGCTCTTGCCTGTATGCTTCGCGGCGTGTCCAGTGTCTTTGCCAGCCTGCTTTATATCCGAGCCCGCATCTTTGGCCTCGCTCTTGGCACCTTCTTGGGAATACGCAGCGAAGCCCATCAAACTTCCTATCGTCAACGCAATCAGTGTCTTCTTCATAAATCTTGTTCCTCCACTGGAATGTCTTGGAAAACGCTTCCGATGAGTTGGACGCAACTGAGTGGCTTTTTAGCTTTGGCTTGGATATTAAATTGCTACAATTAAACTAGATAGCATGTCGCGACCGGCAACATCCCGTCCTAACCTCTTCGGATCGGACTAGTTTCCTTCCTCCCTACGCTTACCAACTTCCAACCAAAGAGCTGTAGAAGGAGACTGTAATGCTTACCAAAGAGATGGTCCGTCTTGACCTACCGCATCTTTTGACAGCGCTGCCCGGCCCGCGCGCTACCGAACTGATTCAGCGCGACAGCCAGGTTCTTTCGCCCTCTTACACGCGCTCCTATCCACTGGTAGCGGCGCGCGGCGAAGGCGCAATGATCGAGGACGTCGACGGGAATCGATTTCTCGATTTCAACGCCGGGATCGCGGTCGCTTCCACTGGCCATTGCCATTCCAAGGTCGTCCAAGCCATAGCAGAGCAATCCAAGCGCCTGATTCACATGTCGGGCACCGATTTTTACTACGAGAACATGGTGCAGTTGGCGGAGAAGCTGGCGGCGATCGCGCCGGGCGGCGGGCCGCATCGCGTGTATTTCGGAAACTCAGGGACCGAGGCAACGGAGGCCGCGATGAAGCTGGCTCGTTATCACACGGGCCGGGATAAATTCATCGCTTTCACAGGGGCATTTCACGGGCGGACGCTAGGCGCGCTTTCGCTCACTGGAAGCAAGGTGGTGCAGCGCAAAGGCTTTGGACCGCTGGTTCCGGGCGTTTACCACGCGCACTTCCCCGATCCTTATCGCCGGCCTGACGGCGTCTCGGCGGACGACTACGCGCTGAGTTGCGTGCGCTTCATTGAGGACGAGCTGTTCCGCACGATCGTCCCGGCCGAGGAAGTGGCGGCGATCGTCGTGGAGCCGATCCAGGGCGAGGGCGGATATCTAGTTCCACCCAAGGGTTTTCTTGAGGAGCTGCGGCGTCTGGCCGATCGCCACGGCATCCTCCTGATCTTTGACGAAGTGCAGTGCGGCATGGGACGAACCGGCAAGATGTGGGCGGCCGAACATTTTGGCGTCGCGCCGGACATCTTCACCACTGCGAAAGGCATTGCCAGCGGACTGCCGTTGAGCGCGATGATCGCCCGCGCCGAGATCATGGACTGGCCGCCTGGCGCACACGCGTCCACATTCGGAGGGAATCCCGTGGCGGTGGCGGCGGCGCTAGCAACTATTGAACTGCTCGAAAGTGAATTGGTCGCGAACGCAGCGCGAATTGGTGGCCACCTTATGAATCGGCTGCGGGATTGGCCGAAGCGGTTCAAGCATGTCGGAGACGTCCGGGGGCTGGGGCTGATGATCGGCTTCGAGCTGGTGCGCGATCAGAAGACGAAGGAGCGTGCGCCGGAGTTCCGCGACCGCATCCAGGAGATGGCGTTCGAGCGCGGACTCTTGGTGCTGGGCGCCGGCCGCAATACCATCCGGCTGTGCCCGCCGCTGGTGATCACGCGCGATCAAGCGGATTTCGCTGCGGATACACTTGAGGAATGTCTGAAAACGGTGGCGTAATCGCCACCCAGCGGATTCTCGATGTCGGCTGCGGCATCAATAAGTACCCTGGGGCCATCGGCGTGGATCGCAACGCGAACACCCGCGCCGACGTGCTCTGCGATCTGGACCGTTTCCCGTACCCCTTTCGCGACAGCTCATTTGCCGAGTTGCGCGCAATCCATGTGATCGAGCATGTGTCCGATGTGATCCGCGCGATGGAGGAGTTTCATCGCGTGCTCAAGCCCGGCGGGCGCTTGTTCATCGCCACGCCGCATTACACCGACTTCAGCTCATTCTGCGATCCCACGCATCGCTGGCACTTGAACAGCTTCTCGTTTCGCTATTTTGGGGAGAACCACGGTGGCTTCGGTTACTACAGCTCCGCACGATTCCGCCAAGTGAAGGTACACGTGCGGTTGCTGGCATTCTGGCGCTGGCTCGGCTTTGAGTTTCTGGTGAATCGTTTCCCGCGCTATCGAAAGTTTTGGGAGTACTATCTGTGCTACGTGGTGCGCGGGAAGGTGATGGAATTCGAGTTCGAAGCCATCAAGTAGGCCATCTCATCAGCCGCGCTCTTCCAGATGCTTCAGCCGCGCGTCTATGGCCTGCTCGACACGATAAAGCTCCGAACGCCAGAGATCGCGCATTTCATCGAAGCGAATATCCATGTGGCCGCGCAATTCGGCGATGCGCGCGTTCGTGTCACCAATTCTCGCATTGGTGTCGCTCAGTCTAGAGTTGTTGATCAGGATGCCCACCAGGACTGCGAGCATAGTCGGCACGGAGGCCAAAGCGATGGTCAGGATCTGCGTATCGCCCATCTTCACTTTCTATTTTAAGCGCTGGTTCAGCTTTCGGGAGGAAGGCTTGGCAATTTGCGTCCGTCCGGCCATTGAACATACCCCGCGCGCATTCTGAAACTCAGATCTTTGGCACGGCTGCCGACAACCGAAATGCTGTCGCCGGGCTTCAGCGAATCTTTGGTCCAGCCCAGTCGGCTTAGGATCTCGGGGCTCTCCATCTCGATCTTCCAGTGCTCGGTTTCCCCCTCCGTCACCACGTCCAGGAATAACCGTGCGTGTGGATTCTCCCAATCGAACCTGGTCACCATGCCACTAATGATGGTTCCGTGGATCAGATCATAGCCAGCGGTGGAATGGTGCGCCTCCACCGGCACACTGATTAGGATCAAGAGCCCGATCGCAAAACCAAAATGCAGAAGGGTTTTCACGGTACAGCTTACTTAGAGTAGTAATGATCTTTCAGATTAGCGAGGCCATTGACGATATGCTCTTGATCCCGCTCGCCGCCGAAACAGTCCGATTCGAAGGGCTCCTGAGGATTGGCTGATTTCTTCATTTGAAATTTCATCTTGAACGGCCGCGTGAACACTTTGGAATCGTCGAACGTCGCTTCGTAGTCCATGGTGTCTTTGTCGACCAGGGTAAATCGTTCCACTACGTGCAGAGCGTCACTGTGAAAGTGCCCGGCCATGTCAAAGACCGACTTGTCGTTGTTGTCGGCCACATCCACCACCAGGGTGTTTCCTTCCCAGTGGCCACGCGAATCGCCCATCCATGCCGAATATCCCTGCGGATGCGGTTTCCCATCCAGATAAACCAGACGCCGCGCATGCATGTTGTCGTGGAGAAAAGCAATGAACTTGGGCGTTTGAATAATCTCGAAGCCGAAGTACAGGGCGTGCGGAATGCCCTCGAAATGGCAATGACCCGTGGGATCCAGCTCCATATGTTCGGTGAGACGCTGGACTTCTGCGGCAGCCCAAGGCTGGTAAGGCAACTCGCCTCCCTCCACAATTCCCGTCTTCGATTCGGAGCCCAGGAAGAAACCGCCCGCGTGTGGAAGAACGGAATATGCGGCGCCGCCGGCCCGGGGCTGCCAACTGCCTTCGATACTCGGCTGGCCGTCGGCGGTGCGCGCCGGCGTATAAGTGCTCTGGCCGAAAGCAGCCATCGCCGTGGTTAGCAAGCTGATCGCGATCCAGACGAACGGTCTCATGGAAGCATTCCTTATTTGGCCACCTTGGTCACGGGGTACGGTCGCACCAATTCAAAAATGTCACCTTCGGGCCTCTCACGATAAGGAGGATGGATAGCGCGCCCATTGTCGCCTTCCGTGCATTCCTGGTCCCTGAGCTCAAAGTCCGGCTCGGTATTGCGATGCAACGGCATGCTGATTTTCCACGGCCGGCTGTAGGTCTTCGGATCTTCGATGGTGGCCTCGTAGCTGATGGTGTTGGGGCCCACGCGTGTGTAGCGCTCCACCACATGCAGCAAATCGCTATGCGTGTGCCGCGCCGAATCCAGCCAGGTTTTGTCGTTGAAATCGGTCACATCCACCACCAGCGTATCGCCGTCCCAATGGCCCACCGAATCGCCCATGGCAAAATCGATTCCGTCCAGATGCGGGCGGGAGTTTGTGGTCACATATCGGATGTCATGCAGATACTCGTACATGAAAATCACTACGCCGGGATGCTGCAGAATCTGTATGGGGAACGGCATATAACTAATGCGCGGCACTCCCGGCATCATGCAATGGATGATGGGATCTACGCGCGGGCCCTTTTGTTCCTTCTCCAGAGCCGCCGGTAAATAAGGGATCTCATGCCCTTCGGCTATCTCGCCGACGTCGAAGGAAGCCGCATTGCGCGTTTCCCATATTCCTTGCAAATCAGGCTTGCCCTCAGGCGTGCGCGGCACCTTACCGGCATCGGCGATGTTTGAGGAACCCGTCTGGGCAAATGCGGAAGTCAAGGCAAACGGCAAAAGCAGCAAGGCCATTGCCACGGAAAAAAGACGAACGTTCACCTGGCTACATCTCCTCAACTAGCCGGGATTGTTTTCCGTCCCGAGGGTCATTACGGTTCCATCCGGCATGGTCAACTGCTGCGCGTCCGCTGTATTCGAATTGGCCTTGGCCCCATAGCCGGTAATGGTGATCATCATACCGGGCTGCAAGGTATCTTTGCGGATCCCTCGCTTGTACAACTGACCTGCAGCCCCGGTTTCGAACGCCCAGTTCACAATAGCTCCATTGGCGTCTTTGACGTCGATGTAAATCCACGAATGCGGATTGGAAAGATCGAATTTGGTCACCGTGCCACTGACCTTCACCACTTTGGCGCGATCATACTCGGCGGCGAAAGAGTGGTGAGCCATTACAGGCGTCGAAGCCAGCAGACCTCCACAAAACACCAGCAGACATAGCTTTGACTTCACCTGTAAATCTCCTGAGAACGTATATCCATGGGCGCTTCGGCCGCGTTCCGCTCTGGTTCTTACTGCGTCCAAAATTTTACTACGCCTGAGACGGTGCTCGGGGACAGACTACGGCGCGCTAATGCTAGGTCGCGAATGCTGCGCGAGCTGGATCGCCCGCCTTACTTCGGTTGTGGGACGATCCGGAGATACGGCTTCGGCGATTTCCACCCGCCCGGGTACTTCTGCTTCGCTTCGTCTTCCGTCACCGAGGGGAGGATAATCACGTCGTCGCCGTGCTTCCAGTTCACCGGCGTGGCAACTTTGTGCTTGGCCGTGAGCTGGATGGAATCCAGTACGCGCAGCACCTCGTCGAAATTGCGTCCCGTGCTCATGGGGTAGCTGAGCATCAGTTTAACTTTTTTGTCCGGCCCGACCACAAATACCGTGCGCACGGTGGCATTGGTTGCCGCGGTACGGCCCTCGGATGTATCCCCCGCGTCGGCCGGCAGCATGTCATAGAGCTTGGCGACTTTCAGCTCCGGGTCCCCGATCATCGGGTAGTTCACCGCATGGCCCTGCGTCTCCTCGATGTCCGCTTTCCATTTGCTGTGGCTGCCCACCGGATCCACGCTCAGGCCGATAATCTTGCAGTTTCGTTTGGCGAATTCCGGTTCCAGCCCGGCCATGTAGCCCAGTTCCGTGGTGCAGACGGGAGTAAAGTCTTTGGGATGCGAAAATAGGACGGCCCAACCATCTCCGATCCATTCGTGGAACTTGATATTGCCTTGGGTTGTCTCGGCGGAAAAATTCGGGGCCTCGTCATTGATGCGCAAGCTCATGGTGATCTCCTGAAAAAGTGGGTTCGATGATTCGGAAACGCTCAGTATAGCGCAAGGACGGCGGTGCGAGATCGAAGTTAGCCTTGCAAAGCCACCGGCAGTTGTGCCGCATCCAGGCGGCAACACCGCCGGCCATCTCGATCGGATGGAGCGCGAACCGGCCTGCTGCTTGCTCTAGAGTCAGGAGTAGTCACCATGGGCTTGGTACGGTGGTATTGGCCGCCGAATCCCATACTTTAGGTGCTGACCCTCCACATACTCGAGGGGCGTAGATGTCGGCCTCTTGCCATGTCGCGAATTGCTCCGCGAGTCTGGATTACGCTCCGTATGTCGCCCAGCTATAAGTTCCCGTAACACCGATTCGGCACCTAGCGACAGATGGACGGAACGCCGACCGGGACGTCGAATCCTAGCGCGTTAATCATTTCTCCTAATGCGCACATCGAGCGATAGGGTCCTCGTACGCGAGGGAATTGTCTCTATGCGATGTCAGTGCGTGCGCGAATTCGGGTCTTCTTAACGAAAATTACTGCCAAAGCTATACCGAGGAGTATAAGAGGTGAAGGTTCTGGAACAGCCGTGCCCGTGAGCGTGAATGCTTGATTTTCACGGTAATCTTGAATCGCACCTGGTCCTATCTGATTCCAAACCGTTCCATCACCGACACGGTACGCGTCATAGTCGTCGGGTCCGACAGTACTGTTTGCCCACTCAAAGCTGCCCGGAGGAATGGACGGGTCTGACTCTAAGATTGAAATCCAGGTCTGCGAGCCTCCCAGAATCGGCACGGATGTTGGCAAGGAGTCAACGGAATAGGTGTAGATCTCCCTGCCTTGAAAGACCACGCCCGAGTCCACAGCCGTCGCCGAAACGTTTGCGCTGTAGAATGGATTAGCCGCAGGAAGACCGCTCGTGTCCGCGAAGAAACGGATTACGAAGTCGATGCTTGACACACTGGGGTCAAGATCGAAATTGAAGTAGGACCCGGACCAGCTGACACCCGTAATGTTCGCCGCGGAATTTATCGTAAACTGGTCAGCGATTTGCTGTCCGCTCAGTTCACTAAATGCTCCGCGATCAGTTTGATTGAGAACGGGCTGATCATACAAGACAACACTAGCAGGCCGTGGCAAAAACACGCCCAAACATGTGACCTCGAATCTGTTTGATACGTCATTGCGGTATGGGCATGGGGCGCAAGAAGGATCGGGAGAAGCAGCAGGGTCTTTGGGTGGCGTCGAGCGAGATTGTGGCCACTCCTGGGCAGGTGTTTTATGAGCGGCTGAACACGGTCTTGAACGCCGAGAAGTTTGACCAGCGTATCGAAGCGGTGTGCCGAAAATATTACAAGAGCAGTTCGGGCCGCCCTTCGATCACGCCCGGAACGTATTTCCGGATGCTGCTGTTGGGTTACTTCGAAGGCATCGATTCAGAGCGAGGCATCCGTTGGCGCGCGGCCGATTCACTGAGCTTCCTTAAGTTCCTGGGCTACGATCTGAGCGAGCTGACGCCGGATCATTCGACGATGTCGCGCACGCGGCGGCTGTATGCAGTCCACACGCATCGCGCGGTGATGAAGTGGGTGCTGAAGATTCTGCGCAAACAGGGGCTGGCCGATGGCCAGAGTGTGTGCATCGACGCGACGACCTTGCAGGCGAACGCGTCGATGAAGAGTCTGGTGCGGCGCGACACGGGCCAAGCTTACGAGGACTACCTGCGGCAGTTGGCCGCAGCCGAAGGCCTCGAGCAGGCGACCAAAGAGCAGTTGGCGCGGCTCGACCGCCAGCGCAAGAAGAAGGCTTCCAACGACGACTGGACCAATCCGAACGACCCGTCGGCGCGCATCACGCGGATGAAAGATGGGCGCACGAAGTTGGCGCACAAGGCCGAACATGCAGTGGATCTGGCCTCGGGCGCGGTGCTCGCGGTGACGGTGCAGCCAGCCGATCGCGGCGACACGACGAGCTACGCCGAGACGCTCGACGCCGCGCAACAGGAAGCCGAAAAGACGCATCCGCTGGGCATCGAGGAAGTCGTGATGGACAAGGGCTATCACAGCAGCGCGGTGTTGGTGGAGCTGGCAGAGCGCCAGATTCGCAGTTATGTGCCGGAGCCGGAGCGCGGCCAGCGCCACTGGCCGGGCCGGAAGCAAGAACGACGTTGCGTGTATGCCAACCGGCGGCGGGTGCGTGCGGAGCGGTCGAAGCGATTGCAAAAACTCCGCGGCGAGTTGTGCGAGCGAAGCTTCGCGCACTGCTATGAAACGGGCGGAATGCGGCGCATGTATGTGCGCGGCTCGGCGAACGTGCTCAAGCGGGTGCTGGTGCAGGCGGCGGCGTTCAACATTGGATTGCTGCTCCGCAAGTTGAGCGGCTGGGGCAAGCCGCGGCAAGCCCAGGGGCGGAGAAACGCCTTAATTGCGCTCGTGTTCGCCGGATACCCAATCCAGAGCGCGTTCCG
>Ga0187858_10003814_pt1 | contig 14435 bp, 12 predicted proteins | sample June2016WEW_8_15_FD_133015 | JGI IMG/M metagenome (GOLD analysis project Ga0187858, IMG submission 133015) | Peatland microbial communities from SPRUCE experiment site at the Marcell Experimental Forest, Minnesota, USA - June2016WEW_8_150 | ecosystem: Environmental > Terrestrial > Soil >...
CGCGGCAAGGCCTACTTTACGACGCCGTATACGCTCGGGCAGTATTTGCTGATGGATTACATGAACCGCAAGACGCGCACGATTCATTAATCCGATTTGATTGCTTTAAATTCTGCCACGCCGAGCCCGGAATTAACAAATGCCAGGCTCCCATACCGGGCTGTGCAGTGCTGGGCCGATCACGTCGGCCGGCACTCCACAATCACCCGGCCCGAAGGCTGCCGTCCAACCGCCCTCACCTCCAAACCTGCTTCCCGAGCCATCTCGCGGAATTCATCCAACGTCCGTCCCCGGCCTCCTACCAGGACCATCATCAGCAGCTCCGGCGATGCGTCCTCGCCGGGTCCCGCGCCCGTGAAAACCACCACCCGGCCGGACGGGCGCGCCGCCTCCGCGCATCTCCTCAGGATGGCCGTCGCCTCGCGATCGGGCCAGTCGCCGAGGACGTTCTTTAAAATGTACAAGTCGCCCCCGCCCGGCAACGGATCGAAAAAGCTCTGCCCCACAGTCGTCACCCGATCTGCCACGCCAGCCGCCTGGAAGACTTCAGCCGACCGAGCCACCGTTCGCGGCAGATCGACCAGCGTGCCACGGACTTGAGGCCGGGCCCGGAGCACCTCAACCAACAACGCTCCCGCGCCGCCGCCGACATCCACCACCGTTCTAACGGATTCCCAATCTGCTGGATCGACCAAGACTTCGGGATCCGGGACGCCGTGGCCGGCCGGACCCATCAGCGCGTCGAAGCTGGCGGCGATCTCCGGGTGCGCCTCCAGATCCTCCCAGAACCCGCGGCCGAAAGCCTCGTGATAGGCCGGCTTGCCGCTGCGCACGGCGGATAAAAGCGTTCCCCACGCGTACGCCATGCGGCCGCCAATGCCATCGAGATCGAGGCCCAGGCGCATCGGGCCCTCGATCAGCCCGCGGGCGACTTCATTGAGCGCGAACTGCCCGCGCGCCGGCTCGTCGAAGACACCCTTGCTCACCAGGTGCCGCATCATCCTGTATAACGAGTCGCGATCGGCGCCTGCCAAGGCGGCGAGCTTGTCGATTTCCGAGTTCCCCGCCGCGATGTAATCGGCGATCCGCAACGTGGCCGCCACATGCACGCACCACGGTGTCGCGAGATCGCTTAAAGTCCAGAGGTCCATCACGCCATGATGCCACACGGACGGGTCGCCGCCCGCGCGATAATGGAACATCATGCCCATGGAAACTGGAGGTGCCGGCGCAGCTCGCGCGAATACCGTGTGCCCCGATTGCGGCGGCAGCGGCTGGAAGATCATCGAGCGCGCCGAGTTGTCCGGCGCCGAGCGTTGCGACTGCGTGGCTGGCGAGCGCGCCCGGCGATTGGAGGAGAAGGCCGCTATCCCACCGCTCTATCGGAATGCATCGTTCGACAATTTCCTGCTCGGCGAAAACCCCATCGGCCATCGCGACCTGGCCAATGTGCTGCTCACCGTGAAAGCCTTCTCTCGCGAGTTTCCGACTGACAAGCGCCCCGGCCTGCTGCTGATCGGCGATCCCGGCACCGGCAAGACGCACCTCGCGGTGGCCGCGCTGCGCATCCTGATCTCGCGCGGATTCGAGGGCCTCTTCTTCGATTATCAAAACCTGCTCGACCGCATTCGCGCCGGATTCGATCAAGCCTCCGGCTCCGCCGACCGCGAGGCTTACCGCTTCGCGTTGGATGCCGAGGTGCTCCTGCTCGACGACCTGGGCGCGCATCGCGTCACCGATTGGGTCGAAGACACGGTCACCAGCATCATCACCTACCGCTGCAATAATCGCAAGCCGCTGATCGCCACGACCAACTTGCCGGACCCCGATGCGGGCAGCGTCATGATCGACCGGTCCGGGGTGCTGGGCAAGCCCGACTACAAAACGTCGCTCGCCGAGCGTATCGGTTCGCGGGCCCGCTCGCGTCTATTTGAAATGTGCAAGGTCGTGCGTATGCCCCTGGTCGACGATTATCGATTGCGCAGGTTCTCTTGATGCGCCTGCTCCTGTTGCTGCTGGCGTTTGCCGCAGTCGCGCCTGCCCCGGAGCCGCCCGATCCGCCCGAGTTCGTGCAAGCGGTGGAGTTCCCGTATTACCTCTATCCGCGCCCGCTCTGGGAGCGTGAGCTGGTCTGGCTTAAGACCCTCGGCATCCGCACTGTGGCCTTCTCCGTCCCCTGGAACTGGCACCAGTTGGATAGCGACACCTACGATTTCACCGGCAGCACCAGCCCGCGCCGCGATTTGATAGGCTTCATCCGGCTGCTACGCCGACTCGAAATGCGCGCCTGGATTCGCCCCTTGCCCCCGGTGAAAGGGTGGATCAACGGCGGTTATCCGGCAGGAGTCGCGCCCGACCGCAAGTCCGCCAAGCCGTGGCTGCACGAGTTGGAGAATCTGCTGGCGACTCAGACGGAAAAGCACGGCGGCCCGGTCGCCTTCATCGAGGGCAATGCGGGCATCTTGGATGTGTCTGCGCCGCCCCTGCCGGTCACCGTGGTCTCCGCGCACGACGCCGCCGCGATGACGCGCAGCCGCCAGGCGCTGGCCACCGTGCGCGGCTCCCTGCTCTGGGACGATGTCGAAGATGCGCTGTTTCCCGTCGGATGGGAGAAGCCCGGCGGCCCGCTCTACCGGGCAGGCGCGGTCTCGCTGAATGGCGACGAGCGGCCTACCGTAGCGGCCCTGCGGCGCAACGCGGCGCTCCTGCGCCATTGGGCGGCGCTGCTGCCCGGCATGCGTCCGGAACGCGCGCACCCGGTCAGACTCGCCGCCGGCAAGCTCCCGGCGGGCGTCGCCGCGGTGGAGTTGGTTTCGCGCGCGCCGGGCGTCGCGTCCGCCGTCAGCATCGCCAATGAAAGCCGCAAGGATTTTCAGAGTCCCGTGCGCGCCTGGGATCCTTTCGCCAAACGTGCCGTCGAAATCGAAAACGTCCATCTCGCGCCACACGAGACTTTGTGGCTGCCCGTGAACGTGTCGCTCGGTGACCATGCGCTTTGCCGCGATTGCTCCGCATTTTCCAACGCGGAGCACATTGTCTACGCCACCGCGGAATTGCAAGCCATTGAATTCGAGAATGGCACGCTGGCCATGGAGTTCGCCGCCCCCGCGCCGGCGGAGGTCGTGCTACAGTTCGCGCGAAAGCCCACCGGTCCGTACCTGGCGGGCGGCCATCCCATCGATTTCGACTTTGACGAGAAGACCCTCCGCGCCCGCCTCAAGATCCCCCAGGGCAAGGGGCCTGCCAGCCAGGTGCGTGTGGCGTTGGCTATCGAGCCGCCGGATTCCTCCGCCTTCTTCGAGGATGCTAAACGCCTGATCGTCGGCCAGCCGAACCTTATTGCTACTTCCTACTCCTCCGAAGCGCTGGCTGATCGCTCGCGGCTGCGCTTGCCGGAAGGATTCACCGCCAAGGCCACCAAAAAATCCCCCCTCGAAATTGATTATCAGTTGGATGTGCCCGCCGACGCCCTCCACGGCGACTGGACCGATCTGGCCATCGAGGCCGACGGCGTGCCGCTCGGCCGCGCACATTTGCAACTGTTCCGGCCTGCGTCGGTCCACGTCGCCGATGCCATCCGTCTGCATTTCGGCGCCGCGGAATTCGCCGCGGAGCCTGCCATTATCCCCATCGACGCCACGGCCGGCCGCCAGGTGGACGTCCACGTCCGTAACAACGCGCCGGAAATTCGGAGTTACCAGATCCATCCGGCGGGCGATGGCTTTCAGTTCCTCCCGCCGCAGGCCGAGTTGAATTCCGGAGCGATCATGGACCGCGTCGTCGAGTTTCGCGTCTTCCCCGACAACGCCGCTCCAGGCCTGCACGACTGGAACCTGCAATTCTCCGGCGGGACGAAGATCGAGATCCCGGCGCGATTCCTGGTGATCCCGCGCGGCCGTGCGATCGCCTGGTCCGCCGACTTGGATAGCGACGGTTCGCCCGAGTGGATCCTGGAAAACCAGAAGGTGCGTGCGGTATTTTCGGCCCAGGATGGCGGACGCTGGCTCGAGTTCGTTTGGAAGGACTCCAGCCCGAACGGCCTGAACGTCCTGCCGGAAAACGGCGCACTCGCGGGCGCCGGTTCGGTGGAAGTGCGGCCCGGCGATGGCGCGCTCGAATTCACCGGCAAAGACTGGAAGCGGACCGTGCGGCTCGCTGGCGCCGAAGGCAAGCTCACCGTCGAACAGACTACGCCCCTGGCCGCTGAGACCCTCGAAACCGGCAAGCACAACGAAATCACCTTTCAGGTCGTACGCGAATCTGCCACGCGGGCCGTCTACTCGTTGCAGAAGTAACAAAGGAGTAGAATTGAATCCAATGCCCCGACCTGGTCAGAGGCCGTATCTTTTCCTTTGCCTCCTGTCTGCTGCCCTGGGAAGCGGACAAGCTCAAACCCAGCAGCAGCCTCCCGGCCAAAATGTAGCCGAGATGACCACCCACGACACGCCGGCGACATTCCGCACTCGAGTCAATCTCGTGCAGGTTCCCGTGGTCGTGCGCGATCGTGAAGGTCATGCCGTCGGCAACCTCCGCAAGGAAGACTTCCAGGTCTTCGATCAGGGCAAGCTGCAGGTGATCACCAATTTCACGGTCGACAAATCGGGCGGCCAGACGACCAGCGCAGAAGCGGCCCCTGCCGGACCGGCCACGGAAGCGCCACCCGGAGAAAAGCCGCTAGCCGCCATGCCCGATCGCTTCGTGGCTTACTTCTTCGACGATATCCATCTGGTTCAAGGCGACCTCGTGCAGGTACGGGACGCCGCCGAGCGCCATCTGAACGAGTCCCTCACCCCTGGGGACCGTGTCGGCATCTTCACCACCTCAGGGCGGACCACCCTCGACTTCACCGACGATCGCGCAAAGGTTCATGAGACGCTTCTGCGTCTCCGTCCCCAACCGATCGCCCGGTCCATGACCGCCGAATGCCCGGATATCGATTACTACCAGGCGGACTTGATCATGAACAAGAATGATCCAACGGCGCTACAAGCAGCTACACTTGAGGCTATTCTTTGTATGAGCCTCGATCCGACCGATCAGTCCTCCACGCAACAGGCGCAATCCATGAGTCGAGCGACGGCGTCGCGTGTAATAAACGAAGGCGACGCGGAAACCCGTGTTTCCCTCACCACCCTCAGGGATGTGGTCCGTAGGATATCCACGATGCCCGGAAAACGGAGCATCATCCTCATCTCGCCCGGATTCCTCACGCTGTATGATATCCAACAGGAGAAGACCGAGATCATCGACCGCGCTATACGTTTCAATGTCATCATTAGTACCCTTAACGCGCGCGGCTTGTTTACCGTGATTCCCGGCGGAGATGCCAGCCAGCCAGGGCCGCAGAGTCCCATCGCCGCGGCCATGAAGTCCCAATACCAGACGGCCAGCGCGCTGGCGGAGGAGGATGTGCTCGCCGAGTTGGCCTCTGGTACCGGCGGTGCATTCTTCCACAACAACAACGACCTGGTCGAAGGATTCAAACGGGTGGCCGCGCGACCCGAATATGTCTATGTGCTGGGCTTCTCGCCCCAAAACCTCAAGCTGGACGGCCGCTTTCATTCGTTGAAAGTTACCCTCCAAAATGCCAACAAGCTGAACCTGCAAGCGCGCCGCGGTTATTACGCACCCAAGCACATGGCCGACCCGGAGGAGACGGCCAAAGAAGAAATACAAGACGCGCTGTTCTCGCGGGAGGAACTGCGCGACATCCCGGTCGAAATACACACGCAGTTTTTCAAATCCAGCGAATTGAACGCCCGGGTCGCCGTCATGGTTCGTGTCGACGTGAGGCGCCTGAAGTTCCGAAAAGAGAACGGCCGAAACTGCGACGATCTGGCGATCGTATCCGCTCTGTTCGACCGCAATGGAAATCTCGTCACGGGGACTCACAAGAACATCGAGATGCGCTTGCGGGATCAAACGCTGGAAAACCGGCTGGGCTCGGGGATTACCGTAAAAAGCAACTTTGATGACGTGAAGCCAGGCAGTTACGTGATCCGACTGGTGGTCCGGGACTCGGAAGGACAACTTATGGCCGCGGCCAATGGCGCCGTCGAAATTCCCTAAACGGCAGGTGAGACAGGCAAGTGAGACAAGCAGGTGGGGCAGGCGCTTTCGCCTGCCAACTGTGTCGACTTGCCTATAGCACCCTCCGCCGCCATATAAAGGAGTAGAATTAAATGGTTCCAATAGGCGGCCGATGGCTAAGGCGTGCGTTTTCCTGTTTGGCTGTGCTGGCCAGCGCGGAAGGTCACGTCCGGCAGCAGCCGCCAAACCAGACCGCCGAGATGACCTCACGCTACACGCCAGCTACTTTCGGCGCCACAGTCAATCCGATCCGGCTGGTGGTGCGGAACTCGGAAAGACAACTGATGGCAGCGGCCGGTGGCGCTGTCGAGATTTCCTGAATGGAGGTATAACATGAAGCTTCGCTGCATCCTACTGCCGATTGTCATGATCGGCTTCGCCGCCGCCGCGGCCATGGCGCAAGACTCTCAGGCCCCGCCCGGCTCCGTTGTCATCAAAACCGAGGCGCGCGTGGTTCTGGTGGACGCCGTCGTCACCGACAAGAAAGAAAACTACGTCAACGATCTTCAAGCCAAGGACTTCAGGGTCTGGGAAGACAACAAAGAACAGACCATCACCAGCTTCTCGTTCGAGGCCGATCCCAACTCGCCAAACAACAATCAGAAACATTATCTGGTGCTTTTCTTCGATAACTCCACAATGGATTTCGGCGATCAGGCCCGCGCGCGCAAGGCCGCGGCGCAGTTCATCGACGCCAACACCGGTCCGAACCGCTTGATCGCCATTGTCAATTATGGAGGTAGCATCAGTCTCGCGCAGAACTTCACCTCCAACGCCGAAAGGCTGAAGCAAGTTGTCAGCGGCGTGAAGTTCTCGTCGGTTTCGCCCAATGAGCCGGTGGAAGTCGCATCCACTGGCATCCCCTCGTTAGGCAAGGCTGAGGCACAATTCGGCGTGTGGGACGAGTTGCTTGCCCTGCGAAGCATGGCCAAGCTTCTGGCGCCCATCCCCGGCCGCAAAATCTTCGTAATGTTCACGTCCGGTTTCCCCCTGAAACCCGATATTATGTCCGAGTTGACCGCGGTGATTAACGACTGCAACAAGGCTAATGTGGCGGTCTACCCGATCGATGTCCGCGGACTCGCCACCGGTGTCACTGCGGGGCCGGGTGGCGCGTCCCTTTGGTCCCCGTCCAACTCTCAGCCGGTCGTGCTGCTCCCGGCTGCTTTTGGCATGACGAATTCATTTTTCCAGCATGGCGGCGGTGCGGCCGGCGGCGGTGGCGCCGGCGGAGGAGGCGGTAGAGGCGGCGGGACCGGCACTGGCACGGGCAGTGGCACCGGCGGTGGGACCGGCGGCGGTAAAGGCGGCGGAACCGGTACCGGAACCGGCGGAGGAACTGGCGGCGGCAAAGGCGGCGGAACCAGCGGCGGCGGTGGTACGAACTCGACCCTGAATCCCTACACCAACAATCCATACAATCAGTCGCGTGTGATTGTTCCCACAATACCGGCGAGCACGGCCACCAACCAGCAAGTCCTCTATGCGCTGGCATCCGGCACTGGCGGCTTCGTCATCGCCAACACGAACGACCTCTTGGGCGGCCTCGAGAAAATCGCCAAAGAGCAAAACCAGTTCTACTTGCTTGGCTATGCCGCGGGCGAATCTCCGGAGGGAAGCTGCCATACCCTGAAGGTCAAAATCGATCGCCCGGGAACCAACCTGCGCGCGCGGAGCGGATATTGCAATGTCAAACCCGTCGACGTGCTGGCCGGAAACGCGACCGAAAAGGATTTGGAGAACCGCATTGCCGGCACGGCGGCTGGAGTGTCCGGCGGCACCATGGAAGCTCCCTTCTTCTACACCTCGGCCAACACTGCCCGCGTGGATGTGGTCATGGAAGTCCCCTCCGAAAGCATCAAATTCGATAAGTCCCATGGAAAATTCCTCGCGGAATTGAATATCTTGACCATCGCTTACCGCCCCGACGGAACCGTGGCGGCCCGCTTCAGCGACACCAAGAAGATCGAGGTGGAGAGCAAGAAAGAGTTGCCGGGCTTCACCCAGCAGCCTTACCACTATGACAACCAGTTTGACATCGCCTCCGGCCAGTACACTCTGAAGGCCGTGTTCAGCAGCGGCGGCGCCAGTTTCGGGAAGCTGGAACTTCCGCTGAGCATCGAGCCTTATGACAACAAACAATTCGGTTTGAGCGATATGGCCCTGAGCAAAGAAGTGCATAAAGTCTCCGCGATAGGTTCGGACCTCGATCAGGTATTGCTGGAGGGCCGCACACCCCTGGTCGCTCTGGGATATCAGTTCACCCCTTACGGAGCGAACCGGTTCAAGAAGACCGATAACGTCGTCCTTTATGCGGAGGTCTACGAACCGCACATTCTGGACGCGACGCCACCGGTGGTGGGGGTCGAGCTGCGCGTGCTCGACCGCAAGACTAAGGAGGCCAAGCAAGACTCCGGAATGATAGGTGTGAACAACGAGATCCGCGCCGGTAATCCCGTGATTCCCGTCGGGCTCAAACTGCCAACCGATAAGCTCGCTCCAGGCTCCTACAGCCTCGAATTGAAGGCGACGGATTCGGCCGGCAACACCAAGGTGCGCGTGAGGGATTTCGAACTGGAGTAGGAGGTGGGGCAGGCGCTTTCGCCTGCCAACAATTTTTTTCATACCTTCTGAGGGAAGGGTGCCGCGAGCCCGCCTGCGGATCCGCGTCTGCGGCGCGAAAGTACTCCTTCACAATCCGTGTCGGAGCAAGCTTCCCCCGTCTGCGAAAATCGGATTCGGCGCCGCCGACTTTATCGCGCTGGCATGGAGCGCGCTGCTGGTTCTGCTCCTGCTGGCTTCCCTTCGCGGGGAGCCGCCGTGCGCGCCTTTGCAATGCGAACGCGCTGATGCGTAGCGCACGCTCGACGACTTTAGCTCCTGCCGGCGCAGGCGAGCTTGCTCGCCGCAGCGGCAGCGTGGGGCAGGCGCTTTCGCCTGCCAACCGGCGAACTTCAGTTCACCGGCTAGGCAAGCTTTGCTCGCCTATTGCGCCGAGCTGGACTTATCTCTCGCCAGATCGACAACTTCCAGCGTGGGTTTCTGGAGGTAATCCAAATGGCAGCCGCTGTCTCACTCTTATTTTTCGACTCTTGGACTTTAAGTAGGAAGCGGCCAGTAAATCCGGCCGCTCGAACTTCGGCCGGTTTTCGGTCACAACTTTCGAAAATAACGCCACGCCGCATCAACCAAACCACTTACCGCCCTACCGCCCTCCCCGCTACGTCCGTTTTTCAGCACCCGCCTTGTAGCATCGAATCGGGTAAGAGTGCGTGTCCCTCCTACCCCAAAGGAAAATCTCACATGATAATCTCAGACAAACAGCAAGAAGCAAACCAGCAGAATGCGCAGCATTCTACCGGTCCGGTGACTCCCGAGGGTAAGGCCTCCGTGCGCCTCAACGCCCTCACCTACGGCTTACGTGCCCGTAGCACTCTCATCCCCGGCGAAGACCCCGAGGAATACAAGCAGCTCTGGGACGAACTCTCCGCCGAGTGGCAGCCTCAAACCCGCACCGAGCGGCTCCATCTGGAACAGATGGCCACAAACCAATGGTTGCTCGCCCGCATTGCCAGAGGCGAGCGCCAAATCTTCGAAGCCGACCTCGAGATCAAAGAGCAGTTGGTCCTGCTGAACTACGCATCCACGTATCGTGTGCGCCTGGAGCGATCCTTCACCTCTGCCCTGCACCACTTGAAGCAGGCCCAAAAGGAGCGTCAGGCGCGCCAGCGGCAGCAAGCGCAAACCGCGAAGGCCGTACAAGCCGAGCACGCAGCCCCGCACCCCGACTACGCGATGTCCGCGGGCACCGAGGCTCACCCAGCCTTCGGTTCGCCCGTCGCCTCCGATACCCGTTAGCAATCCGACCCCCTCGGTCTTTGACAACCGGACCGCACGTCACAACGGACAAGCGATCACTGTCCCCAAAACCACCCCAAAAACACAACCCCGCGTCCCGGCCCAAGCCCCCAACCCCGACCGCTGACCCCCACCCCCTGCCCCCGGGCGAGCAAAGCAGCCCCTAGCCCCCAACCCCGCCTTTAGTTCCAACCACATGGGCTTCGATTGTTCAGGAAAGACAAAACCACCAGCCACCAGCCACCAACCACCAGCCACGGGAGCGAAGCGAAGCCCGGCGGCGGCCAAAAGGCCGCATTGCCGCGTCTCCGTGCTACATTGTAGAATCTAAAACTTACATGCGAGATGTCATAATTATAGGCTCTGGCTGCGCTGGGAACACGGCGGCGGTGTATGCGGCGCGCGCCAATCTGAAGCCGCTGGTGGTGATGGGAAAGCACGCCGGCGGGCAGTTATCCATGACCACGCTGGTCGAGAATTTTCCCGGCTTTCCGGAAGGCGTCAACGGCCCGGATCTCGTCGAGAACATTAAAAAGCAGGCCGAGAATTTTGGCGCCGAATACGTTCACGGCGACGTGGTCGACACGGACCTCTCGCGGCGCCCGTTCCGCATCAGCGTAGAACATGAATGGCTCGAAACCCGCACGCTGATCGTCGCCTCCGGCGCGTCGGCGCGCTGGCTGGGCCTGGATTCCGAGCAAAGGCTCATCGGCCACGGCGTCAGCTCTTGCGCCACTTGCGACGGCTTTTTCTATCGGGGCAAGAAGATCATGGTGGTGGGCGGAGGCGATTCGGCCATGGAAGAGGCCAACTTCCTGACGCGCTTCGGGTCCGAAGTGGCGCTGGTCCACCGGCGCGACCAGTTCCGCGCATCCAAGATCATGCTCGATCGCGCGCAGAAGAATCCCAAGATCAAGTTTCTTCCCAATACCGTGGTAGAAGACATTTTTGATGCGAGCCAGCACCTGGTCACCGGAGTGCGATTGAAGAACCTGGCAACCGGGGCGATCTGGCAGCAGGAAGTGGATGGGTTTTTCGTAGCCATTGGACACATCCCCAATACCGCTGTGTTCAAGGGACAGATCGACACGGACGCCGACGGCTACATCCTCTCCAAAGGCGGCGCGCGAACCAATATTCCGGGCGTGTTCCATGCCGGAGACGTCGAGGACCGCGTCTATCGGCAGGCCATTACCGCTTCGGGCGCCGGTTGCAGGGCCGCCATGGAAGCCGAGCGGTTCCTGGAAGCGGAAGGGCATTGAGAAGCGGAAGGGCATTGACATGATCGAACGTTTGAGCCCGCCGGGCGTACCCGCGCCGCGCGGCCCTTATTCTCCGGCGGTACGCGCGGGCGACTTTATTTTTGTCTCGGGACAGGTACCGGTGGATCCGGCAACCAACCAAGTGCAGCTTGGCGATATTCGCGACGAGACCCGCCTGGTGCTGACCAACATCCGCCGCATTCTGGAAGGCTGTGGCGCAAGCATGGGCGACGTGGTGAAGTGCTCGGTGTTCCTGGCGAACGGCAACGACTTCGCCGCCATGAACGAGGTCTATACCGAGTTCTTCGGCGCGCAGAAGCCCGCCCGGACCACGGTGGCGTGCCAGTTTGCCATGTTGGGGCTCAAGGTGGAGATCGACTGCATCGCCTACCACCCGGGCCCGGCCGGCGCCCTAAGTTAGTGGGGTGGGGCAGGCGCTTCCGCCTGCCAACCGCGTCCTTCAGCTCGCGATCACTTGGCACTGTTGAGACAGTGGGGTGGGGCAGGCGCTTCCGCCTGCCAACCGCGTCCTTCAACTCGCGATCACTTTTCATCGCCTGATTTTCCATAAGAGAAAGCGCTCCTCGTTGGCACTGTTGAACAGTTGGGGTGGGGCAGGCGCTTCCGCCTGCCAACCGCGAACTTCAGCCCGCAATCACTTATGCAGCCAGATATCCATTCCGATTCCGTTCGCGTCGATCCGAACCGAACGAAACTGCGTCTCCGCAAGAAGCCGCTCGAAATCCGCTTTCGTGTAAGCCCGCTTGAGGAGCATGAAGCGAAAGGTCAGCCGCGTGACCCATGCGCTGAAGACCCCGAGGCCCATGCGCGCTACCTCCTCGTGGATCGATTCGAGCGACGCGTCGTGGCGCAGATCGACGATCAGGGCGCTTCCGCCGAGCTTCAGGACGCGGTGCATCTCCTGCAGCGCTCGCACGGGCTCCGAAAAGTTCTTGAACGCGGCGCGGCAAAAGACGAAGTCGAACTGGTTGCCCTCAAAAGGCATGTCCGATGCGCTGCCCAGGCGGAATTCCACGCGTGCACCGGCCTGCGCCGCATTACGTTGCGCGATCTCGACGAACGTCTTGCTGATGTCCAGTCCGGTGATTTGGTAGTCGCCCAGTTTTGCCAGTTCGATCGCAAAGTATCCCGGCCCCGGCGCGACTTCCAGGACCTTGGCGCCCGGAGCCAGCAGCCCGGCGGCGCGGCGCGCATCGGACTTGAAAGCGTTCATCGACTTGCCGGTGTTCTTCGCATACCACTTCGCGATCGAACCTTCCATCCCGACGCCTTTGTAGGCTTTCACGGCACTGCTCATGGATCTTCCTCCATCTGTTGATTGCTTGTTTAATAAGCTACTTCAAAACTATGCTATCCTGGGGGCGATGTCAAGACCTCATCGCAAAGAGTTGACCGAACGGCTGGAGCGCTCCGTGCGCCAATCGATCGCGTCCGCGATTCTGTTCAACCAAAAGGTCGCGGACGATGTGGGGATCAACCTGCGCGACTTGCAGGTCCTGCATCTTCTGCAGTTGCATGGGCCCTCGACGCCTCGCGACTTGGCGCGCTGGGCGTGCGTCACCACCGGCGGTATGACGGTAGTGTTGGACCGTCTCGAAAAGGGCGGCTACGTCAAACGCGAGCCGAATCCGGCCGACCGGCGCAGTTGCATCGTGCATCTGATTCTGGAAAGCCTGCGCCCGCTCGAAGGAGTATACCGCTCGAAGGGCGAACAACTCTCCGGCGTCATCGAGCGCTATAAAGACAGAGACCTGCGCCTGCTCATCGAATTCTTCGAGCAGATTAACGGCCCAGAGCTGGACGAATAACCTGGCGGCGCGGAGCAGGCCCGTGAGCTACGGCTTCTTCTCCGACCACGGCGGCACAATGTGGTTGACGCGCGCGTAGGCAATCGCCTGGCCCAGATGCTCGCTGAGATGGTCGCCCATTTGAATGAGGAGACCATGTAGCGTAAGAGGCCGCCCGAAGAAGTCGGTTTTATTTTGCAGATCGCTATCCGGCATCCCGCGGATGAAATCGCGGGCCAGGTGAAATGCCTGGTCCATGATGTCCACCGTCTCCGCCTTGCTCTTGATGGCCCTCTCCGCCGCAAATATCTCCGGCATCTCAAATCCGCGCTTCATGTAGACGGCCGCCAAATCGTGCGCTGGACCTTGGGGCGCCTTCAGCCCCGCATAGGAACAGAACAGGAGCGTGCTGCCCGCCATATGCACAAAGACCTCGCCGAAGGAGCGTACGCCTTCCATGGGCCGCCAGGTATATTTCTCCTCTGGAACGGCCTTCGCCAGCGCCAGGCATCTACCGGCCGCGCCGAGGAACGGATCGAGCACCTCCTGGCGGGCCGGGGAAATCTTGGGGGCCGAGGCGGATTCAGCCTTCTCCTGCGCGGGCAGAATCACGGGAGCAAGGAGCAGAACGGCCAGTAACCGGTGTGTTCGCATGTTTCGCTTATAGCACGGCGGCGACTTTGCGGGGCAGCCAATCTTGGCTGCAGCCGGCCATAAGAAGCCGGCATACCCTACATTTCATCGGACTTCGGCGGAAGGGCATGGTCAGTGATCAACGAGTAGCGTCGTAGATAACTGGTTGGCAGACGACAGCGTCTACCAGGCGATCACCCTGCTAAACCCGGCAGCCCGCCCACAGCCGGTGCGTTCTTAACCCCGCGCACAACCGCTTGCGCCACGGCTTCCGCCGCCGCCACGCCTAACGTGTTCACGTCGGCCTGTGCCTCGCCGATCGAGAGCGCAAAGACCAGGTCGCCATCGAACATGGTGTTCACCGGGTATATGGTCCGCGCCATCCCCAGACCTGCCAGTTGGGCTAGTTTGGTGGCCTGGACCTTCGAGAGGCGCGCGTTCGTGGCTACTACGGCCAGCGTGGTGTTGCGCCGTTCGAAGCCGCCGACCAACCCGCCCGCCTTCATCTGGGCTTCCGTGTCCGCCAGTTCGCGGCTGTCCGGAGCGCGGCGGGCGCCCGCGATCAGCTTACCCGTGGCCGGATCGCGCACGTCGCCGAACGCATTCACCACCACCAGCGCCGCCACCAGCAGTCCACCGTTCAGCTCTACCAGTCCGGAGCCGATGCCTGACTTCATCGCCTGGCGCATGCCGAAAATCTTACCCACGGTGGCGCCCGTGCCCGCGCCCACTGCGCCTTCTTTCACCGGATCGGCGGTGGCCGCGGCCGCCGCGCTCTCGCCCA
>Ga0187858_10003823_pt1 | contig 14419 bp, 11 predicted proteins | sample June2016WEW_8_15_FD_133015 | JGI IMG/M metagenome (GOLD analysis project Ga0187858, IMG submission 133015) | Peatland microbial communities from SPRUCE experiment site at the Marcell Experimental Forest, Minnesota, USA - June2016WEW_8_150 | ecosystem: Environmental > Terrestrial > Soil >...
ATTACTGGAATTCAAGCACCCATCGAACACAGTTCGAGTCGGGAATGTTTTAAGTTGCCAGCATTCAACCTTGCACCAGGTTTCTTGTGTTAAAATCAAGCTACCCCCTATGAGAGACGGGCCGAATCGGTTCCTAACCGGTCGGCTCGTCTTTTATATCAAGAAAAACCATTGATCGCAGAAACATACCTAAATCTTTATGCCTAGTAATGTCCGTAGCATTGACAGGTTATTACTTGTGTAGGGGTAGTATATTATCAGCGCATCGGCACGCAAGTACGCGAGCAACCAAATCCGCTAGGCCCCTCAGTGCCATTGGGCATATGCCAAAAATGCCAGGCTGTGGATATGACACCGACAACAATTGCTTGCCCAGTATGCGGGAGTACATCAGATTTTCGCGTCGTGCAGCTTGCACAACCGCGCGGCTTTCGTACACTTTACCAAGGTGGCCGCGACTTCGATGGGGTTTTCGAGTGGACGCCTCGAGCATCGCGGCCAAAAACAGATGCTGCCCCTCTGCCGATGATCCAACATCTCAATTTCGAATTTTGGTCAGGCGAACGAGATGTCTGCGTCGTGAACGACAATGCTGGACAGTTGTTCCAATTTGAAAAGATGGCCCAAGGGGAAACATGGGTAACGCGAGATGCAGTAAACCAAATCAACATGCAGCGAAGGGATGATGGCCTCTTGCCCATATCAGTGCGGTATGCTACCGGAGCCCCCGATCCCCGTGCGCTTGGTTCAATCAAACGCACAGACTTGCTTGTACTCGGCCTCCGAGATGTGCCAACAGTTTTGGATTTGGAGCCGCTACGAGTGGAAGGTCGGGCCGCCCTATATTCTTTTGGCTTTTTGATACGGCGTGCTGCTGCTGCCCTTCTGGACATCAACGAATGGGAAATGCGAATCGGGATGAGAGTAATTCGCAATCCACAAGGAAGCATCGTCGGACAGGTTTTCCTTTCTGACGCTCTGGAGAATGGTGCGGGATACTGTTCGCAATTCGCCACACTTCCTACAATGGAACGTCTTCTTCATTCCGCAGTCGATCTTGCCACTTCATTCTTTAGTGTAGACTACGCGGCTAACCATGCTGCGCGATGTCAAACTTCATGCCCCGACTGCTTGCGTGACTATAGCAACCTTGCTTGGCACAACATTCTCGATTGGCGAATGGCCCTTGACCTTACTCGGCTTGCGCTAAACGCAAACGAACCAGTAGACTTCACGACACTCCACTGGCAACCACTCGTTGCTGCGGCAACACCACCCTATTTCAATGCCCTCGGTTGGGAAGCGATGACGTTAGGTGGCTTGCCCGCTGCACGCTCCGGATCACAAGGCGAATTTATCGTACATCCGCTTTGGTCCAATCTCCACCCATCCATTTTACAAGCTAGGGCTGATGCTCTAGAAGCGGGAATTTCACAACCTCAGGCTAAGACCATGTTTGAGCTAGTTCGAAGACCGTTCTGAATGGTCTGATCCTAAACAGACTACTTGTGGTATGCTTTGCATGGTGAAACTCAAGACTTTCGAAGTTTCTAAAACTTCGGAAGTCTATTAAGTGATGTTTGTTATTTATGGATATAATCCCCTATTCACACCACCCAATCCAGCTTTGAATGTACGGAGTGTTAAAAACGTTCATCGCCGGTGATAACATGTTCTCCAACCCTTTCCGCCAGGGTCAGGCATAGACCCTTCACCGCTGAGCACACCTCGCGCTGCGCACCTCCTATCCGTCATATTTCCGAATAAACTCCTCCACCTGCTCCACCAGACTCCGGTTGCCAACGAAGAAGGGCGTGCGCTGGTGCAGGGTTTACAGCGGGATGTACAGGATGTTCTGTGGCCCGTCCGAGGCCAGGCCGTCGGCCTGCTCGGCCAGGAAGACCAGCGGGATGGCCTCATACATCAGGCGTAGTTTGCCGTGCGGTTTGGCGGGGTCGCGGCTGTCGGCCTGATAGGCGAACACGCCTCCGGCCAGCAGATTGCGATGGAAATCCGCCACCGCGCTTGGCATTTTGGCGACCTCCTGGTCGGCCGCTGGAACGTATTCTGTGACAAAATCTTTTCCGGGAAAAATAAATGGAATGGCATCGTTCTTTCGGACGAATGGCTTCTGCCACATGTCCTCACGGTGATCAATCACCGAGCTGTGATCAACGCCCGTTAAAACGGGTTAGCCGGATTTATCCGGCGTGCATACTAGCCCGGTGATTTATCGCCGGGCGGTTATGGTAGGCACTGCACCGGATGGGTTATTTGAACGAGCGGCCAAGCGAGTTGCAGGGAATGACAAGCTTTTTGGCAAAATCCCGTATAATTTCCTTATCGCATATTTGATTCATCGAGGTAAGTAATTAGCTTATCTACTCAAAGAGTTGTGCATTGGTATCTTCCATAACAAGGGGCAAGACCATATCAATGATATAAGGAGATTCAAAGCATGTCCAATCAAGAGGTTCTGTTTCCGTTAAAGAACTCATACCAGGATTTTGTTGAGCTTATTCTCCCGCTATCCAATGAGCTCTTCCTGTCTTCCATGGACGGATGGTCTCCCCGGGACGTGGTTGCGCACCTGATCGGCTGGAATCGCCTGATGATCGAGGCTTCATCATCCATTCTGGCAGGGAAGGTGCCGGCGTACTACGCTGACACTAGCAACGATTACAGTACCATCAACGCGGGATTCACCACGAAATACTTGTCCCACTCGAAGCAAGAACTCCTCTCTGAACTTAAATCTTCGCTGGAAAGTTTCGAGGCATTTATCCTGGACTTGCCGGATAACGAAATGATGGCGGATCACGGCGTCCGCCATTATAGTGGTATTCCGGCTACGGTCAGCAAGATTATTAATTCCCTGGCAGGTGATTATCAGTCCCATACCCGCCAAATAAAAGCGTCGTTGAACCAGAAAGAAGTCCATTAAAACAGCTTAACAAAAAATGCCAGGGACTTTTGGAAGAACACCCAAGACTGGCAACCGGGAATCCGGTCATTAACGAGACTTCCGAAGTTTTAAGAAACTTCGGAAGTCTGGAATCTGGATCCTTGCACACTTACCTGGCTCGCTTGGAGCAGGAATTAGTCATATTTCCTGATTAATTCCTCCGCCCGCTCCACCAGGCCGCGGTTGCCAACGAAGAAAGGCGTGCGCTGGTGCAGGGTTTGCGGCGGGACGTCTAGGATGTTCCGTGAGCCGTCTGAGCTGAGCCCTCCGGCCTGCTCCGCCAGGAATGCCAGCGGGATCGCTTCATACAATAAGCGCAGTTTGCCGTGCGTTTTGGCGGGGTCGCGGCTGTCGGCCGGATAGGCGAACACGCCTCCGGCCAGTAAATTGCGGTGGAAATCCGCCACCAGTGAACCGACGTGCCGCCCCGACAGGCCGGGCGAGCCCGGCGCTTGCCCCTGCAGCCAGGCGGTATAGGCCTGCATGCCCTTGCTCCAGTATTTTTCGTTGCCCTGGTTGAGGCTGTAATATTGGGGGCGGTTCCGGAATGCGCATGGAGGGATGGGACAGCAGGAATTCCCCCACCGACGGGTCGAGCGTAAAGCCGTTCACGCCGCGCCCGGTGCTGTAAACCAGCATGGTGCTGGTGCCGTATAGGAGATAGCCCGCTGCCACCACCTGCCGGCCCTTTTGCAGGCAATCCGCCAGGCTGCCGCGCCCGTCCGTGATCTTGTGATAGATGCAGAAGATCGTCCCCAGGCAAATGTTGTAATCGATATTGGAGGATCCATCCAGCGGGTCGAACAGCAGCACATATTTCCCGGCCGGATATTTTTTGGGGATGGGCAGGAAATCCTCATGTTCCTCGGAGGCCATCACCGCCACCCGCCCGGTGTGGTCATTCATGTTGAAGAAGGTCGCGTCGGCGAACTGGTCCAGCTTCTGCACCTGCTCGCCCTGGATGTTGGTCTCGCCGGTTCGGCCAAGGATCTCGGCCAGCCCAGCCCGGTTGGTCTTGCTGGCAATGATCTTGCCGGCCAGCGCGATGTCGTACAGCAGGGCTGTCAGCGTACCGGTCGCCCCGGGGAAGGAGCTCTGTTCCTCCAGGATGTGCCGTTCGATGGTGACGATCTGCCCGGGTTGCTTGGTTTCATTAGCCATGCCTGCCTCCTTGCTCATTGTTCTTTCGAATAATTACCAATCCAGATCACCCAATCCATGTTGGGATGAACAGCATTGTAAAGGCGTTTATCGCCGGTGACAAACGGTTCGGCGAACCGTTCTGCCAGCGTCAAATAAGCCGCCTCATAGGCGCTGCGTTCAAACCGGCGCGCCATGGGCAACATTTCCCCCCACTCCAGCGGTAGCAGGTCGATATTAAGTGCTGCGGCAGTTTGCAGGATCTCAGCCGCTTGCGCCTCAGCGATACGCCCGCGCCGTTCGGCTTGCCAGACCGCATTGCTTACTTCATATAAGAGTAATTCCGGAGCCTTGAGTCGCATCCGCCCCGAGGCGTGCTGGCGAAGCAACGCTTGTGCCTGCGGCTGGGCTTCATCTGGAAAGAAAGCGCTTAACAAGACACTGGCATCCAGGATCATTCTTCCCCCTCCAGCTCATGCCGGGAGGCCTGGTACAGTTCTGACGCGGTCACCCCACTCTCGCGCAGGTTTTGTGAAAGCCGAACCACGTTGTTATAGGCTTCGAACTGCCGCAGGCGTTCATACTCTTCGGGCGAGATGATAACTCCCACCGCCTTTCCTCGCCGGGTAAGCAGGATGGGGTTTTCCTGGGCCTGCTTAAGCAGGGAGGAAAGCCGGTTGTGTGCATGTGCAATGGGGATGGTAATCATATTGTCTCCAACTGTCTATTTAATATAGACATTATACACGACAATTCGTCTTTTTCCACTCCGCCTTTCTCCCGCTGGGACGAGTGCCCGTCAGGGTAGAGAGCAAATCCTCCTGACGAAAAGTCTGGATAGTTGGGCTGGGGGAAAGTCACCCGATATCCGTTTGACTGCGCTTGCAGGCCTCCTACCGCTTACTCATTCACCCATCCGACTATCCGATTATTTGACTCTTGGACGATCAAACAATCCCAAAAAGCCCTTTTGTTTGCAAAAACAACCCCAAAATCGCATAAAACAACGCCTTTTTGGGAACATCAATTCCATTGGAACACCTGCCTCAGGCCCATTGAACCCCATATCTGGTGCAAAAGCAAGTTTTCAATCCCACTAGTGGTGGCCTGCTGGTTTTTGTCCCTCGTTGTTTTCAACCAACGATCGCGCGGAACCCAAAAAACGGGGTTTTCCCCGGGCCCATTCTTTGGGGGGCGCCTACGCCGGTTCCGGCCGGCCAGCTAATAATTTTCTCATCTTGATGGGCTATTATTCAGTCGATCTAATAATTAAGCAATATCACGGTGCAAGCATGCAAAGTACAAATCCCATTCTCAATGCAAGCCCCAAATCGGAGCGCCGGCCGCGCCTCAGCTTTGGCTTCAGCTGGTTGATCATCCTTCCGGCCGGCCTGTGGGGCATCCTGGACTATTACCTGCCGCTCCTGGGAGGCACGCTCAGCCGGGCCGGGACATGGATCGTGACCGCGGGCATCCTCGTGCTGGCGGCAGTCTCGCTGGCCTGCCACATACTGGCGCACTGGGGGGCGGCCCGGCTGGTCGGGGAAAAGCTGCCGGCGCACCTGACCCTGCTGATCTTCGGGGAGGCTGCCCAGTGCTGGCCAACCGCCGCTGCCGGCGCTCAGGAGCTCCTGATCGCGGTTGCCGGGCCGCTGGTCAATCTCGTGCTGGCCGGCCTGGCATACCTGGTCTGGGCCAACGTGACCAACGAGGCCGTCAGCCTGATCGCGCTTTTCCTGTGTGGTTTCAACCTGTGGTTATTCGTCATCAATTTGATCCCGGTTTTTCCCTTCGATGGCGGGCGCATTTTCAGGTTGAGCCTGCGCGGCTTGATCTCTGGCGCGACCACCCACCGCTTCCGGCTGGTTGGCCTGGTCTTGGCGGTCCTCCTGACCGGCTGGGGCGTTTTCCTGATCCTGCAACATTCGCGCTTCAGTTGGGAGACTGGCCTGATCACCGGCCTGTTCGTGCTCCTGATCCTGGATGGCCTGCGCTTTCGCCCGGCCGAGGAAGAGCCCTCCGGGCCGGACGCGCCGGAACGAAGAGCGAAATATCGATTCATCCGCAGCCTGGGAGCCGGGCTGCTGTGCCTGGCGATGCTGGCAGCCGCCTCCGCCCTGGCATTGACCGACAACGGCCTGGATGCCCCCGGGGTGGCCCTCTCGGTCGGGCCGATGATCAAGCTGCCCGCCCAATACCAGCACGCCTTCAAGGGCCAGTTCTACCTGGTCACGGTCATCTCCCAGGCTCCCATCACCGCTGGGGAGTGGCTGGCTGGCAAGGTCAGCCCGGCGCTCCAGATCGTGCCACCCGAGCAGGTCACCCCAAAAAACACCACCCCCCAACAGCAGGCCAAACAGGACTACCAAATGCTGGATAGCTCCGAGACTACCGCCATCGCGGTCGGCCTTAACCTGGCCGGTTACACCACTGCCCTGGTTGGGAAAGGCGTGCAGGTGGATGCCATTTTGCCGGGCAGTCACGCCAATGGCCTGCTGCACAGCGGGGATATCATCGTCGGCCTGAATGGCAGCCCAATCCAGACCACCGATGACCTGATCAACGGGATCAAGGCGCTGACTTCCCTGGCGCCGGTGCACCTGCTGGTCAAACGGGCCGGGGGGGAGATCAGCCTGGATATCCCCTTGATGCCTCCGGCGGCTGCCGGCGGCAAGCCCATGCTGGGCATCCAGATCGAAACCGCCGGTTTTAACTACAACCCGCCTTTCCCGGTCTCGATCGAGACCAATAAGATCAGCGGCGGGCCTTCGGCTGGCCTGATCTTCACCCTGACCGTCTATAACTCGCTCATTTCCCAGGATCTGACCGGCGGGCGGCGCATCGCAGGGACAGGTACGATCAACCTGGACGGCAGCGTGGGTCCCATCGGCGGGGTCAAGCAGAAGATCTTCGCTGCTGAGGCGGTCGGAGCCACGTATTTCCTCTGCCCGGTGGATAATTATGCTGATGCGGTCTCGGTCGCAAAGACCATCAAGGTGGTCAAGATCGCCACGGTCCAGCAAGCCGTTGATTTTCTGCGCAGCTTACCCCCGCAATAATGTTGGATTTAAGGGACTTTTATCAGCGGAGTCCGAAATCTCCAGACTTCGGACTCTGATGGTTATTTTCCTGCCCGGTCTAAAACGTGCGCGTCCAGGTTTTCGGCCAGCGTTCCACCACAACTTTCTTTTGCGTGAAGAATTCCACGGCATCCATTCCCTGGCCGTGCAGGTCGCCGAAGAAGCTATCCTTCCAACCGCTGAAGGGAAAGAATGCCAGCGGCGCGGCCACACCGATGTTGATGCCGATGTTGCCGGCCTCGACTTCATAGCGGAATTTGCGCGCTGCCGAACCGGTGGAAGTGAACAGGCTGGCCTGGTTGCCGTAGCTGCTGCGGTTGACCAGGGCAATCGCCTCATCCAGGCTCTGGACGTGCATGACACCCAGCACCGGGCCGAAAACCTCGGTGCGGGCGATCTCGCTGCCGGGCTGTACATCCATAAGAATGGTCGGGCGGACGAAGCTGCCTTTTTCATACCCGGGGATGATGGTCCGGCGCCCGTCCACGGGCAGGCTGGCGCCTTCGGAAACCCCGACGCCAATCAGCTCTTCAATGCGTTTCCGGCTGGCCGGGTTGATGACTGGCCCCATCTGAACATCCTTGTCCAGGCCATAACCGACCTTCCGGTCCGCGGCCGCATCGCAGATGCCCTCCACGAACGGATCACGCGCCTCGCCGACCGCTACCGCCAGCGAGGTAGCCAGGCAGCGCTGCCCGGCGCAGCCGAAGGCCGAGTCGGCCGTGATCTTGACCGCCATTTCCACGTCGGCGTCCGGCAGGATGACCACCGGATTCTTGGCCCCGCCCTGGGCCTGGACGCGTTTCCCGGCCTCGGCGGCGCGCCGGTAGATATATCTGGCCGTGGCAGTTGCGCCGACGAACGTTACCGCCCGGATGCCCGGGTGATCGAGGATGCCATCCACGGCTGCCTTAGCGCCATTGACCAGGTTAACCACGCCCTTCGGCAGCCTAAGCTGTTCCAGCAGCTGGAAGGTTAGCTGCATGGTCAGGGGTACCTTCTCGGATGGTTTGATCAGGTAGGTGTTGCCGCAGGCCAGGGCGTAGGGCAGATACCAGAAGGGGACCATGCCGGGGAAGTTGAAGGGCGCGATGCTGGCGCAGACACCCACCGGCTGGCGCAGCATGATCTCGTCCATGCCCGGGGCGATGTCTTCGACGATCCCGCCTTTGGACAGCATCGGGATTCCGCAGGCCACTTCGACATTCTCGATGGCCCGCCGCATCTCGCCCGTGGCTTCTTCGAGCGTTTTACCGCACTCCCGCGTGATCGTGCGCCCGAGCTCATCCAGGTTTGCTTCCAGCAGGGCCTTGAGTTTGAACAGGTATTGGATGCGCTCCTGGGCAGGGGTCCGCCGCCAGGCCGGCAGGGCCTCGGATGCAGCCCGGGCGGCTGCTGCCACCTCGGAGTTGCCGCACAAGGGTGTGCGTGCCAGCAGTTCGCCCGTGGCCGGGTTGACCACGTCGAAAAATTCCGTCCCCTGCGGTTCGACCCAATCCCCGCCGATATAGTTTAAAATTTTCTGCATGGTTGCCTCCCGGATAGAGAATAATATTTCCCAAAAACAAGATGCTGTACAAGCTGTTCCAGAGACCAATCCTCCGCTGCCATTTTTTGGGCGAGGATCGCTTTTCCACGATTGATCCTGCGTGTCCCATCCTCCAAGCTTACTCCATGATTCCCCTTCTTGTCCATTCCCAAGGGCGGAATGCGGGTTATAGGGGACTGCCTGGCACCTGGGGAGTGACGGGCAGTTGGATTATGGTGGATGGGATGTGGGGCTGACCAAAAAGGATTCAAAATAAACGGAGACCGCCGAGCGGCGGTCTCAGATATTCTTTGTGCGTCAGAGGGGGAGGCAGAATGGCATTCCGCTCCAGCTTTGGCGGGATGCAATCCCGCCCTACAGTTGATTTTGGTGGATCTTTTCCCAGGGGTCCTTGAGGAAGTTGCCCAGGATATGATCGGCTTCGCCCTGGGCCGGCAGGACATCGCCATCGGGTTCGACGTACAGCCAGGCTTTGCCGGCGCCGGAGGCAACCTGGTCTGCGACGGTCTCGTGGGCCACCGGGTTTTCGGCGGAATACGGCACTGGCAGGTCCCAGCGCAGGGTCATGCCCAGTCCAGCCACCTGGCCGGGCAGCTTATGCATCAGCTCATGCACGGAGGCGTCGGAGGCGCTCAGCGAGAGGCTCTTCACGCCCAGCTTCGCCAGCCTTTGCAGGATCTCGCCGGCCTGCCCGGCATTCTGAGGGGTAACGGTCAGGTGAACGGTGGTGTACAGGTCTTCCGGCATAAGGGCTGCCAGGGCGTCCCAGGAGGCCGGGAGGTCGGGCTGCAGGATGAAGAGCAGGTGGTCGAGCCCGGTCTGGAGCAGGGTATGCCGGTAGGGCAGGTCGGACAGCTTCAGCCCGTCGGAGAGCAGGCTGGTGACAAGCCCGATCTTACGGGCAAGGGCGATCAGGGTGGGCAGATCGTCGCGCAGGGTCGCTTCCCCGCCGGTGAAAGCGACATGCGGGATGCCGGCGGCCCAGGCCTTGTCCAGGATGGTATGCCATTCGGAGGTGGTCAGCTCGCGCTCGACGCGTTTGGTGGGAGCATATTCCGCCTGGGTGCCCGGAGGCAGACGGTAGGTGAGAGCGCAGTCGAGCCGCAGCGGGGCGGAAAGTGGCTGCGAGTGCGGGGCGACCCGGTCGAAGTCCATGTAGTCGGAGGGGTCCAGGTCGGGCCGGGTGATCATGGTCTGCAGGCTGTCACGGAAGTCGATGTAATCCTTCTGCGCGGTGGCCCGGCTGGTGCGATAGCGTCGGGCGATGTCGCGGGCGGCCTTTTCGGGCGGGCTGCCTTTTACCATGTGGTAGGCAAATTCGGCGGCGGTGGGGTTGAGATGCAGCACATTGGTGGCGTTGACGATCAGGACGCCGCTGCCGTCCGGCTCGAGGCGCAGGTGCAGGCGGCAGGGGGGTTCGCCGGGAGCGGACTGGAAGTGGTGGGTTTCGGCCGTGAGCGGATGGACATGGTGGAACTGTTCCTGGATGAATTCACCGAGGGATGTCATGGCTACTCCTTTCTATCTACCGCCACCGGCGCAGGCACAGGCACAACCGGCGCAGGCACAGGCGCAATGACTGCCGCCGCCGGAGGAATGGCCTCCGCCGCCGGAGGAGATGGGGGCCGGGTTGGTTCTGCTGGAAACACCGCTGGTGAAGGTCTTGACGTCACCCAGCATCTTGCCGGAAAAGCTCTGCACGCCGGTGACCACGGAAGCAGCCAGGGCGGCACCGGGCAGCGTGCCACGCCCAACACCGGGCTGCGAACCAGCCGGAGCGGCAGTGGGGTGGAAGCCCGGGTCATAGCGCCCCCACCATACCGGTACGAAGAACATGCCGGTGAAGACGCTGTGCGTGGTCTGTTCGTAATTCTTGTCGAGCATGGTCCATTCCAGGGTCTGGTCGTAGGCCTGGCTCTTGAGCTCGGGCGTGCCGGCTTTTCTGATCTCTTCCCAGGCGCGCTCCATGATGCCCTTGTAATATTCGATGGTCTCCTTGCGGCTGAAACCCTTCATTTTCTCGGAGACGCTCTTGACCAGGTTGATGGTCATATCCTCCAGGGCATTGCGGTGGTTGGTCTGGCTGGGATCGGCAAAGGCCGCCAGGAAGGCTTTTTCATAATCGTTCAGTTCGGCCGGCAGGGGACTGGCAAGCGCCAGATTCAGGGGGTCTTTGCTGGTGACCGTGGCAGCGTTCTTCTTGACCACCCCGAACAAGATCATGGTCATGACCTTGTCGAGCGGCTCTTCCATCAGGATGGCGGCCTCCACGGCGGTCAGGCCGCGCTTGATGCCGTGGCCTTCGATGGAAATCTTGGGCGGCAGGTATTCGAGTTTGCGACGTTTGGCATTGATCGCGGCAATGATCACAAAGAGCAGGATCACCGCCCACGGCACCACATTGCAAAAGATGGCCCAAAAGGCGCCGTTGCCGACCAACTTGCCGAACCAATCGCTGATCCCGCTGAAATCGATCGCCGGCGGTACGACGATGGCACCCGCCGGTACATACTTATTCGGGAAGGAGGCGCCGAAGAGATACTGGGCCGACCCGCTGGCGCCGGTGCTGTGCCAGGTATAGGTGACGTTGCCCTGGGCATCCTGGCCGATGGCGGGCGCGGCATCGCCGGGCCAGTTACTGGAAGGCGTGTGATAGCGCGCTTCGCCAGGCTGGACGCCGGGCGGGAGGTGGAAGACCACCGTCAGATCGGTGCTGCCATGCACGAACTTCGCGTTGAAATACGTGGGGGCAAAAACGGCGCTGGCGTCAGTGGTTGGATTGGTGGTGTCCTTGTACAGGACATTCGTGATCGTCCCGACCGTCACATGGATGGAGCCGCTCTCGGCGGCATAGATGGGCAGGCTCATCTGGACGGCAAAGCCCGAGCCGCTGCCTTGATAATTGGAGGTGGAGACGGGCACCTTGAACTCGGTCATCATGTCGGCGGTCACGAAGGCATGCACCGTGGTCATGTCGAAATGGCTGTTGGGCATGCCCATATCGACGTAGTCGATCATGGCCGCGCCCGGGCTGTTGGAAAAGGCCATGACGTAGTCGAGCGACTCGCTGCCGTCGGCATTCCAGGTGACCTGGACCACTTCCTTGTCCAGGCTGAAGGAATAATTCGATTGGGCGGCTGAACGCATGGGGGCGGCTAAAGCCATACCCAGGAGCAGGAATACACTGATCAGGCGAAATTTCATGGGGCCTCCTTTTCCGAAAAAAAGACAAAAAGTAATTGTTTATTAATCTGCCCTGCTTACATATATTATCGGTGGGAGCGTTTATTTATTATCGAAATTTCACGTCGAAATATATTTTCCATCATTTTCACCCAAACTGGGTGAAAATGATGGCTGAACCTTTAAAGTTTAGCATTGTTTTGCCATTCTGCATATATTTTCAGTAGTAGGTCCAGCTTTTTCATGTGTGTTTTGATTTTTTGATGAAGAATCCGGGTATTTCATATCCATCCGAAAATTCGCATACTCTCTGTTGTATATAATACAACCATATTGTATAATAATCAACGATGGCAGAGATCCAATCGCTCGCGCGCGGGCTGAAGATCCTGGATATCCTGGGGCAGGCGCAGGATGGCGCCAGCATCACCGAGCTGGCCGAAGCCTTGGGCGTCGACAAGGCCAGCGCCTCCCGTCTGGTGGCAACCCTGGTAAATTACGGGTATGCCGAAAAAGATCAGCAAACCCGCCGTTTCCATCTCGGTCCACAAGTGGTGCCGCTCAGTCGCAGCGTGCTGGCACGCCTGTCCATGCGGGAGGCAGCCAAACCGTTCCTGCGCGAGTTGATGGAGCGCACCGGCGAGTGCGCCCATCTGGCTGTACCGGCGCAGGGCAAGGTTCTGTACATCGACCAGGTTGAGTCACCGGCCACCCTGCGGGTCAATGCCCAGGTGGGGACGATGAATCCGCTCCACTGCACCGCCCTCGGCAAGGTCCTGCTGGCCTTCGGTGACCTGGAACTGCCTGCCACGCTCGAATCCTTCACTCCCCAGACCCTGACAGATCCGGACCGGTTACGCAAAAACCTGGAGCAGGTCTGCGCGCAAGGCTACGCGGTCGACGACGAGGAGTTCGACCCGGGTGTGCGCTGCATTGCCGTGCCGGTCTTTGATTTCCGCGGTAAACCTGCCGGTTCGATCGGCATTTCAGGCCCGGCCACGCGTGTAACCTCTGAGCGGTTGCCCGAACTGGCGGCCATTGTGATCGAGATTGGGAAGGCGCTTTCGGAGCGCATGTCCTTTACCCGCGCTGAGTCGCCTGCGAAATGAATCGCAGGCGTTTTTGTTGGCAAATTTGAGGCCTATATGAATGCAACTCCCCACCCCTCCCAGGCAGAATTGACCCGCCAGCGCGGGCAGCACGCCGCTGCGTTTGCCCGGAACAGGCTGCCCGATCGGGTCGATCTGAGCCTCTCCGAAGCGCTGGTGCTGGGTCTGCTGCGGCAGGAAGTGCGCACCTTCTTCACCGTGTTTGGACATGGCTCGACCGAGGTCGGCGAGGTGCTGCGCATCTACCAGGAAGCCGGGCTGGTCAGGGTTTACGGGCTGCGCAGCGAGATCGAAGCCTCGCATGCCGCAACTGCCTTGCGCTGGGTCACCGGCGAAAAGGCCGCCGTGGTCACTTCGATTGGCCCGGGTGCGCTGCAAGCAATGGCCGCCTCGCTGGTGCCGGCTTCGGACGGCATCGGCGTCTGGTATTTATGTGGCGACGAGACCAGCGAGGATGAGGGCTTCAACCTGCAGCAGGTGCCCAAAAATGAGCAGGGATTGTTCCTGCAACTGGCTGCCTGTCTGGGCCATGCCTATTCATTGCATACCCCGCTGGCGCTGCCGACCGCCCTGCAGCGCGGCGCCGCGACTGTGGACCATCCCACCCGGCCCGGCCCGTTCACCTTGTTGATGCCGATGAACACCCAGGCCGCCTGGCTACCGGGCTTCAACCTGGATGAGTTGCCGGAAGCCTGCCATATCTCCCTGGGCGCGGCTGAAGCGGATTATGGCCTGGCCGCGCAATGGATACGGGAGGCACAGCGGATCGTTGTCAAAGTCGGGGGCGGTGGGCGGAATGCCGGACCCGAGCTGGTCAGCCTGCTCGAGCGCTCCGGCGGGGTGCTGGTGCATACACCCATCGCGACCGGCTGTGTTCCCTATAGCCATCCACAGAACATGAGCGTGGGTGGTTCGAAGGGCTCCCTGCCCGGCAATTACGCCATGGAAAACGCCGACCTGCTGATCGCAATCGGGACGCGCGCCGTGTGCCAGTCGGACTGCTCGCGCACCGGCTATCCCAATGTACAGCGGGTCATCAATCTCAATGCCGACCTGGAGGATGCCACGCATTATCACCACACCCTGCCGCTGATCGGGGATGTGCGCCGGACGCTGGTGAAATTGAACCAGGCCCTTGAGGCGGGCGGCGGCGATAAAGACGAATGGCTGCGGGACTGTGCCGCGCAGAAGATTGCCTGGCAAAAGTTCAAGGCGGAACGTGCACTTCATCCCATTCTGGAGGATGCGTATTGGGGCGCAGCCGTGCTGACCCAGCCGGCCGCCATCCAGATTGCGACAGCCTGGGCAAAAAAACAGGGCGCGGTCTGTTTCTTTGATTCCGGGGATGTGCAGGCCAACGGCTTCCAGATCGTCGAGGATGACCATCTCGGCC
>Ga0187858_10003839_pt1 | contig 14370 bp, 12 predicted proteins | sample June2016WEW_8_15_FD_133015 | JGI IMG/M metagenome (GOLD analysis project Ga0187858, IMG submission 133015) | Peatland microbial communities from SPRUCE experiment site at the Marcell Experimental Forest, Minnesota, USA - June2016WEW_8_150 | ecosystem: Environmental > Terrestrial > Soil >...
AGGCATAGCCGCTGAGTTGCCCATTGACCAGATTGACCGTCGGCATCCCATAGGTCTGCTCGAAGGTAATCCAGCCGATGTTGGCGCCGTAGGCCATGCCGGCCAGTTGGCCGGTACCGTTCACGTCGTTGACGCCCCAGTCGGTGGCGCTGTCGTTGTAATAGAACCATCCGTTGGTCGGTGGGTTGCCGTCGCTGAGGGCGATCCAGCCGACGTTGGCCGACCAGATGTAGCCCGAGCAATAGAACTGACCGATCACCGCCCCGTTGGTGCCATCGGCATAGGCATTGCACCAGCCGATGTTCGCCCCGTAGGCATAGGCGTTGCTGGTGTCGATGGTCGTGGCGGCGAGGGCGGCAGAAGTCAGGAGAAAGAAGACAGTAGTCAGGAGTGACACGGCAATGCGTTCGATTCCAACAACGGCAGGCGGAACGCCTGCCCTACAAACGTTGCGAAATCTCGTATTCATTGGGGCTCCTAATAAAAATTCCCCCACGCAAGGGTGGCGGTGTTGGGCACCTGGACGGGGGCGTAATCGAGGTTGCCAGAATAATTGCCGTAATTGAAGGAAGGGGTACCATAGTTGTGTGCCGAATTGCGGGTAATAGTGTTGTTCACATTCGCAGACAACGGAACGATGCCGTACCCAAGGTTGTCGGCACAAGTGTTGTAATCAATGCGATTTAAGCCCCCAACAATCGAAATGCCAGCGTTGCCGTTTTCGCTGCAAGTATTCCCTGCGATCAGGCAGTCGTTGCTCCCGACATAAATACCATTGCCATTGTTGCCACTTGCGGTGCAATCTTTAACAGTGCTGGCATTGCCGGGGCTTAGCCCTATCCCAGTGCCGTTCAAGCCTGCGGTGCAATCCTTGACAGTGCTGTTTTTCCCAAAAATGCTAATACCACTACCGGAGTTACCGCTTGCGGTGCAACCGATGACGGTGCAGTTGTCCCAGACATCAATACCATCCTGGGAGTTGTCGCTTGCGGTGCAACTGATGACGGTGCAATTATTGCTTGTCACGACGCCATCGATGCCATTGCCGCTTGTAGTGCAATCGTTAACGATGGAGTTGTTGCTCGTCACGATGCCAATGCTGCCATTGTCGCTTGCCGTGCAATGGATGACGGAGCAGTTGTAGACGCCAGTAATAATGCCGTTTTGGATGTTATGATTGACGGTGGAATCCTTGATAATACTGTCGTGGCTCGTCGTGATACCATTGCCGCCATTTTGATAGACGGAACAGCTTCTAACAACCATGCTCACCCCACCATCCATTCCGTCGCCGGAATTGCCACTGGCGACGCAGTCGGCCACGACACAGCCGCTCGCCGTAAGGAAACCGATGCCGGTATTGTTAACCGCGATGCAGTGGCTGATTTCGACGCCGGTGCTGGCCAGAAAAAAGCCAGCCGAGGTATTCCCGCTGGCAGTACAGTCAGCCACAATGCAGCCGTTCGACGCAAGGATGCCGATGCTGTTGGTGCTTACCGTGCAATCTTTGATGGCACAGTTCGTTCCGACAACGTTAATGCCATCGCCGCTGTTGCCGCTGCAAGTATTGCCGGCTATCCGGCAATTGTTCCCGAGGACATGAATGCCATCGCCCCTGTTGCCGTTGACAGTCGAGCCGGCTATCAGGCAATTGTCGCCGTTGACAGCCATGCCACCGAAGATGGCACTGCCGGCGGCGGTGCAATCTTTAACGGTGGAGTTGTTATAGATAGAAAAGCCAACGTCGTGATTGCCACTCGCGGAGCAGACCAACACAACACAGTTGCTTCCGACGAGGAAACCCTCACCCTCCCCGTTGGATGCACGGAGCCGTTCGAACTGGCTGTTGTAAGCATATAGAGCGAAAACAGCGTCGCCGCCCCAAGAATCCAGTACACCGTTGCGAATAGCCAAATTCCTTTCCGCACTGGGCACAGTAATCCCGAAACCGGAGCCAGCCACGCCCTGGAGCGTGAACCCGCTTAAGTCAAGGGTCACGTCGCTGGCGAGAATTGTGATGCCGTTGGCCCCGGCAACACCCCCCGTCAGGTTCGTGGTGATATAGTACGAACCCGAAGCCGTGATGGTGGCCGGCAGTGCCGAGATGGGTGTCCGGGGCTCAATTTGCGAGAGCGTCTTCATCGTCGGTGCAGGTGCTGCGGTAGGCGAAAGCGAGCCTTGGGCGGTTGCCCTCTGAATTGCCGACAATAACGCACACAAAACGCAGAGAGTGATAACAATACGGTTGTTCATGGACTTCTTACTCATTTTGATGATTTTCATTCGGGCTCCTCCTAGAAATTCGCCCATGGATTGGTGGAAGAGTTCGGTGCCTGGATGGGCGCATAGTCGTTGTTGCCTGGAAAGTTGCCGTAACCGCCTGCACCGTTGCCGGGCGCAGAATTGCGGGTGATACTGTTGGTCACGTTCAAATAGACCGCTTGGATACCGTAAAAAGTGTTGCTGCCAACACTGTTGCCATCAATGCGATTTTGTCCGCCAAGAACATAGATGCCATCGGTTTTGTTGCCGCTGCAAGTATTCCCCGCGACCTGGCAATTGTTGCCGTAGACATAAATGCCGACATCGTTGCCGTCAGCGGTGCAATCCTTGACGGTGCAGTTGTTCCTGGGAGAAATGCCATTCAAGAAGTTGGCGGCTGCGGTGCAATCTTTGACGCTGCAGTTGTTACCAGGGTCAATGCCATCACCGCTGTTGGCGGTTACAGTGCAGCCGATGACGGTGGAGTTGTTCCCAGCACCAATGCCAGTGCTGTTGGCGCTCGCGGCGCAACCGATGACGGTCAAGTTGTTCCCGTTCAGAACAATGCCCCAGTTTGCGTTCGCGCTTGCGGTGCAATCGATAACCGTGCAGTTGTTGGTCGTCGTCACGCCATTGTAGCCATTTTGATAGGAGGTGCACCCTCTGACGACCGTGCCGACCCCCACATTGATTCCGTCGTTGGAATTTCCGTATGATGTGCAGTCAGCGACCGTGCAGCCGTTCGACACAAGGATGCCGATGCCACTGGCGCCGCTCGCGGTGCAACCGATGACGGTGCAGCCGATTCCGACATTAATGCCGTACTTTCCGCCGCCGCCAGCCGTGCAACCCTTGACGGTACAGTTGTTGCCAGCGCCCAAGCCGGTGCCGCTGATGCTGGTGCCGGTGCAGTTCTCGGCGTTGTTGTTGACTTGCAGGCCGGTGCCGCTGCTGCTGGAGCCTTGGCAGTTCTGGGCGTTGTTGGCGATCAGACCATCGCCGCTGCCCGTCACGTTTGCGTCGCAATTCTTGGCCGTTATGGCAAGAATGCCGATGCCCCCACAGGCAACCGCCGCCGAATTGGCCACGCTGTCGGCGAATATCCCGTCGCCACCCACCGTGCTCACCGTACAGAATTCGACCACGGAGCCACTTGCGCCGGTGAGATTGATGCCGTAGCTAGCACATCCGGAGATGGAGACACCGCTGACACGCAGGCCGCTCGGGCTGGCCGCATTTAGAAAAATGCCGTTGGCGAACCCGCCGCCGCTGTAAGTGCTACCATTATACGTGAGGCCGCTGGTGATATTGCCATTGAGAATGGCAATGTCGTTGCCGCTGTTGAGCAGGATGGCGCTGCCGATGGTACTAGACGCAGGCGAGGAGATGGTGAACCCCCTGAGGTCGAGGGTGACGTTGGAGGAGGTGATCGTAATGGCGTTGCCGGTGGTGACGGAGAGATTGGTGGTCAAATAGTATGACCCGGGAACCGAGATCGTGACCGGCGCGTTGGTGATTGGCGTGCGCGGCTCGACCTGTGAGAGTGTCAACATCGTCGGTGCCGGGGCGGCGGTAGGCGAAAGCGCCCCTTGGGCGGATGCCCTCTGAATGGCTAACGCCAACGCACAGAGGACGCATAGACTGGAGACAATACGATTGTTCATGGATTTCCCACTCCGTTCCTTGGTAGTGGTCTGCTCGGCAGGGCTGGGTGCTCGTTGGCAGAAGCCTGAACCCGGGGAACTGTTCCTCGTTGCGCGACTCCTAAACCCTGACCCGAGATTGAAGTGTGTCTGAATGCTCACCCGCTTCCAAAACGCACGAAGAGCCGCAGGAGAAAACGCAAACGTGACGCCAACTTCTTGGGCTCGCCAGCCGCGCGGAATCTAAACGATTACACCCATAATGCAAGCATTTTTCAGCCTTCCAAGCCCGGTGTAGCCACAGCTCTATGAGCCGTGTTCGAAACGCGCCGTAGGCAGGGACGAACAGTTTACCCTGCTGGTGGTGGTGTAGCCGCGCCTCTGTGAGGCGCGTTCGGGGACGAGTCGCCGACTCGTCCGCAGGTTGAGGGGTTCTGCGTACAAACCCGCTTGAGTATTTCAGGCTTGTACACTCCAGGCACATCAGCCTTTATGGATGGAAAGGACCACCCATGTCACCAGCCCTGCGAATTATGATCGGCGGTCTGGCCGTCGGTTTTTTGTCCGGTTGTTTGGGGACCACTCCACACGCCCAGATCAGGACGGCGGTCGTCGCCGACCCGTTTGGGAAGGACTCGCTTGGTAATTTCACCGACACCACAAACTTGACCGACCAGGCGCTGGCGCGCACCATCGGCGAGCGAATTGTCGAACGTTACCAGGAGTTTGACCTTGCCGTGGCCGAGTTTGACGACCAGGGCAAACTTTGGAACAACGACCAGTTGGATGCGTTGGACAATCTGGCCGGCGATCCGGAAGCGATCCAGCATGGTGCCATGATTCTCGTGTTCGTCCACGGCTGGCAGGAGAACGCCGACGTGGCGAACCCGACCGTCGATCGCTTTCGGCACATGTTGTACCGATGGTACCTGGATGAAGGCGCCGACGGGCGCCGGATCATTGGCGTCTACGTGGGGTGGAGAGGCCAGTCGCAGCGTTTGCCCTTCATAAAATATCTGACCTTTTGGACCCGCAAGAAAGCGGCACACAAAATCGGTCGGGGCGATATGGATCGATTGCTGGTTCATTTGGAGAACCTGAAACACCAGCTCACGAATGCCAAAACAGCGGCCAAACCAAACGGCACGCGCCTGGTGGTGATCGGCCACAGCTTTGGCGGGGCCATTGTCTTTTCGGCACTGGATAACATTCTCAAAAAGAGCACTCTGGCCGGCGTACTTCCCGTCGAACGGCAGGAAACCAATACGATGGGAGTGATCACGGCGGGCGACATCGACCTGGTGGTGCTATTGAACCCGGCGTTCGAGACGTTGCTGTACTCCGGCCTCGCGGAAGCCACGATGAACTGCACCAACTTCAATCCGTTCCAAACCACGGTTCTCATGACCATCGGCGCGGAGAACGATCAAGCCACGGCCACCTCGTTCCCCATTGGTCAATTCTTTCCCACACTGCTGCAGAACTTTAAGACGGGCTCCGACGAGCGGATTATGTACCGGACTGCCCTGGGGCACTACACCCGATACTTCGATTATCAGCTTTCGGCCAACACGCCGACAAACTCTGATGCGGCCACCGCCTCGGAAACGCAACATCAACGAATGCCCATCACCCGGCGTACGAAAGCCGACTTTCAACGCGCGGCGCGCGCAAAAACCGCGGGAATTGGGGCGTCACTCTCCACCCTTGGCGGGAGCCAGTGGAAACTGGTGCCGTACCCCGGCCGACCGGAGCCTTCGTTGCACACGCCATTTCTGGTCATCTCCGCCACCCCGGACATCGTCGACAATCATAGCGGAATCTGGAAGCCCGCCCTGGTGGAATTCTTGAGGGACTTCATTGGCGTGCACGACGCCAGCAAAGCCGACGTCGAAAAGAGCCAATCGGCTTCGAGGCCCTGAGCCGTCCCCTCCGGTGTAGCTTGCCCCGAATCTTTACCCCGAATCTGATTCGGGTGCGTTTCGGGCGCCACGGCTCTATGAGCCGTGTTCGAGAGCCGTGTCCGAAACGCGCCGTTGTAGGGCAGGCGCTCCGCCTGCCGTCCTCATCCGCCGCCCGCCCCGACATCCGATGTCGGGGTTGGGACGAACAGTTTACCCCGACTCCGAGGTCGGGGCCGACTCGTCCGCAGGGTGAGGGTTTCTTCTGCCCAACCCGTCGAATCAAGTGTGTAGTGCCACCAGGTCAGGTTGCGGATTCCTCGGCATAATGGAAACTTGGAGCATCCCCAGAACTCATTGCCAGCATTCCGCCCGCGTTTTGCTCGACGAATATCTCGGCAAGCGACAGGGACCGCACCTCGCTGTTGCTGACAGGCATTATGCAGAAGCGAGGGTCGGAGGATGTTGCAGCTGCGCTTCGATTAGCTCAGCCAATTCCTTCGGGGCGTAGGATTGCTTCGCGGCGACGTGCAGAATTGGCAGGCCGGCCGCACTCAGGACGCCGTCGACAAACTCATCGCGCGCCCGGCGATCATCGCGTCCGTGCGAGGAATCGTCCAGCTCGATCACCAGTACGGGCGTGACCGCCTGCAAATCACAGAGCACGAAGTCCACGTGCTTGGACATGACGCGGTTCATGTGTGCCTGCCTGTTCTCGGTTCCTCCCGGCAAGTACACGAGGTCCACGAGCCTGACTTTCGGAAACACGTGGAGTCGATCTTGCGTGACACTGCGCAAGACCTCGTAGAACGAGCGTTCCGCAGCCGTAAACAGGTAATCGCATTTTCTGAACGGCAGCGATGGGCGCCTTGCCGGCCCGATCGCCTTGATCACGGACATCATGGCTCCCAAGGCAAGAACCACGAAGATGGCTACGATCAGGAATGTCATAACCGGCTTCTCCGATCGAAATCATGCTCCTGCGTGACGGTAGCGACAAGGGAAAAGCGGAGGGACACGATATGACTCATCGTCCATACACATTTTATGTGGGGGTTCTTAGACTATGAGTCATGGCGAAACGACATCCCGTCCTCAGGGCGTTTGGGCTGAGCGTCCGCAAGCAGCGTGAAGCCCGTGAACTGACTCAAGAATCGCTGGCTGAGAAAGCCGACCTCGACCAGACCTGGCCGGCGCCGTGCCTCATTGGGAATATGACTTATCGTCTGTGGTCAAGATCGCGAGGGATCCGTAGACTGGCCAGCGTGAGGAAGGGAAGCCGAGCCCAGTACAGTCCCCGGTCACGCGTCCGCAAAAAGGTTTCCGCGGTGGTATTCGAGAAACGCTTGAGAAGGCTCGGCGAGTTTTTCCGGCAGATGGACGGCCTTGCCCTCGTAAGCTACGAAGTTCTGCTTGAGCGCGGGTTGGGGCAAATAGCTTTTCAAATGCTTGCTGAGCACAAGGCGAAACCGTTCATCCAGCGTGATCAGGCCCGCGTCAAATGCCGCGTCGTGAAGGGAAGAAAGGCACAAGCCGTTCTGCGGATCCAACCGCTCTTTGTCGGCACACACGGCCCACGGTTTGATGTGGCTCGCGACCAACAAGTCGGGAATAGAAATCCCCGTGACGCAGCAGCGAACACCGTAAGTATTGAGAATCGTCTGGCGAAAGAATTGTTGGCCGCGCCGAATATGCACAGTAGCTTTCGATTGCGTTGGACCCGATGGGGGCGTCAGCCTTCGACTCGGTTCAAGTCGAATTCTATCCGGCTGAAGAAAGTCAATTTCGCGCTCATCGTTATTGGTGAACAGGTCATGAAGCAGTTGTTCGCTGGCTGGCGCAAGGGTGCGGAGATTGTCGTGAAACTCGTGCCACATCACCCTGTCCTGCCTCGAGGCGCCTTCGAGTCCTTTGATGCCGCGCGCCCGCTGCACGCGATCAAGCGAGGCGAAATTACACAATTTCATGGCGAGACTATTCGACGTGCGTCCCATCTTGCGTGCGACTTCGATGATAGCAGGGTTCAGGCGGTGGAACTTTCCGAATGGCAGCTTGCAGTACAGATTGAGCGCTATCAGCAAGTGCTCGCGCGTCCATTTTACGCTCGGGGCCTTGAGCATGCGCGGAGATTGCCACAGATTCGAGTTGCCGAGAAGGACGAAAACACCCAATGAAGTTGTACCGGATTGAGGTGGAATCCATCGACCTCTGCCAGATACTTGAGGGACTTCGTGCGCGCGAGGAATCGTGGCGCAACACGGCGATCTACCTGCGCGACGGTTATTTCCCAGATGATCCATTCGTGTGCGAGGAGTGCAGCGATTGGGAAGAAGCAGAGAGCATCGCTGGCCATTACAAACGGCTCGTGGCTGACCTTGGGCGACAGATGGATGAGCAAGGGGGCTAGCACCTGCGCATCGCCGCGCAATACTTTCGTCTTGCGGGGCCTGTCGTTGGAGCAATTCTGGCGACCTGCCTTTTGATAGCGTTCCTCGCGCCTGCTATGGTTCGAGTGGTCTTGGGTCTATTCCAATCGATACCTCCCCCAGCTTTGATCGCCATGGCGAAGGTGAAATCGGTTCGTCCTCCTGTCAAACGCAATCCGTAAGGGATTGTGTCAGCACACGCATTGGGCTGGCGGAGCTAGCGTAGTTCTGGTTGCTCGCCTCAATCGCACAGGAATTGCACAGGAATGCAGGATTGACTGGTCGCTTCGTTTGTGAGAGCGTTCATGACTGGCGAGGCCGACGAAGCCAAGATGCTCGCCAGCCTGTTTTCGGGTTCGAGTTGGTGAGAAAATGGACTCGAACCAAACTTTGGTTGTTGACAGCGTGTCTGCTGCTGAACGCTCCGCTGATCCTTTTTGCTTCAAGATCCTTCCCCTCCCACTCGCTCTGGCCGCGCTGTTTGTCTGTGCGGGCTGCGCGTTCGACCGATGCGCCACCGACGCCGCGCTTCCCCACCATGGCGACATCAACAAGCAGCTTGCCGCCGTGACAGAGCAAGAGGCCAACCTGGCCGGCGCGCTTCTTGGCCAAGGCAAGTATGCCGAGGCGGAAACGCTCTATCGGGACGTGATCAAGATCGAAGAGGACGTGCTCGGCCCGGAGCATCCGAACACGCTGCGGGACTGCTACAACCTCGCCTTGTGCCTGGCGGCGGAAAACAAATTGGATGAAGCCAAAGCGTTTGCCAAACGCGCAGCGGACGGAGCCAGCAAAACTTTGGGAGCGGATAACCCCGACACCCTGAAATACAAACAGTTCCGGCAGGAGGCAGATTCCTGACCGGACCGCATACACAAGGAAGAAACAATGAACACAGTCACATGCAAAGTGCGGTCGCCATCAATGGCGTTGGTCAGGCGCCTCGAAAAACTGGCTGTAATCTTGTTGGCTCTGACACTCGCATCCTGCGCCACGGATGCGCCCGCCCCAGGCACGGACACGGTTGTGCAATGCAGCGAGACGCTGGTTTACCAGCACACATACGATGAGGTTTTCCAGGCCTGCCAGGAGGCCATCGAGCGGGTGGGGCTCTCCGTTACAGACAAGGATAGCGACAAGGGGGCGATCAACGTTTTTGATGGCAAAGGCAAACACATTTTCAGCCTGCACGTCGAAACCATCAATACTAACCCTGAGGTGTCCGTAACGTTCAAGGAGTATTGGACGAGAATTCCTCAAGTGCCCCGCTCAATGGATGAGGCAAACTGTCGAATGTGTTTACTCAATTTGTCGCACGAGGTGCCGAAAGTGTTGGCGACCTATCACTAGCACCATGACTGGGAGGCTCCATGATTCACTTTAATAACCACACGAGACCGTCTGCTCCTGTGGTTCGGCTTCATATTTCAACGCTCGGCGTTTGTCTGCTTGGATTTGCGGGCCTTACCCAGGCTGCGGATCAGAATACGAATTCAGTGACCCGCTCGCATGTGGTCACCGTTAATTCTGATCCTTCCGGCGCGGTGATCTGGAAGAAGGCAGGGCGGGACTACATCTGCACGGACACCTTGACTCCAGGCACAGTCGAGTTGACGTTCCGCGATGATAACGATGTCCAGAGACTGCGGCTCAGAAAGTTTGGATACTCCGCTAAGAACATCGATGTCAAGTACACCGATAAGGAAGCTCAGGCCGTATTGGGCCAACCATATTCCAAGTCCTTTCGGATCGCGGACGATGCGGCGCCGCATCTCAAAGAGTTGAACTCCGCCTTGAAAACCGAGTTCGAAAAGACACTCCCCGCCAACCAAGACGCCATTCGGTGCGCGCCGTTCGACTTGGATTATATCCACTTGGCCAAGGACAAAGATATGGATGCCGCTGACCTCAATGTCGCTATCAAACTGGACAGATCGTTCGGGGGACCGGCATTTCGATTGGCAAGTCATGCACCCGACACGGCGGAACGCCGTCAGAAAATGGGCCGGGCGGCGCTGGAGAACGGCATCGCAGAGATTCTGGCACGGTTCCACCGCGTCGCCGCCAAATCTCCAGACCTGAAGGTGATCACCGTCCTTTGCTCTTACTCAGCGACGGAGATGGTTGTCGAAGAAGAAACCTACACTAGTGTGGAGTCCCACCTCGTCGTTCAGAGTGTGCAGTACAATACCTTAGTGTTCAACAGTCCAAGCCACCCTGACCCTCACGCCATGGGCGGCGGGACTCCCGGTGGAGTTCACCTGGAAATGCAATCTCATCCGCAAATGGTCATCCAAAAAAACACTTCAACTATTACAGGCAAGGACGACGTTGTTAAAGATCTAGTTGCGACCATCGCGTTCGTCATGCCCACTGCCCAAATACCGGACACCCTGGACAGGAAGGCCATAACCGACGCCGTCCTCGCCAATGGGACGATTCTCACCGAGAGCACGTTAAATTGACAATCGAGAGGTCTGCAAGTGATCGTCAACGCCTGCCGCTTCAGTGAGAACGGCCCTGATGCCTTTCGCCTGTCATCCGTTGCTGGTCGCCATCTCCAATTTGATCCCAGTGCCAAACTCCGCCCGTCAGTGGAATACATGCGGAACCACCGGACCCATCACGGTTGGCTCTCATGAATTTGATCACTGACACCAATCTCGTCATCCCTGAAACGCGGGAGTGGCTGCGGTCGGCGGCGTTGCGCCGAACCAACCACCACTTCCGAACACTCCTCAAGCGTGCCTGCACGGAAGGATTCTAGGCGATGGCGAATGCAGCACATCTGAAGATTTTGCGCAGAGGCGCGGATGCGTGGAACGAGTGGAGGCGTGAGCACGAGAAAATCATTCCCGATTTATCCGGGGCGGACCTCACAGGACTCTCGCTCCCGCACCTCGATCTCATGGATGCTAAGCTAACCCGAACAGATCTTAAGGAAGCGACTCTCCATTACACAAATTTCAGCCGGGCAATTCTTCACGAGGCAAACTTTCGGGGGGCATCTCTGTGTTTTTCTAGGTTCGTTCGAACCACATTCGGTAACGCCCGTTTTCGAGATGCCGACCTCAGCTACGTGTGGATTTACAGGGGAGAGCCCGAAGGAGCTGATTTAGGGCATGCACTGCTTGGGAGAGCTCTGTTCCTTGATTGCGTGCTTAGTGGCGTCAATTTTTCCCGAGCGCTCTTGTCGGGTACGGTTTTTGCCAACGTCGATCTTAGCGAGGCAAGAGGCCTTGGTCAGGCGCGGTTTGGAGGGCCTTTCACAATTGGCATCGACACCTTAATTCGATCTAAGGGGCGGATTCCGGCGAAATTTCTTCGGGGGGCCGGCTTGCCTGACATCTTCATCGAATCGGCTATCAATCAGGCGATTACATTCGACTCCTGCTTCATCAGCTACTCCAGTGAGAACCAAACCTTCGCCAAGCGGTTGCACGCCGACCTTCAAAGTAACGGGGTTCGCTGCTGGTTCGCGCCGGAAAACATGAGGATAGGGCAAAAGACTCGCCAGGCTATAGATGAGTCCATTCGCGCATACGACAAGTTGCTACTGATTCTGTCGGTGCACTCCGTCGCCAGCGACTGGGTCGAGCACGAGGTCGAAACGGCGTTGGCTCGCGAGCAGGAACAGAAGCGTACCGTGCTGTTCCCGATCCGCCTCGACGATGCCGTCATGGAAATCAAAGCCGGCTGGCCCGCTCACATCAAGAACACACGCCACATCGGCGATTTCCGCCACTGGAAACACCGTGACGCCTACCAGAAATCCTTCGCTCGCCTCCTCAAAGACCTGAAATCGGAAGAAACCTAACCAAAAACCACCCGCGCCAGCCCACAACACCCCTGAAACATTTGGGTAAAGAGGAACACCATCGGATGAAGCGCAAAACGTTCCTTCGTCTCACGGAATTCTTCGTGGGCATCGGCAGCAGGAGAACGCCGGATGGACATTTCATTCGATTGTGACTCATGCGGAAAACATTTGGTCGTTGACCAAGCGGGGGCGGGCATCACAATTGATTGTCCCGGATGCGGCAAGCCTGTTTACGTGCCAAGCACGGCATCGCAAAGTTCGCCGATACGAGTCGAACTCAAATCAGCCTCACGGAACACTGCGGCAGGAAACTCACTTTTCCCATCATCCTCACTGCAGCAGAAATCTTCGATTCATCCTTCAATCGAAGCGGGTGTTCACTGCCTATTAATTCTCGTGGTGATTCAATTTGTGGGTTTCGTGCTGATACGCCAGAGCCTGCTTTGGGGCGGAATTTTCGTTGCGGCAGACATGCCCTTTGTGATTGCGCCTCTCTTGTGTGCCGTTTACGGCATGTGCCTCGGACATGTTCGACAAGGGGTTCTGATTGTCGCTGCTCTGGCTTTAATTCTTGGCGGTTCATACTGGTTGATGTTCTGGCCGATAGTGGAGCCTTTTGCTGAAATGCAGAAGATGTTCAAGTACTAGCTCACGGTGTGGAAACCAACGATGCCATTGGTGCGAGTACGGCTGTATGGCAGATGAGGACATCAAGAAGCGGTGGCCGGGGAAACGGGCAACGGGGCGGGAGCAACAGCGCGCGCGAGCCGTCACCTGGCGGCCAAACTGAAGCAACTGAACGAGGAACTCTGCGGTTTACGGAGCTGACCCCATATCCACAAGTTCGAATCTTTTAACCTAGAAAGGAAATAGCTGTATGGCCCGAAACGACATCCACCAGCTGTATGAAACCCTGATCAACACCGAATTTGCACTAATGCCCAGGGGCAGTCACCAACTCCAATCAGTCTACCATCGCGTACAAACTCAATACGGGCATCTTTGCGATGATGCATACACGTGCGACGACAGCTGCGGCACAGCCAAGGCCGAGCCTGAGTGGCACCACGCCATTCGCAGAGCGTTGGATGTGCTCACAACTCGGGAAATCAGATCTGCCGTCGTATTCCATGAAGGGCATGGGTGGTGGAGATTCGAGCCTGCCCCGATTCCAAATGCTCACCATTAGCCGTAAAAGCCGTTCATGTAAGCTCTGATCGAGTCTGGATCCATGTGGAGGCGCTGATTGTGGCACTTCTTGGAATTTTCGGCGAGAGTCTGTCGCTTTGCTGTCGTAATTTCGTAATTAACCGAGACGGTCTTTGCGCATCCACTGCAAGGGGGTTCAGCACACTTGCAATGTCGAGTTGCTTGCTTGTGGTCAGAGTATTGGAGCGGTGGAGTGTTGCCTGCATGCCGGATTCCTACGGCGTAATGGCGAACCGATAGAAGCCCTGCGGCTGGTTTGCTCCGGCGAAGTTGGTCAAGGTCAGAATACTGCCGATGCTGTTGGTGACCGATTCGCCGGGGACATTCGACCAGATTCCAGAGGTCATGGAGTTCCGGTACTGCAATTGATACGTCTCACCTGCTACTGAAGGAATGGCGAAGATGACGTTCGTGCCCGACTTCTGGATTCGAGAGATCTGATTGGCTGGAGGGTTGAGGGGGACAGAGATCCGAAACACTGTGCCGACGCCGTTCGACCCACCTTTATAGGTCGTCCCGTAGAAATTCCCGTCACTACCCTGCACTAGCCCGGCATTTGGCCAGGCCCCATCGGTGGGTGAGCCGAGAAAGGAGTAAAGACTGGTGTAGATGCCTCTGGGACTGATCCGGAAAACGGTGCCGCATCCCCCAGCGCAATTGGTGCTCGTCCCACCGAAAAAGGTCGTCCCGTAGAAATTGCCGTCGCTGCCCTGGACGAGACCGCCCTCTGGTCCGTTTCCATCGTTGGGGACTCCGCCAAACCAGTAAAGATTCGTGAGGTTGCCGCTGGGACTAATCAGAAACACGGTACCTTCATTGTTGGTCATCCCCCCGTAAACGGTCGTCCCATAGAAATTCCCATCGCTGCCCAGCACAAGCCCGGCAGCTGGTTCAGCCCCACCGCTAGAGGTAAAGGAATAAAGACTCGTGTAGCTGCCGCTGGGGCTAATCCGAAACACAGTGCCGTCGCCGTAGTTCGTCCCGCCGGTAAGGGTCGTCCCGAAGAAATTTCCGTCGCTCCCCTGTACTAGCCCGGCTTCTGGATTGTATCCATCGGGGAAGCCGCCAAAGGAGTACAGATTTGTTTCGCTGCCGCTGGGACTGATCCG
>Ga0187858_10003840_pt1 | contig 14370 bp, 9 predicted proteins | sample June2016WEW_8_15_FD_133015 | JGI IMG/M metagenome (GOLD analysis project Ga0187858, IMG submission 133015) | Peatland microbial communities from SPRUCE experiment site at the Marcell Experimental Forest, Minnesota, USA - June2016WEW_8_150 | ecosystem: Environmental > Terrestrial > Soil >...
CGCGGGATCCCGGGCGCGGAGCACCACCAGCGGCCCCACGCTTGACGGCGGGGTTTTGGAATCGATGCCCAAATCGCGCGCGCCGGTGAGGAATGCCCGAGTCAGCCGCTCGATCTGCACCGCGACATTGTCCATTCCGATGCCGGCCAGCAGATCGATCGCCGGCCGCGCGAGATAAATGTTCGGGATAGGAGGCGAGCCGCCTTCGAAGCGCCGAGCATCCGGCGAGGGATCCAGGCACTTGGTATTGAATGCGAAAACGTCGCGTTGGGCCATCCAACTGGTGATGGTCGGCGTGAGCGTCTCGATCAGCTCGCGCCGCACGTAGAGGAAACCCAGCCCCGGCGGACCGAGCAGATACTTCAGCGTGCCCGTGACGTAGAAGTCGACGTCCAGCGCTTTCACGTCGACCGGGCGGGTCCCGCAGTCCTGATAGCCATCGAGAAAGAGAAGAGCGGCTTGGGCGTGAGCGATGTTCGCGATGGCCGCCACGTCCGGCCGGAACCCATTGACGAAGGAGACCTGCGTCAGCGGCACGATCCGCGTCCGCTGATCGACGGCGCGTTCATAGAATTCGGTGGGAACGGTATCGTTGACGCCATCCAGAAACTGGATCTCGGCACCACGCGGGCGCTGGGCGAGCCAGATGTGCGCCATGGTCGGAAATTCGTACTCGCTCAACACCACCTTGTTGCGTGTATCGAACTGCAGCGCATTCGCGATCGGATTGATTCCCGCCGAAGCGCTGGTGACGATCGCGACCTCGTCCGGTTGGGCGTTGATGAAGTGCGCGAAGGCGCCGCGCAGCGCCTCGTAGTTTTCCATCCATTCCTCCCAGGGCGCTGCCGAGGTCCGCCAACTGGCTGCGTATTTCTGCATGCCGGCTTCAACGGCGTCGCATAGGGCGCCTTGGGAACAGTTATAGAGGTAGGTTTTTTCCCGGAGAATCGGGAAATGCGATCTCAATTCCGAGATCTGTTCATCGGTCAGCATGATTACTTCCTATGACGCCCGGGGCATTGCCAACTCGCATTCCTACGGAGGTCTGCGCCGGTTGGCAAAGGAAGGGCCATAAGTGCGACTTCGCGATCGGAGCTTCGTGTCCGGGCAGTGCAGACTTCACACATGCCGCCTGCGCCGATTGGGCGCGAGGATTTCGCAAGGGGCGAGTTCGGTGCCGACGGGGCGGGGCGAAGTTGGCGCGAACCATTGTGCTGGGCACTGAAAAGGAGCCCAGTGCTTTCGTTGCTGCGGAATGCTTCAACGACGTAATCCCAGCCGTAATCGCGCTGGCTGCCGTTCACGACCCACCCGGAAAATGCACTACGGAAGATCGCGTCGGCTTGGCTGTCCGTAATGTGTTGCTCAGGCCTTCTCACGGAGATTTGATCTGCTCTATTTTGTCAGATCTGGCGATCATTGTCCGGAATTCGATGTAACGTTTGGCGACGACTGCAACCGGCGCAGACGCTGCTCGATTGTTCCATATCATCCTGCAAGCCGTCCACGTCAACCGGGGCCATGCGATTGCCGCCACTTAACCGTATTGTCGTCGATTGCAGAACTACCTGGGACAAATTTCAGGAACGCCGCTCACTGAAGGCACCTTGACGCTTTCGTCGCCAAAGCGAACTCGCGCCTTGCAGCGTTACCAAATAGGCGCTCTCCAAGTTCAATCCCGTGAATCCCATCACGGAACCATCGAGCTTTCTCGCCGAGCCACGCGCGAAACTGCTGCGAGCGCACCGTCACAGAATAAGCAACTCCGTCTGCTTCTCCCCCGTGACCCGCGCCTCTTTCTCCCCCACAAACACATTCACTTCCGACCTCACTCCGAATTCCTTCAAATAAACGCCCGGCTCGATGGAGAAGCACGTCCACGGCACGATGCGGCGTTCATCATGAGTTTCCAGGTTGTCCATGTTGGCGCCGTTGCCGTGCACGTCCTCGCCGATCGAATGGCCCGTGCGATGCACGAAGTATTCTCCGAACCCGCGGCTTTCGATGTAACCGCGCGCTACGTCGTCCACTTCGAAGCCGCGCAGCTCATGGCCGGCCGCCACCGCGTCCTGCACGCGGCGTATGGCGGCATCGCGCGCGCCGGTCACCACTGCGAACACTTGCCGCATGGCGTCGCTCGGCCGGTCGCCGCAGAAGCCTGTCCAGGTGATGTCGTAGTACACCGCGCCGGGGCGGTCCAGCTTGGCCCACATATCCAGCAGCACGAAATCGCCGCTGCGGATCTCGGAAGTGACCTCGGCGGACGGCTCGTAGTGCGGGTTCGATGCGTTGGCATTCACACCTACGATCGGCCCGTCGGGCGTCACCAGGCCCGCCTTGGTGAACTCATCCCGCACGAATTGGTTCACCGCGAATTCCTGCACTGCGCCGCCGCCGCGCGTGATTTGGCGGATCATGTCGAAAGCCTGCGCGCGCACGCGGTCCACGCGGCGGCCGGCCTCCAAGTGCGATTCCAGCGCGTCCGCGCTCCAGCAGGCCTCGAAGTATTGGATCAGCTCCGCCGAGCTAACCACCTCCACGCCGAGGCTGCGCACCAGCTCCACAGTGCCTGCGTCCACCATGGCGACGTAAGGGATGGCGCACATCGGCGAATATTGCATGGCCACCCGATGCGCGCCGCCCGTGAGCGAGCGCAGCCCACCGACCTGCTCGCTCCAACTGGAGTAGCGGATCTTGTCGCCGGGCAGATCGTCGAGCCTGGCCGATTCGATGCGGTGCACCAGCCCGCGCGGCTCGCCGGACGCCGGAATCCAGTAATACCAGCGCCGGGTCACGTGCGATTCCGGTTGAAAGCCCAACACGCGGTACGCCAGCGGGTCTCTCTGATGGTGGTCGAAGAACAGCCATCCATCCAACTTCTCTTTGCGAAGCTCTTGCTGAATTGCTGTGAGGTTCATTTTTCAAAAGGCTCCAGATTGGCGCGCGTGGGCGGCGCGGTCGCCAGGCTGACTACGATCAGCGCCAGCACGGAAACGCCCAGCGCCGGATACACCGCATCCAGCCATTGTATGTCCAGGAGTTGCCACGCCACCGTGATCGCGGTTCCCAAAATAATCGAGCTGATGGCGCCCGCCTTGTTGGCCCGCTTCCAGAAGAATACAGCCATCACCGAGGGCGTGACCGCCGCGCCGTAAACCGTGTACGCATACAGCGCGGCTCTCAGAATGGACTCGAAATAGGCTGCCTGCAACAGCGCGAACAAGCCCAGCAGGATCACCAACGCGCGCGAGACAAAAAGCGTCCTCCGTTCGCCCGCCTGCGGATCGATGAAGCGCTTGTAGACGTCGTGAATCAGGTTGCTGGCTGGTGAGAAAAGGTAATTGTTGGCTGTCGAGATCACCTTGGCGAAGACGCCCCCCAGCAGGATTGCGCCCACGACCTCCGGCAAGCGCATACGCGCCGTCAGCGGAATGATCTCGCGCGGCCGGTCCGTGTGCAGCGTGGCGCTGCCGATCACGGCGATTGTGATGATAACGGTTTCCAGGATTAAGGTGCCGGCGATCCATCCGAAGACGGCCCAGCGCGCGTCGCGTTCGGATCGCGCGGAAAAGAATTTCTGATACATGCCCTGGTTGCCGATCAGCAGCAGCAGCGTCGGCAACAGGTATCCGAGGCAGTGCACCCAGCCGAGCGGCCCGAACACAGTGAAGTGATCGGCCGGCAAAGCCGCGTGAACCGCTGGCCAGCCGCCCGTGCGCGCCAACAGAATCGGGAGGGAAATCAGCGCGATGGTGGTCACCAGCAGGCCTATGATCAGGTCCAGATAAGCAACCGACGCCATGCCCGCCAGCGCCGTGAAAGTGATCACGAACCCGGCGATGATGTTCATGCCGGCCTTCGGATCGAGCGTCGGAAAGATCAGATGCAGAATATCGCCACCGCCTTTGAACTGGTAGCTGGTGATGACGGTGTACGAAATCACGATAGCTACGGTGGCCAGCACGCGCGCCGTGGCGTTGTAGCGCGTCTCCAGCAAATCCGGCACGGTGAACTGGGCGAAGCGCCGGGCGCGTCCCGCGATGAGGGCGATCAGAACGAGCCCGACCCAGCCGCCCGCCGGCTGCCATAGCGCCGAGAAGCCGTTGCGGTAGGCGTTCTCGCCGCCGGCGAACAGGCTGCCCGCGCCGATCCAAGAGGAGAGCAGCGTGAACACCAGCACGGGCCAGGTGAGCTTGCGGCCGGCTACCAGGAAATCGGCCTGGTTCTTGACGCCTAACGAGCGCACCAGGGCGGTCCCCAGCAATACCGCTACGATCACCGACAGCACTGCGACGTAGATCATTCAGTTCAGCCTGCTTTCATCCGCTCAGCCTGCTTTCCAAAAAGCGCACCAGTGCCGCGCGGACTGAAGTCCGAGCTTGGGCGAGCTTCACTCGCCTGCGCCGGCAAGAGTGCCGGCGCGGCAGGCAGGAGTGCCTGCGCCACGGCGATCCTCCTTCTCAAACGGCCAAACTCCAGGGTGCGGACAGGTCGCGCCTTGACAGGCTGAAGCCTGTCCCACCACGCGCTCAAGCCTGTCCCACCAATCTTCTTTCCACAGCTTCCTGCGAAGCTCCATCTATCTCGACCACTTTGGTCCGGCTTGTCAAGCCTATCACGATCCGCACGCGCGATTGCGGCACGCCGGCCAGCTCCGCGAAGAACCGCACGCACGCTGCGTTGGCCTTGCCATCCGCGGGCGGAGCCGCGAGATCCAGCTTCCACGCGTCGCCGATTTTGCCGGCAACCCGCGTCCGCTTGGCGCGCGGATGCACCTTCACCGTGATACGCGCCATTCGATTTGCGCCCTCAGATTCGCCACCCCCGCCGCCACGCGAGTGTCCACCACTTCGAACGGAATTACGTCGTCCAGCCAGTCGTGGCTCGATCCGTCGGGGTTCTGCATGGCCACCGTCAGGGTGTAAGGCTGCGGCGTAAGCCAGCAGGCGAAGTGGAAATCCACCTCCAGCTCGTCGCCGGCCTGGTAGCTGCCCAGGTGCGCCTTTTCGATGCGGGTGTTGGTCCCGTACACGTCCATGCCGATCCGCGTACGGATCAAAATGCCCACCATCGGATCGCATTTCGGCTGATGAAACCGGGTGCGCACGCGCACCGTGACGGTCTCGCCGCTGGCCACCGAAGTCGCCGGCACGCCCGCGGCGTTCAGCAAGTCGACGCCCAGGATTTCGCTAGCGCCATCGCCATGCCGGTAACTGGCGCCGAAGCGCTGCTGCCGCTCCTGGCTCGCCTGCTGCTTTTCCAGCACCAGTCCGATATAGCGGTTGATCACGTCGCTGGGCGCGCCCTGCGCCTCGATCCGCCCGTTCAGCAGCAGAATGGCGCGATCCGAAAGCTGCTTCACCAAGCCAAGGTCATGCGAGACGAACAGCACCGTGATTTTGCGTTCGCGCAGCTCCTCGAACTTGCGCACGCAGCGATTGGCGAATACCGCGTCGCCTACGGCCAGCGCTTCATCCACGATCAGGATTTCGGGGTCCACGTGGATGGCCGTGGCGAAGGCCAGCCGCACATACATGCCGCTCGAATATTCCTTGACGGGCCGCGCGATGAACTCGCCGATCTCCGCGAAGGCCTCGATCGAAGGCATGGCGCGCTCGATTTCCGCGCGGCTCAACCCCATGATTTCGCCGTTCAGAAACACGTTCTCTCGCCCGCTGAATTCGGGGTTGAAGCCCGCGCCCAGCTCCAGCAGCGCCGCGATGCGACCGCGCGTCACCACACGGCCCAGCGTGGGTTGCAAGATGCCGCTCACGATCTGCAAGAGTGTGCTTTTGCCGCAGCCGTTCGGCCCGACCAACCCCAGCGTCTCGCCTTTTTCGACCTGGAAGCTGATGTCGCGCAACGCCCAGAAGTCGGTGTGCAGCTTGCGCCGGCCGAACGGCAGCGCCTCTCGCAAACGGTCGGACGGGCGGGGGTACAGCTTGTAAAGCTTCGAGACGTTTTGCGCCAAAACCACAAGGTCTTATTGTGACAGCAAAGCAGGGTGCTGGGCACTAGAGGCGTTGGGGTGCTGGCGTACGCCCCAGAACTGGGTGATGGGTTTTGCCTAACCCAGCACCCCAGAACCCGACACCCTCTTTTCCGTACATCCTTTTCGCCCGGCGCGCGTCAAATGGTCAGGGTAGGGTATACTCTTATCTAAGGACGGGTTTTCCGGATGGCCCAAAAGCGGCGCTCTTTCTTGTTCTTTTTGCTAGTCATTTTACTATGCTCGGTTCTCGGGGGCATCTATGGGCCCCGGGTGGAGGCGGCGCCCGCCACTGTTGGCGAGGGTGAGGATATCGGCGCCAGCCTGAAGGCCTTCACCAACGCCTATGGACTGGTGGAAGAGAACTTCGCCGACCAAGTCGACCCCGATAAAGCCATCTACAAGGGCGCCATCCCGGGCATGCTCCGGACGCTCGATCCGCATTCCAATTTCTTCGATCCGCGCGACTACCAGCTTCTGCGCGAAGACCAGAAGGGCCACTACTTCGGCGTCGGCATGCAAGTGCGGCCGTTCAACGGCAAGACCGTCGTGGTGGCGCCGTTCCCCGGTTCGCCAGCTTACAAGGCGGGCCTGCGGCCGGGCGACATCATCATGAAGGTGAACGATAAGGCCACCGACAACCTCACCACCACCGAGGTAGCCGACCTGCTGAAGGGTCCGCGGGGCACGCAGGTCAGCATCGTGGTCTCGCGCGAGGGCAGCGATCAGCCCATCAGCTTCACCGTGATCCGCGACGAGATTTCGCGCAATAGCGTCAAGAACGCCATCTGGCTGAAACCGGGTATCGGCTACGTGGACGTCGAACAGTTCAACGAAACCACCAGCAAGGAGCTCGAGGACAGCCTGAAGAAGCTGGGCGAGAACAACATTCACGGGCTGGTCCTGGACCTGCGCAGCAACCCCGGCGGCCTGCTTAACGAAGGCGTGGCGGTGGCGGACAAGTTCCTGCAAAAGGGACAGTCCATCGTCTCGCACCGGGGCCGCACTTCACCGGAGAAAGTCTATACCGCCAAGAACGGCAACCACGGGCACGATTATCCCATCGTGGTGTTGGTGAACCGGCTGTCGGCTTCCGCGGCCGAAATCGTGGCGGGCGCGTTGCAGGATCATGACCGCGCCTGGGTGCTGGGCGAGACCACCTTTGGTAAGGGACTGGTGCAGACCGTCTATCCGCTCTCCGAGAACACCGGCCTGGCTCTGACCACCGCGCACTTCTATACTCCCAGCGGCCGGCTCATCCAGCGCGATTATACGAACAAGTCGTTTTTCGATTACTACTATCACAAGGACGACAACGCCAAGGACCTTTCGGACGTGAAAATGACGGACAGCGGCCGCACGGTCTACGGCGGCGGCGGTATCACGCCAGACGAGAAGTACAGCACGCCGAAGCTCGATCATCTGCAGGGCGAGCTCATCAGCAAATCGGCGTTCTTCAACTTTACGCGGTATTACTTCGGCCAGCACGACGCCAAGCTGCCCAAGGGCTGGGCTCCCGACGCGACTACGCAGAACGAGTTCCACGATTATCTGCTGAAGGAGAACTACGACTTCACAGAAGCCGAATTCGCCCAGGATACCGACTGGATCAAGCGGCTTCTCAAGCGCGAAATGTACATCACGGCCTTCAACCTGGATGAGAGCGACAGAGTGGCCGTGGAGACCGATCCCGAAGTGGAGCGCGCGATCGACGCCATGCCCAAAGCGAAGGCCCTGTTGGATTCAGCGCGCAAAATCGTGGTCGAACGCATGCAGCCGCAGCCCGCATTCGCCAGGTGAAATCCGCCGCGCAGATCGTCGTCCTGGATGCCGGCGGTCAATATTGCCATCTGATTGCGCGCAAGGTTCGTGACCTGGGGGTTTACTCCGAGGTCCGGCCCAGCGAAACGCCCGCCGCCGAGCTTGCAGGGGCCAAGGGCCTGATCATCTCGGGCGGTCCCAGCAGCGTCTACGATCCCTCCAGCCCCACGGTCGATCCGGCGATTTTCCATAGCGGCGCATGCGTGTTGGGGATCTGCTACGGGCAGCAGCTCATGGCGCACTTGTTGGGCGGTGTCGTCCAGAAGGGCGAGAAGGGCGAGTATGGCATGGCGGCGTTCGACCTGGATGGCTCGGCCAGCCCGCTATTCAGCGGCATCTCGGGCAGCCAGCAGATCTGGATGAGCCACCGCGACCTGGTGACCGGCGTGCCGCCCGGATTCTCCGTGCTGGGCAGCACCGCGACTTGCGCCATCGCCGCCATCGAGGCGCCCGCCCGCGGCCTGTATGCCGTGCAGTTCCATCCGGAGGTGGTCCACACGACGCGCGGGCGCGAGATCCTCTCCAACTTCCTGTTCGGTATTTGCGGCTGCGAGCGCGATTGGGATCCACGCAACCGCGTCCCACAGATTGAAAACGAGATTCGCCAGTGTGCCGGCGACCGCAATGTCTTCTTCTTCGTCAGCGGCGGGGTGGATTCCACGGTGGCTTCCACGCTCTGCCAGCGCGCGCTCGGCCCGGACCGCGTGCGCGGCGTTTATGTCGATACGGGCCTGATGCGCGAAGGCGAAACCGATTATGTACGGCGCATGGCCGGCGTCTCGGTCGAGATGGCTGAGGCGCAATTCCTGGGCGCGCTGGCCGGAGTGCGGGATCCTGAGCAAAAGCGCCACATCATCGGCGAGGAGTTCGTCCGCGCGCAGGAGCGCATCATCGAATCGCGCCATCTGCTGGACGGCCACTGGATTCTCGGCCAGGGCACGATTTACCCGGATACCATCGAATCCGGCGGCACGGAAAAGGCCGCCGTTATTAAGACGCATCACAACCGCGTGCCCGGCATACAGAAGCTCATTGATGCCGGCCGCCTGATCGAGCCTTTGCGCTCCTACTATAAGGACGAAGTGCGCGAGATCGGGCGGGAGCTGGGGCTTCCCGCGGAGGTGCTCGACCGGCATCCATTTCCAGGGCCCGGCCTGGCGATACGCTGTCTCTGCTCGGAGACTGAGGCGGGTGTCTCGGCCACCGCGGAAGGGTACATCCTGCCCGTCCATTCCGTCGGCGTGCAGGGCGATAGCCGCAGTTACGCGCCGGTGTTGTGCATCGACTCGCTCGACCAGGCGCGCGCCACGGAGCTGATCAACCGGATCGCGGGGGTGAACCGCGTCATCGCCTGCGTGCGGACGGTACAGCCGCTCGCCAGCCTGCGCGTGCGGGTGAGTGCTCTGACGCCGGAGCGCCTCGCGCGCCTGCGGCATGCCGATGCCATAGTGCGGCGCCTCTCGCACCAGAGCGGCTTCGATCGCGAGATCTGGCAGTTTCCGGTCGTACTGATTCCGTTTGGCTCCCAAGCTGCTCCGGATGCGGTGGTCCTGCGGCCCGTGGATTCGGTGGACGGCATGACCGCGCAGTCCGTCGGCATGCCGGAAGGCTTGCTGCGCGCGATTACTGATGAGCTGCTCTCGATTCCGGGGATCGGTGGCGTGTTCTACGATTTGACGCACAAACCTCCGGCCACCATCGAGTGGGAGTAGCGCGGCCTGTCAGTCGGTTGGCAGGCGAAAGCGCCTGCCCCACAAGCCTGTGAAGCCTTCTCCGAGGTGGGACAGACGCTTTCGTCTGTCAACCGCTTTCAGCCTGCACCTGCCCCACGCCAGCCCTTACCCGATCTTCCACGGAGGCCGCATCGGACGCGACAGCATGCGGTTGGCTTCCTCGTCGCTTATGATCGCTTCCTTCACCGGGTCCCACTTCAAGTCGCGGCCCAAGCGCAGGCTGATGTTGCCCAAGTGCCCTATGGTGATCGACCGGTGCGCGGTCTCGATCGGCGCGATGGGCTCCTTTCGCGAAAGCACGCAATCGATGAAATTGCGGAAATGGTTATCGCTGCGATACAGATGGATTTCGTCCGGGCCAATGGCGCTTTCGAGAAGTGACTTGGGATGCGCATCGATCGCGCCCCGGGTGACCCACACCCAACCCTCGGAGCCTTCGAACGTAACGCCGCCGCGCTCCTGGTTCGAGACGATCAGCGTCACGCCGTTTTCATAAGTACACTCGAAATAGAAGCTGGTCGCGGTGTTCCAAAGCTTGTCCTTGGCGAACTCGCCCTTAGCATTGCGGATCTCGATGAGGCCGGTGCTTTCGGTGTTCATGCCCCACTGCGCGATGTCCGGGTGGTGGCCGCCCCAGTCGGTGATGTTGCCGCCGGAGTAGTCCAGAATCCAGCGGAAGTTCACGAGACAGCGCGCGGGAGCATAGGGTGCTTCCGGCGCTGGCCCCAGCCAGAAATCGTAGTTGAAGCCTTCAGGCACGGGCTCGGGATCTCTGCGGTTTCCGGTCTTGGCCAGGTCCGGAGTGCCGCCCGGCAGACCGCAGCGCACTGTCTGCAGCTTGCCGATGCGGCCGTTGCGGACCAGTTCGCAAGCACGCCGGAAACGGGCGTCGGAGCGCTGCTGGCTGCCGGTCTGGAAGATGCGCTTGTACTGGCGCACCGCGTCGCTCATGGCGCGGCCTTCGGCGATGGTGAGCGAGAGCGGTTTCTCTCCGTAGATGTCCTTGCCGGCGCGCGCGGCCTCGATCACCGGAATGGAGTGCCAGTGGTCGGGCAGCGCGATTAACACCGCGTCGATGTCTGTGCGCGCCAGCAATTGGCGAAAGTCTTCGTACGCCGCGCAACCCTTGTAAGCGCCGGAGCGCTTCTCGCGGGCGTAGGTCCACTCCACGATCTGGCGGGCAGGCTCGCGGCCGGCGATGGCGCCGTCCCAGTATCCCGGACTCTCGCGGTTCACATCGCACACCGCGACCACCTGGACGCGCTCGTCTTCGAGCAAGTCCCACAGGTCGTTTGTGCCTTGGTTTCCGGTGCCGATCACGCCCATCGTCACGCGGTCGCTGGCGGCCACGGCGCCGCGTCCGCCGAGGGCGGCCAGGGCAGGCGCGGTCTTCAAGAAGGATCTGCGATTCATTTCACATGCATTATACGTCCGGCCGGGAACAATCGATGGCGGGCAGGTGTCATAAGAGTATGCTCGAGGTCCGCAACCTGACCAAGCTGTACACGCGGCGCCCCGCGGTGGACGACGTCAGCTTCACCATCCGGCCGGGCGAGATCCTGGGATACCTTGGGCCCAACGGCTCCGGGAAGAGCACTACCGTCAAGATGCTGACGGGCCTGCTGGAGCCATCGCGCGGACTGATCCAGTACAAGGGCTGTAACATCCGGCAGGACCTGATTGGTTACAAGAAAGTCCTCGGTTACGTCCCCGAAGAGCCCAACCTGTATCCGTATCTGACCGGACGCGAATATCTGCAACTCGTGGGGCGGCTGCGCTGTCTTCCGGCTCAGGCTTTGGAATCCAGGATCGATCAGTTCTTGAATCTGCTGTCGCTCCATGAACATCGTTACTCGCCGATCTCTTCCTACTCGAAGGGGATGAAGCAGAAGATTTTGATCTCCTCTGCCCTGCTGCACAATCCGGATGTGCTGGTCTTCGACGAGCCGCTCTCGGGCCTCGACGTCACCACCAGCCTGGTGTTCAAGAGCCTGATCAAGGCCCTGGCGCGGGAGGGAAAGGTCATCCTCTACAGCTCACACGTGCTGGAGGTGGTGGAGAAAGTCTGCTCCAGCGTCATCATTCTGCGCAAGGGAACCGTGGTGGCGAACGACTCGGTCGAGCATCTGCGCGACCTCATGGAACTGCCCTCGCTGGAGGACATTTTCTCCCAACTGGTCTTGCAGGAAGATACCGACCAGATCGCCGAAGACATTGTGGAAGTCATGCAGGCGTAGAGGGATCCGCATGACGCTTTCCCGCTCGAACGAAGTCAGTCAGTTCCGTGAACTCGCGCGGCACTTCTTCGCACGGTTCTTCGACAACGACCTGGTGTCGCTGGATGCGGACATGCGGTCGACGGTCGTGAACATCCTGGCGCTGCTGGCTGGGCCTGGAATGTTGCTTCCGTTTCTGTTCATGTCGAAGTACGTGAAGCTACAAGACGAGCCCATGTACGTGCGCGATCTGGCATCGCTCGGCGAGAAGGAGTTCTTCATCTGCTTCTCGATGACGGTGATGGGATTGGTGACCGTCATCGAGTGGGATATGCTGTTTCCGGACCGCCGGGACTACGCGAACCTGACTCCGCTGCCTATCCGGCTGGGGACCATGTTCGGCGCGAAGATCGCCGCGCTGGTGGCGTTCCTCGCAATCTTTTCGCTGGCAATCAACGCATTCTCCCCGGTGATGTTTCCGGCGGTAGTGATGCAGAAGGGATCGTTGACGGCGCTGGTGGGGTTCGCACGCTGTCACGCGATCAGCATCATGGCCGCTAATACGTTCGTATTCTTCCTGTGCGTGGCGGTGCAGGGTTTGTTGATGAATCTGCTGGGATACAGGGCGTTCCGGCGTATCTCACCTTACGTGCAGTTTGGGATGGTGGCGGTGTTGATCCTCATGTTCCTGCTGTCGGGGCGCATTGTGTCTGAGTTACAGCCTGGACACGCCATCAATCCTGCGACTGTCTACCTGTTTCCGCCGCTTTGGTTCCTGGGCCTTTATCAGACTCAACTAGGATGGACCAACCCGGTGTTTCGCGAGTTAGCCGCCTCGGCGCGCCTGGCCGCCGGATGGACTACCGTCGCCGCTTTAACCACTTATTTATTGAGTTACAAAAGACATGTGAGGAGATCGCTCGAGAGCGCGGACGACTTCTCCATGGAACCTTCGGCGATGGAGCGAGCCATGTGCCGGTTGCTCGACCGCTTCGTACTGCGGGACAGCTTGCAGCAGGCTTCGTTCTACTTCATCTGGAAGACCATGACCCGCAGCCGCCGCCACAAGCTGTTCTTCGCGGCTTACGTGGCTGCCGGCTGTGCGCTGATCTTCGAAGGACTGGCGGTGCTGGTGGCGCGCGGCACGGGTTCCTGGATGTATCACCCCATACCCGAATTGCTGCCTGCGCCCCTGATACTAGCCTTCTTCATTCTGTGCGGCATGCGGCACGTGTTTGCGGTCCCCGCCGAATTGCGGGCCAACTGGGTATTCCAGGTATCGGACCGCGGCGAAGCGCGGCGATGCCTGGCTGGCGTCAGGAAAGCCATGATCGTGCTGGGTGTGGTTCCACTATTCGCAGCGCTGCTGCCGCTGCACGTGTTGCTGTGGGGTTGGAAGACGGCGATGTTACATATGTTGTTCGGTATAGTTGTCTCGCTGTTATTGGTGGAAGTGTTGTTAGTCACTTTCGATAAGTTCCCATTTACTTGTTCCTATCTGCCTGGTAAGTCTAACTTGAAAGTGTCTTGGCCGCTTTACCTGTTCGGCTTCACCACTTATGTGTCGCTGTTCCTGACCCTGGAGTACTGGATGCTCCAGCGGCCCGTGCGCTTTGCCTGGTTAGCGGCGCTGGTGCTGCTGGTGCAGTTGGCGATGGCCGTGTATCGCTGGCGCGTGGGCCACGAAGTCACTCTGGTGTTCGATGAGCAGCCGGAGCCGTTAGTGCGGACGCTGAACCTGTGGGCTTAGGGCTGTAGCGGAGCCCGGAGACGGAGCGCTCGCAACCCCGCTCGCGCACTCTTTCTGCGATGTGCTACGGCCTCTCGGCCGACCGTGGGCTAAAGCCCACGGCGGCACGCTGAAGCGTGCGCCACGGAACCAACCGCTTGCACGCAGAAACCGAGAAAGTAAGTGGCATTGGCGTCCAGCTACTGCGTTAAAAACTTTACTAGCGCCGGATTAAATGCCCCGGCGCACTCCACTTGCGGCACGTGGCCACAAGAGTCCAGCACCACGGTTTGCGAATCGGCTATGTCTTCTCCCAGCGCCTTGCCTGCCGCGAGTGGGACTAAGGCGTCCTCGCGGCCCCAGACTACGAGCGTCGGCGATTTGATCCCGCCGAGTTTGCCATCCACCACGTCTTCCTCGCGGAGGATCGAATCGATGAAGCTGTCGATCGTGGGGCTGTCGTTCTTGCGCAGGTGTCGCGTAAACGCCGCCTCCACTACTGCGTCGCTGGCGAAGGCCTGGTTATAAAACACCGCGGCCATGAGCCGTTTGGTGCCCGCCAGGGTCGCTGGGTTGAGCGCCAGCAGCAGCTCGCGGGTCAGCGGCGGCCCGCCTGTGCGCTTCTGCGAATAACCCGCGCTATCCACCAGCACCAGGCGGTTCACTTTATCCGGATATGCCAGCGCAAAATCCATCGCGACCCAGCCGCCCAGCGAATTACCCACCAGCGTGGCTTTCGAGATGCCCAGCTTCTTATAGAATGCGTTCAGAAAGTCCACCAGCGTGCCGACGCGATAGTTGATTGGCGGTTTGTCGGATTCGCCAAAACCAACCTGGTCCGGCACCCAGACGTGAAACTTGCCGGCCAACGCCGGCACAGTC
>Ga0187858_10003841_pt1 | contig 14366 bp, 12 predicted proteins | sample June2016WEW_8_15_FD_133015 | JGI IMG/M metagenome (GOLD analysis project Ga0187858, IMG submission 133015) | Peatland microbial communities from SPRUCE experiment site at the Marcell Experimental Forest, Minnesota, USA - June2016WEW_8_150 | ecosystem: Environmental > Terrestrial > Soil >...
CCTCAGCGATCACCCAAAACCGGCCAATAGTTATCACCTGAAAACCGGCCAACGAGAATAGCGTCCGGGACGTTGACGCCCGCAGAGGCCTGTAGCCTCCGAGGGCATGGCCAATGTCTTGAACGAAGAGAAGAAACAGCAAGTTTTAGCTCTGGGACGGCTGGGCTGGCCGCTGCGGAAGATCCAGCAGGCTACGCGCATCCGTCGTGAAACCGCCAGTCAGTACCTGAAAGCAGCCGGGATTGCGGTGCGTCCGCCGGGAGGCTGGGGGCGGCGGGCGGCAAAACCGGCCAACGAGGTGATCACCGACTTTGGCGCGGGAAAACCGGCCATTCCGGCGACCACCACCCCCAACTGCAACCCCAACACCAACACCAACCCCAACCCCAACCCCAACACCAACCCCGAAAACCTTTCCACGAAGGGAAAAGCAAAACCAACTTCAAAACCGGCCAATGAGGTGATTACCGACTCTGAGGTGATCACCAACTCCAACCCATCCCAACCAGAGGACGTGTGCGCTCTTGCCTCAGCGCCAGTGGCGTCTCCACAGCGCAGTCCCAGCGCCAGCGCCTGCGAGCCTTACCGCGAGGCCATTGAGTTAGGACTCAGCCGGGGCCGCAATGCCGTGGCGATCTACCAGGACCTGGTGGATGAGTACAGCTTCGCCAGTAGCTACCAGAGCGTGCAGCGCTTCGTGCGCAAGTTGCGTGGCGCGCAAGCGCCCGAAGCCCGGGCGGTGATCGTCACCGCTCCCGGCCAGGAAGCGCAAGTCGATTACGGTACCGGCCCGATGGTGCGCGATCCCGAAACCCACAAGTATCGGCGCACCCGGCTGTTCGTGATGACGCTGGGCTGCAGCCGGAAAGCCGTTCGACTGCTAACCTTCCGCTCCAGTTCGCGCATCTGGGCCGAGCTGCACGAACGCGCCTTTCGCCGGCTGGGCGGGGCTACTCGCATCGTCGTGCTCGACAATCTGCGCGAGGGCGTGCTCGTCCCCGACATTTACGATCCCGCGCTCAATCCGCTCTATCGCGATGTGCTTGCCCACTACGACGCGGTCGCCATGCCATGTCGCATTCAAGATCCAGATCGCAAGGGCAAAGTCGAGGCCGGCGTCGGCCACGCGCAGAAAACGCCGTTGAAAGGTTTGCGCTTCGAGAGTCTGGAAGAAGCCCAAGCCTACCTCGATCGCTGGGAAGAACGCTGGGCTGACACGCGCATCCACGGCACCACCAAACGCCAAGTCGTGGCCATGTTCGCCGAAGAGAAGCCGTTCCTGCTGCCGCTGCCCGTCGAACCCTTCCGTTATTACCAGTACGGCGAACGCATCGTGCATCTGGACGGCTGCGTCGAAGTCGAAGCCGCTTACTATGGCGCCCCGCCGGGCTGGATCGGGCGCATGCTGCGAGTGCAATGGGATGAGCTGTTTGTCCGGCTGCTCGATCCCAAAACCGGCCAACTGCTGCGCGAACATGTGCGCCAGAAACGCGGCTGGTATCGCATCAAGCCCGAAGACCACTCCAAACGCACCCCGCTGCGCACTTCGCAACTGCTGTGGCGCGCCGGTCGCGCCGGCGCGCACATCGGCACGCTCTGCGAGGCCATTCATCGCCAGCAGGGAGAGGTCGGCGTGCGCCGCATCCTCGGCGTCCTCTCCCTAGCCAAGAAGTACGGCGCCGCCGCAGTCGATGAAGCCTGCGCCGCCGCGCTCGATATGGGAGTGCAGGAATACCGCTTCGTGCGCCGCTATCTGGAACGCTGTCCGCAAGCCCCGCTCAGTTTGCAGCAAGTCGATCCCCTGATCCGCGAGCTAGTGCAGTACCGCGACTTCATCAATTACAAAACCAAGGAGATAGAAGAATGAATCTGATCGAACTCGATCGTGCACTCAGACAACTTCGCCTGGGCGGCATGGCAGCCGTGCTGGAGATCCGTCTGCGCCAGGCCCAAGCCGAACCGCTCCCCCCTATCGACCTGCTATCGTGCCTGGTCTCTGACGAACTCGCCTTGCGCGGCGAACGCCTGCTGGAGCGACGGAAAAAACAGGCTCAGTTCCGCGACTCGCACAAGACTCTCGACAACTTCGACTTCAACTTCAATAAGAAGATGAATCGCAGCCTGGTCTTCGATCTGGCCACCGGTGCTTTCATCGCCCGCCACGAAGACGCCTTGTTTTTAGGTCCGCCGGGCACCGGCAAGAGTCACTTAGCCCAGGCCATCGGCCACGCCGCGATTCAACAGGGCTACCGCGTGCTCTACCGCGAGACCCACACCTTGCTCGATGAACTGGCCGAAGCCACTCTCGACGGCACGCGCAGAGAACACATGGAGTTCCTGGTGACTGTGCCCCTGCTCATCCTCGACGATCTCGGCATGCGCAAACTGCCCCTCATCGCTGCCGAAGAACTTCTGGAGATCATCATGCGCCGCTACGAGCGGACCAGCACCATACTAACTTCGAACCGTCCGGTGGAAGACTGGGGCAAACTGCTGGGCGACGCAGCCGCCGTCAGCGCCATGCTCGACCGCCTGCTGCACCACGGACACGTGCTCAAGTGCGGTCCGCGGAGTTGGCGCACTAAAACCGACTTGCCACCACAGGAGGCGGCAGGGTAGAACATTCTCAGTCCTGGACGGCCACTCCCGTTGGCCGGTTTTGAAGTGATAACTGTTGGCCGCTTTTGAAGTGATCACTGAGGACATTGGGACCTGCGAATCCCACTCATCCGAAAATCGCGAATGAGTGGGGCGCCCAGCAAATGTCGGGAGTCCAACAGTTCCGTAGACATTTCCATCTGGAATCGGCCAGCGTGAAAAGCCCCACGCAAAGCCAAACGGCTTCGGTGGGGCATCGGCCACCAGAGATTTCAGGTAATTTCGGTTAGGGCGTGATCTTCCAAACTACCCCGTAAGTATCCGTGCCACCTATAAGAGCGGTGCTGTAAAAATTGCCGTTCGCGTCCATGGCCAGGTCGCCCGAAGGCAACCCACCGTCAGAGCAGGGCCAGGCGTCGCTGCAAAAGTCGTGCAGGGAGGAGTACGTCCATTGTCCGCTGGCAGGCGTCAGCTTGAAAACCGATCCGTAGCCGTAAGCCCCATCGCTGTAAGTAGTACCGTAGAGATTGCCTGCGGCATCCAGGACAAGATTGCCGTATGGCCCACAATGGTAACCTCCGCCGGAGACGAAAAAACTGTACAGGACCTTAAGTGTCCAACCGCTGCCTGAAGGCATCAACTCAAAGACGGCTCCCCCGCCACCGTCTCCATTTGGGGGTCCTCCGCCCGGTGCATTTGCAGATGTTGCTCCATAGAGATTGCCCGACTGATCGATGATTAAGCCGGCGTATGGAATGCCTCCCGCGCTTCCGCTCAGGGAGAAGCTGACGAGAATATTCTCGGTCCAGCCAGAGCCCGATGGCACCAGTTGAAAAACTGTACCGTAACCGTTAGCGCCGCCATACGAAGTAGTGCCGTATAGGTTGCCGCTGGAGTCGAAGACTACGCTGTGCAAGGGCAGGGTCCCGTCACCGGCTGCCCCAAAATCGTGAAGAATACTCTCCACCCAGCCGCTGCCCGAACGCGTGAGTTTATAGACCGTACCCTGTCCGTAAGTGCCACCGCTTACGGTCGTACCATAGATATTGCCCATTTGGTCGAAGATCAGGTTCGTGCCCTGGGTTGGCTCGGATCCGTCATTGCCTCCCATGAAGTGGTAAAGCACGGTCTCCATCCAAGGACAGAGTACGCTCCTACAGAATGTGGCTGGAGGCCTCAGGCTGAAGACGGTGCCGCAGCCATTACCTCCGCAGCCGCTGCCTCCGTGCGAGTAAGTGCTGCCGTAAAGGATGCCATCCGAACCGATGACTACTCCATTGTAGGGAAAAGCTCCGTCACTGCCGCCACTAAAGGTATACAGTACGCCAAGGGTATAGCCTGACTGAGAGTACTTGAGCTTGAAAACCGTCCCATACCCCAGTCCGCCACCGGTCGCCGTGCCTTCTAGATTTCCCGCTCCGTCGATGGTTGTTCCGGCATAAGGAGTTGCTCCATCCGCTCCGCCGGAGAAGTTGTGGAGTATCGAGTATGTTTGGGCCTGAGACGAAGGGGAAAAACCACACACCAGAGTTAACAAGAACGCGAAGCGCGCTCTGCGAGCTATAGCGCCTATGTTCATGGTAATTCCCCTCCGTGAATTCCGGGCAAGGTTAGGGAAATCCTGATCAGGTCAGGGCGAAGTCCCTCAGCGGCTAAAGCCGCATTGATATTGCAGCATTTACGGACGGCCTGAAGGCCGTCCCCTTCAAAACCCAACTTAGTCAGAGCTTCCCTCGAACCAAAGTTACGTTCTATTCAATGCCCGGGTTTCGACAAATCAAACAACCGCCGCTGCTCTTGGTGTTCGTAAAACTCGCTACGGTAATGCCAGCGCCGATGGTCGTCGTCACGCTGGATTGGGGGAGATTTACGCTATAGGTGCAAGCATTACATTCAACCGTGGCGCTCGTCAGTGGATAGCCGGCATTGGGCGTTTCCGCAATCGTTACGGGCGTGTTAACCGGGAATGTGCCAGCCACCAACTGGCAGAAGCCACCCTGGCCCGGCGGCCCCGCTTGTACCTGGAAGGGGGGTATACCGGTTACGGTAAAGGTAAATTCCGTACCGACTGGAGTACCCAAACCCGCGATCTTACAAACTTTCAACTGACCAGGCGAAGCTGCATAGTTGGTAAAGGTTGTGAGGGTTTCGGACGAGACACCGCCTGTCGCGACCGGTACGGTGGCGTATAGGTCTGGCAGCGTCCACGAAACCAGGTCAGGGACGCACTCTCCAAATTCGTTATACGAACATGCGGTAACGTCTGAGACCAAATCGCCGATCGTCGGCGCTTCGGTAACGGTTATCTGGCCGTCGGGCACTTCGAGAGGCCCTGAACACTCGCCCACGGGAACCTCAACGGTACCGCTGCTAAAGAGTGGAGCGGACGCCGTGAAATCGAATGTACCTGTGACCGGTGAGTTGGGATTCGACTGCTTGCAAATCTCAAGGTAACCGTTGGTGTCAGGATCAGGACAGCTCACATTGTACACAACGAATTTCGGGCGACCGCCCGCAGGAACCTCGATAAAAGTTGACTCTGTACAGGTTCCGGGATTCGCCAACGAACCGTGGCAACTGGAGGGCCGGATGATGTTGACTGACTGCGTGTCATAGTTGGCAATTAGGATTGCGCCGGGGTTGCTGGGGTCGTTGGCGGGAGCAACGGTGAGTCCCGTGGGTGTCGACTGACCGCCCCCCCCATTCAGTCCCGTATCGGGGGTAAAATACAGAGGGCAAACGGGAGCGCCGCAACCGAAGCCTGAGCCCGGTGGCGGAGGGGCGAACGTAAAGGTCCCATTATCGCCGGAGGCAACGCTATTAATCCAGAGATTCCCATATGCGTCGAAGGCCAATCCCCTCAAAGCGTTCCAACAATGCATCTGGGAGGTGCCAAAGGTGCGACAATTACTATTGCCCACCGGCGGTATGTCAGGTAAGAACTGAGTCGTAACAGGGGTTAGCGGTTGTAGATAGGTACCGCCAGGAATATACTCGTTGACGCCCACCCCATGTACGCTGTCCCAGCTCGTGAATACGTTGCCGTCATAGGCGCACGGAACATTCGGGGACGAGGAGCAATAACCGGAACCGATCGCAACGGCGGCCGAAATAGGATCATTTATGTATGGGCCCGGCATGAGCCCTGAAGCCGAGGCGCCCAGCGAATAGAGTTCGTACGGGCTTCCCGCAACCCCCACGTACAGTGCCGTTCCAGCCGCATTGGCGACCAAACCCACTGCTTGCTGGCCAACGTACGCGCTGCCGCCCGGTAGAAACTGTCCGTTACTCAGGTTGAAGGTGTTGACATAGTTCCCAGCGTCAGTGACGTACAACTGGTTCGTGTGCCCAGCCAGGCAGGCGACTCCCTCGCCACCCCCTCCTGCCCCCACGGCACAATACGGCGAAGTACAACCGGAAAGAAACGCCAGATTTATGGCAGTATTGCCGCCGGCATCGGGCCACACACTAATCTGCCTGCTCTCAAAATCACTCACTAGAATACAAGGGGACGTCCCTGGGGAGCATTGGGAATGGGCGCTTCCAACGAAAATGAACAAAGCTGCGGCAATGACGAACAGGTGCAGAAGAGTTTTCATACCTGCCGTAATCGCTCTTGTTGTCAAGGATTTCAAGTTAGAGCTAAATTGATTGGCCATGTTTATTCTCCTGTGGCGCCAATGTCGGGCGCTTCGATTAGCGGCGGCAAGTTCGCGCTGCCGAGTTAACCCAGGTTTGGCGCGAAGGTCGGTCGTCAGTCCGACGCAGCAAACCTACGGTCGATGCGTTCGCCTCACCATCTGTACGAGTGGCATACAACGGAGTCATGCCCGCACAAGGGCGCACGCGATTCTTCAGTGTCGATGGGGCCCGGCGCCCTGGCTCACAAAGGAAAGGTTTGCAGTACTGCGCCGCAGAGAGCCGAGGACGATGAGAGCGGCGCTAGTTGGATCGGGCCGTGGGGAAAGGCGTCCTTACTCTTGCTGATCCGCCGTTGGCATGAGCGGATGCCTCGCAGGAGTTCCCTGCCTGTCGTGCGCACAGCTTAAGATGCCGAACTACCCCAACATCTGGACGGGAGCGGCTCTCGTACCTGGCGGCCCAAGTACCTAATAAGGAGAGATGGGAGCGAGCGTAGGCCGGGTTTAACCAAATGTCAACAAGATTTTAATGGGATTGTAATAATGGCGGCGCCGCGTTCTGGCAGTTTGCGGAAAAACGGTAGCCGGTTACCGGAACAGCAGATCCCTCGTCGGGCTGACAACTCGAGAGCTGGCGACGGCGTACTCGTTCGGAAAGCTCAGGCGTGGCTGAAGCTGTGCCCCTTCAAGAATCCCGCGGCTGAAGCCCATCAATAAGAGGCGCACTTATCGCTGGGCTAAAGCCCAGCGCTTCCACCTGCCAGCGCTTCCACCTGGAAGACGCCACGACCTAGGTCCCTAACATCTCGCTCAACTTGGTTAGGTGGAAGAGCTCTTTGACGCGCGGCGAGAGGTTGACGAACTCCAGGCTGCAATAAGCCGCGGCGGCTGCGGATACTTTCAGCCCAACCAGAGTACCCAGGCCGGAACTATCCACAAAGTTGACGTCGCTGAGGTCGAGTATGATGCGACGGCACTTCGGGATCATGGGCTTGACCAGTTGCTTTAACTCCTGCGCGCTATCGCTGACGATCCTGCCGTGAGCTTTTATGGTGGTGGTGTCGCCCGAGAGTTCCACCTCGTAGCTGAAGAGCGGGGATGGTGGGGTTGCCATGGTTGCCTCCTCACGTCGTGACTGGGCTGGTTGCACTGCGCCGCGAAGAAGCAGTTTCCATGCGGCCGGCGCGATGGTTGTTTCGCGACCCATCATTGTACCGCTACCCTCTGCTTATGCCGAAGTTCCTCTTCTGGAACCTGAACCGGTGCGACGCTCCCGAGCTGATCGCGCAGTTGGCGCACGCGGAGCAGGTGGAAGTCTTCATCCTGGCCGAGAGCGGCAGGAACAAGGCGCGCTGCTGGGCGAGAAGACTAAGCAACTGGTGAAGGGTGAGGTGAGCACCCACGTTCTGGGCCCCATGTTTATTCATTCGTTCAATATTGTCGCGCCTACGATTAAGTATCGCTACGAGTTGTTTACGGCCGCACACGCGATCAGCTTCTATCCCCTGACGGTGCAGTTCGCCAGCCAGAAGACGGTGCTTAATAATGAGGAAGATTTCCGGGCGAAGCTGAAGGAGATTCTCTCGTCACAGCACACACTGAACGTGGTGCATTCGATATTGGCGCAGGTAAAGGCGTAGGTTGGAAGCTTTCCATCCTGCCTGCCAACGAAGTGGACAGGGGCGGCCGCCCGAATAGTCGTGCCACAGCCAGTAGCGACTGTTGTATTTTTCAGCACGCGTGGATCATGCAAAATGGATTTCCAACTACCACACCTAAAGGCTATTGACATCCATTCAAGCACATCGTAAAGTCGCTTGACTTTACCGCTCCCAGCGTACCCCTTCGGAAGGTGCGTTCTTATAGCAGGATCAGAAATGTTGTTTTGCGCCTGCCTGGTCCACAGGATAGCTGTCGATTCTCTGTACTACAACTCACTGTTTTGCAGTAAGAATCGGGACTATCTTCTAACAGCCAGGGGATGGTGCTAACTCTAAATTGTCTAGTCTTAGCTTGCAGCGAGCGGCTATATGCGCCGAGCGAAGCCGAGGCAATGGGGCCCCGTCCGGTTCTTATTAATTAAGGAGGCCACGGAATGCCGGGATTTGCTGGTTTTGATCGCTCTGACTATCCAGGCGACTCAGCCATGAATTGGCTGAAGGCGAACACAAACTTGGTTTGGTGTGGGTATTATCTTGCCCCGGCCCCGAGTCATGGAAGTACGACGTGGATGAGCAGACGAGCCGCCCTCCAAGGCGCCGGTTGGGGGGTCGCTCCGATTTTCGTGGGGCAACAGGTCACTGGTCCGGGCAGCCAGAATCCTTCCGCGGCTACTGGCGTAGCGGATGGTAACCAGGCCGTGTCGCTGATGGGAGCGGAGGGATTTGCATCTGGGTCGTGCGTGTACTTGGACTTAGAGAACGGCCCGCCGCTTACCGATCTGCAGCGGGACTACGTCGCGAACTGGTGCGATACAGTTCAATCGGGCGGGTATGAGCCGGGAGTTTATTGCAGTCATTTGCTGGCTCTTGATGTTCACACGCTGCGTTCCGCTTGTCGAATCTGGGCGTTTAAGGTGCAGACGAATCAGTCCCACCCAGTTCCGGCTCCGTTTCCGGACCCGAATCCATCCGGATGTGGATACATCGGCGCCTATGCTTGGCAACTGGGTCAGAACTGCATCATCACGGTGCCACCTGCGAATTTGTCATCTCTCGACGTTGATCTGAACTCGGCAATCGTTCAAGATCCTGGTGCCCCGGACACGGTCCCATAAGACTTTGTGGTGATTGGATAACGACGTTTTGGGAGCAGGAGCTTCAATCTAATATCGTCTGCTCCACTGCTGGCAAGTTGAAAAGCACGACGCCAGGTTGGGAGAATACCGCCTCGCGTCGCATTGCCGGTTGCGTTCAATTTTCACGGTTATCTGCTTGTGTGCCGGGTTGGGAGCTTCGAACTGCGCAAGACCCGGCACGTACTCCCTGTTGCGGCGGGCATCCTGGTGATGTCGCTCATGCTTGCCCGCACCTTCGGCCGCTTTTATGGAGGTCGGTGAGTCTCTTCAAGGAAGGTACCTCGCCTGCCAAACGTGCCTTCGCCCCTCCCTGCTAGACTGAACCCTCATGCCGGAAGCTACCAACTCCTTAGCGCACGCGTCGTCCGCCTATCTTCGTTCGGCCATGCACCAGCCCATCCAGTGGCACGAGTGGGGTGAGGAAGCTTTCGCCGCCGCGCAACGCGAGAACAAGCCCATCCTCCTCGACATCGGCGCGGTGTGGTGTCACTGGTGCCACGTCATGGACCGCGAGTCCTACGAGAGCGCGGAAACTGCCGCCATCATCAATCGCGAATTCATCGCCGTGAAGGTCGATCGCGACGAGCGTCCTGACGTGGACAGCCGCTATCAGCTTGCGGTCTCGGCCATCTCCGGCACCGGCGGCTGGCCGCTCACCGTCTTCCTCACGCCCGATGGCCGCCCATTCTACGGTGGCACGTATTTTCCGCCGGTCGATCAATGGGGACGGCCCAGCTTCACTAAAATTCTGCTGGCCATTGCCGGCGCCTATCGCGAGCGCCGCGACGAGGTGCTGAAGTCCGCCGACGAAGCCATGAACGTGCTGAGCAATGCGGAGAGCTTTGCCGGCGGCCAAACCGAGTTTTCCCCGCGCCTGGTCGGTGTTATGGTGCAGTCGGCGCTGCCCATCTTCGACGAGAAGAACGGCGGCTTCGGCAGCGCGCCCAAGTTTCCTCATCCCGCCGCGCTCGATCTCCTGATGGACTGGTATGTCCGCACTCGCGAGGAGCGCGTTGCCACCGTCGTCACCACCACCTTGACGAAGATGGCGCAGGGCGGCGTCTATGACCAGCTTGCCGGCGGCTTTCATCGCTATTCCGTCGACGAGCATTGGACGGTCCCGCACTTCGAAAAAATGTCGTACGACAATTCCGAGCTGCTGAAGAATTATGTGCACGGCTACCAGGTCTTCGGCTTCGAGTTCTATGCGCACGTGGCGCGCGACATTATCCGTTGGATGGACGAGTGGCTCAGCGACCGTGCCCATGGCGGCTTCTACGCTTCGCAGGATGCCGATATCACCCTCGACGACGACGGCGATTACTTCACCTGGACACGCGATGAGGCCAAAGCCGTGCTGACTGATGAGGAGTTCGAGGCCGCCGCTCTGCATTACGACATCGAGCAGACCGGCGAGATGCACCACAATCCCGCCAAGAATGTGTTGTGGCTGCGCGCGATGCCGGAAGAAGTTGCCTCGCGCATGGGCGTTGGAGTTGCCGAGGCGCTCGACCTGCTAGCGTCGGCCAAGACGAAGCTGTACGCCGCGCGATTGCAGCGTCCCACGCCGTTCGTGGACAAGACGGTCTACGTGAACTGGAACGCGATGTGCGTCTCGGCGTACTTGCAGGCGGCGCAGGTGTTGCAACTTGATAGCGCGCGCAAGTTCGCGCTGCGTTCGCTCGATCGCATCCTGTCGGAGGCATGGGACGAAGAGCGCGGCTTGGCACACGTCATTGCTTATGCCGATCCCAATGCCGGAAGGCGATTCATCCCAGGAATGCTGGATGATTATGCTTTCGCCGCAATGGCTTCGCTCGACGCCTATGAAGTCACCGGCGCGATCAGCTACTTCAATTTCGCGAAGCGGATCGCGGATGTGATGATCGCGCGCTTCGCGGACGTGAAATCCGGCGGCTTCTTCGATACCGAGGCCTCGCTGGAAGAAAAGCTTCAGCTCGGTGTGCTCTCTACTCGCCGCAAGCCATTTCAAGATGCGCCCACGCCCGCCGGAAATCCCAGCGCCGCCATCGCGCTCCTCCGGCTTCATGCCTATACCAGTGACGCGAAGTATCGGGAAGTGGCCGAGCGCGCGCTAGGGGTCTTTGCCGGAGCCGCGGAGCAGTTCGGGATTTATGCCGGAACGTACGGGATCGCCGCAAGCTGGCTCTCGCGGCCGCACACGCAGGTGGTCGTGGTGGGAGAAAACGACAACGCCGCCGCGCTCTTGCGAGCCGCGATCGCACCCTACGCCGTGAATAAATCGGTGGTGCATCTCACTGACAGCGAAGCCGTGGCGCAGAACCTGCCGCCGGTGCTGGCGGAAACCGTCCCCAGTCTGCCCGCGCTGAAGGAGAAGAAGTCGGTGGCGATCGTGTGCACGAATTTCGCCTGCCAGCCGCCCGTCGAGAGTCCCGAAGAGTTGTCGAAAATGCTTCGGGAAGCGATAACCGGGAGATAGACCAGAGCCCACCCAACTCACTACTTGTTTTGTGTCAGGGCGCGACTTGAGTCGTGCCGAACGCGCAGCAGAAAAAGTCGGGCTTTAGCCCCGGCGACGCAGGATCCATCAGGGGCTAAAGCCTGAGGTCTAGCGTGGCCGAACGGCACGGCTGAAAGCCGTGCCCTGACACAAAACGATTTGTAGATCGTTCCTAGGGGCTGGGGAAAAATGAACCCGTCTATCCGCCGTGATGCGGAATGTGGTGGACCGGCGTCTCGGCGACGATGCAAATACCCGCGTCGTTCGCGGTCGCCAGCATGGCTTCCTTGTCCAGCAGCAGACCCCGTCCTGCATCCAGCGCCAGGCACGTAGCGCCGGCCTGCTTCATCGTCTCGATGGTCCGCAATCCCACGACCGGCACATCGAAGCGCATGTCCTGGTTCGGCTTGGCAACTTTCACAACCGTCAGCGCGCGGCTTAAGGTTGAAGGCTCCTTGCCCAGCACGGGTGACTTCATGATCTCGCCGGCGCGCAGGATTGTCGCGTCGGTCCCTTCCATCGCTTCCACCGCGATGCACGCCGCCTCGGCAATGACCACGGTCTGACCGATGTCGAAGCGCGAAAGATGATCGGCAACGGCGTGCCCGTAGGTGATGTTCGTTCGCTCGGAATCACTCGGCGCGCGTTGCGTGAGGACGCCCTCGGCGGCCAGCATCGGCTCCAGCAGCTCGGTGGAGTTCATCAGCGTGATGCCTTCGTCGGCGAGGACCTTGCTGACCGCGCCAATCAGCGAGTCGGTGTTGCGCGTGGTGAGCGAGAGCAACAGCTTGGCCAGCCGCCAGTCCGGCTTAATGCTGCTGAAGATCTGCCGGTGTTTGACCTGGCCGGCCATGATGGCGCGCGTGATGTTTTCGCGCTTGAAAGTTTCGATGAGCCTGGACAGCTCGCCCAGCGACAGCCAATAAACCGCCGACGCGCCGTGCTGCTCGATCTCGGGGAAAGTTTCTTCCCTGATCGCAGCGACCACAACCTGCATGCCCTTCGAGCGCGCAGCGTCGAGGACCAGCAGCGGGAATTTGCCGTTGCCGGCGATCAATCCGATACGTTGTTGCGGCGGTTCTTGCATGAGTGGCTACTTAATAATCCCTCGTTGCGAGCTCTCGATGAACTTTAGCAGCGCTTCCACGTCTTCGCCTTGCGCGCCCTGGGAGCGCAGCTTCTCCACCGCCTGCGAGGTGTTGAGCTTCGACGCCAGCAGCACTTTGAAAGCATGGTGCAGCGCCGCAATGCGCTCGGTCGAGAATCCGCGACGTTGCAGGCCAACTTTGTTCAGCATGTAAGCGTGAGTGTCGCGCTCGGCGCTGGTCATCGAGTACGGCAGCACATCCTGCGTGATCGTCGTCCCTCCCCCAATGTAGGAGTGCGCTCCGATGCGCACATACTGATGCACCGGGCAGAGCGCGCCCACCACGGCCCACTCCTCCACCGTGACGTGTCCGGCGAGAGTGGCCGCGTTGATTAGCATGGAATGATCGCCGATGACGCAGTCGTGGCCTACGTGGGCGTACGCCATGATGAGCGTGTAGCTGCCGACGCGGGTGACGCCGCCGCCCTTGGCCGTCCCGCGGGTGATGGTGACATATTCGCGGATGACGTTGTGATCGCCGACCTCCAGGCGCGTGGGCTCGCCCGCATAGGTAATATCCTGCGGGTCCATGCCCAGCGCAGCGAAGGGATAAATCTTGTTGTGGCTGCCAAAGCGGCTGGGACCGCCGAGCACAACGTTCGCCACCAGTTCGCAATGCTCGCCCAGCTCAACCCCAGCGTGTACGATGCAGTACGGCCCAATATTGCAGGACGCGGGAATCTTTGCGGAAGGATCGACAATCGCCGTCGGATGAATACTCATGCTTGCGCTTATCAGACGGGCTCCGCCGGTTCAGGCTCGGCTGCCTCGGTATTTCGTTTGGGCTTCCGATCGAGCAGGCGGCAAGTGACCACCGCCTCGCAGGCGAGTTTGCCATCGACATAAGCCTTGCCTTGCAGGCGGCCGGCGGTTCCGCGAAAGGCGAGGACATCGACCTCGATGCGCAGCTGATCGCCGGGCGTAACCGGGCGACGAAAGCGCGCGCGCTCAATTCCCGTGAAGACCAGCAGCTTGTTGTCGCGGTCGGGGATTTCGGTGAACAGCAGCGCCGCGCCGGCCTGCGCCATGGCTTCCACGATCAGCACGCCCGGCATAATGGGATATTCGGGAAAGTGTCCGCTGAAAAAGGGCTCGTTGATCGTAACATTCTTAATGGCCACGATGCGCTTGGTGCGGACCATCTCGACCACGCGATCGAGCAGCAGCATGGGATAGCGATGCGGCAGCAGCTTCATCAGCTCGCTGATGTTGAGCTGAAGATTTTCGCTACCTTCAGGCGCGGAATGGGCCGGATCACTCATGGAGTATGGTGAGAACCACGATTATACATTTGACGATTGCCGATGGCGGGCGCGGGACAAATTTTGACGAAGCCATCTATAAATGGTTTGTGTCAGGGCACGGCTTTGAGCCGTGCCGTAAGGTCGCTCGGCAAAGTGGGCTTTAAGCGCCTGATGGGAAATAAACTAGGTTCGTGCGACACGCCTGAGGTCGTGCCCTGACACAACCCGGAGCGATTCGTGAGATGAGTTTATCTCGGACAAAACATGCGCAAATCAAAACATGCTGACTCTAACCTTAACGAGATTCTAACCTGGCTCACCGCGCGCCAGGACGAGATGATCGCCAGTGTGCGCGAAGTGGTGGTGCGGGAGTCTCCCACTCAGGACAAGCGCGCCTGCGACGAATTATGCGCTCACCTGGCCAGCGAGTTCGCATGCTTGGGCGGCGAGATCAGGA
>Ga0187858_10003857_pt1 | contig 14313 bp, 9 predicted proteins | sample June2016WEW_8_15_FD_133015 | JGI IMG/M metagenome (GOLD analysis project Ga0187858, IMG submission 133015) | Peatland microbial communities from SPRUCE experiment site at the Marcell Experimental Forest, Minnesota, USA - June2016WEW_8_150 | ecosystem: Environmental > Terrestrial > Soil >...
ACGCTGCGCACTGTCTGCGCCTTTGACTTGGGAACCCGGTATAGGGTGGAGGTGGGTTTCCCGGCTCCGCCCAGCGGCGAAGCCAACACCAAAAGGCCCTGCGTCAGGCCCACATACAGGCGGCCGAAAGAGTCGGAACTGACGGCGTTTGCCCCGGTTCCAGGTGAGATGTCCACCGTTTCGAACCTCTCCCCGCGCAGCCGTGCCAGGCCGCGCGGCGTCGCTACCCAAAGTGTCCCATCCTGGGTCTGGTCGATTGCCCGAACCTCGGAGGCCGGCAGACCCTCGGCCACCGTGAAACTGCGGAAGCGGCGGCCATCGTAGCGGTAAAGGCCATTTGACGTCGCGATCCACAGAAACCCTGCGCGGTCCTGGAGCAAGGCATGAATGGACTGATTGGGCAGCCCCGACTCCCGGTCGTAGTACTTGAAACTATAGCGTTGTGCGTAACCGCCGGCCGATAGCAGGGCCACGCAGAAAAGCGCACGTGCGGCGCGACATCTCACTCTGTCCGTGTTATCGGCTGAACCGAAGTGGGGCTATAGAGGCGCCGGCGGCGCTCGCGCCGCGGCAAGGGGGAGGCGTCTCCCCTGCCCCGCCGGTCATCGCGAGTGGTTGCGATATCCTGGCAGCGGGTGCGCGGCTTGCTGCGTCTATGGTGAAGAAACAAACATTTCGATGACAAATACAAAGTGTTGTCGATGCCGTGCTCCGGTCGGCGTCGGGGCGAAGAAACTCATCCGTTTTGCAGCTTCCACAGCCGCCTGACTGTTCGGATCGGACGGCTGCAGCGAGTGCGCCTCGACGAGCTGTCCCGAAGGCGTTACGAGTCCAAACACACAGACTGGCCGGACCGTGGCGCCGGAGGGGATCGGGACCCGTCCATAAAAGCGCATGATCTTCTGCGCTCCCGCCATCCCGTTTGCCGGTCCTCGGGCCGTCATCTGGTCAGTGGGGACAAACAGGCCAGCATCGGCGGTGGGAAGTTCCGAAAGGCTGTCAACCGAGATCTTCGATACGGTCTTGCCGGCTTCGGTTACGGTCACCGTTCGAGGCAACAGACAGTCGCCAAGCTGTGGTGCGTTCGAGTAATCGTAAGCGTAGTAGCGCCCTGGCACTTGCGACTGCACCTGTAGCAGCCCGGATTGTGGATCGATGCACTCCTCGGTTTCCTCCCAGCCTCGACCAGGCGTCGCAGGCGCCGCGCTTCCCGAAGCGGAGAGCAAAACGCAGGTGACTTTTGCGCCGCGGAGGACAGCCGTCGACGTTCGGATCAAGCCGTGAGCGACGTTCTCGGATGACGGAATCGGGTCGAACAAGGCCGCCCGCGCCTCGTGCAAACGGAGTGGAATGGTTCTCGCCGTTCCGTCTTCGAAAAACGCCGTCTTTGAAGCGATGCGAGTCGTCGCGAATCCGCCCCCGGCGGCTTTCGCCGTCCAGCGGAGCCCTTGTTGGGGATCGAACACATCCTCCATCTTCCAAGCGCCGTCATATTGCGTTTGACCGCCGGAATTTGTCGTGAAGCTTACTTTGAGATCGTAACCGCGGCCCGCATTTCGCAAAGAGTAACTATCTCGGGCGCGCGCAAGAAGTAGAAGAATGTCTGCGCGACTTTCGGGTGTGTCGGCGGCCTGGATTGGACCGGTCACCAGTTCGAGAGGATCGCTGGGTATGGGCGCCATCCTCGGTGTGCCTTGGCCAAAAGTCGCAAGCGATAGTCCGCCTGCCGCGATCAACCGCAACATTCCCTTGGAGACCATGAAACTAACCCTCCCGAACAGATTCTACATCACTCGTGATCGGCGTAAATCGCAGCCTGGGCTCGTACGGCTTCCCGCTTCGAAGCAATGCGGACGCTGTTCCGCCGCCCGATCCGCCGGCTGCTCCACCGCCAGTCCCACCGTCTGTTCCGCCACCCGATCCGCCGCCTGCTCCACCGCCGGTCCCACCGCCTGCTCCGCCACCTGTTCCACCGCCTGCTCCACCGCCGGTCCCGCCACCTGCTCCACCGCCGGTCCCGCCACCTGCTCCAGCACCTGCTCCGCCACCGGTTCCGAACCCTCCTCCACCACCCGTTCCGAACCCTGCTCCACCCCCTGATCCGGCGCCGACCCAGGTGGTACCACCGGCAGTCACCGGGTACTGGAGCGAAAACAACACGCCCGCTTGGGTTTCGATGCCAGCGACGGTAGCCTGAAGGGGAACGTCTCCCTGGCCAAGGCCCGCTGGAACGATCAGGTTGATCTGATAAAGACCGGCGCTGGAGAGTCCTGCGAATATCGGTTTGACGGCGACATTATTGATGTAAAGGCTGACCTTATTTGTCGTTGGCGCCGCACCGGTGAACGCCTGTCCGGCCGGGACGGCGGGATTGGTCGGCCCTAGCCCGACAGCGAAAAGCTCCACGGTGTCGCCTGCCTGCGCGGCCACCGTGGGATAGCCAAGCGAATTCCCGGTGGGGCCGAGGATATCGTAGGCTCCTCCACCATAGGCTCCCGAACCGTCCGGCCTGAGAATGATTCCAGCCACATGTCCCGTTTGAAGCAGGTCGAACGACGGCGAAAACTGGCTCAGAGTCACGATCGCCGTTGCGGTGCCGGCGGCGGTGGTCACGACTACGGTTACCGGTCCTCTCGCCGTGTCGTCGGGCGCCTGCAAGTTGATCTGCCCGGGACTGACAAATTGAAGATACGCAGCTTTACCGTCGATTTCCACCTTGGTCCCGCCCAGCGAAGTGGGGAAGTCGCCGTTCCAGACGTCGGTTCCGCTGGCAAGGTTGTTGCCGAAAATCGATACCCATTCGCCTGGCTGGATGATGCTTACCGTGCCGCAAAGAGGAACGATGCCGCCGGGCGAAATGGACGGGGCCAAGGCCTGGCTCGTGCGAGCGGCTTTCGCGCCCGCGGCATTGAAGAATCTCACTCCGGCATCCTGGCGGGCCATGGCCAGCCGGACGGCGTGCATCAAGGGCATGCTCTTAGAGCTGCTGCGATTTTGTTTGGCGGCCAGGACACTTGCGATGGCCTCCACCGTGATGCCCCGCACGCCGGTGCCGATAACGGATGCCGAGGCGCTTGTCATCATCGCCATGGCCGAGCCGGTAACCGCCGCATAGATCTGCCAATTCCCAGCGGTGCGCTTCAGGGCCTGGCGCAGATCCGCTGCGCGGAGGGTGGCGAAGTAAGCCTCCAAACGACGGTCCAGGTCGAGTTTTCGCGTAGCGCGCATGGGTTACGTAAGGGCGCCCGGGAGATCAGTCCTCATTGGCGCCGCTCCTCCATTCTGCCGAAACCCTTCATCTGTCTTGAGGTTACGCCAACCTATCGAATACAACCAATAGCACTTTGGGGCTAGTCCAATGCTTCCGCAGGCTGGAGGAGCCGCGGGTTTTAACGCTCTTTCCTGTTGAACGGAGGCGTGAAACATCATACAGCGAGACGCTTACCGCGTGCCCAATCGTTACCCAAGCACGATTCCTGCCGCCACAACATTACGTTCTACGGAACAACCGGCAGCCAAATCGCACTGGGCTGTTCGGTAGAGCGAAAAACCGTCTGGGTCGCCTTGATGTAATCGTCCGGCGCGGCAAAAAAGATGTTGGGGACGTAGGTTTGCGGGTTTCGATCATACAGCGGGAACCAACTGGACTGGATCTGCACCATGATCCGGTGGCCGGGAAGGAACACGTGGTTGGTGGCCGGCAACGCGAAGCGATAGCGTTGAACCTGGCCGGCCGGGATGGCGGAGGGGTGTTCGAAACTCTCACGGTAGCGGCCGCGGAAAATGTCCATGGCAACCGCCAGTTGATAGCCACCCATTTCGGGCTGGCTCGGCACTTCGTCGGGAAAGACGTCGATCAGTTTCGCCACCCAGTCGGAGTCCGTACCGCTGGTGGCGGCGAACAGGTCGGCGGCGGGCGCTCCGCTGATGCGAACCGGCGCCGTGAGCACGGGCGTTTGATACGTCAACACATCGGTCCGATCGGCTACCGTGCGCTGATCTGTAACCAGCCACGTTTTCCAACGGTCGTAGTCCGCGAATCGAACCGGCCGCGGCAGGTAAGGCACGGGCTTGGCGGGATCGGAAACGTAGGAATCGGCGGCGGCTCCCGAAGATGCCGGCTTGTCAAATCCCAAGCCGAATCCCGGCTCCAGATACAGCGGCTTCATGGGCGAAGCACAATGCTCGTCGCAGGCCAGGGGCCAGATCCTCAAACGGTCCCAACGATTCTCGCCGGTGTTGTAGATGAACACGGGTGGCGTCTCCGCCTTGAGAGCTCCGGACTTCAGATACTGGTCGAAGAATGGCTTCAGCACATCGCGCCGGAATTCGAGCGCGGTATCGCCAACCCATTTCAACGGCCCGAGATTGTAGGCATCATAGTTCACCTGGCTGTGCCGCCACGGGCCCATCACCAGGTAGTTGTGATCGGCTTGTCCTTTGGCCTTGAGGGCCAGGTAACAATGAATCGCGCCCCACATGTCCTCTTGATCCCATAGCCCTTGAATCCACATGGTCGGCACCTGGGAGGGTTGCGCGGCGACCAGCTTGTCGAGCGCCTGGCCCTGCCAAAACGCGTCGTAAGCGGGATGTTCGATCATCTTCTCCGCCGCCGGAAGCTGATCGAGGCCATGCGAGCGAACCCAGGCGCCGGCCGAGCCGACCCTCCGGAATGCTTCGTAGTCGTCATAGGCATCACGAGGCACTTCTTCGCCCGCGCCTTTTTGCGCGGTCTGTTCCAGGATGTAATCGAGGTTGATCTGCCGGAACGCGCCGTAGTGGAACCAATCGTCGCCCATCCAGCCATCCACCATGGGGCTCTCCGGCGCGGCGACCTTCAGCGCCGGATGCGGGCCCAAAAGCGCCATCACAACCGTAAAGCCCTCGTACGAAGAGCCGATCATGCCCACGCGTCCGTTCGACTCCGGGGTGTTCTTCACCAGCCAGTCGATGGTGTCGTAGGCATCCGTGACGTGATCGACCTGGGTCTGGTTGAGAGCGCCGCGCACCGGGCGCGTCATCACATAATCCCCCTCCGACTTGTACTTGCCGCGCACGTCCTGGAAGACACGGATGTAGCCATCGGCGACGAACATCTCGTCCGCCTCCGGCAAGGTTGCCAGCATGTGCGTGCTGTTGTTTCGGACGGTGCGTTTGGAAGCGTCATAGGGCGTTCTGGTGAGGAGAATCGGTGCGTTCCGCGCTCCCTTGGGAACGATAATCACGGTGAACAGTTTCACGCCGTCGCGCATGGGGATCATCACCTCGCGCCGTACGTAGTCATAGCCGGATGCGGGGGCGGTGAAGGTCTGAGGAATATCGTTGTCAACCGTCCCCGTTTGCTGAGGCGCGGCAATGGCCGGCTGCCAGGCGATACCGGCTAAAGCCGCCAGCAGGCAAACTCTCAGGCCGGACAATAGTGTTCTCTTACCGGAAACCGGGAACCAAGCCGTCCAGCATCCAAAGCGAGGAGTCTCATCAAGGGCCATCTGACGATTCTACCCAGGTTTGGCTCGGCGAGCAGGCTACCCCACCAGAGGGTGTGCGCACGCACAGCAAGAGCGCAACGTCCCGTTGTATACTGGACAAGACCCGTAGCTCCGAAATGGAAGCTCCGAGTCTCGCACAAGGACGAGGAGACCTGAATGATACGCCGATTCACCTCCACGATTACCCTCCTGTTGTTCCCGATTTTCTCTGCCGCCGCGCAACCGGCCCCTTCACCAGTGCTCCAGGCCATGAAGGCCGAGCTCGACCGGTCGATGGAAAAGTTCAAGACGCAACCGGTTCCGCCCTATTTCCTGAGCTACGAGATCGTCGAGAGCCGCGGCGCCAATGTCTCCGCGGAATTCGGCAAGATCGTCAACAGCGGTGAAAGCCGGAACCGCCAGCTCGATATCGATCTGCGCGTGGGAGATTACAATCTCGATAACACGCGCGAGATTCGCGGCGGCAATGCGCAGATGGGGTTCGAGAACTTCCGGCCTGTCGCGGTGCCCATCGACGACGATCCCGATGCGATCCGGGCAGTGCTGTGGCACAACACCGACGAGCGGTACAAGCGCGCGGTCGAGCAGCTCACCAAGGTCAAGACCAACGTACAGGTGAAGGTGGCGCAGGAGGACCAATCCGCCGATTTTTCGCGCGAAGAACCCCAGCGGTTCAGCGAGCCGCTCGTCCAAATCCAGGTCGACAGGCGCGCGTGGGAAGAGAAGCTGCGCAAGTACACGGCGCCCTTTGCCAAGTACACCGACATTTATCAGGCGACCGCTTTTCTGCAAGCGTCCGCCGAATCGCGGTGGTACGTGAACAGCGAAGGAGCCGTCATCCAGACCTCGCAGCCGGCCTTTCATCTCTTCGTGGTCGCGGGCACCAAGGCCGATGACGGAATGGAGCTGCCGCTCTATGAATCGTATTTCGGATTCACGGAAAAAGATCTCCCGGATGACGCCACGGTGCTCAAAGACGTGGACAAGATGATTCACAACCTGGAGGCGTTACGCGTGGCGCCAATGGCGGATCCCTACACCGGACCCGCGATACTGTCCGGCCGGGCCAGCGGAGTGTTCTTCCACGAAATTTTCGGCCACCGGGTCGAGGGCCAGCGCCAGAAGAATTCCGAAGACGCCCAGACCTTCAAAAAGAAAATTAATGAGCTGGTGCTGTCGAAGGATTTGTCGGTTTATTTCGATCCGACCGAGCGAAGGCTCGCCAACACGGACCTGGCCGGCTACTACCTTTACGACAACCAGGGCGTGAAGGCGCGACGCGTGACCGTAGTCGAAAACGGAATCCTCAAGACGTTCCTAATGTCGCGCACGCCGGTGGAGGGCATTCCGCAGTCGAACGGGCACGGCCGCGCCCAGTCCGGCTTCAAGCCGGTCGCGCGGCAGTCGAACCTGATCGTCGAAGTCGCGCCCTCCGCCGTCGAACCCGATCTCAAGAAGCTGCTGATCGCCCAAATCAAGGAACAAAACTTGCCGTATGGTCTGTATTTCGACGATATTCAGGGCGGCTTCACCTTCACCGGCCGCACCATTCCGAACGCATTCAACGTCATGCCTTTGATGGTGTACCGGATCTATCCCGACGGACATGAGGAGTTGGTGCGCGGTGTCGACCTGATCGGCACGCCGCTCACCACCTTCAGCAAGATCGCCGCCGCGGATAACAAGCTCGCCGTGTTCAACGGAATCTGCGGGGCCGAATCCGGCGGAGTTCCCGTGTCCGCGGTCTCGCCCGGCATTTTCATTTCGCAAATCGAGTCGCAGAAGAAGAGCAAATCGCAGGACCGCATTCCGATTCTGCCCGCGCCGTTTGAGGGAGGCAAGTAAGTATGCGAATCGCAACGCTGCTGTGTTTTTTTGTGGCCGCTCTCCCCATCGGGGCGCAGGACGACGTCCTCATGCGAGCCATGCGCGATGAAATGGCCCGCTCGATGAAGGAGCTTCAGCTCGCGAATTTGGAAAAGCCGTACTTCATCGCCTATCGCGCCACGGAACGGGACGATACCGGTGTCGGCGCCAGCTTCGGCGCACTGACCCACAGCAATACCGGCCGCACCCGCATGTTCAGCGCGGAGGTGCGCGTCGGCGATTACCAGTTCGACAACACCAACTTCTTTTCGATCAACTTTGGAATGGGCACCGAGATCCAGACCGCCTTTTTTGGAAACACCCAACTCCCTCTGGACGACGACTACAAGGAGTTGCGGCGGAAGATCTGGCTCGCCACCGACTCGGCTTACAAGAAAGCGGTCGAGGATTTTTCCAAGAAACGCGCCGCGCTTCAAAACAAGAATCGTGAAGACGATATCCCGGATTTCAGCCACGAAACGCCGGTGACCACGATCGATACCGCTCCGCCGGTTCAAGTCGACCGCGCCAAGTGGGAGACCATGGTGCGCAGCCTTTCGGCGCTGTTCCGCCAGGCGCCGGAGGTTTTCACGTCTCACGTATCGCTGGATGCAGTGAACACCGCTACCCGCTATCTCAACAGCGAAGGGTTCTCTTACACACGAAGCCATTCTGCGATTACGTTCGACGCGAGCGCCGCCACGCAGGCTCCCGATGGAGGTCAGATCGAGGACTTCGTCTGGCTGTATGCCAAATCGCTCTCCGAGCTCCCCAGCGAGCAGGAGCTGTCTGCGCGCGTGATTGCGCTGGGCCGGGAAGTCTCTGAGCTTCGCTCCGCGCAACGCCTCGAGAACTACAACGGACCGGTGCTGTTCGAAGACGATGCGGCCGTGCAGGCGTTCCGGCTGGCGTTCGTGCCGGATGTGGTGGGGACGCGCCGCGTCATTTCAGACATGCCGAACATGCAGAACCCGGGCGGCCAGGCGGAAAATCCATTCCTCGATAAAATCGGCGCGCGCGTCCTTCCCGCGTTCCTGAGCGTCACCGACAACCCGACGCTGGCCGAGTTCCATGGGACGCGGATGGCCGGTTTTTCAAAAGTGGACGAAGACGGGCTGCCCACGCGCGAAACGCGGCTGGTGGAAAAGGGGATCCTCAAGACTCTGCTGACGTCGCGCGATCCGGTGCGCGGAATCGAGCACTCGACCGGCAGCCGCCACGCGGGACAGGCCGCGCCCACCAACATCATCGTGACCCCTGAAAATGGCCTTTCCGCCGCGGATCTTCGCGCCAAGCTGAAGGACCTGGTTCAGCAGCGCGAACTGCCCTTCGGCATCCTGGTGCGGCGCATGAGAACCGCCAATACGCCGCTCGAGATCTCGAAGGTGTTTCCCGACGGCCACGAAGAAGCCATCCGCGGCGTGCAGTTTGTGGGCCTGAATACAGCGGCGTTCAAGGAGATCGTGGCCGCCGGGAAGGAACAGCACATGCTGACCGTGCAGTACCGGCCGCGCGTGACATTCCCGACGTTCTCGTTCGGCGAGGAAGGATCCACGCCATTGAGTCTGGCCGTGCCGTCGCTGCTGTTCGAGGACCTCACGATCCGCAAGGCGCGCGGCGAAACTCCCAATCCACCGGTGGCGAAGCACCCGTTTTTCGACAAGTAACGGCGGCGCTACTTCGCTAGCATCTTGCGGATGGCTTTCAATTCCTGACGCCGTTTATCGGTGGTCTTGGGATAAGCCATCTTCAGTTCGTTGAGCCTGTCAAGCACTATCTGGGAAACAATCAAGCGGGCGTTCTCCTTATCGTCGGCGGGAACCACGTACCAGGGCGCGTGATGCGTGCTGGTCGCGGCAAGGCAAGCCTCATAAGCCTCCATGTACTGCTTCCAGTATCCCCTCTCCTGAATGTCCGCCATGCTGAATTTCCAGTTCTTTTCCGGCTCGTCAATGCGCTCGAGAAATCGCTTCCGTTGTTCCTCCTTCGATAAGTGGAGGAAGATCTTGATGGTCCGCGTCCCATTTCGATAAAGATGGCTTTCCAGATCCACCATGGAGCGATACCGCCCCTCCCAGATGGTTTTCTCGTCGCGTAACTCCTCCGCAAGCCCCTGAGAGCGGAGAATCTCCGGATGCACCCGAACCACCAGCACTTCCTCGTAATAGGAACGATTGAATATGCCGATCTCCCCGCGTTCGGGAAGCCGGCACGTGGTGCGCCAGAGAAAATCGTGTTCCAGCTCGTCGGCGCTGGGCTGTTTGAAATTGAAAACCTGGCAGCCCTGCGGATTCACCCCGGACATCACGTGACGGATGGCGCCGTCCTTGCCGGCGGCGTCCATCGCCTGAAAAATCAACAGCCCCGCATAGCGTCTCGACGCATAGAAAAGGCGCTGCAGGTTGCTCAACTCCGCAACATGTTCCTCCAGGAGTTCTTGATACTGTTTCTTCGACTTGTAAAACGGCTTGACAATCGTCGGCCAATCCTTGAGCGCGACCTTCTTGCCGGGCCGCACCCGGAAACGCTTCGTGTCGATTTTCATCTTCATCCCTTCGGTTCTTGTGGCACACGCACTGGTGCGTTCCGCGGCGAGACTTTCGGGGACCTGCCCCACTTTCTCGCGTACGGCTGGTGCCTAGCAGTTGGCAGGTCGGGGACCTGCCCCACTTTGATGTCAGCCGTTTAATTCATAGGTTAGTACAGTAGGGCCGGGCATGCCCGGCCCCTACGGATGGCGGCCGGGGCGTCACACGATTTTTTCGTGATGCAATCCGAACGCAGCCAGCTTTTCACAGGTGGACTTGTAATCGGTGTGGAGAATGCTTCGAATCCCCAAGCCTTCCGCGACCTCGACGAACATCGGTGTGTTTTCGATATAGACTACCTGCCGGACTGGTGCCTGGACAATGTCCAGCGCCTGCCGGAAGATCTCCGCGTCGGGCTTGCGGACGTGGACGAAGCAGGAGGAAATAAAGGCATCCACGAACCCGTCCAACTTGAATTTTCGAATCCGGTACGCATTCACTTCGCGCGCTTCGTTGCTCACCACGGCAATCTTCAGCCCGTACCGTGCCTTGAGCTGAGTGACCAGCTCGATCATCTCGGGGTACGCCTTCGATTGGGCGAACATGAAGCGCCGGAACTGCGCCCGGGTGAACGGCCGCTTTTGGTAGAAGACCACCCGCGCTAAGTACTCATCGAGCGTAATCTTCCCCTCCTCGTGAGCTTCGAAGGTCAGGTGGTGCCGCTCCTCCATCCCGGACCACTCGAGCTTGAAGTTCCTGGCCGCCCGTTTGCGGGCGTGACGATCCCACCCGTTGCTGAGCAGGACACCGCCGACATCCAGAAAGAGGACCGTGACTTTTCGAATCGCCATCGGCGGTTATCGTATCAGATTTGCCCGCCTCCCCGTGTGCCCATAACGCGGCGTGTCGAGTATGGTACACTGAAAGCGCTGGAAGTTGATCCGCAACCCCTTCTCCCCCTGATTGGCGAGTCGGCTCGCCGGTTTTCCTCCTCAAACAAACTAACGACTCAATGAAAAATTTCTCTGAACTCCCCCTCTCTGCCGTGCTGAAGAGCAATCTTGCAAGGCATGGCTTTACCGAAACAACTCCCGTGCAAGCCCAGGCCATCGAGCCCGCGCTGGCCGGCACTGACCTGGTCGCCACCGCGCAAACCGGCACCGGCAAGACGCTGGCGTTTGTATTGCCTCTGATCCACCTCCTCGGCAAGCTGCCGCCGCAAACCGGCATCCGCAGCGTGATCCTGACGCCTACCCGTGAACTCGCCATGCAGATTCACGAAACCTTCGTCAAAATGGCCGCTGGCACCGGAATACGCGCCACGGTGGTAGTCGGCGGCGTCAGCGAGCGGACCCAATTGAACTCGATTCGACAAGGCGCGCAAGTGCTGCTCGCCACGCCGGGCAGGCTCTGCGATTTCCTCAGCCGCCAACTCGTCGATCTCGGAAAGGTCCGCATCCTCGTCCTGGACGAGGCCGACCGTATGCTCGATATGGGCTTCCTCCCCTCCGTCAAGCGAATCATGGCGGCTCTGCCCGCCGATCGCCAGACGATGATGTTCTCGGCCACCATCGAAAGCTCCGTCAAACATCTGGTCTCGACGCAGGTCCGCAACGCGGTCCGCATCGAAGTCGGTTCCACCATCAAGCCGGTCGAACAGGTCGACTTGCATCTTTACGAAGTGGAGCAGGATGGCAAACTGGGCCTGCTACAGACCATGCTGCGCGAAGAGGCGGGTTCCTTCCTCGTCTTTGCCCGCACCAAACGCGGCGCCGACCGCCTGTCGAAGAAGCTCTCGCACGAAGGCGTGAAATCCGCCGCCATCCACGGCGACCGCAGCCAGAACCAACGTAACCAGGCATTGCGCGGTTTTCAGGACGGGCAGTACCGCGTCCTGGTCGCCACCGACGTGGCGGCCCGCGGCATTCATGTGGAAGGGATTTCCCACGTAGTGAACTACGATCTGCCGCAAGTTCCGGAAGACTTCATTCACCGCGTCGGCCGCACTGGCCGCGCCGGCGCGCGCGGCACGGCTTCGACCTTCGCCACGCGGTCCGAGCGCGCCGAGGTCGCCCACATTGAGCGCACCTTGACCACCCGCCTGATCCGGCGCCCGGTCTCGAACGGCGTTCCCTGCGAACAGCGGGCAACCGCTCCCGTCATCGTCATACCCTCTTCGACACCCGCGCGGCAGCGCCTTTCGAGGACCTTCGCGCCAAGAACGAAAGCCCGCCGCCGGTTCGCCGTCTAGCCGTAGGGATGGGATAGGCGATCGGTTTTGGCGGTCTGGCAGCGAACTTTCGGGAATCGCGGCAAATCACCGGCGACAAGATCGCCGGCGTTACCGGTCACATCTCCTTGCGATCCGCCTTGTCCACGTGCGCGTCCGGCACCGGCGACGAACGATACACCGAGAAATCCTCGACGTTCTGCAACACAATCGTCGGAATGCCGGATGCCTTCTGCGCCTTGACGTGCTCCAGATCGATTCGCTTCACCGTATCCAGCACAAATGCCGGCCGCCGGTCTTCCTTCATGTAACCGACCTCCACATTGTTGAGTTCGATTCCCGTGGCGTGGCGAATAAAGAAGCCATAAGCCGGCAGCATGCCGAACATCGAGGGCTCGGGATACTCTTTTTCCCGCTCTGGCGTCGAGTAGGGCTCACGCGGTGGCACGCCGCCGGAGCCTCTGAAGAAAAATGTATTCACCAGATCCGCCGGCTGCTTCGCGACCTGATCCAGCGTCAGGCCGCCGCGGTAGAGGATGCGGATATCGCTCAGCTTCACGTCTTCCACGTCGTGCCCGGGAATGCCGCTGATGATCGAGCCATACCGCGGATCGGCGTCGTACACCACCACGTTGCTGATGTTCACTCGCCGCAGCGATCCCACCGCGGTTCCTTCCGGAGCCCGCATCCGGCTGCCCAGCCGAATGAAGATCGGGGCGTTGGAGACCTCCCGCATGGTGATGTTCGAAATCGCGATGTCCTCTATGTGCGCCCCGTCGACCGATTCCAGGGCCAGGCCGCGCGAGCGGTCGAAGACCACGTTCGAGATCGTGATGTTGCGGAAATCGCCCTCCGATTCCGTGCCGATCTTGACGCGCCCCGTCGGGCCGTCGCGGTCGGGAGCCTGCTTGACCGTGCGCTTATACGTGCCGTCCAGCAGCGATCCGATGTCGTAACCGCTGACCAGGCAGTTCACGATGGTCACGTTCTCGGTCGGACGCGCGAAGCCGAGCGCGTGGGTGCCCTTGAGCACGATGGCATCGTCGTTCGGCGTGTTGACGCTCAGGTTGGAAATCCGCACGTTGCGGCAAGAGTCCACGTCGACCCCGTCGCGGTTCGTGTCAATCGTCACATTGTCGATCGTCAGGTTGTCCACGCCAGTGGCCAGGATGCCGAAGTGTCCTCCGGAGAGAATCGAAAAATCGCGCAGCGTCACCTTTCGGCAAAGTTTGAGAGCGATGGCTTTGTCGCCGGCCGCGCCGCGCTCGCGCTCGAGCGCCTTGCCGCCGATCAGGCCGGGGCCCTCGATGGAAACGTTCTCCAGCCCCTCGCCCCAGATGAGACTGTTGTGAAAATGGCTGTGGCCGAAATCCTGAAACTTGTCCCACTGGTTTGGTTCGGCTGCGTCGTAAGCCGCCGGATCCGCCGACGCTTCGAGCGTCGTGCCAGGCTCGAATTGCAGAGTGAGATTGCTCCGCAGGCGAATCGAACCGATGATGTAGATACCCGCCGGGAAGTGCACCGTCCCGCCGCCGGCCGCTGCCGCGGCCTCAATCGCCCGGTTGATGGCGGGCGAATCGAGCGCCTTGCCATCGCCCGTTGCTCCATAACTCTTCACATCGAAAACGGCGGCTTGCGCTTGCGCCGGAACGAACCACGGCACAAGCGAGAGCACGAACCAACATTTCATCCGACGTTTCGTCATACGTCTCCTTAGGGGCCTGACGGGAAATGAGCGTTCCAATTGCGAACTGACCGCTCCCTTCGGTCGCGGCTCCGATAGCACGGGGGTGGTTTGCCCCCCCCCGCAGACACGAATGCTCGCGGCCGGAGCGAATCGCGCTCCAACCGCGAGCAGGTTGGGAAAGCAGGCGGTCTGTGAGAGTTCTACTTCGTCGGCTCGGTAACGATGCCGCCGCCCGATTGCTTGGCCTTCTTCTCTTCCTTGCTTTTCTTGGTCGCCATGGCCTTATCCAGCCAGGCATCGGCAATCTTGACCTGTTGGTCGTATTCCTCTTTGGTGTCCGCGAGGTAAGCGCGCTCGCGAATGAGCAGGTTCTCGTACGACATCGCGTCGTCGTACTCCGGGTTGATCTCCAGCGTCTTGTCCAGGTCCTTCAACCCGTCCTCGATCACCGGATCCCATTTTTCCTTGAGCTCCGCCTTGACCTTCTTGTCCTTGATCGGCCCCGGGTCTTCC
>Ga0187858_10003862_pt1 | contig 14299 bp, 15 predicted proteins | sample June2016WEW_8_15_FD_133015 | JGI IMG/M metagenome (GOLD analysis project Ga0187858, IMG submission 133015) | Peatland microbial communities from SPRUCE experiment site at the Marcell Experimental Forest, Minnesota, USA - June2016WEW_8_150 | ecosystem: Environmental > Terrestrial > Soil >...
CGAGTCGCGCCCATAGACCAGCAGCGTGGGCGTGCGGATGGTGCGCACCGCTTCCAGCGTCATGGCGCCTACTTCTTCGTAATCCTTCATCAGCGTGGTGTTGCGGATCAGGTGCAGCAGCGGTTCGCGATTGCGCGGCAGCCCGCGCGCCGGACCGTAAAACTTGGGGGTTTCCAGGCTGAGCTGCAACAGGAATTCGGCATCCGTGCGCTTGTCTTCGGGAACGTGTATGCCCACTTCTTCCAGCTTGGCCACCCAGGCCGCCCAGCCGATCCAATCCTTGTCGTTGCGCAGGTGCACCAGCGCCGCCAGTCCCGGCTCCAGCGCCAGCAGCTTCTGCACGCGCTCCGGGTAGAGCAGGCTGAAATACATGGCAATATCGGCGCCGAAGCTGTGGCCCACCAGGATCGGGCGCTCGATGCCCATCTCGTCCAGAAAGCAGCGCAGATCCTCGGCCATGTCGGCCGCGGTGTAGTGGTCGGGGGTCACATCGCTGTAGCCGTGGCCGCGCAGATCGTAGGTAGTGACGCGGAACTCGCGGCGCAGGATGGGGGCCATGTACAGATGCCAGACCGCCAGATTGCCCAGGAAGCCGTGCAGCATCACGATGTCGGGGCCCATGCCGACGGTTATGTAATGGAAATGCAACCCGTTAGCTTTGATTTTGGGCATACCGAAATCGCGTCCAACTGCACAATCCTACATCATACGATCCGGGTTCACAACAGTACCGAAGGACTAGTCCGTAATATCTCCGTGCATCTCCTGTTTACGATTGCTTTAGTTAACACTGCCAGCCCGAAGTTCCCACCAACGCCGCAACCTGGTGATTCGCAGTGGTGACAACCCGTGCCGGCTGCCAGATCCATGGAAAGAAAGGGCGTCTGCGAATGGCTGCCCGATTCGATTCCCGCGCTGATCCGTACCCTTGGTACCTTCCGTTAGAGAAATCTCTATAGAAACAATGGAAAAACACTTGACAGGCGGGGGTCAGTTGAGCAATTCTATCCTCTAATCAGGCAAAACGGGCGATCCGGTCAGCCGCAGGGCTCGTGGGGTTCCCGGTACCAAGGGGTATGTACTGATAGAAGAAGTGGTAGTGCGTCTCGCGGGGTAGGTAGGCAAGCCTGTCAACAAAAGTCCACTATTCACATCGTAAATGCCTGGTTTGAGGGGTTTCAGATTTTGTTAGCTTTCATCCTGCTTCACGCCACGCCATTATCCGCTCGAAGCGGGTGTGACACAGGTGCACCCGAGTTGACGCAGGGGGAGCGCGGTAGCGTCAGGGGACGCCGTTTACTTGATTTTGCTCGATTCGCGAATTTTTCTTAGAAGAACCAACTCATGGAAGGAGATTAGAATGACGAAGTTTTCAGGGGTCGGAACGAAGGCGCCGGTAGCCTTGTGCGTTTTAGGTCTGCTGGCAGCCGGAGTGTACGCGCAGAGCGCGGTCTCGGCGGAGGATCGAGGAGGGGCCGCGACCGACGGGGCAGGGGCCAGCGCCGCTCCCGCAGGGGATCAGGGCAGTGAACCTGCCACCGACGATGCAGGCAAAGCGCCAGCCAGTGGCGCTGCCGCTGGTAATACAGGAAACGCGGCGCCCGGCGGCCAGCCGGCCGCCAAGGTGGATACGATCGGCGAGCCGCCCACTCCCGTCTCCACCCTTCCGCTGTCGTACCCCATTCTGAGTGGACCCTGGGCCGGCCAAACACCATCGCCATCGCTCTCCGAGAAGTTCAACGAGAAGCTGCCCTCCTGGCTGCGATTCTCGGGCGAGATCCGCGAGCGTTTCGAAGGCTACAGCGGGGCCGGCTACAAGCCAAATTCCACCAACGACTACGATCTGCAGCGTATCCGGCTGGGCATGTACATCAAGCCCACGAGTTGGATGCGATTCTATGTCGAGACGCAGGACGCGCGCGTTTTTGGCATGAGTCCGGCGTTGCCGCCGTATCAGAAGGACTGGGATTTCCGGCAAGCCTATATCCTGCTCGGCGCCGCGGAAGGGAACGGCTTTAGCCTGCAAGGCGGCCGCTTCGATATGACCTATGGCAACAACCGGCTCGTCGGCAATTCCTGGTGGACGAACGTCTCGCGCAGCTTCGACGGCGTTCGCGCCGCGTACCAGTTGGGTAGATTCCGGATAGACGCCTTTGCCACCTCCGTGGTCATCATCCGCGACGGCGTGATCGATCACCACAACGAAGGCCAGGTGCTCTACGGCGCGTATGCCACCGCTCACGATGTGATTCCGCATGCCACTCTGGATGTCTACGAATTCTGGAATCTCCGGCCGAGCTTTGCCCTTGAGGGTTTCAAGGCCAACGGCAAACTGGATGAATGGACTACAGGTTTCCGCTGGGTCGGCGCTCTACCCGCGAACTTCGATTACCGCACGGAGATGGCTTACCAGCTCGGCACGTTGACGCCGGATAAAATCCGCGCGTGGATGGGTCACTGGGTCATGGGCTACACGTTTAAGGAAACGCGGATCAGGCCGCGGTTGTTCGTGGAGTACGACTACGGCTCCGGCAGCGGCAATAGCAAGGGCGGCTACGACAATACGTTCGATCCGATCTTTCCCAGCACGCACGACAAGCTGGGCCTGGCGGACCAGTTCGGCTGGCGGAATATTCAGGATCTACGGTTCGGGCAGGAATACCATATCGCCCGCAAATGGACCGCGGCCACCAGCTTCCACGATTTCTGGCTGGCGAACGCGCACGACGGCTTGTATCCCACGCGCGGATCGATCGTCGCGCAGAGCGCCACCGGAGTGGATGGCACCCACGTAGGCGAGGAACTCGACGTTCAGGCCATCTATACTCCTACTCGGCAGACGCAAGTCGACTTCGGTTTAGGCCACGTCATCCCGGGCGAGTTTCTGAAAAAAGCCACTAAGGGTGTGGCCTACACCTATCCGTATATGCAGATCGAATACGTCTTCTAGTCTGGAAGACGCCGCCTACTGACGGCGCGGCTGCCATACGGAGCCGCGGCCGTCAGGGAGAGAGACTTGGGCGACTTGTAGGCGAGCGGGTGCCTTCCCCAAAACGGATTGGAAGAAGCCCATCGCCTTGGTGCTGTAGCTGACCAGCACGTTCTTTCCTTCGACCTCGCGCGGACGTTCTTTAATGATCCGCGACTCCTCAGCATCGCCGATCAGGAGCACAGCGACGCCGAGGAGCGCTGGTTTTCGATTGGATGTGCCAGCAATGGTATGATGCTTTCGGCCGTTTACGTGTGGTTAGAGGGTTACGCTGCGACGACAAGGATCCGCATGATCTCAGCCCGCAAAGCGACACAGAATGAAATCCGCGAGCATCAGGAGAGTTTATGAGCGATCAGCCTATCGATGACATGGATATGCCGGCCGAGATCGACTTCAGTAAAGGTATTCGCGGCCTCCATCATATTCCGGTGCGAAGGTGCTCATGCCCGCTTCCATAGAGCGAAGCGTGTGGGAGTATTTCTCCGGAAAAGCCGAACAGCGGGGCGTGGAACTATCGGAGCTTCTCACCGAGGTACTGAAGCGCGATATCGAGATCAACGAGGCGTTGAAGTAGCCCGTCCAGGGCAGGCTGCCATTGCAGTCGTCGACTCCCTTACTGCTTAATCACCGTCCCGTCGCGCCGCCGCACCTCGCCCCAGCCGCCGTTGAGACGCTTCCGCTCGTCGCTCTCGCCAGTGCCGTAAGGATACTTCGCGGCCAGCTTCTCATCGATTTCAATGCCCCAGCCGGGCGCCTCGTTGGCGAACAGATAGCCGTTCTTCATCACCGGGCAGCCGCGGAAGACCTCCTGCAATTGCTCGTTAAACGGCGAATACTCCTGGATGCCGAAGTTGTAGCAGACCAGATCGAGCGCGACATTGGCCGCGTGGCCGACCGGCGAAACATCGCCGGGGCCGTGCCAGGCGGTCTTCACGCCGTGTATCTCGGCCATGGCGGCGATCTTGCGCACGGGCGTCAGTCCGCCGGCCTGGCTGACGTGTATGCGAATGTAATCGATCAGGCGTCCGGTGATCAGGGGGGTCCACTCGTGCGGGCTATTGAAGAGCTCGCCCATCGCAATGGGCGTGGCGCATTGGCTGCGAATCTGGTGGAAGTAGGCGATGTCTTCCGGCGAGAGCGGATCTTCCATGAAGAACATCTTGAACTTCTCGGCGTCCTTGAGGAACTGCACGGCCTGATTGGGCGACACGCGCTCGTGCACGTCGTGCAGCAGCTCGACTTCGTCGCCAAGCTGCTTGCGGCACTCTTCAAACAGCTTCAGCGCGCGGCGGACATAGTAAGCCGGCTCGAACACCGGGCCTTCGTGCAGGCCGCTCATAGGTGCGCCTCCACGCGCGGAGCCGTAGCCTTCCATTCCCGGCACGCCCACCTGCACGCGTACGTGGCGGAAGCCCTGCTCCACGAATTGGCGCGCGCGGTCGATGGTCTGCTGGATCTCTGCGCCGGACGCGTGCGTGTAACAGTCCACGGCTTCGCGGCACTTCCCGCCGAGAAGCTGGTACACCGGCATGCCGGCTTGCCGGCCTTTGATGTCCCAGAGCGCCTGGTCGACGCCGCTGATGGCGTTGTTGAGCACGGGGCCGTTGCGCCAATACGAGCTGTTGTAGCAGGCCTGCCAGATGTCCTCGATGCGGTCTGCGCGCTTGCCGATGAGGAACGGCCGCAGGTATTTCTCGACCGCGGCGTTGACCAGATCGGCGCGCTGCGTGAAGGTGGCGCAGCCGTAGCCATAGAGACCGGCCTGATCAGTGGTGATCTTGACGACGGAGAGGCGCAGGCCGGCGGGCGCAGTGGCAATTACACCGACGTCTTTGATGATTGGTGCGGGAAGGCCGCGGGTCGCGGTTTGCGCGCGGGCAGACAGAAGGCCGGCGGGACCGGCGGCCACCAAACCTGCCAGGATGTCACGCCTCCCGATGGTTGCGTTCATGCGAGAAGATCCGCATCGTGGAGGTCGATGTGCCGGCCCGATGCGCGCTTGTTCTTGAGTCGGTCATCTTTCATTTTCGGGTTCCCGCTACTATTCGTCTTTCTAGTCCTGGCGGTGCTCTACGAGAGCTGGTCGGGACGACACAGAGCCGGGGTTCAGCCAATCAATTGTCAGAACGCCACTGGATGCATAGGATTCCAGGTCCTCGTTAAGCCATGTGTTGTCGGGTCTCAACTGGTGCAGATACACCGTGCAGTTGTTGGGCAACGACTCGTCAAAGGCTCGGCTGGAGGACACTATAATGCGCAGCTGTCCATAAACTGGTGCATGGGACACCCTCTCCTGCAGGGCCAAGGCATAACAGATTCCAACCCTGGTTAGTTCTTCCAAGGACACTGCAGGCCCGCGGATGTAGGCATCGATATGCCACTTATTCAGTAGGCACTCCAGACCTGTCAGATCCTTCCTGGCCTCGTCGCACGGTTCCGAGCCGCTTACAAAAGTGACCAGACCCCCGACCTCTGCGAACTCTGCCTCTTGCAGCGCTTCTCGCAAGGGCTCGGGCAGGGCACACTGGAGCGAGGACAAGTCGCTGATGTCGCAAGGGACAAGCGATCTCATCGTCTTGTTTGCGCGTGCTATCATTGGCCCCCCAAAAACTTCTTGGCCTTGTCGATCGCTCGCTGGAAATCTTGCGTCTTGGTGATGTTGCCGAGTTCGCGGTTCGAGATCCTGTTCGGGCAGGTCCGCCCGGCTGATGAACCAGGCACGCTGCGAACCGAATTCCGACTGGTTGCGGTTGGGCCAGGCTTCGTCAAACCTGATACCGTCGATCGACATGAGAATGTCGACCCTGGCCGGGGGGCGCCCGAGCTGGTAAAAGAAGCCCTCACGCGCAAAGTCGTCCGCGGATAAGCCGGAGAGAGGCGCTCCAAACTCCGCCAGCGCCCGAAACACCTTCGCGGCGTTCTCCTCGCTGGCTTCGATCCACACGTCGAGATCCTTCGTGTAGCGCGGCTCCGTGTACAACATCACGGCGTGCCCACCCACGATCAGGTATTTAACTTCGTTGTCGCTGAAAATTCTCAACAGTTCTTCGAAGTCTGAGTTCATCGAGACCACTGGGCCGCCGCGCGTGTGCGTCCACTACCATCTGCCAGGCAGCTTCGAATATCGCCGCAGGACCGAGTCGTTGCCAATAGGCGATGTCGAAGGAACGATCCATGTCCGGCAGCCTGCCATAGCGTTCCATCGTGAATACGGGCTTCTCGGCCATCTTCGTTCATCTCATTTTAGCGTGTGCCGCAAGCTTCTGGAGCGGACTTTCGGAGGAGCGCGATCGGCAGGCCGGCAGTTTCGCTGAGGTTTGGGTGGAAGGTAGAGCCGCTGCGGGACCGGCGGCGATCGTCTTAAGAATCTCCCGGCGATTCATCTCAGTTAGCTTGCGACGAAAGGAGTCTCGTCGCGGCAGGCACGAGTGCCTGCGCCACGGCCTACTTCCGGTCTTTATAATCCAGCATGTCTTTCAACCCCTTGATCTGCTCGGCGATCTTGCGCTCGCGCGAGACCAGCGAGAGCACGTAAATCACCAGGATCAGCCAGGCGGCCAGAAAGCCATAAAACATGAAGGTGAAATTGCGTGTGTCCATTCGAATTGGCTCCGTTAAATAGCGTGCGCGTAGCGGCGCATGGCATCGATCTCGCGTTGCGCTTCCTCCTGGCGCAGGCGAATCAGCACCAGGATGACGGCCAGCAGCGCCAGGGCAAGCAGGTTCAGCGCGGCGGTTAGGTACATGGCCGGATCGATGGAGCCGCCGCCCCAGAAGACCGGCTGCGGGTGCTGCGTCCGCCACCATTTGATCGAAAAGATGACGATCGGCACGTCTGCGAAAGCGAAAATATTAAAGACCGCCGAGATGCGTGCGCGCGCGGTGGGCTCCTCGATGGCGCGGCGTAGCATCAGGTACCCGGCATAGAGCAGCCAGCAGACCAGCGCGGAGGTGAGGCGCGCATCCCAGGTCCACCAGATGCCCCAGATGATGCGGCCCCAGATGGAGCCTGTAACGAGATTGGCGGCCAGAAACGCGAGCCCGACTTCGGTCACCGCGACGGCCACGGCGTCGTGTTTGAAATTCTTAGTGACCAGGAACAGCACGCTCGCCACACACGCCACGGCTGCGCATCCCATGGCGGTCATGGCGGCGGGCACGTGGAAGAAGATGATGCGGTAAATCATCCCCTGCGAGGCTTCGTCGGGAAGCTGCATGAAGATGGAATACAAATTACGGGCCAGCAGCACTGCGGCGATCGCGCCGAGAGCGTAGATCAGTTTTTCACGCATAAGAGGCTCCTACCCTACCAGCACCGTCTCCAACAAGAACAGCGACAGCGCCGTAAAAATCACGTCGAAAGCCACCAGCAGCCGCAGCCAGATCTGGTTTTCGCCGCCCAGCGGCTTGCCGGCAATCAATTGCATGCTCAACTGCATGGCGCTCATCAGGGCCGGGATCATCATGGGGTACACCAGCAGCGGCGCCATCAATTCGCGCAACCGTATATTCACAGTGAGCGCGCTGAAGATCGTGCCGATGACCGTCAGCCCCCAGGTGCCCAGCGCCAATACCAACAGCAAAGACCAAAACTGGCTGGTCCAGTGCACATTATAGAAGATGCCGAAGACCGGTAAGGAGACCAGCTCCACGGCCATCACCAGCGCGAAGTTGGCGAGGGCCTTGCCTAGGAATAGCGCGCCGCCGGAGATGGGCGCCGCCAACAGGGCATCCAGGCAATCGTTGGGCACTTCGCGCGCGAAGCTGCGATTCAGCACCAGCGTGCCGGCGAAGGCGAAGACGATCCAGAGAAGGCCGCCGGACATTTCGCGCGTCTGATCTTCCGAAGGATCGAAGGCGAAACTGAACAGGACCAGGATAACGATGGCGAAGGCCAGGGAAGCATTGATCGCTTCCTTGGTTCGTAGTTCGGCGCGCAGGTCTTTCCTGGCGATGACCAGCGCTTGCCGGAAGAAATCCATCAGCCCTCGCCGTAGCGCGCGTAGACCCAGCCCGGGTCGGCTACCATTTCCGGCGTCCGCTCTCCATGGAATGCGATCTTGCCGCGGTTCAGCAGGGCCACGTGGGTAGCCAGTTCGAGGGCTTCGCGCAACTGGTGGGTGGACATGACTACCGTGCGGCCTTCGGCCAGCGCTTCGTGCAAGAGGCGTTGCAGCACGGCGATGGCGCGGTCGTCGAGCGCGGTGAAAGGCTCATCCAGCAGCAGCACGGAAGGCTCGTGCAGAAACGCGCGGGCCACCGCCAGGCGCTGCCGCATGCCGCGCGAGAACTCGCGGACCAGGCCGTCTTTGACGCGATCGAGGCCGGTGCGCTCCAGCCATTCCATGGCGGACTTTCTGGGGTCCGGCAGATTGTAGAGCCGCCCGAAGAGGCTCAGATTTTCGAAAGCGGAGAGCTCGTCGTAGACCGAAATGCCGTGCCCGATGAATCCCACGCGGCGGCGCGTTTCTGTTTCGCGGGGGTCCTTGTCGAAGATTTTGACTTGGCCGCGGCCGGCTTTCGAGAAGCCGCCGATGATGCGCAGCAGCGTGGTCTTGCCGGCGCCGTTGCGGCCGATCAGGGCCAGGCACGTGCCCGGATCGGCGTGCACGATCACGTCGCGCAATGCGGGGTAGTCGCCGTAAAATTTCCAGACGCCTTCAGCGGCGACCGCGCGCATTCTTTCCTTTCGCCGCCGGAACCTGCGGGCTCTCACTGATTGCCATTCTGAACCTCATATCGCATGATAACGCCCTTTTGCCAAACCCTTTACGTGTACGATATAGCCGTACATGCTCGAAGTCAGAGTCCGCCATTGAGACGTTCGTGCATGCGCAGCGGACAACGGCCGGTCTCCGAGTCGATTGCAGCAAGAAAACGACCTTCGCGAATAATTACCGGTACGTGCCTTTGGATTTTATGAGGATGGCCGAGATCTCCACGACGCCGCGAGCGGGGGCCTTTCGGAAAATGATCCGATATGGTCCGACGCGCTTACGCAGCCGCCCCATCCACTCAGGCCCCTGCAGCGCCTTGATATTGCTCCATTGAGAATCGTCTTTCTCCTCGAATTCATCGATGGCGCGCTCGATGCGGTCCCGCACGTTGCGCGGAAACCGCGCCAACTGCTCCGCGGCGTCGTCGGACAGTTCAGCGAGCCAGCGCATGTTTCACGGCGCGCCAAGACTTCGACTGCCCGCGCTTGAGCTGCGCTTCGCCGCGCCGCACGACCTTCGCCTCGGCGGGTGTTAGGGTGTCATCGGAATCAACCAAACGCTTGGCTTTGATGAGCACGCCGTTCTTCCGCTCGGCGAATGCCACGAAATCTCCCTCCCGGAGGTTAAGAGCTTCGAGCATCTCCCGCGGAATCACCACCTGGCGCCGCTGCCCCACGCGGCCGATCCGCTCCCGGGTTGTGGTTGATTTAATTCTCATACATTCAGACTATCTGACTGTCAGAATATGTCAAGCCTGCCGGCCCGTCGGTGATCCGACGTGGCCAATGCGCGGCAGCATTCCAGAGACATCGCCGTCAAGCGGTACGTTCCAGCCTGAACTGACCCTCAGCGGCGACTGCGCGCGTTCTTTTCTTTCGCCGCCGGAACCTCGGAAGCGGCCGCCGGCTGCGCCCGGTAAAGCACAATGAAACCGAGCGCCAGGATGCCGAGCGCCAGCGCCAGGATCCACAGCATGTTGTTCTGTAGGATTTTGGGCCGAATCTCTTCGATGGAAGGGCCGCTATCGCCTGAATCCGCGTCGGCGGCGGCGCTGGAGTTACCCGAGATTTCGACTTTGAAGCTCGCGTCCTTGACGCCGTAGACCATGGCCTTCGATTGCGGCTCCTGCCCTTTGACCACGAGACCATCGCCCTTAATGGTGATGCCGTTCGGAACCACAAGCAGGGTGGGCTCGTCGGTCTTCATCACAACCTTGCCCTCGTAGGCGGCGCCCGAAGTGTAGGGAACCAGGTAACTCAACTGAAAATCCGTCTCGCCCGGCTTGATGGGGAAATCGACCTTGTAGATCTCTTTCTGATCGCTCTTCTCGGCGGCGCGATCGATGGGCATGCCCTGCGGCGCGGTGGCTTTCACTTGCACGATCCCCTTGGCCGCGGCGGGCAGAAAGAATTTCAACGTGCCGCCGTCGGGATCGTTGTAAGTGATCTGGCCCTCGTTGTGGAACTGGAAACCTTCGCTGATGGCCATCTGTGCGCCGCGCGGCTCGAAGATCATGAAATGGCGCACGACATGCGCGGCGCCGGGACGCTTCGATGAGTTATACACGTCGAGCGACAAGCCGCTGGTCGGCGATCCCGGAGGCAGCATATGGTTGTAGGTGACCCCGTCGAAAGCAGTCTGGATGAGATGCGGACCCTCGGCCGGCTGATCGATGCGGAATTTGCCCTGCGCATCGGACTTGACGCTTTCAATCGACTCCATCCCCGCCTGCCCGAGCTTGTACAGCGTCACCGTAGCGCCGCCCTGCAGCTTGCCGGTAGTCTTGTTGATCACCGTGCCATCCACCGCCGCAAACACGGGCAAAGCAAGAAGAATTAGAGCCACAGATGCACGCAGATTCACACAGATGCCTTTTCTCTTATCTGCGGCCACCTGCGTGAATCGCCGGTTCCAAATGCTCTTCATAGCGACAGCAAGCGCGAGCGGCACAAATAGAATTAAAGCCACAGATTCACGCAGATTCACGCAGATGTCTTTTCTCTTATCTGCGTCCATCTGCGTGCATCTGCGGCTGATTAATGCTTTCATGACTGTGCGACTTTCATGGGCTTCCCGCATTCCCCGCAGAACTTCAGCGGCTGCGGGAACTTTGCGCCGCAATGCGGGCAGGTCAGCGGATCGGCGGCTTTCGGCTCGGCCGGGGCCGGGGGCGGCACAGCGCCATTCGGGCTCAATTGCTGCTTGATGCGGTCCACTTCGGCCAGCACGCCGGCCAGTTCCCGTTGCAGGTCCTTCTTGGTCTGCTGATAGTCCTGATCGGAGAGCTTCCCCACGCGATACTCGAACTGCAGATCGCGCAGATTTTCGTAGATGGCAGCCTTGCGTTCATCCAGATGTTGAAATGGAGAAACCGGCTGCGGCTCGGGGAGGTCTTTGGCCCGTACGCCCAGAATGAACACGATCACCCCTACAGTGACGAGCGCTGCGATGACGATGATCATTTATTCCAGGTGCGCCATGTCCTTCTCGATCTGCTCGTGATATTTGGCGAGCTCAGGATCGTCCGGCGCCGGCTCGATTTCGGGAATGGGCCGCGGTTTGCGGTACCGCCGCACGAACCAAAAGATCAGCGCCAGGCCGGGTGCGATTAGCAGGTATGGAACCATCCAACCGAAGGCGCTGGGATCGCCGCGGTAGACCTTCGGGCCGTAGTCGGCCACAAACTGATCGGTGATGGCTTTGTCCGTCCAGCCCACCGCCTGCAATTTGGCGATCTTTTCTTTGGCCGGCTTCGAGAAGCTGCACTCCAACATGGCGCAGGTGGACACCGTATCGGTGCAGCCGCACTGGCAGCCGATGTGCGAGCCGACGCGGCGTACGTCCACGCTGGGCTTTTCCGCGGCGGTCTCCGCCACGGCCGGAGCTACGGCCAGCGCAAGAACGAGCAGACTATTTCGGAACTTCCGCATATTTTGTAGTGATCCCGACCACCTCGGTGCGGGCGTATTGCATCTTGATCTTGCTGGGCACCAGGCACACCAGCGTACCGCCGATCAGGACCAGACCGCCGATCCAGATCCACGAAACCAGCGGGAACACATAGGCCTGGATCACGGCCCGCACACCGTCGTCGGACATGCCGCCGAAGTTGAGATACAGGTCTTCGTTCAGCCTTGGGCGCACGCCCACTTCCGAAGTGCCCTGGCGGCTGGCTTTATAAAAGCGCTTCTCCGGCTCGAGCGTGCCCAGCACATCGCCGCCGCGCGCGACCTGCACGGTGGCGCGATGCCACTGGTAATTCCCGTTGTCGCCTTCCTTGAGATCCACGACCTTGAGCTGATAGTGGCCTAGCTCCAGCGTGTCGCCCACGTTCATTTCCTTCACGTCGGCCTTGTTGAAGGCCGCGCCGGTGAAGCCGATGAACATCAGCACGATGCCCATGTGCACCAGGTATCCGCCATAGCGGCGCGTGTTGCGATGCGTCAGCTCCACGGTGGCGCGCAGCAGGTTCATCTGGTTCTTCGCGCCGATCGCGCGCGCGCCCCGGTAGAACTCCATCAGAACGGTGAGCGCCACGAAAAGGCAAAAACCGAACGAGATCAGCGCGTAGAAGCTGCGCACCCCGGCAACCAACAGTCCGGCCACCAGCCCTACGGCCGCGATTCCCGGTATCTGGAAGTTTCGGCGCAGGCTCTCCGCCGATGTGCGCCGCCAGGCGAACAGGGGGCCCACTCCGGTCAGCAGCAGTAAAAACAGCCCGATGGGAATCATGAGCTTGTTGAACCACACCGCATCGAGGCTGATTTTTTCGCCGGAGACCGCTTCGGAAATCACCGGGAACAGCGTGCCCCATAGCACCGCGAAACAGCTCGCCAGCAGGATCAGGTTATTGAACAGGAAACTCGATTCGCGCGAGATCACGCTTTCGAGCTCCGCTTCGCTCCGCAAATAGTGCAGCCGGTCCAGAATCAGATACGTTGTCGCGGCAATTCCGATCGCCAGGAACGAGACGAAGTACTTGCCCAGCGGCCCTTGCGCGAACGCGTGTACCGAGCTGACCAAGCCGGTGCGCGTCAGCGACGTGCCGAAGATGCAGAGGAAGAAGGTCGCCGAAACCAGCACGATGTTCCAGACCTTCATCATGCCCTTCTTTTCCTGCATCATGACCGAGTGCAGAAAGGCGGTGCCGCTGAGCCAGGGGAGCAGGGAAGCGTTCTCCACAGGGTCCCAGCCCCAGTAGCCGCCCCATCCGAGGACGTGATATGCCCACGCCGCGCCGAGCATGATCCCGCAGCTTTGGAAGAGCCAGGTGATCAGGGTCCAGCGGCGCGTGGTGTGAATCCAGGCGTCGCCCGGCTGCTTGGTGATCAGCGATGCGATGGCGAACGCGAAGGGCACCGCAAAGCCCACGTAGCCCAGGTAAAGCATCGGGGGGTGTATGGCCATCGCCGGATACTGCAACAGCGGATTCAAACCGTTGCCATCCGGGACCGCTGTGATCAGCTTATCGACCGCCAGCATCTGGAACGGGCTGACCACGAAATTATTCAGGATCAGGAAGAAGGTCTGGACCGCCATCAGCACGCCGACCACGTAAGGCATCATGTCGCGGTGCTTGCGCCGGTTGGTGAAAACCACTACCGCGGAATAGGTGGAGAGCAGCCAGCTCCAGAACAGCAGCGAGCCTTCCTGTCCACCCCACCAGGCGGCGAACTTATAGAGCAGGGGCATGCTGCGGTTGCTGTGCTGCGCGACGTAGGAGTAGCGGAAATCGCCGGTGATCAGGCCATAGACCAGAATGCCTGATGCCAGGGTCATGAGGACCCAGACGGAGTAGACCGCTCGCTCGCCGCTAATAATCAGAAAAGGCTTGCGTTTCAGGCGTCCGACGACGGAAGAGAGCAATGCGTAGATGGCGACGCAAAACGCCAGAAGTACAGCCAGCGATCCCACATTTTCCATGCACGCACCCCTCTAGGTGGTTTTGTTGATGGGCGCCGGAGCCTTGCGCAACTGGCCCGGCTTAGCTTCGTATTTGGAAGCGCATTTTGCCTGAATCTTGCTAGCCTGGAAGACGCCATCCCGCCCCATTTTGCCGTCGGCCAACGCTTGCGCGCCGTCGCGGAAAGTATCCGGGAGAGGTTCGCTGCCCGCATAGGCCACTTTTAAGCGCAGCTTGTCCTGCACCAGCGTGAACTCTACGCGCCCCTGGGCATGCTGGATCGAGCCGCTTTCCACGTCTCCGGCCACGCGGAGCCGCTCTTGATAGGCGCGGTCGCCCATCTGGCCGACCTCGGCTATGGTCTTGTAATAGGTCTTGGTTTCGTTGACGCCGGCACTCGCCAGCCAGACCAGAGCGCCGATCACGACCGCGATCAGGGCGGCGAACTTCCAATATTTCTTCATACCATCCCCTCTGAAACTTAAGTATATCCAAAAGCGCGGGGGATATCTGGGTAGCAGGGGTTAAAAGCGCCGGATGTGAAGGTTGACAGACGAAAGCGTCTCGCCCACCCCTGCCAACCAGTTTTTGGCGTCCTCTAATGCCCGTTGATCGGCATAGGGGCGGCGGTCGCCCGCCGACCCCTGCCACACCACCGTGCATACGGGTCCGTACACGGCGATTCGA
>Ga0187858_10003864_pt1 | contig 14292 bp, 9 predicted proteins | sample June2016WEW_8_15_FD_133015 | JGI IMG/M metagenome (GOLD analysis project Ga0187858, IMG submission 133015) | Peatland microbial communities from SPRUCE experiment site at the Marcell Experimental Forest, Minnesota, USA - June2016WEW_8_150 | ecosystem: Environmental > Terrestrial > Soil >...
CCACGGTCATCGACGACACCGAGACGCGCACGCGTCTGGCCTGGAAGGAGCTGGGTCTTTATGGCCGCCACGATGTCCCCGTGGCTACCGGCGCGAGCGAGCCGCTGCTCGATCCTGTACGCACCACGCGCGCGCGGCAATTTGAAGTGCTCACCGAGGCCGACACGGTTCCCGCTGCCGCGCACCGCCGCGCGGCCGATCTCATCATCGATACGTTGATGGCCTCCCCGCAGCCGATCACGCTGGTGCCCATAGGGCCGCTCACCAATATCGCGCTGGCGCTCAAGGGCGAGCCGCGCATCAAGCCCAAGATCGCGCGCATTGTGCTCATGGGCGGCGCGTTCCACATGCTGCAACAGGAGTACAACATCTGGCGCGACCGCGTGGCCGCGGAGATCGTGTTCTCGTCCGGCGTGCCCATCACCGCCGTCGGTCTCGATGTCACGACGCGCTGCAAGCTCGAAGGCGCCGACCTGGCGCGCCTGCGGGCGGCCGATAATCCCGCCAGCCGCTTCCTGGTAAAGCTCATCGAGTTGTGGCAGAACGGCCATGCCGGCCAGTATCCGACGCTGCACGATCCGCTGGCCGTGGCGGTGGCGTTTCAGCCCAATCTGGTCGAGACGCAATTGGGAAGAGTGCAAGTGGAAACGAGTTGCTGCGTGACTAACGGCATGACCATGTTCACGGCTGCCGATCAATTGCCGCACGGCCTTCAGGCGACCACGTTGATAGCGCGCGACGTTGACGTGCGCCGTTTTCTGGACTTATTCCTGGCGAGGCTGGCCGCCCCACCCCGCAACAAATAAAGCCGTGGGGCAGGTTGTTAACCTGCGGGCCGATTGTCAATCGGCCCTCTCAGGATTCGCACCACGGGCGCTATGGCTTCGGGCCGACCGTAATCTCCAGGAAATCGCCGGTCTCCGATTCCGTCGCCGAGATGGGCCCGGTCGTGACGCCAGCTTCGACAAATGCCTTCGCCAGGGCCGTCGCGAATTGCCGCCGGTGTGCGCCGACCTCTAATGTTATTCCCGGCTGCGGCTTCCCGAATACGAGGGCGGGAGCCAGCGACACCACGATGCCGGCCTGTTCCAAAGCGGCCTTGATCTGTTCCGCGAAGGCCGCGATCTCCGGATCGCCCGGGTGTACTACGATCGACGCCTTTTGTCCTTTGAAAGCGGCGAGCGCGGAGACAATCGCCTTGCGCTGCCCAGCTCGTATGCGCCTCGGAGCGAGCTGTTCTTCGAGCCGCAAGCGGGCCGTGCGCTCTTTTTCCACTTCCGATTGCAGCCCAAGGTTCTGCTTCTGTAACTGCTCGCGATGCACCTGTGAGCCCGCCACGACGGTTTCCAGCCTCTTCAGCTCCTCAAGAGATAGTGCGGCCTGCGCAGTGGCACGGGCCGCGCCGGCATTGGCCTGGGCGACTACTTCCGCCGATGTGACCTGAAGCCGCTTGATTTCGGCATTCTTAACGAAGGAGACCCGCGCGGCAAAGAGAGCGACCAGAAGACTGGCGGTCGCCGCCAGACATACGCACACAATATAGGCGAAGGTCGACCAGTACAGGCCCCTTTCCAGAAAATGCACGTTGGAGAGGTCCGGCAAAGCACTTATAGAATGGCAGCCCGAATCCGTGTTTGCAACGCCAGCCGTACTCATAGATCCAGGAACTAGGACCGTCCGCTCGCCCGCTCGCCCCTTCGCCCGCTCAGACCGATCCCGCTCGGGGCAGGTGTAGTAGAACCGTTGGTACCCGCGACGTGGCGCGGTTCTATTCGTACCGTAATGCGCTCACCGGCTGAATCCGCATCGCTCGTATGGCAGGCGCCAGCCCCGCCAACAATCCCACGAGCACGATCAGGATCGTGGCGCCGACCATCGCCCACGCATCGTGCGCCCGGACCCCGTAGAGCTGCGATTCCGCCAACCGCCCCAGCGCATAGCTGGCAGGAAGCCCCACAGCCACACCGATCGCGAGCAGCCAGCCTACTTCGCGCATCACATTCAGCAGGAGTCCTTGCGGCGCGGCGCCTAGCACCAGGCGGATGCCGAACTCGCGCGTGCGCCGCGCCACCGAGTACGAAATCGTTCCATACAGCCCGACGGCCGCCAGAATCGCCGCCAACAAGGCGAACGCGACGGCCAGGGTCGCCATCAGCCGGTCCGTGTAAATGCTATCGCGCAGCATCGCCTTCATGGAGGTGAGCTGGTCGATCGGAAGGTTGCGATCCAACTGCTTCACGGCTGCGCGTACCGCGGTCATGACGCTGGCTTCATTACCTTGCGTACGCACGAAGAAAGCGGATTGCTGCGTAAACTCCTCGCCGCCTTGCTCGAAAGGCACATACAGGATGCGCGGGGGCTTCTCCCGCAGATCGTTCATCCGCGAATCTTTGACCACCCCCACAATTTGCGCGTCCGCTTCGTTGGAGCCTATAACGATGTGGCGCCCGACAGGGTTCGCGCCTTCAAAAAGAAACCGGGCGAATGCCTCGTCGATGATGACCACCGGCGCCGATTTAGCGTTGTCGTTCGCATCGAAATCCCGCCCCGCCAGGAGCGGAGTCCCGAGAGTGGCGAAGTACCCCGGACTGACCGAGTTCTCACTGCAATTGACGAACTCCTGACCGGCGTTGCGCGTTTCGGGCGCTTTAACGCCAGAACCCCACCCCCAGCCAGCCAGCGGAATAAGATAGGCGCTGGCTGCGCTTTTCACGCCTGGAAGACCGCCCAGCCTTTCGCGCAACTCGCGAAACAAGGCAAGCCTGCGCTCGGATTTGTACCCGCTCAGGCTCGGATCGATCGCGAATGTAATCAGGTGCTCGGTCCGCATACCCGGATCGCTACGCACCAGGTTTACCAGGCTGCGCGTAAACAGGCCGGCGCCGATCAGCAACAACAAAGAGATGCAGATCTGGGCCACCATCAAGCCTTGGCGGGCCCGCGATTGCGAACCGCTGGCGCTCATACCCCCGGTCTGCTCTTTCAGAGCCGACGCAACGCCGTATCGCATCGCCTGGAGAGCCGGCGCCAGACCGAACAGCAATCCGGTGAGCAAGGAGAGCGCGATACTGTAGCCGAGCAGGCGAATGTCCAATTGTGGCGCCAGCCAGCCGCCGGCTGCGTCGGCCGGCAGCAGCGCCAATAACCCCTCCGCGAGGTTCTCGGACAGGAACAGGCCGAGCAGTCCACCCGCCAACGCCAGAATCCCGCTTTCCACCATTAACTGCCGGACGAGCTGCCAGCGGGTCGCGCCCACCGCCAGCCGGATCGCAATCTCCCGCTGGCGGGCGGTTGCCCGCGCGATCAGCAGATTCGCCACATTGGCGCAAGCGATCAACAGCACCAGCCCGACCATCACCGCCAGAACCACCAGCGGAGTCTCCCATTGGGCGCGCAACACATTCAGCCCCTGAGACGCCGATTGCGTCTTCAGAGGTTTGGCGAGAATCTTTTTGCGGTCGTCCTCTTTGAGGTCTTTCATCTGCGGCAACTCATCCCGTAGCAACGATCGAAAAAGCGGCAGCAGCACGGCGTCGGCACGCTGCCGGCCGACACCCGGCTTGAGCCGTCCCACAATACTGAGCCAGTAATAATCCGCCCGATCGTTCCCCTTCCAGCCGGGGGAGAGCACGCCCATCATCGACATTGGCGCGAAAAAGTTGGGATCTCCTCCGGTGAGGAGGCTTCGGAAACCGCGCGGCGCCACGCCCGCGACCAGCACGGGCTGGCGGTTCACGGACACTTGGCTGTTCAAGACTCGCGGATCGGCTCCGAAATGGGACACCCAATAGGCGTAGCTGAGGACGATCGTGGGATTTTGGCCCGGCGCGTCATCGGAGGGAATCAGGAGGCGCCCCAGCGTAGGCCTCACGCCCAGTACTTCAAAGAAATTGCCCGTGACAACTTCCGCCGTGGTTCGCACAGCTTCCCCGCGCCAGGCGAGCGTCGCCGGGAAGCTGGATCGCGCGACAAGACCGCTGAACACCTCATTGCGATCGCGGAGAGCCTTGTACATGGGATAGGAGTACACGGTCAGGTTGTTATCGCGGCGCGTCCATCCGAAGTTGTGATCGTCCGATTCGAGCCAAACCAGCGCGCCAGGATCTCTTACTGGCAGCGAACGCAGCACAACCTGGTAGAGGAGCGAGAAAATGGCGGTGTTGGCGCCTATCCCGAGTGCCAGGGACAAGACCGCCAGTAGCGTGAACCCCGGCGAGCGCCGCAGGGTCCGCGCAGCAAATCGCAGATCGTTCCACATATTGGTCCTTCGTGATAACAGCACGCGAACGGTCAAACTTGTTCTGTGTATTCTCAACAGATTATGGCAGACCGGCGCAGTACGAGTGTCCGGCTTCGGAGTGTGGTGTGCGCTTTTGGTACGTCAGCCAGGCATGGCGCAAGCTTCAGCGCCCCGTGGCGCAAGCTTCAGCTTGCCGGGCGGGACTTCAGTCCCGCCGCTGGAGTTTCTACATTTGCTGGCCTGGGTGGGGCAGGCGCTTTCGCCTGCCAACCGCCGAGCTTCAGTTCGCTGGTAGCGGGACTTCAGTCCCGCCGCGCGGGCTTCGTTTGTGTCATCAATGCGACCCGGCTCAACCCTGCGCCATTGGCAGATCTTTCTCCGCGCGCACGAAAATGACATGGTCGGTATTAGTCTTGAAAAGTAATTCGAGCCGCGGCTGCAGGTCCGCGATCCGGACGGGCTCCAGATTGAGACGGACGGTCCCATGCCATCGAACCGTTATAACGATATCGTGTGTAAGAGCAGGTTGCTTCCGATCTGACCGCGGCGGCTGCGGAACGAGGGTGCGCAATCCCCGCGGAGTGAGAGGCGTAATGACCATGAAGATGATGATCAAAACCAGCAGAATATCGATCATCGGAGTCATGTTGATCTGCGCCTTATGTTGAGCGCTGCTGCCGAGTGACCTCTCCATGCGTCAGTACTCGATGCGTTACTATCCCCCCGCGCTCAGCATATTCGCGAAAATCCGAAACGCCCCCGCAACCCCCGCCGGCAACTCCCGGAACCACGAATAGCCGCTGAAGATGTACACGCCTTTGCCGTAGCGCGTGAACAGCATACCGCCGGCCAGCGGCTTCTCGCCGGGATCGTTGGATTCCAGCACTGTTTGATAGTGCGAGTCCCATTCCGAAGCGAAGTACAGCCCCCGCTCCTGAATCCATCCTGCGAAATCCTTCTCCGTGATCTCGTTCGGCGAATGCAGCAGCGGGTTCTGCGGATTCGGAAACGTCACCGGCGCCTCCTCCACGGATACGCGCCCATGGCTGATGGTGAACGGATACGGCCCCATCGGCGCAACGTTCGAACCTGTCGGCAAAAGGTTCGAATCGGTCACGTTGTACTGGTCGATCAGGGTGCCACCGTTGCGCACGTAGTCCAAGAGGCGCGGCAGGTTGGCGCGCAGGTCGGCGCGCACGTTGTAGGCGCGCACGCCGGTCACGATGGCATTGAATTTCGAGAGATCGCCTTGCTGCAGATCCGAAGCCGTCAGCAGGGTCACTTCGCAGCCAAGCTGGCGAATCGCATCCGGCATTTCGTCGCCCGCGCCCATCACGTAGCCGATCTTGTGCGCTGTGACCCGCACATCCACCGGCACCAGTTTGACCACCGCCGGCGGGAACACCGTCAAGGGCGGCAGCGGCGGATGCGAGATCACCAGCATGCCCACACCAATCTCGCGGCCTCCAACTTCGGCCGCGGCCCGCAGATACGCCGGCGGATCCGGCCCCGTGGCGGGCTTCACGTCGAACGCCAGCGGCTGCTGTTCGCCGGCCTTGGCCTGCTCGAATGGGCGCGCGAGCGGCTCCGCGCTCCAACCCGGATCGAGCGCCAGCTTTACGTCGCCGGCCGCCTTGGGCACTTCCGCACGCACCTCGATTTCCACTTTGCGCGCGCCACCGTTCGGGAATAGCACCACATCTTGCGGCAGGTTCAGCGCGACCGGCGGGACCACCGTCAACGCGCGGGTCTGCTCGCCTTCCACGCGATCGATGTAACGGTGGCGTACCGGGCGAACCAGATCGAACTCGACTCCGCCAGCCTCGATCCGGAACCGCAGGCTGAGCAGCGGCGGGTCGTCGGGGAGACCGACTAGTTGCTGGTTGGGTATCGTGTAGGTGTCGCCCGTCTTGGGCTCGCGCAACCAGTATGGCTGCGAGTAAGGCTGATCGGCGGGCACCGTGTATTTGAGCGGAGCGTTCACCGGCTGGTTCGGCTTCAGCGCGGCCTGCTGCGCATCCGTACGCGACGACTCGCCCATCCCCTCCAGCGTCAGGCTGTCGAGGATCATCGGAAACTCCGAGCGATCAAGCGCGGTGTACTTCACTTCCACGGTCGAGCCGGGCACGGCGGCATAGGCGTCCGCGTCCGCGTCGAGCCACAGCCCCGCGCACAGCGCGATCGCCTCATCGAGCTCGTTCAGCTTCGCGCGCGCCCACGAATCCTGGATGGAAGCCATCAGCGGTTGCGCTTTCAACAGCAGCGGAATGCTGTGCTCGGGATGATCCGGCTCGAAGTTGCGTTCCGCTTCCGCCAGGATGCGGCCGATCTCCGCGCCTCCCGGCACACGCCCCCAAGTAGTATCGATGCCGTCGAATGCATCCTTAGAAGGCGCATCGCCGGCTACGGGCACCAGGTAATTGCGCGAGGGTCCCGGCCGCTGCGACGCGCCCATTCCCTGGCTGCGATGCATGCTGCGGCTCATGCCCGCGATCTGGCTGTACGATGCGCCCAGCACCGGATTGTACGCGCCGGTATCCACTTCGATGCGGCCCGGAGTGGCGGCGGCTTCCTTCTCCTGTTCCCGGTTGAAGCTGAAAGTATTGAACAGCAGCCGGCGCGCCTTCCACGGCTCCACGAACTTCAGTTGCTCGGGAAAACGGCTGGGATCGGCCGCCGCGGAGAACGCCTCCTTGCCGACGATGGCCGAGACTTGGTGCTGTCCATGCCCATCGCGCGGCGTGCCCGAAAAGCGCAAAATCACGACATCGGGACGGAATCGCCGGATCACCCAAACAACGTCGGAAAGGATGCGCTCGTGGCCCCATTTCGCGAAAGTCTCTTCGGGCGTCTTCGAATAACCGAAGTCGATGGCGCGCGTAAAGAACTGCTCTGCGCCGTCGATCTGGCGGGCTGCCAGCAGCTCATGCGTTCGAATCAGTCCGAGAAGATCGCCTTGCTCGGGACCGATCAGGTTCTGCCCTCCTTCGCCGCGTGTCAACGAAAGATAACCAGTACGCATGTGGCGGCCGCGTGCGTAAAAGGCCAGGATGGCGGTATTCTCATCGTCAGGGTGTGCCGCAATCAGCAAAACGCTGCCCAGCACGTTGAGCTTCTTTAACGACTGTTCAATCGCCGGAGTGCCGGAGAAAGGCGTCTGCGCCCAGGCCGGTACCAAAAGTACCAAAGAAAGAAATGCCGCGTGGAACTTGGCAGAAAAAGTGCACATCCTAAATAATGGTAGTCCATTCGGAGTGATGGACAGGAGGGGGTCTTGAAAAACGCGTGGGGCAATTGGATGGCCGGGTGGCGCCGCCGTCGGCCGGAACCGGCGCATGTCCCGGCCGCGGTCCCCGAGCCCATACGTATCGGAATTGCGCTGGGCGGAGGGTTCGCGCGCGGCATGGCGCACATCGGCGTTCTCCGGGTTCTCGAGGAGAACGGCATTCCCATACATTGCATCACGGGCGTCAGCGCGGGCGCCATTGTCGCGGCCGCCTATGCCAGCGGCGCCACATGCGATGACATCGGGAGCGCCGGCAGCTCCATGCGCTTTGCGGATGTGGCGCGCTGGAGCTTGGGACGCATGGGAATCGCAGGCAGTAGCCGCATGGAGCGTTTCCTGCACAAGCTGCTCAAATGCTACTGCTTCGAACAAATGCGCATACCGCTGGGCATCATCGCCACCGATGTGGTCTCCGGCGAGTCGGTGGTTTTCCGCGACCGTGGCGATGTGGTGCTGCCTATCCGCGCCAGTTGCTCCTATCCGGGCTTGTTCCAGCCGGTCGATTGCGGCGGCCGCCTGCTGGTGGATGGCGCCATCAGCATGGAAGTGCCCGCGCTGCTGGCGCGGCTGCTGGGCGCCACTCACGTAATCTCTCTGCACCTTCCCATGCAGGGCGCCGCAGCCACGCCGACCAACATGTTTCATGTGATCAACCGCTGCTTCCAGATCCTGCACAGCCGCACGGAGACTACCTGGCGTCAGCACTCCGACCTGGTGATCGAGCCGGATGTGCGCGGCATGGAGTGGGACGCGTTCGAAAGCGCGAAGCAACTGATGAACGCCGGCGAAGAGGCCGGCAGGCAAGCTTTGCCGCGTATTCAACAGTGGATGGAGCGGCCCAACAAGTTGCCTGTAGGCGCCGCGATCAGGGGACAAGCGCTGGCGGGCGGGGCGTCGCCGGCTCAGCTTACGCCAGATTCAAAATCTCTCTGACGGTGCCGCTTTCGTTCTGAATCTTGCTCTGCAGCATCATGAGCGCCTGGATGAGCTGCTCGGGACGCGGCGGACAGCCCGGCACGTACACGTCAACTGGAATCACCTGGTTCACGGGGATCAGCGCATAATTGTTGAACACTCCCGTGGAAGTGGCGCAGGCGCCCATGGAGATCGCCCATTTGGGTTCCGGCATCTGCTGGTAAAGCTGCCGGATTACCGGCGCCATTTTGTTCGACACGCGCCCGGCGATGATGATCAGGTCCGATTGCCGCGGCGACCCGCGAAACACTTCGGCGCCGAAGCGCGCGATGTCGAAACGCGACGCGCTCATCGACATCATCTCGATGGCGCAGCAGGCCAGACCGAACGACATCGGCCAGATGGAGTTCTTTCGTGCCCAGTTCACCGCTTTATCCAAGGTCGTCAAGACCAAGCCTTCGGAAGCCGCCGCGGAAACGCTCGTCATGGATTCGTTATCCAGACGCTCGAACAATTCGATGGGACCACTGGCGAAGGGAGCATCCATACCCTGATTCTCGCACGATGCGGCGAGCGCCGGGCAGATCAGGACGCCGCACACCCGCAGACCACTCTTGAGCGGCACACCTTGGTTTCGGACGTGAGGAGCCGCACGGAACCGCGACCGCTCTTAGCGACCGCTGCTACGGTCGGTCGGACTCATCCAGTAGAATTAAGACATACCCCGCATGGCATCCGAGAATCACGAGCAGTTACTCGATCTCGCCGCTCGTCTGTGGCGAATCGACCCCGAATATTGGGATATCTGGGGCCGCAAACATATCACGTCCGACGAAACCAAGCGGGCAATCCTGCACGGCCTGGGTGTGCGTGCGGAGACTGCGGAGAGCTTGCAGGAGTCCATCGAAGCGCGGCGGCGCAAGGAATGGAGCCGGCTGGCGCCTCCGTGCCTGGTGGTGAGCCAGGACGACGGCGCCGTGGAGCTGCCGCTGCACGCGCCCGTGGATTTGGCGCAGGATGCCGCGCACGTCGAGATTCGCGAAGAAAACGGCGCGGTCCGCACATTAGAATTCGCGCTGCGAGATTTTCCGGAGCGTGGCGAGGCCGAGTTGGAAGGCCGGCGTTATGTGCGGAAGCAGGTCCCGCTTCCGCCCGGATTGCCGCTCGGTTATCACGATGTCGAAGTCCGCCTGGGCGATCTGCGCCAGGTTACGCGCCTCATCGTCACCCCCAGCCGCGCGTACGCGCATCCCGCTCTCGCGGACGGAGGCAAAGCCGCGGGCGTGGCGCTGGCGCTCTATGGAGTTCGCTCCGCGCACAATTGGGGATCGGGCGACTTGCGCGACCTGCGCGGCGTGATCGACTGGATTGCGGAAGACGTGCAAGCCAGCTTCATCGCCTTGAATCCGCTGCACGCCATCTACAACCGGCGGCCGTACAACACCAGCCCCTACCTGCCGGAATGCATCTTCTATCCGAATTATCTGTACCTGGACGTAGAGTCCATCGAGGATTTTAAGAAGTCGCCGCGCGCGCAACGGCTCTGGTCGCGGGCCGAAACCCAGCGTGAGCTGGCGGGGCTGCGCGCATCCGAGTATGTGGAGTACGAGCAGGTCAGCGCCTGGAAGCTGCGCTTCCTGAAGCTGGCATTCACGCAATTTCTGCGGGAATACCGGGCGGGATCGGAGCGCGCCCGCGCGTTCCAGCGGTTTCTGGAAGACGAAGGCGACTTGCTCCAGCGCTTCGCCACCTATTGCGCGCTCGACGAACACCTGCACGCGCGCAACCCCGATCTATGGACCTGGCCCGACTGGCCGGCGCCGTACCGCGACCCGGATTCGCCGGAAACGCAGGCCTTTCGCAAACAACACTGGCGCCTCGTTCTGTTTTATTGCTATGTCCAGTGGCAGCTCGACCTGCAGCTCGCGGACGCCCAGCAGTACGCGCGGCGGAAAGGCTTGGCCATTGGACTATATCACGACTTGGCCCTGGCCACCGACAACTTCGGCGCGGACCTTTGGGCGCACCGGCCGTTTTTTGTTTCCGGTTGCCGCGTCGGATCGCCGCCGGACGATTTCGCTCCCAAAGGCCAGGATTGGGGTTTCCCGCCGCCTTGTTCCGAACAACACCGCGAAAACGGGTATCGCCTGTTCACCGAATCGATCCGCAAAAACTGCCGTCACGGAGGCGCTCTGCGCATCGACCACGTCATGCGCTTTTTCCGCCTCTTCTGGATTCCGGACGGCGTCGACGCCACCGGCGGCGCCTACGTCCGCGAAAATTACGAGGACCTGATCCGCATACTGGCGCTCGAAAGCGTCCGGCAGCAGGTGGTGATCGTCGGCGAAGATCTGGGGACCGTCGAGCCGTTCGTGCGCGAGACCCTGGAGCGCTTCGGGATCCTGAGCTACCGGCTGTTCTACTTCGAGAAACTGCCCAGCGGCGAGTTCAAGCAGCCCGACGAGTATCCGCAGCGTGCGCTGGTCTCGTCGACGACGCACGACCTGCCCACGCTGGCCGGCTTTTGGACAGGCGAGGATATCGAAGCGCGCCGCCGCGCCGGCATGTTCCCGGACGATGCCATGTACCGGAAGCAGGTGGCAGAGCGTGCGCGGGAGAAGCAGAAGATGCTGGACCTGCTCCATGGCCTCGGACTCCTGCCCGACTACATCCCCCGCTCGGTGGCGCTGGCGCCCGAGCTCACGGGCGAACTGCACAACGCAGTGATCGGCTTCCTCGCGCTAACGCCGTCGCAACTGCTGGCGGTCAATCAGGAGGACCTCACCAAAGAGGTCGCCCAGCAGAACCTGCCGGCCACCACGTGGCAATATCCGAACTGGAGCCGCAAGATGAAATACACCCTGGAGGAGTTGCGCACGGAGCCGGTAGCCCGCGACTTCGTGGCGATGTTCCGGAATTGGCTGGTCCGTACGGGAAGGGTCAATCGGGGATGACGAATTGCGGGCCGCCGGGCGCCAAATCGCAAATCCTGTATAATCTTACCCAGCGTATCAATGATTAAGAATCTTGCTCTGGTCCTGGTGTTCGGCCTTGCCCAACTGTCACCTGTCGCAGTTGACGCCCGAGCAGCCGAGTCAGGTTGTGGACAGCAACTCGTGGACGGCACGACACCGCCATCTACCAGTTCCTACATCTACCCCCGCCAACTTCTGCAACCGTTTTATCAATGGGAGAACAACGACGGCTATTGCGGCGAAGTATCCATGATCGAAGCGGGCCTCAATAACGGGCAGTGGATGTCGCAGTTCAATGCCCGCCTGATCTGCGGCAGCGGTTTATCCCAGTCGGGACCAAATGGCGCGTGCTCCGCTCACCGCGGCCAGGTCGATTACAACGCCCAGCTCCTCATCGAAGACCCGGGAACCGGCGTGACGGGACCCAACACCTACGCCAACGCCGCCCAATGCCTCTCGAATTCACGGCTGGGCGCAACCACGTACAACTATTCGTCACAGTCAACCGGAATCGCGGGATACGAAGAATACATGTCCTGGGTGAAGCAGGAAGTTATCAGCGGCCATCAAGTAACCATGGCGATTTTGCTAAACGGCGGCACCGACCCCCAGTACGATCACGAGGTCGCTGTGATCAAGATTGGCACCAATCACTCCCCCACGGACGCAACCTACTATTCCGACGATGTCGTGTACTTTGACGATCACGGTGTCTATACTCTTTCGGGCAGCAAATTCACCTCCAACCCTGCTATTCCTCCGGGTGCGGGTTCCGACTCGACCGGCTGTACGCCCTACGTGTTCGGTTACACTTTCGGCTCATTGGCAAACACGCGCGCGGGAGCCAACCGCAAGGGCGCGCAAGCCTACTCCATCGTCATTCCAGGTGACGCGACTATTCATACGTATACGGGCGGCTCCGGTTATGCCACGGTTCCCATCGCCGGGCCTCACAATTACGGATTCTCCGTCGCAGGTCCGGAAGATCCAACTTCGGTGACGCTCCCGGTTTCGCTCGCCATCGTTGGGCCTACGGTTTCCAAAGGAGTCCCGAACCCGCGCGATCCCGTCGCCGGCTATGATTACGAAAACCCCATGATCGGGACTAGTGTCTGGGGGCAGAGCTGTACGAACCAACCGCCGGCTGCGTGGATGACCAACTTTGTCCTGCAAGTAACTGTCAACGGCCTCACACCCGGTATTTCATACAACTTGTACGAGTACGAGTTTTCGTCCGTAGAAGGTGAGGGCTCGGCGGCGGCGCTGGCGGTTCCCGTGCAGGATTTTAACGCTAATGCAAGTCTGGCAACCCACGTGACGAAGTTTACAGCAGACGGTGTCACTTTTCAGCAGACTGTTACTACGACCTCCGACAAGATCATAGTGTTCCGCTGCGTCCCGGCATCCGCCCCCTGATAAGGTATGCGGAGCGGGCGGAGCCGCATTCAAGATGCCCTCTACGATTGTGAACCAGGGTGAAACACCGCTGACCGAAGACATGCGGCGCGTGATCGCCGAGCAGAAGCTTGCGTTTGTTGCGACTGTGTGTGCCGACGGTACTCCAAATCTTTCCCCGAAGGGCACCATCGCGGTATGGGACGAATCCCATCTGGTCTTTGCCGACATCCGTTCTCCGGGCACAGTAGCCAATCTAAGGGCGAATCCCGCGGTTGAGATCAATGTTATCGATCCCTTCGCGAGAAAGGGTTACCGCTTCAAAGGGACCGCAGAACTGGTGACCGCCGGCGACCTATTCGACAGAATTCTGAAGTTTTACCGAAATCGCTGGGTGGACACCGCCAGGACGAAACCGGAACCGCCGATCCGTGCCTTCGTGTTGGTGAAAGTGGAAAAAGCTCTGCCTTTGATCTCACCCGCTTATGACGACGGCACCGACGAAAGCCGCATTCGAGCGGCTTGGGTCGCGTATTTTAAGACGCTGAACGAGACTGCCCCAGGTTGAGACGCTGCTGAAATGCGGTTGCGGCCGGCTCCGAAAGGGTGCGCGACACAAAAGTGGAGAAGCTGGCGTTATATGGGGCAGGCTGGCAGCCTGCGCGGTGGTTGGCTACCGCCGCTGTCTGGTGCAAACGCGGCAGGTGGCCGATTGACAATCGGCCGCAGCTAACCAAGCTGCCCCACATTGGCACCTGCGCCTTGCGTACCACATACGCTCAGATTCCACCCGTGCTGTTGATGAATTGCGCCGGTCTCCACTTTCTTGTCGCGCACCCGCTCCGAAATTCGAAAATCACGATCGGCCGGGCAGTGTAGTACGATGAGGGGATCAAACATGGGTGGCTCTCTGGGTTGCAGCGAAGGGCATGAGGGAGAAAAGGGATGCAGGCTGCGCAAAAAGGGAACATAGGGCGTGACGATGGCCCGCCAATCGACGGCAAGTTGATCGTGCTGACCGCTCCGCTCACGGAGACCATCGATCATGCCGGTTACTTCATCCAAATGGCGCTGGCATCGCTGCCGAATCGCTTGGAGGGGATCATCAACCAGAAGTATCCGAAGTGGCGGGACGTGGAGCGCAACGAGGACGGGACGGCGCGTTTTATGCCCGCGGGAGTGCGCCTTGTGGAAACCTCCCTGCTGCGAGAGTTTTCCGCGGACGACGTGGTCTGCTGCTATCCTGACGACCTGCCGAAGTTCGTCGGAACAGGGACGCGCGTGGTGGGCGTCTCCACGCACAACCCGCTGGGCGTGACCTTTGCCGCGGGTGTCTACGCCTCGATTTTCGGCTCCTCGCGGGAACCCATCAATTCACATTACGCCAAGCAACTGTTCCAAACGCTGAAAGACAGCCCCCACCGCGCGAATTTCAAAGTAATTGTCGGCGGCTCGGGCGGCTGGCAGATCTCGAAGACGAA
>Ga0187858_10003869_pt1 | contig 14282 bp, 10 predicted proteins | sample June2016WEW_8_15_FD_133015 | JGI IMG/M metagenome (GOLD analysis project Ga0187858, IMG submission 133015) | Peatland microbial communities from SPRUCE experiment site at the Marcell Experimental Forest, Minnesota, USA - June2016WEW_8_150 | ecosystem: Environmental > Terrestrial > Soil >...
CGTCGATGACGATCAACGCGACAGCATCCATATTATTGGCGCTGTATCTGGCGGTCGCCGATGAACAGGACGTGCCATGGTCGAAAGTATCGGGCACGGTGCAAAATGACATCCTGAAAGAGTACATCGCCCGCGGCACGTACATTTTCCCGCCGCAGCCGTCGTTGCGTCTGACGGCCGACATCGTCGAGTTCTGCGCGAAGGAAGTGCCGGGCTGGAACACCATCAGTGTCGGCGGCTATCACATGCGCGAGGCCGGTTGCACCGCCGCGCAGGAGATCGCGTTCACACTGGCCGATGGAATCGCTTACGTGCAAACCTGCGTCGAGCGGGGCCTGGACGTCGACAGCTTTGCGCCGCGCATTGCGTTCTTCTTCAACTGCCACAGCAACTTCCTCGAGGAGATTGCCAAGTTTCGAGCGGCGCGTCGGCTCTGGGCGCAGGTCATGCGCGATCGCTTTGGAGCAAGAAATGAGCGGTCGATGATGCTGCGGTTTCATACCCAGACGGCCGGCTCGACGCTCACCGCCCAGCAACCTGAAAACAACGTGGTGCGCACAACGCTCGAAGCGCTTGCCGCCGTGCTCGGTGGCACGCAGAGTTTGCACACGAACGCCCGGGACGAGGCCATTGCGCTGCCGACGGAGGAATCGGCGTTGCTGGCGTTGCGCACACAGCAGATCATTGCCTGTGAATCGGGCGTGACCGCCGAACCCGACCCTCTTGGCGGCAGCTATTACGTCGAATCGCTTACCGACGATCTCGAGCGGCAGGCGCGTGGATACTTGAACAAGATCGACAACATGGGCGGGATGCTCAAAGCCATCGAAAATGGCTACGTCTACAAGGAGATTTACCGCGCCGCCTACGAACACCAGAAGGCGGTTGAGAGAAAAGACAGAATTATTGTCGGCGTAAACGAGTTCGTCAGCGGAAAGAAACCGGCCTTGAGAACGCAGAAAGTGGACCCGAAACTCGAAGTGCGCCGCCGCCGGGAACTGGCCGCGCTCCGCCAAAAACGAAGTCGCCAGAAAATCGAGAAATGCCTCGCGACATTGGAACGAGCGGCGAAAGGCTCCGAGAACCTGATGCCGATCCTGATCGATTGCGTGCGGAAGTATGTGACCGTAGGAGAAATCTGCAAGGTGTTGAGAGCCGCGTTCGGCGAATATCGGCCAACGCACAGCATTTAGCGGAAGAAGTCAGGAGATAGAATCCAGAAGCCAGAATGACGACAACAGGAGACAGGAGACAGAATGGAACGGCCGCCCGCAAAGACCTTTGAAGACCTGATTGTCTGCGAAGCCTACGCTTCGGCAATTCTGAATTCTGGCTCGTGACTTCTGGATTCTCTCCAATGAAACGCCCGATCAAAGTGTTGATTGCCAAGGCCGGACTGGACGGCCACGAACGCGGAGCGCTGGTCGTGGCGATGGGATTGCGGGATGCCGGGATGGAGGTCGTGTACACGGGAATTCGCAATACTCCGGAGCAGATCGTGCAGGCCGCAATCCAGGAGGACGTCAACGCCATCGGGCTGAGTTCGCTTTCGGGCGGCCACATGGCCCAATTCGCGCGGGTGATGGAATTGCTCAGGAAAGAGAAGATCAAGGGTGTACTGGTGTTTGCCGGCGGCATCATCCCTGATGAAGACGTGAAGAAGCTCAAGAAGCTCGGCATCCGGGAGGTCTTCGGCCCCGGCAGCACCATCGCCAGCATCGCCGAATTCCTGAAGAAAAGCGCGCGGTCGAGACGAGCATGACCAACAAAGAGCTCACGAAACTGGTGACACGGTTGGAGGCCGGCGAGCCATTGGCCGCGGAATTTTATGCGCGCACAGGCACCGCGCGCATCCTCGGCATCACCGGGCCGCCCGGTGTGGGCAAGAGTTCGCTGATCGATCGGTTGATCGGCGAATTCCGTCGGCAGGGCAGGACGGTGAGCGTGATCGCCATTGATCCGACCAGCCCGATCTCGGGCGGGGCACTGCTCGGCGACCGGCTGCGGATGCAACGCCACAGCGAGGATGACGGCGTGTTCATTCGCAGTCTGGCCACGCGACATCATCAGGGGGGACTCACCGACGCAACGCCGCAAATCATTCACGCGCTGGACGCGGCGGGATTCAACATCGTGATCGTGGAAACGGTTGGCACGGGACAGGACGAAGTTGAGGTCGCCGAAGTCGCCGACACGGTTGCCGTGATTCTCATGCCGGAATTGGGCGACGAAATCCAACGGGCGAAATCCGGCCTGATGGAGATCGCCGATATCCTGGTGATCAACAAGGTGGATTTGATGAACGCGGGCACGACTGGCCGGGACACGATCCCTTCAGCCGAGGGCAAACAATGGGAGCGGCCCACGATTCACGCGTCGGCAAAAACCGGTGACGGACTGGCATCGTTTTGTGGCGCGATCGAGGCGCATCATGGTTATCTTGTGCGCTCCGGCGAGTTGGCCCGGCGGCGTGAGCGGGCAGCCCGCGCCGAGGTGATTCGCCTGTTGCAATCGCGAATGACGGCATCTATACTCCGCGTTTTGGAAATACCACGGGCGCAAAATATCCTGACCGATGTAGCGCAGAGAAAGCTTGACCCGTACGACGCCGTTGAACAACTCTCACGAGAGATTTTCGGGAGCCAGAACAGGAGTTCCTAACATGTCATCGACAGTCCTCACCAAAAAACCGCAAGCCAAAAGCAAGTCCTCCACCGAGCCGCACCATTACCGGAATTACATCAACGGGCAGTGGGTGGATTCTTCATCGGGCAAAACCACCCCGAACGTCAACCCGGCGAATACCGACGACATCATCGGCCACGCGCCGCAATCGACGCGCGAAGAGGCGAAAGCGGCGATTGCCGCGGCGCAAGCCGCGTTTCCGGCGTGGCGGAACACGCCCGCACCGGCGCGCGGCCGCATACTGGCCAAAGCCGTCCAGCTTTCCTACGAACGCAAGGAAGAGATTGCCCGCATGATGACCCGCGAGGAAGGGAAAGTGCTCAGCGAATCGCGCGGCGAAGTTCAAAAGGGCATCAATTTGCTCGAGTACTATTCGGGCATGTCGTTTCGAGTTGAAGGCCGGACTTCACCCAGCGAAATGCCGAGCACGTTCGTTTACACCTTGCGCCAGCCGCTCGGCGTGGTCAGTTGCGTTACCCCGTGGAATTTCCCGTTTTGTATTCCCGTGTGGAAAACGGCCCCGGCGTTGGTGGCCGGAAACACCGTCGTCTTCAAACCGGCCAGCAACACGCCCGGCTGCGCCGAGCTGCTGGTAAAAATCTACGAAGACGCCGGCCTGCCCAAAGGTGTTCTCAATCTCGTGTACGGCAGCGGCGGCACCGTTGGCGATGAGCTGGTGAACAATCCAACCGTGCGAGCCGTGTCGTTCACTGGTTCATGTGAGACGGGCAGTCAGGTGGCGAAGCAAGCTGCCTCCCATCTGGCGAAGGTCACATGCGAAATGGGCGGGAAGAATCCGCTGGTGGTGATGGACGACGCGGACATCGATCTCGCCGTGGAAGGCTGCGCCCAGGGCGCGTTCGGCTCCACGGGCCAACGCTGTACCGCGACCAGCCGGTTGATTCTCCACAAGGCGATCGCGGAGGAGTTTATCGAGAAGCTGATTGACCGCGTCAGGAAGATCAAGGTCGGCGACGGCATGGAAGAGGGCGTGGGCATGGGGCCCGCGGTGGACAAGGCGCAATTTGAGACGGATCTGCGATACATCGAAATCGCCAGGAAGGAGGGCTGCAAATGCCTGATCGGCGGCAACGCGCTCACCGAGGGCAAACTCGCGAAAGGGTATTTCGTGGCGCCGACGATTTTTGACAACGTGAAGCCGGAAAACACTCTCGCGCAGGAAGAGGTATTTGGGCCGGTGTTGGCCGTGTTTCAGGTGAGTGATTTCGAGGAGGCAATGAAGGTGGCCAACAACGTGAAGTTTGGGTTGACCTGCGCCATTTACACCAGCGACGCCAACCTGGCGATGAGATACACGGACCGGATCGAGGCGGGCATGGTCCACATCAATTCACCGACGGTGGGCGGCGAAGCGCAGTTGCCGTTTGGCGGGTACAAGGCGACCGGCTACGGCAGCCGCGAAATGAGCGACGAAGGACTGAACTTTTTCACGCAACTCAAGACGGTGTTCTACGATTACACGGGCGTGAAACGACAGACGAATATTTACTGACGAGCAACCAACGGGAGGCAGGCACATGGCACGGATCGTACGAGGCGGACTGATTCAGGCGACGAGCCCGGAACCGGGCACGTCGACAGTGAAGAAAATCAAGCAGGCGATGATCGAGAAACACGTCAAGCTCATCGCGCAGGCGGCCAAGAAGGGCGTGCAGGTGTTGTGCATGCAGGAGATTTTCTACGGCCCGTATTTCTGCTGCGAACAGGAGATCAAATGGTACGAGTCCACCGAGCGCGTACCGGATGGGCCGACCGTCAGATTGATGCAGCAACTCGCCAAAAAACACGGCATGGTCATTGCCGTGCCGCTGTACGAAGAGGAAGCCACGGGGACCTACTACAACACCACCGCCGTGATCGACGCCGATGGCAAGTACCTCGGCAAATACCGCAAAAACCATATCCCGCACTGCAAACCCGGTTTCTGGGAGAAATTCTACTTCAAGCCCGGCAATCTCGGATATCCCGTATTCGACACCGCCGTTGGCAAAGTCGGGGTGTACACCTGCTACGATCGGCATTTCCCCGAAGGCTGGCGGCTGCTCGGGCTCAACGGCGCCGAGATCGTGTTCAACCCGAGCGCAACGACGGCGGGCTTGAGCGAGTATCTCTGGAAACTGGAACAACCCGCGGCGGCGGTTGCCAACGTTTATTTTGTCGGCGCGATCAATCGCGTCGGCGTGGAGAAACCGTGGAGTTTCGGGGAGTTTTATGGGCAGAGCTACTTTGCGAACCCGCGCGGCCAGATCATCGCCGAAGGCCCGCGCGACAAGGACGCGGTGGTTGTTGCCGATCTGAATTTCGACATGATCCGCGAGGTGCGGAACGTGTGGCAGTTTTACCGCGATCGCCGGCCGGAAACCTACAAGGAAATGAGCGAACTGCTTCCGTAGACTGATGGATCGCCCCGTTCAGGCACTCGACGGCGTCCGCGTCACCAACGGCATTCACGAAGTGACGGAGGACATCTCGCATTCGCCGTACTGGAACGCGGACATCGCGCCGACGCGGTTGAGCGACCGCAAGTGGGGATTGAAAGACATCGCGGCGCTGTGGATCTCGATGTCGGCGTGCATTACGACGTACATGCTGGCGTCATCATTGATTTCCGAGGGAATGAATTGGTACGAGGCGGTGCTGACGATCTTCATCGGCAACGCCATCGTCCTGATCCCGATGGTTCTTAACGCCCATGCCGGCACCAAGTACGGCATCCCGTTTCCCGTGTACTGTCGATCGTCGTTCGGGGTGCGCGGGGCAAACCTACCCGCGTTGTTGCGCGCGTTCGTCGCGTGCGGCTGGTTCGGAATCCAGACATGGCTTGGCGGCTGGGCGATCTACAAGATCTTTACGATTTACTTCCCCTCCTGGGACCAACTGCCGACGTGGTGGGGCGGCATCAACGTCGCCCAGTTCGCCTGCTTCATGTTGTTCTGGGGCATCAACATGCTGGTGATCTACAAAGGCATCGAATCGATCCGCATCCTGCTCGATATCAAAGCCCCTCTGCTCATTGCGCTTGGCCTGGCATTGCTGGCATGGGCGTATCACGCAGCCGGCGGTTTCGGGCCCATGTTGTCCCAGCCGTCCGCATTCGTACCCGGCGGACCGAAGGCCGGCCAATTCTGGGTGGCGTTCTTCCCGGCACTGACGGGCATGATTGGTTATTGGGCGACACTGTCGCTCAACATACCCGATTTCACCCGTTACTCGCGCACGCAACGTGACCAGGTGATCGGCCAAGCCATCGGGTTGCCAACGACGATGGCGCTGTATTCGTTCATCGGCGTGGCCGTGACCAGCGCAACGATCGTGATCTACGGCGGGTCGCCGATTTGGGATCCGATCGTGTTGATTACAAAATTCAAGAACCCCGTCGTGCTCGCCGTTTCATTATTTGCGCTGAGTCTGGCAACGTTGGCTACAAACCTGGCAGCGAACGTCGTCAGCCCTGCCAACGACTTTTCCAATCTCTGGCCATCCCGGATCACGTTTCGTATTGGCGGATTGATCACGGGCATCATTGGCATCCTGATTCAACCGTGGAAACTGGTGGCGGATCCGAGCGGCTATATTTTCACCTGGCTGGTCGGATACTCGGCCTTGCTCGGACCGATTGGCGGAATTCTAATTTGCGACTACTACGTGATACGCCGTACCAACCTGCACCCCCGTGAACTCTACCTGCGGGAAGGTCAGTATTTTTATCGCAACGGCTTCAATCCTGCGGCGATCGCGGCGTTGCTCCTGGGGATCGCGCCCAATGTCCCCGGATTTCTCGGCACGATCCGGGTGATCGCACCGGCGACCATTGGCCCGTTCCTGATGCGACTCTACAGCTACGCCTGGTTTGATGGTTTCTTTATTTCGTTCGTGGTGTACTGGGTTTTGATGACTTTGGTGCGCAAACCGAACGCCTCAAGGCAGACCGTCCAGCCGATCTGATTTGGCGCGCGGAATTGTTTGGGGTGTGGAGTACGGCTGACGCGCTTCCGGTTAAAAAATTTCTGGTCAAGGAAAGCGCCTTGGGTGTAGGCTGCCCCAATCAAATTAACAGTTGCGAGGCAATCATCATGCATATGAAAAAGACCGATACATTGACGGCCGAGCGAATCGGCCAAATGCGCGACGAATACATTTTGCCCAGCACGATGCGGTACTTCCCGATGAACATCGTCAAGGGCGAGATGCAGTTCGTCTATGACGACAAGGGCAACAAGTATCTCGACGGCTTCTCCGCGGTGGTCACGATCAGCGTCGGGCACTGTCATCCCGAGGTCACGAACCCCGTGGTCGAACAGTTCAAAGCCTTGCAGCACATGACGACGCTGTACTATCACCCGAACCTTGTCCGCTACGCCGAAAAACTGGCCAGCGTGATGCCTGATGGATTGAAAGTCAGCTTCTTCACCAATAGCGGGTGCGAAGCGAACGAACTAGCCGCGTTGCTGGCCAAGAACCACACCAAACAGTCGGAATTCGTCGCGTTGCGCCACAGTTTCCATGGCCGCACGCTGATGGCCATGACGATGACCGGCCAATCGAAGTGGCGGCACTCGCTGCCGTATGTGTTCGGCGTGGTGCACGCGTCGCCGGGCTACTGTTATCGCTGTCCGTACGGCCTCAAGTATCCGTCCTGCAACATCGCCTGCGCCCGCGAGATCGAGGACATAATCAAGTACGGCACATCGGGCAAGATCGCGGCGTTCATTGCCGAGCCGATCCAGGGATTTGGCGGCGTGGTGGATCCGCCGAAGGAATACTTCGAAATCGCCTATGATATCGTCAAGAAATACGGCGGCCTGTTTATCTCCGATGAAGTGCAGACGGGCTTCGGCCGCACGGGCGACAAGTGGTGGGGGATCGAACAGTGGGGCGTGAAACCCGACATGATCACCATGGCCAAGGGAATGGGTAACGGCATCCCACTCGGCGGGGTCACCTGCACGACCGAAATCGCCGAATCGATGCGCGAGAAGGTCCATTTCAACACCTATGGCGGCAATCCGGTCAGCATGATGGCAGGATTATCAGTCCTGGAAACCATCGAGCGCAACAAGTACGTGCGCAACTGCAAGGTCATGGGCGACCGCCTGCACGAGGGCTTCGACAAGCTCGTCCGCAACCATAAGATCGTCGGCGAGCACCGTGGCAAGGGCCTGATGCGCGGCCTGGAGATCGTAAAAGATAAACAATCCAAGGAAGTCGCTCCGCAACACGTTCAGCGGGCAATGGAATTGTGCAAAGACCGCGGACTGCTCATCGGACGTGGCGGCATGGCGGCCAACACCATCCGAATCAAACCGCCGTTTTGCATCTCCAAGGACGACACCGACTTCATTGTCAAGACCCTGGACGAAGTGTTCACGGTGATTGAGAAGGGGTAGGACGACCGTCCCGGTCCGCCCCGATTCCTTATCGGGGTTGTCGCCGTTGTAGAGGCGCTTCTATGAAGCGCCGTGTCGTTGGTGGGGCGCGCTGGCCCAGCGCGGCGCCCCTTTTTCATCCTCAGTCCGGCGGAGGATCTCGGTTATCTACCGGTAGTGCTTCTATTGCCGAATGCTCACAATTCCCAGTGTGACCTCAAGAATCGTAGCGATCCAACTTGCTAACGTCGGCGTTGGTGAAGCCCTGGTTACCACTCCAGCAGGGGCTTCTTTACCCAAGTTAGGAGAAGGATTTTTTGGAAAAGAGTTGGCGCCGCATTGTTTTTCGTTCGGAAGCTGCTATATTTCCTATCGGTTGCAGTGGGCAATAAGGGTGACGCAGTGGGCAATCAGGGGAAGTATTAAGAAACTTTTGGCGGCGGCGTTCTTCGGAGCGCCGCCGCCGTTTTCCCGGATTGCCAGAAGGCGAGACGCAGACCTGGTGTGAGGGTGTTATGGATCTGATGCGATGTTGGCAGAGGGGCGGAATCAAGTTGGGCGGTCTGAAGCGCGGTCGTCGGTCGTGGCAGCTGAGGCGTTTCGGGGAAGGGCGAACGATGAAGGTGTACATCCAGGAAGCCGAGCGCACGCGGACGTACAAGAAGACCGATCTGTCGCTGGTCGATCTTCTATGCGAACCGGCCCAGAAGATCCTCTCCAAGGTTGATCCCAGCCGGATCGACGGCGTGTTCGTTTCCGTCCAGAATATTTCCTCGTTCACAGGCGAGGGCAACATCGCGACCAAGGTGGCGGACCGTCTCGGTCTGCGCGGCGCCGAGGCCGAACGCGTCGAGACGGCATCCAACGGGCACACGGCCTTGTTGCGCGCGTTCGATGCCGTCGCCAGCGGCCGGTGCAAACGCGTGCTCGCCATTGGCGGCGAGAAAATGAGCGCCGTCGAGCGGGGCGACCGCGCCCGCATCATCGGCCAGGTGATCGACCCGATCGACCGCGCGTGCGGATTGACGATGCCATCGGCGATCGCGTTGATCTCGCTCGAATATGCACGCGCCAACGGCGTTTCGCCCAAGGATTTGGAGGGGCTCCTCGAGAAGATCGCCATTCGCACGTACCGCTACGCCGCGGCCAACCCCAATGCCCAGTTCGCCGGCAGGACCGTGACAGTGGAAGAGTATCGCGATCCGTTGCGCAATCCAGCGGTGGCAACGCCGTTGCGGGTATTTGATTCCTGCCCGACGAGCGATGCGGCGGGGGCAATCCTAGTCACGAGCAAAAAAACGGACATCGAGATCTCGGGCGTCGGCCACGCGGTGGACGGCTCGCGAATCTTCGGTCGCTATTATATCGACCATCTGGAAGCCACGCGCTGGGCGGCGCGCAAAGCCTACCGGCAGGCGGGCATCCTTCAACCTCGCCGGCTCAAGGGGCTGATTCTGGAACAGCACGACGCGTTTGGGCCGCTGTTCCTGATGAACCTCGTCGACCTCGGGATTTATACCCACGACGAGGCGGTCGAGGCCATCAAGAACGGCGCACTCGACAAAGACGGAGAGATTCCCACCAATATTTCCGGCGGATTGAAAGACTTGCATGCCCTGGGCGGCACCGGATTGATCAAGATCATCGAGGCCTGCCACCAGCTTCGCGGCCGGGCTTCGAAGGAATTGCAGGTCCAGAAGCCAAGGGTCGCAATCTGCCAGAGCATCGGTGGCCCCGGCAACAACATCACCGTGACCATACTCGAAAAGGCAGGGAACCGGCGGCATCGCCATCATTTTCGCCGATGGCAACCCGAGCCGCTTCCGCGCAACAACGAGCCGGGTAACCCCGTGTTAGCCGCGGGCATTCTTGAGGTCTCAACGACCGTCTATCCGCAGGTGGGCAGCCCCGATGGCGCGTACGTGGTGGCCGTGGTCAACTGTGGCGGCAAACGCATTCTGGCTGCGCCCGCGCACGAGAAGGTCGAGCGCGCCTGGGGCGACGAAGTGAGGATCTCCACGGTCGAATCCGGCGCCTTCAAGCGCTACGTGTACGAGTAGGCTGGCGGACTCTTCGTCAGGAAGTGCCCAGCTTCTTCTTAAGCAAGTCCACGTGGGTTTGTACGATGGTAATAAGCCCGCGCCAATTCGCTTCCGCTTCCCGTTCCATTACCGGGGGAGCATTTGAAGCCAGTGGCGGAACCGGCACCGGTGTGTGCTCTGCGTCCTCCAGAAACTTCTCATAGACGGAGAGAGCCTCCTGGTTGTATCCGAGACGTTCCAAAGCCATGCCCAGATCGGCTCTGCCGCCCAGCGGAGCCTGCTTGAGCGCCCCGTGGACCATCGTCAACGCCTTCTCCTTGCAGGCCTGCGCAGAACTCGCGCCGGTTTGGACGTCGCGCACGTAAAGCGTGCTGTAAATCATGGCCAGGTCGTGCATTGCGGGATAGTTGGTCTGGTCTTTGGCCAGGATGGCCTCACATTTGGCCTGCCTGTCCTGCAACCGTGCAAAGCCATCATCATGATGCGTGCAGCCGGTAAGCGACCACATCAGCAAGAGAATCACGTCGGCGCGTAGCCTACGCGATACCAATTTCAGACCGTCCTCCTTCTAATGCAGCTCGAGCTGGCCGGGCGGCGCGAATTTCGGATTCTTGGCCAGCTCGGCCTGGTATTGGCTCCACGACATCGGCTTCCTGCCGGTGGGCACTTCGATCATCCGGATGCAGCCATCGACCGGACAGACGAGCGCGCACAGGTTGCAGCCGACACACTCGGTTTCGTTGATAACGGGGACGCGATGCCCGTTGCCCATTTCAAGATCGATGCACTGATGGGCGCCGTCCCAGGCGGCAACGTGACACAGCTCGCAGCCGATGCACAGGTCCGAGTCGATACGGGCGATCAGCTTGTAGTTGAGATTGAGGTCGCCCCAGTCCAGCACGTTCGGCACGGCTTTGCCGATGAAATCGGTACACTTCCGATAGCCTTTCTCGTCCATCCAGTTCGACAGGCCGTCGATCATGTCCTCGACGATGCGGTAGCCGTAGTGCATCACCGCGGTGCACACTTGGACGCTGGTCGCGCCGAGGGCCATGAACTCCACCGCGTCCTGCCACGTGGCTATGCCGCCAATGCCGGATATGGCAATTCCGACCTTCGGATCGCGGGCGCAAGCGCTGACCATGTTGAGCGCAATCGGCTTGACGGCCGGACCGCAATAGCCGCCGTGCGTGCCTTTGCCGTCCACCGCAGGCAACGGAGCGAACGTATCGAGGTTGACCCCCATGATCGATCCGACGGTGTTGATGAGGGAGATGCCGTCCGCACCGGCGCCTGCGGCTGCGCGGGCGACGTGGGTGACATCGGTGACGTTCGGGGTCAATTTGACCAGCGTGGGCACTTCCGCGACTTCCGTCACCCATTCGGTGATCATCTGGGTGTACTCGGGCACCTGGCCGACGGCGCTGCCCATGCCGCGTTCGCACATCCCGTGCGGACAGCCAAAGTTCAGCTCAAGGCCGTCGCAGCCCGTGTCGTTCATTTCCTTCACGGCCTCCTGCCAGGCTTCCTTTTTCGATTCGATCATCAAGGAGACCAGCAGGGCGTTTTTGGGATATTTCTTCTTCGTCTCGCGGATTTCCTTTACATTGACCTCCCACGTGCGTCCAGTGGTCAACTCAATGTTGTTGAGGCCCATCATGCGGGCTGAACCGTAATCCAATGACCCGAGCCGCGAGCTGACGTTGATAATGGGCACACTAAGCGTCTTCCAGACCGCGCCGCCCCAGCCGAGGTCGAACGCGCGCTGGATTTGCGCGCCGCTGTTGGTGGGCGGCGCGCTGGCGAGCCAGAACGGGTTGGGTGATTTGATGCCTGCGAAATCAATGCTTAGGTCTGCCATGATGATATTCTCCGCTTACTATTGAAACTCGCCGTGTGGGGGCACGCGGTCTGCAAGCCCGATGAGGGTGCGGTGAGGGATGTTTTTTCGCATACTGAAACTCGGCCTTGTTGGCGACGCGTCGGATTGACTCATTCTTCCACAAGCCTTCCAGATCAACGTCGCGGCCCGTCAATTTCTTGTGAATGGCCCAGGCCGCCCGTTTGCCGTGGGCAACGGCATTGACCACTTCGCGGCCGCCATTGACGCAATCACCGCCGGCGTAAAATTTGGGATTGCTCGTCTGCAAAGTCACATCGTCCACGGCGATGCAACCGCGGTTGTCGGTTTTCAGCCCCAGGACCTTCTGGATGAATTCCCGCTGTTTCTTTTGGCCCAGCGACTTGATGACCATGTCGCATTCGAGGACGAATTCGCTGCCGGGAATCGGCTCGGGTGCGGGCCGGCCCGATCTATCGGGAGGACCCAGCTTCATGCGCACGCATTCGATGCCTTCCACGCCGCCCTTGCCGATGATGCGTTTCGGCGCGGTGAGGAAGTAATAGACGCAACCGTCCTTCTTGGCGATTTCGTACTCGTAATTGTAGGCGGGCATTTCGGCTTCGCTGCGGCGATAGAGGACCATCACCATTTCCGCGCCGAGACGCTTCGCCTGGGTTGCCGCATCGACGGAGGTGTTGCCGGCGCCGATGACAGCGACGCGGCGGCCGACGGTCACGTCGCGGAGCTTCTTGTGTTTGAGTTCGTCGATAAACGTGATGGCGTCCACCACGCCGGGCAGGTCTTCACCGGGAATCCCTAGGTCTTCGGTCTGGCCGAGGCCAATCCCGAGGAAAATGGCGTCGCTATCCCTGGTCAGATTCTCAACCTTGATGTCCTTGCCGATTTCGCAGTTCTGTTTGAATTTCACCCCGACCAGCTCGGCCAGCTTGACCTCTTTGAGGGCTTCGTCGGCGGACATTTTGTAGCGGGCGATGCCGTAAGTGTTGAGGCCGCCGGGTTTGTCGTTCTTGTCGTAAATCGTGACCGCATACCCGAGCTGCGCGAGATAGAAGGCGCATGACAGGCTGGCCGGGCCGCCGCCGATGCAGGCGACCTTCTTGCCGTTGGATTTGCCCGGCTTGAACATCTTCTTCGTCTCAGCCCAGTTCTGATAAAACCAATCGATCGAGAACCGCTGCAGCCGCCCGATCTGGATCGGCTCGGTGTCGCGGTCGTTGAAGACGCAGGCGCCCTCGCAGAGCGAATCGACCGGGCAGACCCGGCCGCAGCTCATGCCGAGGATATTGGCATTGAGAATGTCGCGGGCGCTGCCGCGCATGTTGCCCGAGGCGATCTTCTTGATGAATGCGGGAATGTCAATGTGCGTCGGGCAAGCCCGCGTGCACGGCGCATCGAAGCAGAACAGGCAACGGTTGGCTTCGAGCTTGGAGTTGTGCGATGCGAACGGGGGGTTGATGTCGGCAAAATTCTTATCGTACTCAACGTCGGACAACTTCCGAGCCAGGTTCTTGATCATGGATAATTTGTCTCCGCTGTTCGCCGCCATCCGACGAAAGTCCTCGCTGTCCTCCCGTCATCAACCTGTTGAATTATATGCTGCCGCCGCCGAGGCGCAAAGCAAAAACTTGACGTCGCGAACAGTCGAAGTGGGGCGGGCAGCCAGCTAGCCGTTTCACCGCCCGCTCAAACGCCCTGGGGTAGCGTGAGCGTCCCGCCATCCGGCGGAATCCCGCAGTATTGCGGAACTTTGCCGTTTCCCACTCCTGCAGGGGTTTCTGCACTGGCGCGAAGGGAAAACTGGGTGCATATTCTGCCCCAGGATTGCGTCGGTTCGTCGCAGATTTTGAGCGGAAGCCAGAACAACGGGATTCGATCATCCAGTTCGAGGCACGATCGAATCATAATCCGAATTAGGGAGGCAATAATAATGAGCAACGTGCGGCTACTGGTAGGTACGCGCAAAGGCGCATTCGTCCTGACTTCGGACGGCAAGCGCAACAAGTGGGACGTGAGCGGTCCGCACTTTGGCGGCTGGGAGATTTATCACATCAAGGGGTCGACGGCGGACCCGAACCGGGTGTACACCTCGCAGAGCAACTCCTGGTTTGGACAGGTAATCCAGCGCTCCGACGATGGCGGCAAAACGTGGAACGCGCCCGGCGGCGGGGTGACCACGACGCCCCAGGGCATGCCCCAGGGTGAGAGCAACCGGTTTGCGTACGAAGGCGACGTAGGCAAGCATTTGTGGTACGACGGCACGCCGCATCCGTGGGAGTTCAAGCGTGTCTGGCATCTCGAACCGTC
>Ga0187858_10003874_pt1 | contig 14272 bp, 6 predicted proteins | sample June2016WEW_8_15_FD_133015 | JGI IMG/M metagenome (GOLD analysis project Ga0187858, IMG submission 133015) | Peatland microbial communities from SPRUCE experiment site at the Marcell Experimental Forest, Minnesota, USA - June2016WEW_8_150 | ecosystem: Environmental > Terrestrial > Soil >...
CGTGCCCAACCACACCTCCGACCAGCACCCGTGGTTCCTTGATTCGAGATCTTCCCGCACCTCCCCGCACCGCGACTGGTACATCTGGCGCGACGGCAAAGCGCCCGGCCAGCCCCCCAACAACTGGATCTCAATTTTCGGCGGCTCAGCGTGGAAGCTCGATCCCACCACCAACCAGTACTACTACCACTACTTTTACGCGCAGCAACAGGATCTGAACTGGCGCAATCCCGCGGTTGAAAAAGTAATGCTCGATACCACGCGCTGGTGGTACAAGCGCGGCGTCTCCGGATTCCGGCTCGACGCGGTGGATACTCTGTTTGAAGATCCCGACCTGCACGACAATCCTGTACTTCCCGGCACTAATGTGCAGGGCGATCCCAACCTGGAGAACAAATACAACACGAATTTTCCCGAGGTTCACGAGGAGCTGCAGAAGCTGCGCAAAGTGGCCGACGAGTCTGGGGCCGTGCTCATCGGCGAAACCTGGACATCCAATGTCGCCGAACTCGACCGCTACTACGGCCAGGACGGAAACGAGCTCCAGATGCCCATGGACTTCATGTTCACCATGATCAACAAACTTTCCCCTCCAGAATTCCGCCGCCAGATCGCGGCCGTCGATGGCGCGCACGGCTGGCCCGTGTTCGTAATCAGCAATCACGATATCGTCCGGTCGTACAACCGCTATGGAGACGGCAAGAACAACGACGCCATCGCCAAACTGATGGGCGCCTTCTACCTGACGCTGCGCGGCACGCCCATCATGTATTACGGCGAAGAAATCGGCATGGAGAACAACGACCCCACCCGCAAGAAAGATGTGAAAGATCCGATCGGCCGCACCGGATGGCCGCAAGAAAAAGGACGCGACGGCGAACGCACGCCCATGCAGTGGAACACGACAACCAACGCCGGATTCAGCAAGGAAACTCCGTGGCTTCCCGTGCCGCCCAGCTATCAGACTCACAACGTGGCGACGGAGTCGAAAGATCCCAACTCCGTTTTGAACCTCTACAAGAAGGTTCTCGCGCTGCGCCACACGAACCAAGCCTTACTCGAAGGCAGCTACATCGCGCTCAATGAAGATGACCCCAACGTGATGTCCTACCTGCGCAGCTACAAGGGAAAAGCCGTGCTGGTAGCGCTGAACATGTCGGCCACTCCGCAAAAAGCAAGCTTCGATCTTTCCAAGCAGGGGCTCGGACGCAATCCGCTGAAAACCCTGATCTCGTCCGAAGCATCGGCAAGGGGAAATGAAGTTACCCTCGAACCCTTCGGATTGCTGATCGCGGAAGTGAATTAATGAAGTGAGTCAGAAAGTTGACGTCTTGCCGCCTTGCCCTAATGCCGCCGACCTGCGTATTGTTACGAAGTGAAATTCCCGCGATGCAGTGGCATCCTGCTCCACTTCACGTCTTTGCCCGGACGCTTCGGAATCGGTGATCTCGGCCCCTGTGCCTACGAATTCGCCGATTTCCTCGTTGCCGCCGGACAGAAGTTATGGCAAGTGTTGCCGCTGAATCCCACCGGATACGGCGATTCTCCGTACCAGTGCTTTTCCGCTTTTGCCGGCAATCCGCTGTTGCTCAGTCTCGAGCGGTTGCGGGAGCAGGGCTTGCTCCAAGAGTCAGATCTGGACCTGCCTCAGTTGTCGGCGTTTCCCGAAGACTCCGTCGACTATGGGCCGGTGATCGCGTTCCGAATGGCGGCTCTGTGCCGCGCGGCGCAGGTTTTCTTTGCCGACGGTTCCCGCGCCGATCGTGCGGCCTTCGATCGCTTTTGCGAGAGCGCCCGTCCATGGCTCGACGACTACGCGCTCTTCATGGCCTGCAAAGATGCCCACCAGGGAAGCATGTGGATCTCATGGGACCCGCAGATTCGCAGGCGAGACGCGCATGCCATGAGCGAGTGGTCGAGAAAACTGGCGCCGGAACTGAAAGCTTACAAGTATTGGCAGTTCGAATTTTTCCAGCAGTGGGAACATCTCAAAGCTTATTGCCAACAGCGCAGTATACGTTTCATGGGCGACATCCCAATCTACGTTGCGCACGACAGCGCGGATGTCTGGGCTCATCCCGATCTGTTCTATCTCGACGATCAGGGCCGCACCACGGTGGTCTCGGGCGTGCCTCCGGATTATTTCAGCGCCACCGGACAGCTTTGGGGGAATCCTATTTATCGCTGGGACTTGCTCGCCGCCAACGGATACAAATGGTGGATCGAGCGCTTCCGCGCCTCGCTCGCGCTTTTCGATATGGTGCGCCTCGATCATTTCCGCGGCTTTGAATCTTATTGGGAGGTTCCCGCCGGCGAAACAACCGCCATTCATGGCCGCTGGGTCAAAGGGCCGGGAGAAGATTTTCTGTCAGCACTGCAGAATGCCTTCGGCGGGCTGCCGATCGTGGCGGAGAATCTGGGCGTCATTACTCCGCCGGTCGAGAAGCTGCGGCAGCAGTTCGGTCTGCCCGGCATGAGTCTTTTGCAATTTGCGTTCGGCACCGATCCGCAGGGTCCATCGTTTCGTCCGCACAATTACAGTCACGATCTGGTCGCCTACACCGGCGGACACGACAATGACACGACGGTGGGCTGGTGGTCGAGTTCGGGCGCGGGCGACAGCACGCGCACTCCGGAAGACGTCCGCAAAGAGCACGAATTCGCTCGCGCCTATCTTAACTTCCATGACGATGACGATTCCGAGATCAACTGGGTTATGATCCGCGCGGTGCTGGCGTCGGTCGCCGACGTGGCCATTGTCCCCCTGCAGGATGTACTCGGCCTGGGCAGCGAGGCGCGTATGAATCTTCCCGGCAAGGTCAGCGGAAACTGGAAATGGCGTTATCGTCCAGGACCATTGAGCGGCGAGTTGAGTGCCAGACTTCGAAGCCTGGTCACGCTGTACGATCGATAGGAAAATCGGCGTTAAGAGAATCGTTATTTATGGACAAGCCACCACGCACCTTCTGGCAAATCTGGAACATGAGCTTCGGTTTCCTCGGCATACAGTTTGGTTGGGGATTGCAGATGGCGAACATGAGCGCGATCTACGAATACCTGGGCGCTCGGGCCGATCAGATTCCGATTCTCTGGCTGGCCGCGCCGCTGACCGGATTGATCGTGCAGCCCATCATCGGCCACGCCAGCGACCGCACCTGGGGCCCACTCGGCCGGCGGCGTCCTTACTTTCTCGCCGGCGCGATTCTAAGTTCGATCGCGCTCATCCTGATGCCGCGCAGCTCCGCCCTCTGGATGGCCGCTGGTCTGCTGTGGGTTCTCGACGCCTGCATCAACATCAGCATGGAGCCGTTTCGTGCATTTGTTGCCGACCTGCTCCCGGAATTTCAGCGCACTCGCGGCTTCGCCATGCAGAGCCTGTTCATTGGGCTGGGCGCGGTGATTGCCTCGGCACTGCCGTACTTGCTGACCAATGTTTTTCACGTGGGTGGAACCAGGGCCGCCGGGACGATTCCTTTCACCGTGCGTCTTTCGTTCTACATTGGCGCTGCGGCATTCCTGGGGGCTGTGCTCTGGACCATTTGCACGACCAAGGAATATCCGCCCGACAATCTGGCGGAGTTTCAGAAAGAAAAAACCGAACGCAGGGGCCTCGGCGCAGGCGCGCGCGCAATCCTGACGTCCATCCGCGAGATGCCCCGCACCATGCGGCAACTCGCCTGGGTGCAGATCTGCACCTGGCTGGGGTTGTTCTGCATGTGGCTTTACTTTCCGGTGGCGGTGGCGCGCAATGTCTTCGGCGCCGCCGACACGAATTCGCCTCTCTATTCGACGGGCGTGGAGTGGGCGGGCGTTTGTTTCGGAATGTACTCGCTGGTGTGTTTCGGATTTTCATTCCTGCTGCCCGCGCTCGCCCGGCAATACGGGCGCAAGGCAACCCACAGCTTCTGCCTGATAGTCGGCGGCTTAGGCCTGCTTTCCGTGGCCGTCATTCACAACAAGTATCTGCTGTTGTTCGCCATGGCCGGAGTCGGGATTGCCTGGGCGAGCACCCTCTCCATGCCCTACTCCATTCTGGCCGGATCGCTGCCCCACGGGAAGACCGGAGTCTACATGGGCATCTTCAACTTTTTCATCGTGATTCCAGAGATCACGGCCTCGCTTGGATTCGGCTGGATCATGCGCCATCTGCTGAACAACAACCGCATTGCCGCGGTGGTGGCCGGAGGAATCTTCTTCATTCTGGCGGCCATGCTGACGCAGCGCGTCGAGGACCTGTACGACCTGCGGCATCCCAGCAGTTCGCTTCCGGGCAATGCCGTCGCGGCAAAGTCTTAAGTTCAATTTGAAAGGAAATTCGAGCCGATGGGGATGAGGGCAACCCGAACAAACTCACCGTGCCCGCAAACTGACGAGTTCAGTTCCCACCGGCACACCGCGAGCGATCTTTACGCGGACCAGCGCTTCGAACGGCCTTATCGGTCCGGTGCCAGAGCCGGGAATCTCATGCAGCAGCTTTTCCACCGACTCCTGGCGGCAAACAAACTCCACTGCGCCTTGCGTCCCGAACGTAGTCGTTCCCGCCAGAATCATCACGTATCGCCCGGAGCCTACTCCCGGCACCAGTCCGACAACCGAATAATCTTCCGTCAGCGGGACATTGGAAGGACTCGCAAGGTAGCTGCTGGCCTCTCCCGCCTTCGGATGTTTGTTGACGATCGAGAGATCGCCTTGTCGCGGACCCGACGCCACCCTTTGGAAAACGAATTCCTGCATGTTAGGAATGTCGAGCAACGAAAGATTCTCTGACGGTGAGCCGACGAAGACCAGGTTGTTACTCTTCACGTCGTCGAGTGTGAACAAACTGCCGCGCTTCACCAGGATCCTCCGCCCCAGCGCGCCGAACGCGTCATCGAGTGCGTGGATGGCCAACACCTCTCCCACACCTGTGTAATGGTCGTACACCGCGCTCTTCGAATCCTGACGCGCATTGTAATAACGCATGCCCGTCTCCGGCCGTCCGACGAAAGCAGCGTTGCTGAAGATCACCCAAGGCTCTTCAACTCCAGAGGTAAAGGGCCGCCAAAACGCAGCTAGAGGACCGGCGGCCCGCGGTGCGCTGGGCGCCGCAATCGCTGGCTCGGGACGTTTCCGGTCCCACAGCAGGCCCCCCAAGGCAATCAGCGAGACGATGAGGCCGATCGTGAGCAAGACAGCGGCAACCCGCCAGCGCGCCGGGACAGTCTCGACCACGGCGCTCGGTGGCAGCGCCTCGTGCAAAGGCGCGCTCTGGGGCTGCGCGTGCGGCTCAATCGGTCGCGCCTCGAAGATGAGGTGATAACTGCCTTTCGGAATCTTGACCAGGATTGGGTCCGCCGCTCCCTCCCCGGCATAGTACTCCGCCAGCTTCAGACGAAGACGCCCAGCTTGAACTCGGATGGTTGAGTCCGATTGCGGATCAAAGTCCGCGTGCCGCCCATACACCTCGGTGGCAATCTGATACTCCTTCAACGGCGCGTTGGGATGGTCGATGGCCTGTTTTGCCAGATATTGCAGTAGCTTGCAAAGGGATTCCGAGCCTCGCAGGCTATGACTTTTAATAATGTTATCTATTTGTTGGAAGAATTGTTCTGGCCCTGCGGCGAAAGTGTGTGTCACAACCATTTAACACCGACGTAACAGTGATCGTATCTTCGTGCAGCAAAAGCATTTTACAGCAGTAACCGTTTAAAAACCTAGTGAAACCTCCCCATCGGCTCGCTTTGCACTACAACATGCAAGTTCTCAATGGTTCGTGAGTAGAAAATCGTGTGTAAAAAAACCGACGTCTCGCGATGTCCCTTATTCGGAGGAAACATGAAGACTAAGTTCTTTCTGGTTCTAATTCTTGTGCTGTGCCTGACTGGCTTGGCATTAGCGCAGACGGATACAGCTCGTCTCATCGGAACCATCACAGATTCTAGCGGTGCAGTCATACCGAATGCCTCCGTGGCGGTAACCAACACGGGGACTGGGCGGACCGTCACGGTCCAAACCGGCGGGTCGGGCGAGTACACCTTCAACGCGCTAAGCGCGGGAAAATACCACATCGAAGTGAAGCAGTCAGGCTTCAAGACTGCAACCGCCGACTTTACTCTCGAGGTTTCACAGGTTCAGGAAATCAGCCTGAAGCTGGAAACCGGCGCGGCCGGTATCACCGTCGATGTGACCGGTGAAGTGCCGCTGGTCGACACTGCCACCTCGGGCACGGGCGAGGTCATTCAGGGCCGGCAGGTCACCGAACTTCCCTTGAATGGCCGCAACTTCACGCAGTTGGCCTTGCTCACCCCCGGTGTCACCCGCGGCGCTTATGGCGACGTCTCAATGGGCGGTACCAGCGGTACGAATGCGGAGGCTTTCCGCAACTCCGATACCGGCGGCTCGTCAATCGTCGTCAACGGACTGCGCTCGCAGGCCAACAACTTCATCCTCGACGGCGTCGACAACAACGAGGCGCTGGTGAACTCCATTGTCCTCTTCCCACCTGCCGAGGCCATCCAGGAGTTCCGCGTCAACACCTCGGTCGCCCCGGCTGAGTTCGGCCGCGGTGGCGGCGGCATCGTCCAGACCCAGATCAAGTCGGGCACCAACCAGATTCACGGCTCGGGTTTCATTTTTGACCAACAGTCGGCGTACAACGCCCATTCCTACAACAGCCTGCTTCCGCCCCAGCATCGCAACCAGTTCGGCGGCACCGTCGGTGCTCCGATCTGGAAAAACAAGCTCTTCATCTTTGCGGATTATCAGGGCCTGCGGCAGAAATCGCCTAACGGCACTGAATACCTGTTCGTGCCGACCGCGAAACAACACACCGGCGACTTTTCTGAGCTGATGCTGCCTGCCAACACCAGCGGCCCCTATACCAGACGAGACACTGGCTATGTTTTTCCCGGCTCCACGGGCATGGCAACGATGCCGGCACCTCAAATCTGTCCGAGTCTGTATTCCAACGTTGGTAACCCCCCCACCACCCCTCCTGTTCCTCTTGCCCAGTTTGCCAGCAAGGGCTATATCTACGATCCGCAGACCTGTCTTCCCTTCGGATGGAACGGCACCGTGGGCACAAACATCATTCCCACAGGAAGCCAGAACGCGGCTGGCATGAATTTGATTAATGCTTTCCCGCTTCCCAATATCGCGGGCGCTCCAATCAACTCCTACAACTTCGCGGCCAACCGTCAACAAGTCCGTACCTTTGATGACTACGACGTTCGCATTGACTGGGTTGCTACCCAGAAGGACACCGTCTTTGCCCGTGGAAGTACGGGTAGGGATCAGTTTGATGTGACGGACCAACTCGTGGACGCGACCCACGACCTGCCCTCGGGCTTCGGCTCGGGCAACAACTTCAACCATCCACGCGGGCTCGTTGTCGGATATAACCATACCTTCAGCCCCAGCGTCATCAACGAATTCCGTTTCGGCATCCTCCGTCCGTTCTTCGGGTACGAGAACCCGCAGAACGGCGTCAACCTATCTGCGAAGCTGGGCATCCAGATGCCTAGCAACCCCCTGCTGGGCGGCATCGCCCTCATCGGTGGTTGGGGTTGGACAGGCAGCTATCAGTATGATTACACCGGCGATGGTGGAGTCTACCAGGTGCCGCAGAAGTCGTACCAGTATTTGGACAGCGTAAGCTGGACGCACGGCCAGCACATTTTCAAGTTCGGCGCCAACTTCATCGATCGTCACGTTGACTTCGTACAGGGTAACGATGCCAAGGGTTATTTCTGGGCCACCGATGGCGGCCAGTCAGTTTGGAGCGGCCAGCCCAACTCCAACGGCTCTAACGGATTGGGCCCGTTTACCGGCAACACCATGTCCGAATTGGAAGCCGGCTTTATGTCCGGCTACCAGATCGGAAGATTTAACGGCTACAGTCAGACCAGGAGCTGGGAGACCGGTTACTTCGGCCAGGACGACTGGCGCATAAGCCGCAAACTCACCCTCAACCTCGGCTTACGGTATGACCTCTACACCTGGCCCTACGAAGCGCACAACCAGCAGTCGAACTTTGACCCAGCAACGGTCACGCTCATTGATGCGGGGGCGTCGAACGCGATCAATCGCTCGCTGATTGCAACCGATAAGAACGACTGGGGTCCGCGCCTCGGTTTTGCCTATGACATCTATGGAGATGGCAAGACGGTCCTGCGGGGCGGCTACGGTATTTTCTATTTCCTCGATCGCGGCGGCGTTGGCAACCAGTTGGCGAACAACGCCAACTTCAACGGCGTTTCCAGCTATTACGCCTGTCCCGACACAACCACCCCCCTGTGCGCGAACGGCTACCGCGTCACGCTAAGCGGCCTCGCGCCCGCGGGCAGCAACAACCCGGTGGGCGCCACCGGCACGCTGCCCTCTGGCGCATCTTCGGTGGACCCGCTAAACCTCACGACTGCGGCTAACGTGATCTATTACCCGAAGAACAGCAAGAACTCCAGGGTTGACGAGTGGAATCTCCAAATCGAGCGCCAGTTGAATTCCGCCACTGTTCTGGATCTAGGCTACGTCGGAACCAAAATGAGCCATCTCACCACCACCTTCGGTGCCAACAATCCAACTCTGGGTGGACCGCAGTGGTTCCCGACCGTCGGCAGCATTAACGAGTATGCATATATCGGGAGTGGAAACTATAACGGTTTGCAGACCAGCCTGAAGCATCGCATGTCGCGCGGCCTGCAGTTCACTGCGGCCTATACCTGGTCACATACGATGGATAACGCGGCCAGCACCTTCGGCAATAACGGCGGCAACACGGGAATAATCGTGGACAACTCCGGCAACGCGCACCTAAGCCACAACTGGGGCAATGCGGACAACGACATCCGCAACAGTTTCGTCGGTGCGGCGCTCTATGAACTGCCCTGGGGCAAGGGCCGCATGTGGATGAACGATGCCCCCAAGGTGGTTGACTACGTGATCGGTGGCTGGCAGTGGAACAACATCCTCACACTGCAGACTGGTGCGCCGATGAATGTCAACGACGGCGGGCTACTCTATACGACGTACAACGGGGGCTGTCGCACGGGTGTCTCGGAATTCGTCTGGTTGAGCTGTCCAAGCGGAGCGTTCGCCCACATTACGACAGGACTACCGACAGGGAACCTGCCTCGCGGCTACTTCCATGGTCCCGGTGTTAAGGGCTGGGATTCGTCCATCTTCAAGACCTTTTCGCTCACCGAGCGCTACAAGATGGAGCTTCGCCTTGAGGGGATCAATGTCCTGAACCATCCGCTCTTCCAGAATCCGGACGGCGGGGTTACTGACGGGACCTTTGGACAGCTTGGTCCCGCAGCTGGCAACAGCTCGCGCTTGTCATCAGAGCGGCACGTGCAGTTGGTAGCCCGCTTTACCTTCTAACCACTAGCTTGACCAACCCGGGGGACAGATTTCGTCTGTCCCCCTTTCTCCGTGCTCTTTTCGAGGTTCGCACTCATGAATCCATGCAGGCGTGGGTGGCAGGCGGGTGTTTTCGCCCTTATCATGGCAGTCCTGAACGTTGGCGCCTGGGCGCAGCCTGCGCCGCTCGTGAAGAAGATCGATCCGCCCAACTGGTGGGTGAACTACACGCCTGAACTCACGTTGCTGCTCACCGGTGAAAATCTCAGCGGCGCTCGCGTGGAAAGCCCAGCCAAGAATGTTGCTGTGCTCGGCGCGGAAGCTTCTGCGAACGGACATTATCTCTTCGTCCACCTGCAACTCAGTTCCGATCTGCCGTCCGGAACCGTTCCCTTGCGCCTGATCACTTCCGCGGGATCAGCGACGGTCCCGTTGCCGCTGCTGGCTCGTGCCGACTCCCGTGGCCGCTTCGAAGGCTTCTCTCGCGACGACGTTATCTACCTGATCATGCCCGACCGCTTCGCCGATGGCGACCTCTCGAACGATCGGCCCGCGGGCTCGAACGCTGACTATGATCGCAGTAACCCCATGGCGTATCACGGCGGCGATCTCCGCGGCATTCGCGATCATCTTGGATATCTGCACGATCTCGGGGTGACCACGCTCTGGCTCACTCCCGTCTGGAAGAACACCGACTCCGACTACCACGGATATCACGTCATCGACTTCTACGCCCTCGACGAACACATGGGCTCCATGCCCGAATATCAGGCGCTGGTGGCTGACGCTCATCGGCTCGGCATGAAGGTGCTGGTCGACTACGTCGTCAACCATACCGGCCCACATCATCCCTGGGCCAACGACGCACCGACGCCTACGTGGTTTCACGGTACGCCCGAGCATCATCTGGAACCCTCTTATTCGTTCACAGGGCTGGTCGATCCGCATGCTTCGCCGCGCGAATATCGCAACACGCTCGACGGCTGGTTTGCGAACAAGCTGCCCGATCTGAATCCGGACGATCCCAAACTCGCTCTCTACCTCGCGCAGAACGCGATGTGGTGGACGGAAATTGCCCAACTGGATGGCTTCCGTCTGGACACCTTCCCCTATTCCACGCGCCAGTTCTGGAGCGGATGGCACGAGCGAATACGCACGATCTATCCGCAGATCAACGACGTCGGCGAAGTGTGGGACGGCGATTCGACTATCACCTCATTCTTTGAAGGTGGACGGAAGCAGTTCGATGGTATCGACTCCGGCCTGGCTACGGTCTTCGACTTCCCGCTCAGCTTTGTTTTACGTGACGTGACCATCAGGGGCGCATCGATGCAGAAGGTCGTCGATGTTCTTCGCCATGACGAACTCTACCCGCATCCCGAGACGCTGGTTACCTTTATAGGCAATCACGACGACGGGCGCTTCGTGAGTGAAAAAGGCAGTAGCCCCGCCAAACTCAAGGCCGCATTGTCACTGCTGCTGACCCTGCGCGGAATTCCACAAATTTACTCCGGTGACGAAATCGCGATGCCGGGCGGCGGCGACCCCGACAACCGGCGCGACTTCCCGGGAGGTTTCCCGGGCGATCCGCAAAACGCCTTCACCGCCAGCGGCCGCACCGCCGAACAACAGGATGTATTCTCCTACGTGCAGTCACTGCTGGCGCTGCGCCAGAGCCACGCCGCCCTGCGCACCGGAAAGCAGTGGCACATCGGATGGGACGACAGTTACTACGCTTTCCTGCGCGAGTCGCCGCAAGACGAAGATAAGCTGCTTGTCGTCTACAACAACGCCCCGAAGACGGCCGCACTCAACATCCCCGTCGAAGGCACGCCCCTGGAAACTGCCCACCAGTTGCAGACGGTGTTTGGCAATAGCGCCGCGGAAATTATAGACGGCAAAGTGCGCGTCTCACTGCCGACCCAGACCCTCGCCGTGTTCAGCGTGCGCTAGTGGAAGCCGCAGAACTCCCCTCAGGGTTCGCGAGGTAGCATTCTTGGCATGGCAGCAAATCGAATTTCCTCTAGAATTCTTCTAGAGCAAAACGCGGAGACGACCGTATGCACACGGCAGTGACGATGGTAGTGAGAATCACGTTCCTGATCCTGATAGGATCGGGCGTTCTGACGACGACGTCGGCCCAAGCGCAACCGAAGAATCCGACCGAGGCTGGGATGACCAAGGCTGGAGTGGAACGAACAAAATTCGGAACCCTCAACGACGGCACTGTCGTTGACATGCTTACGCTGAAGAATTCCACCGGCTCCCTCGCCAAGATCATCACTTACGGCGCTACGCTCACCGAGCTCTGGGTTCCAGACCGCGCCGGAAAAACGGCGGACGTGGTCCTGGGATTCGACCAGCTCCAAGGCTACATGGGCACTCATGCCTGGATTGGAGCTACCGTAGGCAGAGTCGCCAACCGGATTGCCAAAGGAAAGTTCACGCTGGACGGAAAACAATACTCGCTGGAGATTAACAACCCTCCCAATACCCTGCACAGCGGAGAAAACAGCTTGCACCGCGTTGTCTGGAAGGCCGAGCCCGTGCCGACGCCTCATGCGGCATCTGTTCGCTTCTCCTACCTGAGCCCCGACGGCGATGAAGGCTTTCCTGGAAACTTGTCGGTTACGGTGACGTACACGCTCACCGACGACAACGAACTGAAGCTGGAATACACCGCCAAGACGGATAAGCCCACGCCGGTGAATCTTACAAACCACAGTTATTTCAATCTGGGCGGCACGCCGGGTGCGCTGACGGACGTCCTGGCGGATATTCTCCTTCTGAACGCCGCTACCTACACCCCGGTTGACGCGACTTCTATTCCAACCGGGGAAATCGTGACCGTGAAGGGAACGCCGCTGGACTTCACCCAGCCAACGGCAATCGGCGCCCGCATCGCTGAAATCAAGGGAGACCCCGGGGGCTACGACCACAACTTTGTATTAGGAGACCCAGGCAAATTAAAACTCGCCGCGCGCGTATTTGACCCCGGCTCAGGTCGTCAGATGGAAGTCTGGACCACGGAGCCCGGCATCCAGTTTTATACCGGCAATTTTCTCGATGGCAGCATTGTGGGCAAGCGCGGAGTTCACTACGGGAAGCATTCGGCGTTCTGCCTTGAAACCCAGCACTTTCCTGATTCCGTGAACCATCCTGATTTCCCGTCGGTAATCCTCAAACCCAGCTCCGTCTACCGGCAGGAAACCATTTACAAATTCTCCACCAAGTGAAGCAAAACCAATTCCTGAGAATGCCCCCGAAGATGAGAAGGCGACGAAGGAGCTGAAATCGTGTCTCGGGGCTCAGGCCGGCCGTCAGCTTTGGTACTGTGAGAGCTCCCGTACGGCGCGATACGCCTGGTCGATGGCAACATTCATGTAGGCAATGGCACCCGCATCGGAGTTGGCAATCGCGATACGGCCGAACGGCTTTCGTCCAACCTCGTGGGGTGCTTCCCCCTCGGCAAAGTCGGGATCGAACAAGGAGTTATATCCGTAGGCGTAGCCGTGCGCCCAGCGCCCAACCGTGATGCCCTCGATGTCGGCCGCTGGATCAAAGCCTCCCGGGCCCAGCATGCGTGCCAGTTGGTCGCGAATATTACGCTCAAAGGTCTCAAACGGTGTGTCGTAAAGTTCCACTCGCCCGATGCGATGCTGCTCACGTTCCGACAAGCCAGGCTGGCACGGTGTACGCACCATGAACACGACCATCGGCTCCTCCGGACGGCTGGGGAATTTGTATTCTCCAATGCTCACGGGAAAGTCGATCGCGGCGTATACGTGATAGCTTCCGGGGGCCGCAATCTGGTACACGCCCAACTTCTGGAACGAGCTCCAATTGCGAATGGCCACGTGCGAGTACACCAGCGGCGTTCTCACCCCATACACCAGTGCTTCCTTCTGCTTACTGGGAAGCTCGGGGCAAAGATAAGGAATCATCCCGTTGTAGCAGGCCATCACGCACCGGCGGCCGCGCACCTGATAGAGGTGCCGATCGCGCGTATAGGTCACCTTCACCTCGTGTGCCGACCCTGGGTCTCCATCGTGCCGCACCCCGTCGTGTCGCACTCCCACGACAGTACTGTTCAAGCGGATGCGCACCGGAGAAGAATCGCGGTCGAGGCGCCCGTAATCCGCCTGGGCCACGACCACGTCTTCCATGGTGTGTCCCGGCATTGCCTCTGGAGTGAGAGCCCGCACCAGCAAGCGGGCAATGGAAGCATTGCCATCGGGAAAATGAAAAATGTAAGGATCCGGCTTATGCTCGCCGCGATCGCCGGCGTGTCCCAACGTGGCATCCAGCCCAGGATACCCATAGCCGTAGTCGTCGCCTTCATCGTAGAGCGCCTGGGCGGAGACGGCGTCGATGCCCACCCCGAACAAATCGTGGCTGCGGGTCTGGAAGACAGGGACCACTTCCGGAGTGCACTTGGCAATCTTGGTCAGAAAATCGGCGTAGCTGGTTTTTTCCAGGATCGCTCGCTTCTGTTCGGGGGTGCGGCCTGGCAAGTAGTCCACGTTTTCGGTGTAGAGGCGCACGATGTCCCGGCGGGCCGTGTCGGAAAGCGGCGCCTTGGCAAAGAATTCCCGGTGCGGAATCTTACCGAAGCCTGCCACTAAACGATCTTCTCCGAAAGTCTCCCGATCGAAAAACATGCCGCTTCCCATCTTCAGCGACGGATAGAGACTCTGGTCGTAGTAGCGATAGAACTTTTGCACGTCAACGCCCAAGTCGGCCAGCAAGCCCTTAGACTCCGCGCTGTAGAGCGATGGGCTTTCAATCGACTGGGCGCCGTAACCAAGCAGCATCCGGTTTCCCGCATGGAACTCTTTCCGCGCGGAGTGGCCCCCGAAATCGTCGTGCGCTTCGAGAATCAGGATGCGCGCATTGGCCCCGGCCTGCTTGCGGAAAAAGTGAGCCGCCGCCA